>Ga0164308_10000058_pt1 | contig 51644 bp, 46 predicted proteins | sample Whisoiple_246_MG_FD_109983 | JGI IMG/M metagenome (GOLD analysis project Ga0164308, IMG submission 109983) | Soil microbial communities amended with fresh organic matter from upstate New York, USA - Whitman soil sample_246_MG | ecosystem: Environmental > Terrestrial > Soil > Unclassified >... | reverse complement strand
CGGGAACGACTCTTAGCCTGGGAAGATGCCGACCCGAAAGATCGTCACGCCGCCCGCCGCGATCGACTTCGACTCGATCCGGGACGAGTTGGGGATCCCGGCGAGCTATCCGGCGCCGGCTGTGGCCGAGGCGACGGAGGTCGCCGCCGTCGGATTGGCGCAACTGCCGAAAGAGGTTGCCGACGAGGACATCCCGTTCGTCACCGTCGATCCGGTCGGATCGATGGACCTGGACCAGGCGGTCCACCTGGCCCGGGACGGTGACGGCTACCTGGTGCACTATGCGATCGCCGACGTCGCCTCCTTCGTCCCGCCGGACGGGGAGCTGGCAGCCGAAACCTGGCGGCGCGGCGCCACGCTGTACAGCCCGGACACCAATACCCCGCTGCACCCCGTGGAATTGTCCGAGGGTGCGGCCAGCCTGCTACCGGACCGGCAACGACCGGCCGTGCTCTGGACCATCCGACTGGACAGCAGCGGCGACCCGGTCCAGGTTGACGTGCGGCGGACCGCGATCGCCTCGGTGGCGCAGCTGAACTATCCGGGCGTGCAACTGGACGCGGACACCGGCAGGTTGCACCCGTCGATCGAGCTGCTCCCGGAGATCGGCAAGTTGCGCCTGGAGCGGTCCCGGCAGCGGCATGCGATCAGCCTGGACATCCCGGATTCGGAGATCGTCAAGGGTCCCGACGGGTACTGGACGCTGGAGCTGCGGGCCGTGCTGGACGTGGAGCAGTACAACGCCGAGATCAGCCTGCTGACCGGGATGTGCGCAGCGGCGATCATGATCGACGGCGGGATCGGGCTGCTGCGGACGCTGCCGTCACCCACCGACGCGCAGGTGGCTGCCCTGCGCAAAACCACTGCGGTGCTGGGGATCCCGTGGCCGGCGTCGGTGCCGCCCGGTGACGTGATCGCCGGCCTGAACGGTGCGGAGCCCAAGGCAGCGGCGTTCCTGGAGGACGCCGTGCGACTGCTCCGCGGCGCCGGGTACACCCCGTTCGACGGGGAGCCGCCCAAGCGCACCGAGCACGGCGGAGTCGGCGCGCCCTATGCCCACGTGACGGCGCCGCTGCGCCGGCTGGCGGACCGGTTCGCCACCGAGATCTGCCTGGCATTGCACGCCGGTCAGCCGGTACCGACCTGGGTGAGAACAGCTCTGCCGGACCTGCCGAAGACGATGGCCGCTGCCGACCGCAAGGCGTCGGAGCTGTCCAAGGCCTGCGCCGGGGCGGTGGCGGTGTTCGTCCTGCACGGCCGGGAAGGGGAGGAGTTCCAGGCAACGGTTCTCCAGATCGAGCGCGAGCGGGACCGCGCGATCGTCATTTTGCACGAACCGCCGGTCCGCGCGCACTGCGATCCGAACGGGCTGGTGGAGGGGTCGGTGATCACCGTGCGACTGCGATCGGCGGATCCGGCGAGCAACAAGTTCGTCGTCGAACCGGTCGGTTGAGCGGCTGTCGGCACGGGATGGCACGCTGGCCGCATGGGAGACGAGATCGGCCAGAACACGGCCTTCTACTACAACATCGGCACCGGCAAGGTGGAGCGGGAGGGCGAGAGCAAGGCCAAGGACCTGCTCGGGCCGTTCGCCACTGCGGACGAGGCCGCCAATGCGCTCGAGATCATCCGCCAACGGGAAGAACGCCTGAACGCCGAAGATCGGGAATGGCGGGACCGCTGAGCGCGCTGACGATCATGTGAACAGCGCAACCTCCGGCCCCCCGCTGCCCAGAGTCCGTGATCTGACCTGGGTGGTGGCCCTGGCCGCGGCACTCTGGGGAACGGACGCACTGCTCCGACTGCCGCTGGCCGTGCAGGTCGCCGCCCCGACGATCGTTTTCGCCGAACACGCGGTGCTGGTGCTCGTGCTGTTGCCGTTCGTGCCACGATCGATCCGCGCCTTCCGCAGGCTCGACTTCGGGGGCAGGATCGCCGTGGTGGCGATCGGCGCGGGCGCGTCGGCCGTGGCGACCACGCTGTTCACCCTGTCGTTCCGGTTCGGCGACCCGGTGACCCCGGCAGTGATCCAGAAGTTCCAGCCGGTGATCGCCATCGTCGGTGCCGCGATTCTGCTGCACGAGCGGTTGCGGCCGTCCTTCGCGTTCTTTGCGATCCCGGCGCTGATCGGCGCCTGGCTGCTGGCATTCCCGAATCCGCTGGACATCGGCGTCGATCAGGCTGCGGTCGCGTTGCTGGCGTTCGGGGCTGCTGTGCTGTGGGCGGCCGGAACCGTCCTCGGCAGGTACGTCGCGCCGCGCCTGGAAGCGGTGGAGCTGACCACCCTGCGCTTCGGGTTCGGGCTGCCGGCGGCGCTGATCATCGTGCTGGCAACAGGTTCGCCGCTGTGGGTCCCCGATCTGCAGTCCACCGTCTCGGTGGTCGGGATCGCGCTGATCCCGGGCCTGCTCGCGATGTGGTTGTACTACGTGGGACTGCGCCGGACGGCGGCTTCCAGGGCCACCCTGGCCGAGCTCGCCTACCCGTTCACCGCGGCCGTGGTGGGGGTGGCGTTCCTCGACGCCCACCTGTCGATCGGTCAATGGGTCGGAGCAGCACTGGTGGTCGGCGCCGTGACCGCGCTGTCGTTGCACGAGGCAAGGGCCAAGGTGCAGTCCGTGCAGGTCGATCCGGAACAGCTGCCGTCCCGGACCCGCTGACGGCTCGTGCTCACCCCGAGGGCGTCGTCGCCCCGCCGAGCCGGCCGGCCCGGTCGAGCAACAGTTCTCGCTCCCGATCGTTCCTGGTCATCGCCGCGGCCCGTTCGAACTCTGCCCGCGCCTCGTCGTGCCGGCCGAGCTTGTCCAGCAGATCGGCCCGCACGCTGGGCAGCAGGTGGTAGTGGCGAAGCGCCGGAAGGTCGACGAGCTGGTCGGCCAGGGTCAGTCCGGCGGCCGGGCCGTAGGCCATCCCCAGCGCCACCGCCCGATTCACCTCGACCACCGCCGACCCGCTGATCCTGGCGAGCTGTTCGTAGAGGGCGGCGATCCGGACCCAATCGGTCTCCGCAGCGTTGTTCGCGCGCGCATGGCAAGCAGCGATGGCCGCCTGCAACGTGTAGCTGCCGACGCCCGGCTGTGCCCCTGCGGCAAGGGCTTCGGCGCGGTCCAGCGCATCAAGCCCGCGCCGCAGATGGTTCCGATCCCACCTGCGGCGGTCCTGCTCGAGCAGCAGGACCGGCTCGCCGTCGGGACCGGTGCGCGCCCGCAAGCGGGAGGACTGCAGTTCCATCAACGCCGACAACCCGTGCACCTCGGAGTCCTTCGGCACCAGGGCGCCCAGGATCCGGCCGAGCCGCAACGCCTCGTCGCAGAGCGCCGGCCGCATCCAATCGTCACCGGCGGTCGCCGAGTAGCCCTCGTTGAAGAGCAGATAGACGACGGACATGACAGCTGCCAGCCGTTGAAACCGCTCCGCGAGGTCGGGCTCCTCGAGGGCGGCGCCGGCGTCGGCCAGGGTGCGTTTTGCGCGGACCACCCGCTGCGCGACGGTGGCCTCGGTGGTGAGGAACGACCGCGAGATCTCCCTCGTGCTCAGCCCGCCAACCAGCTTGAGCGTCAGGGTCGTCTGGGCATCGGTGGTGAGCGACGGATGGCAGCAGACGAACATCAGCCGCAACACGTCGTCCTCGACATGGTCGACGGCGGCGGCAAAATCGGGCACGAACTGCTCACCACCTTGGTCGCGCAGCACGGCGGCGTAGCTGCGGTCCTGCCGTTCGTTGCGCCGGAACTGGTCGATGGCACGCCGTTTCGCGGTGGTCATCAACCACGCCGCCGGGTTCGACGGAATGCCGGACTCCGGCCACTGCGCCAGCGCCGCCACCAGCGCGTCCTGCGCGAGGTCCTCGGCCAGGCCGACGTCGCGAACGATCCGCACCAGGGCCGCCATGAGGCGCGTCGACTCCAGGCGCCAGACGGCCTCGATGGCCGCACTGCTGTCGCCGGCGAAGGCGGTCCGGTCGGTCATGATCACCGATCAGACCACTCCGGCCGGCCGACGTGCAAAGCGTGGTCGCCACGACGGTCGGCTCAGGCCGGGGGAGTGTCGCCCTCGCCGGTGAAGATGGGCCGGATCTCGCAGCTGCCTTCCCATCCGGGCCAGTTGTCCTTGTGGATCTGCAGCAGCCGACGGCCCAACTCGACCGCTTCGGCCCTGGACCGCACCTCGACAACCGCATAACCGCCGACCAGTTCCTTGGCCTCGGCGAACGGGCCGTCCACGGCCGTGATGGTGCCGTTCACCAACGACACAATGGCGCCCTGCGAACTGGACCCCAGCCCGCCCTGCTCCACGAGAGTTCCGTCACGGAAGCCCTCCTGTCCGTACCGACCCATTGCCTCGTACAGCGCCTGGGGCGCCGGCCCGAAGGGCTCGGACTCGTCGGACCTGAGCAAGCACATGAATCGCATTGGTAGCTCCTTCTCGGTGGAACGGCCCCGTTGGCCGTCCTCACCCTCACGTCGACCGGGGTCCCACGTTCTCGACATCGTCCGGCGATCTCTTGCGAACAGTGTTGGTCAGTGAGAGATCCTGCTGGGTGAAATCAGACAAGTTGTCATCAATCGGATCACTAGGTAGAGTTAGACCATGCGGGTGACCGTGATGCGAGCGCTGGCCACAGCTCTGCTTCTGATGGTGGTCGCGGCTTGCACTCCCACCACCGATGCGTCCTCGACGTCGGCAGAGCTGTCCGCCGGCCCGCAAGCGCAGTCGCTCGGCGCCGTCCCCGCTGATCTGGAGCGCTTCTACGGGCAGTCCCTTGCCTGGACCAGCTGCGACGAGTTCGTTGCCGAGGAATATCAGCGCAGCGCATACCTGAACGCAACGCTGGAATGTGCGCACTTCTTGGTGCCGGTGGATTATTCCGACGCCGCGGACTCGGACTCCCCGGTTCTCTCGCTCGGTGTACTGCGCAGGAAGGCGACCGGCAGTGCGCGAATCGGTGTGGTGGCGCTGACCAGGGGAGCCATGGATCTCGGCACGGATCTGGTGGCCTTCGCCTCCGGGCCCGACAAGAGGCAGCTGAACGAATCGTTCGACCTGGTGGGTTTCGATCAACGAGGGATGGGCGCCTCCGGGCCGAGGATCGACTGCCTGACAGATGACGAGATCACCGCAATGCGCCGCACCGATCAGCGGACCGCGACCGATGCAGGGCTGGCCGCGGCCACTGCGGAAGCGGCATCGATTTCCCAGGGATGTGCCGTGAAGACCGTCCCGCCCGACGGGGTGGACGTGCAGACCTACCTGGGACTGATCGGAACCAGGGAAGCTGCCCGCGATCTCGATGTGCTCCGATCCGCTTTGGGGGAGGACCAACTCTCCCTCGTCGGACAGGCCTACGGCAGCCGGGTGGCAAGAGAGTATGCCGAGAAGTTCCCCGATCGGGTGCGGGCAATGATCCTGGACGGCGTTGCCTCACCGGGCATCGATCAGGTCGCCGACGAACACGCCTGGTACGCCGCCGCGCAGCAAGCCTTCGACGAGTGGGCCCGATCGTGCATCACGATGACCTACTGCCCGCTGACGGAGGATCCGGCCCGGGCGGTGGTCGAGTACCAGGACCTGGTCCGACCGCTACTGGAGACGCCGTTGGTGCTGCCCGACGGCAGGACTCTGGGCTACGACGACGCGCTCGGGGGCACCCTGGTCGGCATCGGCGACAAGCTGCAGTGGCCGGATCTGTCGAACGCGCTGTTCGCGCTGAACCGCGGCGATGGCGATGCGCTGATGAGACTTGCCGATCGCCAGTGGGGATACTTCAACGGGCAGTACTGGGACTCGTTGGACGCCGCCGTGATCGCGCCGTGTCTCGACGGTCCGACACCCCTGACCGGTGAGGCAGCAGCGCAGGTGGTGGCCGACGGCATCCGCACCGCACCGTTCATGGACTCCGGCGAATTGCAGCGGGCATTTCCTGGTCCCTGCGATACCTGGCCCGAGAAAACAACTCTCGACACTCTGGCGACCGGAGTCCCGGGCCTGCCGCCCACCCTGGTGATCTCCACTGTCGGCGACATTGCAACACCGCACCAGTCCGGGGTCGAGCTTGCTGCCGCGTGGGGTGTCCCGTTGTTGACCGTCGCGGGCACCATGAGCGGTGGCGCCTACCTGCAGGAGATCACCTGCGTCGATGACGTCGGTGCGGCGTTCCTGGTCAGCGGGCAACCGCTCGCCGCCGACGCGACCTGCTGAGAGACCAGACGACCAGGCGATTGGGCTGACCGGGGCCGCCGCCCGCCGATGGCATGATCGGACGGTGTCCCACCCTCGCCTCCTCACTGCCCGGCGCGCCCTTGTCTGCTTGCTGGCCGCCGCGGCGTTGGCCGCCTGCTCGAGCACGGTTGCCGGCTCTGCGGTGCCGGTGGATCAATCCGGCGGCGGCGCTGCAGACGCGTCGGTCAGCCCGGCACCGGTGCCGGCCGGTCTTGAGGAGTTCTACTCGCAGGAACTGGACTGGGGGTCGTGCGCGAAGCTGGCGACCTCCGACGACCTGAAGTTCTACCGGTCGGCGTCCCTGCAGTGCGCGGATCTGACGGTTCCGCTTTCCTACGACGACCCGACCGGTGCGACGGTCACGCTGAAGGTGCTGCGTAAGCCGGCCACCGAGACCGCGCAGCGGATCGGGTCGGTGATCACCAATCCCGGTGGGCCGGGCGGTTCGGGGGTGGAGAACGCCGGGGTCATCGGTGCCTATGGCGTCGCCGCGGACCTGAACAAGAAGTTCGACCTCGTCGGGTTCGACCCGCGCGGGGTCGGTTCTTCGGTGCCGGAGATCAGATGCCAGACCGACGCCGAACGCGACGCCGCCCGCGAGTTCGTCGCCCGGACGCGCACCCAGGCCGAGGTCGATCAGGCCAATGCCGTCTCCAAGCAGTTCGCCCTTGGCTGCGCCACCCTGACCGGCGCCGAGCAGGGGGTGAACGGCGCCGAGTTCCTGGCCAACGTGGGAACGGCGAATGTCGCCAAGGATCTCGACATGCTGCGGGCCGTGCTCGGCGACGAGCGGCTGACCTACATCGGCTGGTCCTACGGCACCGCAATCGGCACCGCGTATGCCGAGCAGTTCCCGGACAACGTCCGGGCGATGATCCTGGACGGCGCGATCGATCCCAACGCCGATCCGGTCGCCGAGAACGTTGCCCAGACAGCGGGTTTCCAGCAGGCGTTCGACGACTACTCGCAGTGGTGCGCGGACCAGGAGAGCTGCCCGCTGGGCACCGACCCGGCCAAGGCGACTGCCAACTTCCAGACCCTGGTCCGGCCGCTGCTGGACAAGCCACTACCGCTGGCCGATGGCCGGGTGCTCAGCTTCGGCGACGCCGTCACCGGCACCAATGAGGCGATGTACGCGGCCAGCCAATGGGAGTCGCTGTCCAGTGCACTCACCGACCTCGCGAACGGGAACGGTGCGGCGCTGATGGGGATCGCCGATTCCTACGACGGACGCGATGACAAGGGTCACTACTCCAACCTGCTGGACGCCTTCGTTGCGATCGGCTGCATCGACGGATCCAGGACGGTTCCGGCGGACCAGGTCGACGAGCTCGCGACAAAACTGGCCGAGGCGGCGCCGTATCAGGCAACAGGTGACCCGCCGCGCGGCGTCCTCGACCCGTGCGCCTTCTGGCCGGCGACGCCGGCGGAGGCCGGCAGTCTGACGCAACCCAGTGGGCTGCCCCGGGTGCTGGTCATCTCGACGACGCACGACCCCGCCACCCCGTACGAGGCGGGGGTCAAACTCGCCGAAACACTCGGCGCCGCCCTGCTGACCGTGGACGGCACGAACCACACCGCCTACCTCGGCGGCAGCAAGTGCGCCAACACCATCGGCACGACCTACCTGACCACGCTCGACCTACCGGCGGACGACACCACCTGCCAGTGACAACGGCCCTTTCTCGGGCGATCAGGTCTGGTCGGCCACCCACAACCCGATCAACCCGCGGAAGTGGGCCAGGAACTTCTCGTGTTCGTGCGGCGGGTAGGTGGCCCGCACGGTGTCGACCAGCAGCGCATCGAAATCGGCCGAGCTGACCCATTCGTGGACCATCTCCGGCAGCGAGGCCAGCGCGGTCGAGCAGAACTCCCGGTAGGTGTCGGCCTCGAAGTACTGGTCGGACATCAGCGCATAACGGCCTAGCTTGTCCGCCCAGCTGAGCTCCGGATCGTCCGCGACGTCGAACCACGCGCGGGTGTTGGTGTCCACCTGCGGCTTTCGGCCGGTCACGGCGCAGAACACCGACCAGGAAACGAGTTGGGTGATCGCCCACGGGAAGTAGTAGTGCAGGGAGGTGATCGCGATGTCCGGGCAGGCGTTGGCGTAGTCGATCGGCCGGACGCTGGTTCCGGTGACCAGCGACTCGCAGGAGTTGAACTCCCACCGGAAGAACGCATTGATCGTCCGGGACAGCGTCAGGATCTCCATGCCGGCCTCCGGCGGCAGGAAGTTGTGCGACACCTCGTAGCGGTCGTGCATCGGCAGCTCCGGCCGGAACCGCATGATCTTGGTCTCCGGGCCGATGGTCAGCGACCGGGCGAACGAGTCGTACTCGGCTGCGGCCTGCAGGTGCATCAGCATCTGACCGGACTCGTTGTACGCCTTGTGCAGCGCGTCGACGTCATCGACCCGGGAAACCCCGCGCCAGGCGCCGCCGTCGAACGGCTTCATGAACATCGGGTAGCCGACCCTGGATGCGACCTCGTCCAGATCGAAGGACAGGTTGTAGGTCTCGGCGGTGTACGCCCACTTCTCGTGGTCGACCGGGTTCTTGTAGGGGACGAGCACCGTCTCCGGGATGTCGAAACCCAGCCGGATCATCGCGCAGTACGCGGAGTGCTTCTCCATGGCCTGGAAGGTGAACGGGTTGTTGATCAGGTAGGTGTCGTTGACCAGCGCCGCTTTCTTCAACCACTCCCGCGGGTGGTAGTACCACCACGCCAACCGGTCGATCACGACGTCGTGCCGGACGGGCGCACGCAGGTCGAACGGCTCGATGGTGATCCGTTCGGTGTCCACATGATGGGGGACCCCGCGGTAGCTGATCGGGTCCAGCCGGCGGGTCAGGGTCTCGAAGGCGGTCGGCCAGTCCTTCTCGGTGCCGAGCAGGAGTCCGATCAGGTGGGTTGCGGAGTCACGTCGCGGCGCGGTCATGGCAGTGATCTTTGTCGGCGTTGCCGGGCGCGGCAACGCCGGGGTCGACGGAGCGACACCTGGGAACCCCGCTCAGCCCAGCGCCGGCAGGTACACGGCGGATTGCGCCCGCCAGCTCGGCCAGTCGTGCGGCCATTCGTGACCCCAGATGAAGAGTTCGTGCGGGATCTGCTTCTCGGCCAGCACGCCGGCCAACGCCCGGGTGGAGGCGTTGGAACCCGTGGTGTCCTCCCACATCCCGCTGCCGACCACCAGCGTGATGGCCAGCCGGGAGCGCAGGTAGTCCAGGTGTCCGCCGTTGGTTCCAGGGATGAACTGCATCGGATTGGCGAAGTAGGTCTCTTCGTCGGCCGGTCCCCACGCCCGCCAGGTCCACGGGTCGTAACTACCGGACATCCCGACGGCCCTGGCAAAGACGTGCGGATGCCGGAGCGCGAACAGCACGGCGTGAAACGCACCCATTGATGGGCCTGCGGTGGCGATGTCGTCGCGCCCGCCGCACTTGTCCCGGATGAACGGCACCACCTGCCAGATCATCCAGTCCTCGTAACGGCGGTGCTGGCGGGCCCGGTCGGTCAACGGCATCCAGTTCGCCGACCACGATTCGGCGTCGAACGACGGGACGCAGAACACGGTGATCCGGCCGTCGTCGATCGCCGGGCGCACGGCGTCCAGGATCCCGTTGGCCTCGAAATCCCAGGGCGCACCGCCCTCGGACGGGAACCAGATCACCGGGCGTCCCCAGTGCCCGTGCACGGCGATCTCCGCCGAACCGCCCAGCGACGGTGCATCCAACCGGTGGTACTCGGTACGGGTCATGCGCAGACTCTTCCAGAACGACGGCCCGGCGCTAGTGCAGGGGACGGATCAGGCCGTCGAGGGCCGGGAACCAGGCGTCCCGCCAGCCGATCATCGTGTGCGCATCGGGCACCAGCCGGAGCTCCACCGGATGGTGCTGCCGGCCGAGTGCCGCCGCCATCGCCTCGTTGTTCGCCCGGTTCTCCTCGATCTCACCGCAGGTGATCAGCACCGGCACCGGCCGCGGTGCGTTGTCGGTGGACCGGTCCGGACCGGAGCTGATCAGCCGGACCGCGGCGCACACCTGATCGAAGTGCGAGTAACCGCTCTCCTGGGCGTCCAGGTTCCTGGTGAAGAACGATCCGGACTGCAGCGCCAGAGCGGAGATCGCGCCGGGATGACGACGCTGCAGGTCCAGCATGGCAAGCGCGCCCAGGCTCGCACCGAGACCGATCACCGGTCCGGTCAACACCTTTGCGGTGATCGCCGGCAGCACTACATCGGCCAGGTGGTCGGAGTAGTCGGGGTTGGCCGAGTACCAGAGGTCGCGCAGGCCGTTCGGCGGATCGAGCAGGGCCACTCTGATCGGCAGCTCGCGGGACATCGCGGTCGCCCACCGCAGCAGCGAACCGCGCTCGGCCATGTCCGACCCGTCGTGCGCGACCAGCAGCGGCGCCCGCGAATCGGCAGCGAGCCCGGGAGGGGACCACAGGTGGATCGGCACCGGCCGCGCCAACCGGCCGGCTTTCGTCTCGAGTTCCCGGAGCGGGCCGGCCGGCTCGGTCAGCAGCCAGCCGGGCTCGCGATAGTCGGGGAACCGGATCTCCGACTTCTCGCCGAACGGGTTCGGCACCCGCAGCGGATTGCCTGGGTCGGTGGTCCACTCGTAGTCGCTGCCGCGCCGCAGGGTCAGTTGGTACTCCAGCCGCCAGGCCTGCGGCCGAGGCAGCAGCATCGTCCAGCAACCGTTCTCCCAGCCGAACTCCGGATCGACGTCACCGAGGATCCAGTCGACCTCGAGACGGACGCCGTCCAGCTCGTGGGCCTCGTCGGGGATCCGGAATTCGACCGCATCGTCGGTGACGATCGGGCCCCAGTGGTCGGCGGTGTCGTGGTGGTGGCGGCCCGAGGGCACGGCGCGCGCCTCGGGTGTCGGCATCCGGTCACCGTACGTCATCACGGCCGGTCGAGGCGCACGAGCGGGTGCGGCAATGCCCGCGAAACAGGACCTACATAAGGTGTGCTCATGGATCGTCAGCAGCAGTTCGTCCTCCGCACCCTCGAGGAACGCGACATCCGGTTCGTCCGGCTGTGGTTCACCGACGTTCTGGGTTACCTCAAGTCCGTTGCAGTGGCACCCGCCGAGCTGGAGGGTGCGTTCAGTGAGGGCATCGGTTTCGACGGTTCGGCCATCGAGGGTTTCGCCAGGGTCTTCGAGTCCGACATGGTCGCCCGCCCCGATCCGTCGACGTTCCAGGTGTTGCCCTGGGAGGCGGACGGCGGCCGGGTGTATTCGGCGCGGATGTTCTGCGACATCACCATGCCGGACGGCTCGCCGTCCTGGGCCGACCCCCGTCACGTGCTGCGCCGGGCGATGGGCGAGGCCGCAGCGATGGGCTTCACCTGCTACGTCCATCCCGAGATCGAGTTCTTCCTGCTCAAGGACCTGCCCGATGACGGCAGCGTCCCTGAACCGGCCGACCAGGGTGGGTTCTTCGACCAGGCATCCCATGACGCGGCACCGCACTTCCGCCGCCGGGCGATCGAAACCCTGGAGGCGATGGGCATCTCGGTCGAGTTCTCGCATCACGAGGGCGCGCCGGGGCAGCAGGAGATCGACCTGCGGTACGCGGACGCGCTCACCATGGCCGACAACATCATGTCGTTCCGCTACGTGGTCAAGGAGGTCGCGCTGACCCAGGGTGTGCGGGCCTCGTTCATGCCGAAGCCTTTCGTGGAACAGCCGGGATCGGCGATGCACACGCACTTCTCGCTCTTCGACGGGGAGACGAACGCCTTCCACAGCCCGGAGGACGAGTACCAGCTCTCGGCCACCGGCAAGCACTTCCTGGCGGGCGTGATCAAGCATGCGCCGGAGATCACCGCGGTGTCCTGCCAGTGGGTCAACTCCTACAAGCGTCTGGTGGTTGGCGACGAGGCCCCGACCACCGCGTCCTGGGGGACCGCGAACCGGTCCGCGCTCGTCCGGGTACCGAATTATTCGCCCGGTAAGTCGTCGAGCCAGCGGCTGGAGTTCCGGCTGCCCGACTCCGCGTGCAACCCGTACCTGATGTACACGGTGGTGATCGCCGCCGGGCTCAAGGGCATCCGGGAGGAATACGAACTGCCGGCGCCGGCCGAGGACAACGTCTGGTCACTGTCCGAGGTCGAACGGCGGGCGATGGGCTACCAGCGGCTGCCTACCTCGCTGGAGTCCGCGCTGGCCGTGATGGAGGGTTCGGAGCTGGTCGCCGAGGCGCTGGGGGAGCACGTCTTCGATTTCTTCCTGCGGAACAAGCGGGCGGAATGGGAGGCCTACCGGCGGCAGGTCACCCCGCAGGAGCTGATCCGGTACCTGTCCCTGTGAGCTGACGCCTTGGCCAGGGGGGTGCAAATGCACTCGCCGTCGCTGCTGGCCGCTTCTATCGTCGACGGATGCGCAGCAGCGAGTTCTTCACCGAGCTCGAGACGTTCCAGGCGCGGGTCCGGCCGCTGATCGAGGTGGACCCGGTCGGCGCGACCATGTTCGGCAGCGTGCTGGTCGGCCAGCTGTTGGCGCCGGAGCCGGGGATCCCGCCGCTGATGGTGGTGATCGTCGAGCAGGACACCGTGGCGGCGGCAGCGATGCGGATCACCGAGCACCCGTTGATCGTCCTGCTGGATCCCGGAAACGCCGACCCCGCAGGCGTTCTCGCCGATCTGACGGCGGTGGTGGCGGCGAGCGGTCAGCCGGTGCCGGGTTTGACCGGACGCCGTCCGACCGTGGTGGCGCTGGCCGAGCAGTGGTCGGCGATCACCGGCATCACGCCGGAGCTGCGGATGGCCCTGCGGTATCACCGACTGGGCACCTTGATCCCGCCGACCGGCGTCTCCGGCGTTGCCCGGATGGCCGACGTCAAGGACCCGGCGGACCTCGACCTGCTGGCGTCCTGGTGGTTCGCCTTCGAACACGAGACCGCCGCCAACGCGCACCCACCCGCAGCCCCCGACCCGGAGGTACTTCTCCGGGCCGCCGGCCGGGGGCAGGTCGTCTGTCTGTGGTGCGACGAGGATCGTCCGGTTGCTGCCGCCGGGCACACCGCGGTGCGCGACAACGCCTCCCGGATAGCCCCGGTGTACACCCCACCCGAGCTTCGCCGACACGGGTACGGCAGCGCGGCGACGGCCGCCGCTGTGCGCTCGGCCCAGCAACAGGGTGCGCGTCAGATCACCCTGTTCACCGACGCGGACTACCTGCCGGCCAACGAGGTGTACCGCCGACTCGGCTTCCGGGCGGTCGCCGACTTCGCCGACTACGAGATCCCGTCGGCCGGCTGATCCTGGACGGCGTCCTCGTCGAGCTGGAGAGCGGTTGCGGCGAGGCCGGCGAGTTGGTCGGCCAGTTCGCGGTCGGACAGCGGCGATTCGAACGTCCCGACGGCGTTGAGCATCCCGAACGCACCGTGGACCGCGGTCCGCACCCGTTCGGCGTCCCACTCCGGATGCACCTGCGCGAGCAGCGCGCGCCACCGGCCGATCAGCGTGCGCTGACGTTCGTCAAGCAGGGACCTGTCCTCGGCGGGCAGGTGGTGCACCTCGCGGATGAAGACGGCCATCAGCCGCCGCCGTCCGGAGACCGCCTCGGCATACATCTCGATCAGCTGCCGCAGTTGCGCGGCAGGTGAGGCGTCGGCCTGCCCAGGGAACTCGCCGATCACGTCCGGGTCGATGGTGACCGCATCGATGACGCGGTCGAACACCGAGGTGAGCACCGACGCCTTGGCACCGAAATGCCGGTAGATCGCCGGTCCGGTGACGCCCGCGGCCGCGCCGATGTCGTCCATCCCGACGGCCGCGTAGCCACGCTCGGCGAACAGCTGGGCGGCCGCGGTCAGGATCGCCTCCCTGCGGGCGGCACCCCGTGCGGAGATCGACGTCCCGCCGCGGTGTGGACCGTCACCCACGGGCGCGCCGCCCTGGGTGATCGGTACCGAACCGCCGCTACGCCAGTACTGGCCGTTGGCCCGATCCATCAGGCCGAAGTCGATGAGTCCTCGGCGCAGCGTCACGTAGTCGTCGTAGATCGACATCAACTCTCGGTTGACCTCGATCTCGGTGTACCGCACGCCGGGGACGAACCGCTGGGCGATCAGGTCGTACACCGCGAGCTGCCGGGACTGCTTGGCCGGCAGGGTGATCAGCCGTCCGTCGGCGTCGAAGAACCGGCGCAGTACCGCATCGGCGTTGGCCGCTGCCGCGCGCTGGAACTCGTCGCTCACCTGGTTCCGCCCGGATCAGTCGATCGTCGCGCCCGCGGCGACCCTGGGCCGCGGAACCCGCCATCGTCGGATCAGGCACGCGCGGTTGAAGGCGTAGAAGCCGAGGGCCGAACCCTTGGTCGACTGGCCGGAGCCATCGCCGTTCGGGAACTTCGCCCGCACCTTCTTCCCGAGCTGCCGACCGAAGATCACCGAGTCGATGATCGCGGCGAGGATCGCCACCAGCAGCACCAGCGGGCCGTAGGCCTGCACGAGCGGAATGGGGATCAGCAGCACGATGAACGACAGCAGCGCGATCGGCAGCAGGATCCCGGCTACGTTGCGGCGGGTGTCCACCAGGTCGCGGACGTAGGCCCGCGCTTTTCCACGGTCCCGCGGGAGCAGGGCCTTCTCGTCACCGGCCATCATTCGTTCGCGATTCACCCGAGCGGCAGCGCGCCGCTCCTCCTTGGTCATCGACTTGCCCGCGACCTTGGAGCGCTTCATCGCCTCGCGCTGGGTCTTCGGTGGCGGGGCCACCGGCCCACGCTTGCCCTCGGCCTCGCGACGCTTGGGGGTCGGCCGACCCTTACCGACGACAGGGGTCTCGTCGTCGACAGCGTCGGCGGTCGGTTCGTCCGAAGCGGCACCGTCAGTGCCGTCGGTGGGTTTGCGGCGCAGAAAACTCACAACGGCAGCCTAGAGGACTACCCGGCCGGGAATAGCCGCGTTATCGGGAGGGTTGTTCATCACGTCGACCGTCGTGGCCTCACGTTTGCGACCCTCGGCGTGGCATCATCAGAACAAGACCGTCCAGCATCCGTTCACCATCGTGTGAGTGCAACTCGACATTTAGGGGAGTGACAGATGACCGCTGCTGACACCGCAAGCGCCACCGAGGTCGAGGCCGCCGTCACGGCGCCTGCCGCCCACGGCGTGACGCTGTCGGAATCGGCCGCCGCCAAGGCCAAGGGCCTGCTCGAGCGGGACGGAAGCAGCGACATGGTGCTGCGGATCGCCGTCCAGCCGGGTGGTTGCTCGGGTCTGCGGTACGAGCTGTACTTCGACGATCGCTCGCTCGACGGCGACGCCCTCGTCGAGTTCGACGGCATCGGCCTGGCGGTCGACCGGATGTCCAAGCCCTACCTGGACGGCGCCGTCATCGACTTCGTCGACACCATCGAGAAGCAGGGCTTCACCATCGACAACCCCAATGCGCAGAACTCCTGCGCCTGTGGCGACTCGTTCCACTGATTCGCCAGCACCACCGATTCACCAGGAAACCCCCGGCCAAGCGCCGGGGGTTTCCTGGTGTCCGGGCCTTGACGGGCGCCGGGACCGGTAAGGTCGTCCCCGGCCGAGCAGGAATCGGATCGGCCCGCAGTCCGTGAACAGAAGTCTGTGACTCGAAGGCGAAACAGCAACACCTCTCAGGGAGCTGATCATGCCGATCGCCGTCGCCGGATCCATCGCGAGCGACCATCTCATGCACTTTCCGGGAAAGTTCAGCGATTCGTTGCTGCCCGATCAACTGCACCGGGTGTCGTTGTCGTTCCTGGTCGACGACCTGGTGGTGCGCCGCGGTGGGGTGGCACCCAACATCTGCTTCGGGATGGCGCTGCTGGGGCTGAATCCGATCCTGGTGGGCGCGGCGGGCGCAGATTTCGGTGACTACGAGAGCTGGCTGACCCGGCACGGGGTGGACTGCACGAAGGTTCACCTGTGCGAGGACGTGCAGACCGCCCGGTTCGTCTGCACCACCGACGACGAGATGAACCAGATCGCCTCGTTCTACGCCGGCGCCATGGCCAGGGCCAGGGAGATCGAGCTCGAACCCATCTCGGCCGCCTACGGCGGGCTCGACCTGGTGGTCATCGCCGCCGACGACCCGGCCGCCATGGTCCGGCATTCGCAGGAGTGCCGGGAACGCGGTTATCGCTTCGCCGCCGACCCCTCGCAGCAACTGGCCCGGATGGACGGTCCGGACGTGGTGTCGCTGATGACCGGCGCCAGCATCCTGTTCACCAACGATTACGAGCTCGGTCTGCTGCAGTCCAAGTCCGGGTGGACCGACGCGAAGATCCTGGATTCCGTCGGCTACCGGGTGACCACCCTGGGATCCAAGGGCGTCGAGATCGTCGCCGCAGACGGCAGTCGGTTGGCCGTCCGGGCGCTTCCGGAAAAGTCCAAGACCGATCCGACAGGTGTCGGCGACGCGTTCCGGGCCGGCTTCCTGGCCGGCACCGCGCAGGGACTCGGGCAGGAGCGATCCGCGCAACTGGGGTCATTGATGGCCACCCTGACCCTGGAAACCGTCGGCACCCAGGAGTACCAGCTCGACCACGACGTCGCCCGGGTGCGGCTGGCCGATGCCTACGGCGAGGACGCCGCGGCCGACATCGCCCACGCCCTGCACTGGTAAGCCTTCGTTCGCGCCGATCAACTACCTCGGCGCGGCTACAGGAAGACCGGGTAGGCCGGTTCCGGGATGGTCGGGGTGATGGCGCCGGTCACGAAGATCTCGTGCCAGATCTGGAAGACCAGGATGGTCCAGATCCGCCTGGAGTGATCGGCCTCGCCGGCCCGGTGAGCGTCCAGCAGAGCCAGCACGGCGGCTGGGTCCAGGTACTCCTCGGTGTGCGCGGTGGTGATGATGTTCCGCGCCCATTCGTAGGAACCCTCGGCCAGGAAATGCCGGATCGGCACCGGGAAACCGAGCTTGCGCCGGTGCAGCACGTGCGGCGGGACGATCAACTCCATCGCCCTGCGCAGCGCCAGCTTGGTGGTCTGCTTGGTCACCTTCTGGTCGGCCGGGATGGTCCTGGCCACCTCGAACACCTCGGTGTCCAGGAACGGCACCCGCAGTTCCAGCGAATTCGCCATCGTCATCTTGTCGGCCTTGACCAGGATGTCGCCGCGCATCCAGGTGAACAGGTCGACGTGCTGCATGCGGGAGATCGGGTCGGTCTCGTGCGTCTGCGCGTAGACCGGGTCGGTGACGTCCCGGAAGGAGCGCGCCTCGTCGTAGGTCTTCAGCAGTCCCGCCAGCTGTTCCTCGCGGAAGATGCGGGCGTTGCCGTAGTAGCGGTCCTCCAGGTCGAGTGACCCGCGGCGGAGCATGTCCTGCCCGCGGAAACCTTGCGGCAGCGCACGTCCGACCGCGGCCAGACCCTTGCGCATCCCGCCGGGCAGCCCGGTGATGCCGCGCAGGCTCATCGGCTCGCGGTAGATGTTGTAGCCGCCGAACAGCTCGTCGGCGCCCTCGCCGGAGAGCACCACCTTGACGTGCTTACGCGCCTCGTTGGCCACGAAGTACAGCGGCACCAGCGCGGGATCGGCCACCGGATCGTCCAGGTACCAGATGATCAACGGCAGGGTCTCGGTCAGTTCCTGCTCGGACACCGTACGGATCACGTGCCGAACACCGATCGCCGCCGCGGACTCGGCCGCGACGTCGACCTCGGAGAAGCCCTCCCGCTCGAATCCGGTGGTGAACGTCATCAGATCGGGGTTGTAGCGCTTGGCCAGGGCGGCGATTGCCGTGGAGTCGATCCCGCCCGACAGGAACGCCCCGACGGTGACGTCGGCCCGCATGTGCTTGGCGACGGAGTCGTCCATCACGGCGGCGATCCGTTGGTACAGCGCCGAGCGTTCGGCGTCGGAGATGGCCGGACGACCGGCGAACACCGGGTGGAAATAGCGTTTGGTCTTCATCGGCCGGCCGGGCCGGACGGTCAGGTGGGTCCCGGACTCGATCTTGCGGATCGCCGGGTCCATGGTCGCCGGCTCCGGGACGTACTGCAGCACCAGATAGTGCTGCAGGGCAGGCACATTCACGCTGGCCTGACCGGTCAGCTCGCGCAGCCCCTTGGCCTCAGAGGAGAAGGCAATCCCGTCCGGGGTCTGGGCGACGAAGAGCGGTTTGATCCCGAACGGATCACGTGCGCCGAACAGCACCCGGTCCTGGGTGTCCCAGATCAGGAACGCGAACATCCCGCGGAGCCGGGCGACTGCCTCCGGGCCCCAGTAGTGCACGGCGGCAACGATCGCCTCACCGTCGCCCTCGGTGTTGAACAGCGCCCCGCACTCGGTCGCCAACTGGGAGCGGAGTTCCAGATAGTTGTAGATCTCGCCGTTGAAGACCAGGGCGTACCGGTCGGGGGATTCCGGCGGCCCCCAGCGGAGCGGTTGATGGGAATGCTCGATGTCGATGATCGAGAGCCGGTTGAACCCGAACACGACGTCGTCGTCGTTCCAGGTGCCGGCATCGTCAGGTCCACGATGCCGCGCACACCGCATCCCGGCCGCAATCGCGTCCACCCGCTGCGCTGCCTGTCCCGTTCCGGAGACGAAGCCCATCAGTCCGCACACCCGCACTGCCTCCATCGGTTCGGCAACTCTCTCCACCGCGTTGCCAGTATCGCCGGTGCCTGCGGCAGGACCGGACCAACACCCCCGCTCGCGGGGCTGGAAAGCAGCCGCCCGGCAGTCATCGACAATCTGTAGAACTCGCGGGTCCCCGGCCGAGTGGAACCGAACCTGCCGGGGTAATCTCACCGTGTCGGTGATCCAGTGCTGCCGCCACTGGGCTCTTTAGAGGGCTTTCGGTGCGGAGGCAGAACCGGCATTTACGCAGCGGTGCAACAGGGGCGAGAGGAAGGGCGCACGTGACACGGTCTCGCGCGGTACGACGGGTCACTCTCGTCGGATTGCTCGGCCTGGTTTCGGTGCTGGTCAGCGGTTGTTCGGTCGCGGATCTGCCCCGGTACGGCTGGCCCGAAGGCATCACCCCGCAGGCCAAGCGGATGCAGGAGTTCTGGTCCGGTTCGTTCACCGCGGCGTTGCTGGTCGGGGTGGGCGTCTGGGGCCTGATGTTCTGGGCGTTCATCGTCTATCGCAAGCGCAAGAACGGTCCGCTGTATCCCAAGCAGACCAAAGAGAACCTGCCGCTGGAACTGATCTACACGGCCGTGCCGTTCCTGATGGTCGGCGTGCTGTTCTACTTCACGGTGACGACGGAGAATTTCGTCCTGGCCAAGGACGACGACCCGGCCGTCACGATCGATGTCACCGCGTTCAAATGGAACTGGGACTTCGGTTACCGGGACACCACGGTTCCCGGCGGCGGCGAGGTGCACACGATCGGCACCAGCGAAGAGGTCCCGATCCTGGTGCTGCCGGCCAACCAGGTCATCCAGTACGAGCTGCGCTCCAAGGACGTCATCCACTCCTTCTGGACGATCGACTTCCTGTTCAAGCGCGACGTCTTCCCGTACCCGGAGCAGAACCAGTCCGTGAATGTGTTCCAGAACACCATCGACGAGACCGGCGCGTTCGTGGGCCGCTGCGCGGAGCTGTGCGGCACCTACCACAGCGCGATGAACTTCGAGGTCAGATCGGTTCCGCAGGGGGTCTATGACGCCTATCTGGATCTGCGGCAGTCGGTCAACCCGGTGACGGGGCAGCCCTACACCGCCGCCGACGCGCTGGCGAAGGTCGGCCAGGACGATCCGTCCTGCGGTGAGTTGTGTGCGCCGTTGGCGACCACGACCTACCCGCTGAACACCGACCGCACCGCCAAGTCCGCAACCGAACCGCCCACTGGGGGCAACTGATGGCCTCGCATACCGAGCAGAACACGAAGAAGCCCAAGGCCGCCAAGCGCGGGATGAGCGTCGAGACGTGGATGTTCCTCGGCCTGACCGCCTTTTTCGCGATCGCCGCGGTCGTCTACGGGCTGCTGGCACCCACTGAGCCGGTGGGCATCGTCGGGCTGACCCTCACCGCCGGATTGACCCTGATCATCGGCACGTTCCTCAAGTTCGTCTCCAACCGGTTGGAAGAACCACGACCGGAGGACAACGACGACGCCGAGGTGTCCGACGGCGCGGGCGACGTCGGCTTCTTCTCACCCGGGTCGTACTTCCCGTTCTTCCTCGCCGCCTGCGTCGCGCTGGTCGCGGTTGCCACCGCCTATCTGTTGATCTGGCTGATGGTGATCGGCGTCGGGTTCTTGCTGTGGGTGGTTTGCGGATTCATCTACGAGTACCACCGCCGCCCGGCCCATCACTGACACCGCATCACTGATACCGGGTTGGTCTGTCCTGTTGTTTCCCCGCGATGACGGTCATGTCATCGCGGAGCTAACACGGGTGAGCAGGTGGGCGCGATCACGTCGCCACCGAACAGGAACGACTTCGTTCGTGGTTCTCAGCTCGCTTAGGCCAGGCTACATTTACACAACGTAGCCTGACCTGATCGAGGAGCTCGTTCGTGAGTTCGCCACCCCAGACGCCTGCACAGAGCCCTGCGGCCAGCGGCGGCGGCAGTCACCCGGACGTCCCGAAGTGGGTAGCCACCACCGGCCGTCGCAAGGTCATCGGATTGCTCTTCGCCGTAGCGCTGCTGGGCGTGGTGGCGCTGTTCTCGATCGCGGTCGGCAGCCGGTACATCCCGCCCGGTGAAGTGCTCTCGGTGCTGTTCAACCCGGACGATTCGCAGGCCTCGACGATCGTGCACGAGTTGCGGATACCGCGGACCGTGCTGGGAATCGCGGTCGGTCTGGCCCTCGGGATGGCCGGCGCCGTCATGCAGGCGCTCACCCGTAACCCGTTGGCCGACCCCGGCCTGCTCGGCGTCAATGCCGGTGCGGCGACAGCGGTCGTCATCGGGATCTCGGTGTTCGGGGTCGGAAATGCGTTGGGCTACCTGCCGTTTGCGTTTGCCGGAGCGGCCATCGCGTCGATCGTGGTGTATCTGATCGGTTCCGCCGGACGCAGCGGCGCCACCCCGGTCCGGCTGGCGTTGGCCGGCGTGGCCGTCACGGCGGCGCTGACCGCGGTGATCGACGGGATGACGCTGCTGGACCCGGAGACCTTCGACCGGTACCGCTTCTGGGCCGTCGGCTCGCTGAGCGGGCGCGGCATGGACATCTTCTGGCAGGTGGCCCCGTTCATCCTGGTCGGCGGCGTGCTCGCGGTGACCATCGGACACTCGCTGAACGCCCTGGCGATGGGTGATGACGTCGGACGCGCCCTCGGCGCCAGCGTCACCAGGACCAGGGTGCTCTCCGGCATCGTGATCATGCTGCTGGCCGGCGCGGCCACCGCGGCCGTCGGCCCCATCGGGTTCGTCGGACTGGCCGTCCCGCACGCCGCACGCGCGATCACCGGGCCGGACAACCGGTGGGTCCTGGCATACACGGCGATCCTGGCCCCGATCCTGCTGGTCGGCGCGGACATCATCGGCCGGATCGTGGTCCAGCCTGCCGAGCTCAGCGTCGGCATCGTCACGGCCATCATCGGGGCACCGGTGTTCATCGCACTGGTTCGTCGCCGACGGGTGGCCCAGCTGTGACCGCCGTCGAGAACAAACCACCAGTGACCCTTCCGCTCGCCGCCGTGCGGCTGGGACCGGTGAGCCTGCGGGTCACCCGCCGCCCGTTGATCGTCACCGTGCTGTTGGCCGTCGCCGTGGTCGGTGTCGTGGTCGGCACCTGCTTCCTGGGCGACTACCCGCTGCCGGCCGGCGATGTCATCGCCTCGCTGCTCGGCAACGGCAGCACCGCCACCGACTTCGTCGTGCTGGACCTGCGGCTGGCCAGGGCGTTGTGCGCGGTCACCATCGGCGCTGCACTCGGCGCCTCCGGTGCGGCGTTCCAGGCGCTCACCCGCAACCCGCTCGGCAGCCCGGACATCATCGGCTTCACCAGCGGTGCCGCCACCGGCGCACTGCTGCAGATCCTGATCATCGGCGGCACGTCCCTGGCCATTGCCGGCGGCGCGCTGGTCGGCGGTCTGGCGTCGGCGCTGGTCGTCTACCTGCTGGCCATGGGCAGGGGAGCGGTCGGCTACCGGCTGGTGCTGGTCGGCATCGGGCTGAACGCGTTCCTCTGGGCGATCAACTGGTACCTGCTGATCACCGCCAAGCTCGAGGACGCGATGAGCGCCCAGGTCTGGCTGACCGGCTCGCTGAACGGGCGCAGCTGGGACCAGCTCTGGCCGGTTCTCGGTGTGGTGCTGATCTGCCTGCCGCTGTTGATGATCGCCTCCCGCCCGCTCGGCCTGCTGGAGATGGGCGACGACGCCGCCCGCGCGCTCGGCGTCCGCGCCGACCGGACCCGGGTCGTCATCGTGATTCTTGCCGTCGCCCTCGCAGCCGGGGCGACCGCCACCGCCGGGCCGATCGCGTTCGTCGCGCTGGCAGCGCCGCAGCTGGCCAAACGGCTCACCGGCTCGGTGGCGGTGAGCGTGCTGCCGGCGGCGCTGATGGGCGCCTTCGTGCTGGCCGTCAGCGACATCGTCTCGCAGCGGCTGTTCGCTCCGGTCCAGCTGCCCGTCGGCATTGCCACCGGTGTGGTCGGCGGGCTGTATCTGATCTGGCTGTTGCTGTCCGAATGGAAGAAGGGCCGAGGATGAGCGCGCCAGGTGTCGGCAAGCCCGGAATGCCGGCGCAGGACCGCCTTCGCGCCCGCGACGTGACGATCGGTTACGACGCGCGGGTGATCTCCGAGGGACTGACGGTCGACATCCCGGACAACGAGTTCACGGTGATCATCGGGCCGAACGCCTGCGGCAAGTCCACCCTGTTGCGCTCGCTGGCCCGGATGCTGGTGCCGACCGCCGGCGCCGTGCTGCTGGACGGTCAATCGATCTCGTCGCTGAAGTCCAAGGAGGTCGCCCGCCGGCTGGGGCTGCTCCCGCAGTCGTCGGTGGCGCCGGACGGCATCACGGTAGCGGATCTGGTCGCCCGTGGCAGGTACCCGCACCAGAAACTGTTGCGGCAGTGGAGCCGGACCGACGAGGAGATCGTGGCCGGCGCGCTGGCCGCGACGAACGTGGCCGACCTGGCTGATCGGTCGGTGGACGAACTTTCCGGCGGCCAGCGCCAGCGGGTGTGGCTGGCGATGGCCCTTGCCCAACAGACACCGATCCTGCTGCTGGACGAGCCGACCACCTACCTGGACATCGCCCACCAGATCGAGATGCTCGACCTCTGCGCCGATCTGCACGCCGAGCAGGGCCGAACCCTGGTCGCCGTGCTGCACGACCTCAACCACGCGTGCCGCTACGCGACCCACTTGATCGCCATGCGTGCCGGTGCTGTCGTCGCCACCGGACGACCGTCCGAGATCGTCACCGCCCAACTGGTCGAGGACGTTTTCGGACTCGCCTGCCGGGTCATCGACGACCCGGAGACGGGTACCCCGCTGATCGTCCCGCTCGCCCGAGCGGCCCTGCGAGGACCTGACCTGCATCACCCCGACGCACCCCCTGCGGTGCCGACACCACTAGGAGCCTGATGTCCGACCCACTGACCCGAGCCCGCCGCAGCGGACCGCGACTGCTCGCCACCGCATCGGCCGCCATGCTGGCCCTGACGCTGGCCGCGTGTGGTTCGTCCTCGACGTCCTCCTCGAGCAGTTCGACAACGGCTTCGTCGTCGGCGGGATCGGCCGCTGCCGGCAGCGCCACCTCCGGCCCGAGTTCGGCCGCGTCCGGCAGCGCCACCGCGGTCAGCTATCCGGTGGAGATCCCGAACGCCTACGGCACCACGGTGATCCCGGCCGCGCCGGAGAATGTCGTCGTGCTCGGTTTCACCGACGTCGACTCCGTCCTCGCGGTGGGCACCGTGCCGGTCGGCATCCAGCAGTTCGGCGTCGGCTTCGATTCCGGCGTCGGACCATGGGCCGAGCCGCTGCTGGAGGGCGCCACCCCGACCGTGTTCACCAGCACCACGGAGATCAACTTCGAGCAGATCGCCTCCCTGCAGCCGGATCTCATCGTCGCGGTGACCCGGGCGATCACCCCCGACGACTACGCCAAGTTGACCGCCATCGCCCCGACGCTCGCCCGGCCGGCCGAGTACCCGGACTTCGGCGTTCCGCCGGAGGTCGGCGCCACGCTGATCGCGACGGCGCTCGGCAAGGAGGCCGAGATGAACGACCTGCTCGCCGAGAACGTCGCGCTGGTGCAGGAGACGGCGGCGGCCAATCCGCAGTTCGCCGGCACGTCGTTCTCCGCGGTCTGGCCGCGGCCCGAGGGCGCCGGCTGGTTCGCCTGGACTGACATCGATCCCCGCGTGCAGCTGATGACGGCGCTCGGCTTCACGCTGAGCCCGCAGATCGAGGCACTGGGCAACGACACGTTCTACAAGGAAATCTCGAAGGAGAACACCCCGGAGATCAATGCCGACGTGGTCGTGGCCATCGACGCCAACGATCAGCAGGCGGTCGTCCTGGCCGACCCGCTGTACCAGTCGCTGCCGGCGGCGCAGGGTGGCAACGTGGCCTGGGTGGTCGACCCGGCGGTGATCGGGGCGTTCAACTACGCCTCGGTGCTCAGCCTGCCGTTCGCGCTCGAGAACTTGGTGCCGCTGCTCGACGCTGCGGTCGCCGGAACGGGTGGCGCAGCATCGAGTTCGGCAGCGCCCACCAGCTGAGTATCAGCCCGGACGATCATCGATCGCCGGGCAGCAGTGCAACGGCCCCGCCGGGGAGTGAGTCCGGCGGGGCCGTCTGCCGTACCAGGTGCCCACCAACCTCATACAACAGGCCCGCCTCGCGATGCGAGACGGGCCTGTCGAGTGCGCTGCTGCTTCTAGTGTTTGGTGCCCGACTCAATCTGCTCCATGGCGTGGATCTCGTCGTCGTCGTAGTAGATGTGGCCCTCGTCCTTGGCCGGCGTCAGGATGCCGGGCACGGCGATGCCGGCCGATCCGAGCTGGTTCATCCGCTTCGGCACCGGAGCACCCTGGTAGTTCAGCGGCACCGGGTGGCCGTGGTGGTCGACCGGGCCGAGTGGCTGGTGGACCTCGATGAACTCGCCGCTGGGCAGCCGCTTGAGCACACCGGTCTCGATGCCGTGTTCCAGGACGGCGCGGTCGGAGTGCTGCAGTCCCAGACAGAGTCGGTACGTCACCACGTAGGCGATGACGGGTCCGATGATGGACAGCACCCGGCCGGCCCAGGTCATCACGTTCAGCGAGATATCCAGCTTGAAGGCGAACAGATCGTTCGCGCCGTTGATCAGGTTGACCAGGTAGAAGGTCATGAATGCGACACCGAGGGCGGTGCGCACCGGGACATCCCGGGGCCGCTGCAGGATGTTGTGCATGGCCTTGTCCTTGGTGAACGCCGTCTCTATCCACGGATAGGAGATCACGATGATCAACAGGACGGTGGCCCCGAGTATCGAAGGGAAGAAAACGGCCGGAACCATGTAGTGCCCGAACAGGTTCCGGATCTCCCAGTTGGGCCATATTCGGACCATGCCGTCGAGGAAGCCCATATAGAAGTCCGGCTGTACGCCGGCGGAGACTTGCGACGGGTTGTACGGGCCGAGGTTCCAGATCGGGTTGATCTGGAACAACCCGCTCATCATCGCGATGATGCCGAAGACCACGGCGAAGAAGCCGCCGCCCTTGGCCGCGAAAGAGGGGAGAACCCGCAGGCCGATGACGTTGTTCTCGGTCGCCTTGGGGGCCGCGAAGTGGGTGTGCTTCTGGAACCACACCAGCGCGACGTGTACCGCGATCAACGCCAGGATGATGCCCGGGATGAGCAGGATGTGCAGTGAGTAGAACCGCGGAATGATGATCTCGCCGGGGTAGTCGCCACCGAAGACGGCCCAGTGCATCCACGTCCCGATCACCGGGATCGACAGGATGAATGCGCTGACGGCTCTTAGCCCGGTACCGGAGAGCAGGTCGTCCGGGAGCGAGTAGCCCAGGAAGCCCTCGACCATGCCCAGCACCAGCAGCAGCACGCCGAGGATCCAGTTCACCTCACGCGGCTTGCGGAAGCCGCCGGTGAAGAAGACCCGCATCATGTGCAGCATCATCGAGAACAGGAAGATCAGTGCGGCCCAGTGGTGGATCTGCCGGATCAGCAGGCCTCCGCGGACCTCGAACGAGATGTCCAGGGTCGACGCGTACGCCATCGACATCGGGACGCCGCGGAGCTTCTCGTACACGCCCTGGTAGACCGTCTCGGCCATCGACGGGTCGAAGAACAGGGTCAGGTAGACGCCCGACAGCAGCAGCACGATGAACGAGTAGAGCGCGGCCTCGCCCAGCATGAACGACCAGTGGCTGGGGAAGACCTTGTTCAGCTGCGTCCGGATGGGCCGGGCATTGTGGTACCGGATATCGGCACCGTCGAGAGCCTTCTGCAGTACTGATGGACCTGCAGATGCCTTGGTAGAGGCGGTGAGTCGGCTCATCCGGATGCCTCCTTCGGTTCTGAATACCATGCCGGGTACTTGCCATTTTCCCAGAATCCGGGACCGACAGCTTCGACGAAGTCCCTGGAGGCGACGAAGTACCCCTCGTCGTCCAGTTCGATCGGCAGTTGGGGCAGAGGCCTGGTCGCCGGTCCGAAGACCGGGAACATCCCCTCATAGAGATTGAACTGGGACTGATGGCACGGGCAGAGCACCCGGCCCGTCTGCTGCTCGTACAAAGAGACCGGGCAGCCGACGTGTGTGCAGATCTTCGAGTACGCGTAGTAGTCGCCGAACTGGAAGCCCTGCTGGCCGTCGCGAATCCGGACGACCGAATCCGACCGGATCCGGAACAACATGACCGCTGCGTCGGAAGCCTTGCCGCCGCCCGGAACCGCCGGGAACACGGTGGCCATCGAACCGGCCTCCAGATCCTCCGGGCGGATCGGCGTGCCGTCGATCTGCACCATCCGGACCTTGGTGCCGTCGGCGGCGGGGGCCCACGGGGTGACCCAGAGCGGGGAGTCCGCACGTTGGGCCCATGGGTTCTTGATCAGACCGCCCAGGATCGGCACCACCGCTGCCGCGCCGAGCGCACCGCCGGCCAGCGCCAGCGACCCTTTCAGGATGCCGCGACGCTTGATCCCGGCCTTGTCGCCGGTGTCGAGCACCTGTGCGGCCAGCGTCTTGCGATCGACCTCGTCGGACATCCCGATCCGGCGTTGCTGGATCGCGACCTCGTGCGGGAGCACCTTCTTGGCCAGCGAGACCACACCGAGACCGAAGAACAGGATCGTCGCGCCGAGGGTGAACCCGATGATCGGGGTGTACAGCGCGTAGACCCACTGCTGATCGGAGTACGCGGGCTCGTACTCGGCCGGCCACCAGATGAAGCCGACGACGAACAGCACTGCGAACAGCGCCGCGAGCAGGAACCACTTGGCCACCTGACGCTCGGCCCGCTTGTCGGCGGGGGAGCCGGGGACGTACCGCTCGCCGTATTCGGCGAGAGTGACGCCGTCGAGGGCCATGCCGAGAGCGCCGAGCTCCTCGCGCGACATCTTGGCCAGTTCGGCCTCGTCCGGAACCTGAAGGTTCGGGTTGCCAGCCATTGTCAGTCCCTCACTCGGTCGTCGTGACGGACCGGCAGCAACGCGGTGATGTCTCGCTCGCTCATGCCCTCGATCCCATCCACAGCGTCGCGGCGACGATGGCACCCATGCCCACCAGGAAGGCGATCAGGCCTTCGGGGGCCGGGCCGAACCCGCCGAGGGCGTAGCCGCCCGGATCGATGGTTGCCTTGTTGTTCTGGATGAAGGTGATGATCGCCCGCTTCTCGTCGGACGTCAGCAGGCCGTCGCCGAATTTGGGCATGTTCTCCGGGCCGCTGAGCATCGCGCCGTAGATCTGGGTGTCGGTGGCCTCGTCGAGGTTCGGGGCGTACTTACCCTGCGAGAGGGCACCGCCCTGGCCGGTGAAGTTGTGGCATGACGCGCAGTTCAGCCGGAAGAGCTCGCCGCCCTTGGCGATCTGGTCGGGCGCCCGGAGGTCGCCCTGCGGGATCACCGGTCCGCCGCCGTTCTCCTGGATGTACGCGGCCAGCGCGTCGATCTCCTCCGGAGCGAAGTAGGGCTCTTTACGCGGCATCTGGGCGCCGTTCTCGACGGCCGGCATGCGACCGGTGGAGACCTGGAAGTAGGTGGCCGCCTGTCCGACGCCGACCAGCGACGGACCGCGGTCGGTCACGCCCTGCAGGTTCTGGCCATGGCAGGTGATGCAGGCCGTCTGGTAGATCTCCTTGCCCTGTGCGACCTGGGCGGCATCGACATCGGCGGCGACTGCGGTGTTCTTGTCGCTGAAAATGGCGCCGTAGAGGAGTCCGACCGTGCAGAGGGCGAGCAGCAGGGCGAGGCTGCCGCTGACCCGGCGCATCACCTTCGACCGGCGGCGCTTGCGCGTCGACCCGCCCGTTGGCGGTGTGTCTTTGACCGACATTCTGTGGACACCTCGTACTCGGTAGCGGCGGCGTGGCGGTGCAGGCGGTGCAACGGACGTGATCCGCAGGAACTGCCGGTAAAGCCGTACTTCTAACTACTGTAGAAGTTGTGATCGCGGATGCGAAGACCCTTCATCGAATGATGTAGATCGTGGCGAACAATCCGATCCAGACAACGTCGACGAAGTGCCAGTAGTAGGACACGACGATGGCGCTGGTGGCTTGGGCCGGGGTGAACTTGGAGATCTTGGTCTTCCCGATCAGCAGCAGGAAGGCGATCAGCCCGCCGATCACGTGCAGTCCGTGGAACCCGGTCGTCAGGTAGAAAACGGTGCCGTAGGGCGAGGACGCCAACGTCGTTTCGTGGTGGGTGACCAAGGTGTAGTACTCGTTCGCCTGCCCGAGAACGAAGACCAGGCCCAGTAAGAAGCTGAGCAGGTACCAGCGTCGCAAGCCGAACACGTCACCACGTTCGGCCGCGAACACACCGAACTGACAGGTGAAGGACGAAGCCACCAAGATGGTCGTGAAGATCGCCGCATAGACGATGTCCAATTCGGTCGGTGCCGGCGGCCACTCGCCTTCGGTCTGTGCCCGGACCGTGAAGTAGATCCCGAACAGCCCGGCGAAGAACATCAGCTCGCTGGCCAGCCACACGATCACGCCGACGCTGACCATGTTCGGGCGGTTCAGCGTGTGGATCCTGGTGCTGATCGCGGGGGCCCCCGAGGGGCTGGTCGCAGTCGTCACAGATGGATTATGGACTGCCTCGCACGATCATGCGCCTGCGGGTCGCGCTCCGGGGTGTCGCCGGGTCGCGCACCGGGTTATCGCTGCAGGTCAGGGCCCCGAAATCGCTTCGACAGGTTGTCGAAATTGCTGGTGTTCGCGCGCGTCGCGCGCGGTCGTGAAACGCAAATCGGGCAGGACGGACACGGCCCCGGTCCGGCAGGTCGCCGCGGCGCTTCGCGGGGTCGGCTGCAGCATGCTCAGACGGCACGGCCCGGCATCAGTGACCGACCCCGGCCGGCCCGCTCCCTTGACTTGCACCGGATCCGGCAACGCCCGGGTCGGGCGGCCACAACCGGGCATTACGATCAGCGGCGTGAGCAACCCCGTGCTGCTGGTCTACAGCCACCGCCCAGAGGTCCGGGAACGGATCATGACCGCGATCGGCCGCCGACCCGCGCCGGACGTCGGCCGGGTCGACTACCTGGAATGCTCCGCCGTGTACGAGGTGATGATGGCGACCCAGGCGCAGACGGCCGACGTGCTCATCCTCGACGGAGAGGCACAGCCGACGGGCGGCATCGGGATCAGCCGGCAGATCCATCAGGAAGCCTCGGTGGTGCCCCCGGTGGTGATCGTCGTCCGACGGGCCGACGACCGCTGGCTCGCCACCTGGGCGGGGGCCGACGAAATACTGGTCCACCCGCTCGATCCGGTGACGGCCGCCGACTGCATCGCGAGTGTGTTGCGTCGCCGGGCCGCCGGGTTGGTGCCGGCGGTCACCGATCCCCGCGCCAGGCGAGCGACACCCGCTCCTGGCCCGGACTGCTGACCCGGCTGCTCGACGGCGAGCACCTGGAAGGCGAGGACACCGCCTGGGTGATGGACCGCATCATGTCCGGCGACGCCACCTCGGCGCAGGTGGCCGGTTTCGCGGTCGCGCTGCGGGCCAAGGGTGAGACGCCCTCCGAGGTGGCCGGCCTGGTCGACAGCATGCTGGCGCACGCGATGCGAGTGACCGTGCCGGTGCGCGCGGTGGACATCGTGGGTACGGGCGGCGACCGCGCGAACACCGTGAACATCTCGACGATGGCCGCGATCGTCATCGCCGGTGCCGGAGCGCCCGTGGTCAAGCACGGCAACCGGGCGGCGTCGAGCAAATGCGGTGCGGCCGATCTGCTGGAGGGGCTCGGGGTGGCGATCTCGCTGCCGGCAGACGGAGTGGCCGCCACCGTCGCCGAGGTCGGAATCGGATTCTGCTTCGCGCCGGTGTATCACCCGTCCTACCGGCACGCCGGTCCGCCGCGACGGGAACTGGGCATCCCGACGGTGTTCAACTTCCTCGGGCCGCTGACCAATCCGGCACAGCCGGCCGCAGGCGCGATCGGCTGCGGCAACCCAAGGATGGCGCCGGTGATGGCCGAGGTCTTCGCTGGCCGGGTCTTCGACGGACGGCCGGCGGACGTGTTGTTGTTCCGGGGTGACGACGGGCTCGACGAGTTGACGACCACCACCACCTCGACCGTATGGGAGGTCCGGGACGGAACTGTCCGCGAACTGACCGTCGACCCGGAGTTGCTCGGTATCGATCGGGCCGGCGCCGCAGATCTACGCGGCGGCGACGTCGCCGAGAACGTCGCCGTGGCACGCGAGCTGTTCGCCGGACGGACAGGTGCGGTCCGGGACGCCGTGGTGCTCAATGCCGGTGCAGGCCTCGCCGCGCACGCCGGTCTCAGCGGTGATCTGCTGGCCGACCTGCGCACCGGGATCGAAAGAGCAGGCGCAGCACTGGATTCCGGTGCGGCCGCCGACGTCCTGGAGCGCTGGGTCGCCGCCGGTCAGCGGCTCTCGGCGGTGCGCTGAGCGCGGGGCCGATCGCCGAGGTTCCTCAGGACTGCATGCCGATCGAGGAAGCGTCGTCCTCGTCGCGCTGGGAGTAGTGCCGGAACGCGATGTGGGTAACCGTGCGCAGCACGCCGGGCACCTTGGAGATGTGCCCAGGGACCAGTTCGGCGATCGCCTCGTGATCGGCGACCCGGGTGATCGCCACCAGATCGACATCGCCGGCACAGGAATAGACCTGGTCGACACCGGGGAGGTCGGCAATCTCCTGCGCGGCTTCCGGGATCCGGTCGGACTCCACGTCGATGAGCACGATTGCCGTCACCATGTCGAGCGACCTTCCTACCACTGTCGGGGCCAACCACTGTCGGGCAACTATCAGCGAAGCGATGCTATCCCGCTGCTTCTCCAGCGGATCCGACCGCCCGGCGGCTGCCTCGGTCCAACCGCATCACCCGCCCAGGGTCAGCGCCGAGCGGGTGCCGCGGGCCATGTCCGCGGCCTTCATGAACGGGCGCCATCGCCCGGCCCCGGCAGCCGGGCTGAACCAGGCTGCCGTCGTCCGAACGAGCCTCGAGCCCGGTCGTTCGACCCACCGCAACAACGTTGTCGTCTCCTCGGCGGATGCTCCCGGCAGCGGACCGGGCCGGGGCAGAACCGTTTCGGCCGACGACACCAGCAGTTCGACCACCGGCATCGGATCGACCCCGCGGCGCGCCCGACCGGCGGCCGCGAAGCGTCCGAATCGAATGACGGTCAGGTCCCACCCGCCGAGGTCGTCGGGTCGGGCGGCGACGATCTCGCCGATGCCGGCCAATGCCCCCAGCCGCTGTCGGCGATCCACTGCCGCGGCAAGAGCGGACAGCCGGTCGCGGATCAGCGCCGCCTGGTCGAAACGGCCCGACCGGGACAGCGTCGTCAGGCGTTCCCGCAGGACCGTCAGGATCTCGTCGGAATCGCCGTCGATGAGCTGCCGGATCCGGCGGACATGCCCCGAGTACGACTGCTCGTCCTCCAGACCGGCGCAGGCCGCCCCGCACCGACCGAGTTCGGCCAGCGCGCAGGGACTTCCGTCCGGATCGAGGCGTCGGATCCGGCTCGTGCAACGCCGGATCGGAACCGCGTCCTGCAGCGCCTCGACCGCTGTCTGGGCGGCCTGCCTCGACGGGAACGGACCGAGGCAGACCTCGGGACGATCGGGCATGGATCGCACGATGCTGAGCCGCGGAAAAGCTTCGTCGGTCAGCGTGACCCAGGAGATCTTTCCCGGTCGCCGTGATCGCCGGTTGTACGGCGGCTGATGGATCGCAATCAGCCGTTGCTCGCGGATGTGTGCTTCCAACGCATGGGCGCATTCCACGTGATCGACGCGTTGTGCCAGCGCCACCATGTGTTTGATCCGGTCGCGGGTCTCGGCCGCGGAGAAATACGAGCGCACCCGCTGATGCAGATTGCCCGATGTGCCGACGTAGAGCACCTCGTCGTTCGGCCCGCGGAACAGGTACACCCCCGGCGCTGCCGGCAGGTGATCTGCCAACCGGCGCTTGCGCCGACGTTCCGGCGAGACGTCCCGGCTCGCGTCCTGCAACTCCGAAAGACTGTGCACCCCCAACGATCCGAGCCGTTCGAACAATGCGTGCAGGACATCGACGGTGGCCCTGGCGTCGGTCAGCGCTCGATGGTCGGGCGCCACCGTCGCACCCAACAGGGGAGCGAGTGCGGACAGCCGGACGCTGGGAGCCTCGTCCCGGGTCAGCACTTTGCGGGCCAGGCGGACGGTGTCCACCACAGCGGGACCCGGCCACGGCAGCCCGAGCCTGGCGCAGGCGGCCTTGAGGAATCCGACGTCGAACGGTGCGTTGTGCGCGACCAGCACACAGCCGCGGATGAACTCCAGGAAGGGCGGTATCACTGCGTCGATCCGTGGTGCGTCGTACACCATCGAGTCGGTGATGCCGGTGAGAATGGTGATCTGCGGCGGGATGGACCGCCCCGGATCCACCAGAGTGGCGAATTCGCCGAGCACTTCGCCGCCGCGCACCTTCACCGCGCCCACCTCGGTGATCGCCTCGGTCAGTGACGAGCCGCCGGTTGTCTCGAGATCGACCACCACGAAAGTGACTTCGCGCAGCGGCTCACCGAGTTCGTCGAAGCTGCGCTGGGTGCAGATGCCCGGCCGCACGATGGGTTCTTCCGCGATCAGCCGGTCGAAGCCACCAGGTTGGAAGCCACCAGGTTGGAAGCCGGTGGGGCCGAACCCGTTGTGCTGGAACCCGCTGTGCTGGAACCCGCTGTGCTGGAAACCGTTGGGCTGGAAACCGTTGGGCTGGAAACCGCTGGGCTGGAAACCGCTGGGCTGGAAACCGCTGGGTCGGAATCCACTGGGTTGGAGCCCACGGTGTTCGGACCCGTCAGGGGGACGATCGCGGGTGAACAGTGGCATGGTCGTGACCGTAGAACGTAGGTACGACAGCCCCGGTGTTCGACGCGCCGGATCGACGATGAGCACTGCGGTGGGATGGAATGAACGAGGCAGAGGCAGGAGGGGGTCGGAGATGAGCACCGTCGGCGATCCCACGAATCTGCGACCACTGAGGGACCTCCCGGACGCCGTTCGTCAACGGCTTGTCGAGTGGGCGTCGCAGGCGTTGGACGCGGCCACTCCGACCGAGATTCCTTCGACGCTCACCCGGTTCGCCCGGTTCGCACCGGCCAAGCGAGCCAAACTCGCTGCCGCGGCACTGATTGCGGCATTGCAGAGCGATCCGGCTTTTCGATCGTTCGTCGCCGGCCGAGCCGCCCAACCGACCACTGACGCGACCGGCGCGATCGACGCGGCTGGTCAGGATCCGATCGGTGCCGCCGCCCGGGCGGTCCTGCTCCGGCTCCCCGAGCAGGACGACCTGTTGGCCGCTGCGGTGACGGTGTCGCAACGATCGGACGATCGGGCCAGGGTCGGGCAACTGGAAAAACAGCTGCGCGCATTGACCGGTAGGTTGGAGCGGGCGGAGGCAGACCTGCGCACAGCGACGGCACGGGCTGCGGAACCTGGCTCGTCCGATCAGGAGTCGGAATTGAAGCGACGACTTCGCGAGCAGGGCAGCCGGATCAGGGAGCTGCAGCAACGGATCGACACGGAGCGGGCGACCGCGGAAGCCGAACTCGCCAGGGTGAGCGCCGAGCGGGATCGGGCGGCCGCCGAGATCGATGTGTGGCGAGAACGAATGGCCGCTGCGGAGGCCAGGGCGGATGCGGCGTCACAGAATGTGCAGCGGCTTCGCGAGTCGGCGGGAGATCGTCGAGCCGCCTCCGATCGTCGGCTCGAGTTGTTGCTCGGTGCGTTGGAGGGCGCCGCCTCCGGGTTGCGCCGGGAATGGGATCTGGTGGGTGGCGGACCCCTGCCGGGTGACGTCGTCGCCGCCGGACTGCCCCAACGGTCCGGCGACGCGGCCCGGACGTCGGATCCGTCCCGGCTTGCCGCGTGGGCGGCCATGCCTGGGGTGCACGTCATCGTCGACGGCTACAACGTCACCAAGACCGGCTACCCGGAGCTGTCCCTCTCCGAGCAACGGGATCGACTGGTACGAACCCTGGCAGCGTTCGCGGCCCGCACGTCCGCGGAGATGACCGTGGTGTTCGACGGCGCGGCAGTCGCCGCCGCGCGACCGGCGGGACGCGGGATCCGGGTGCTCTTCTCGCCACCGGGCGTGATCGCCGACGAGGTCATCCGCGACCTGGTGCGAGCGGAGCCGGTCGGGCGTGCGCTGATCGTGGTGAGCTCGGATCGAGAGGTCGTCGACCGGGCTGCTGCCGATGGAGCAAGGACGGCGGCGTCGGCGGCGTTGTTGGCGGTGTTGGGCGGCTGAAGCGTGACTGTCGGTACCTGGATCTAGCGTTCGCGGCGGGGGTCAGGACTGGCTGAAACCACCGAGAGGAACGCCGATCATGCACATCGATTGCGATCACTGCGCTGTCAAGGGACCGGCCTGCGGGGGCTGTGTCGTCACCGTGTTGCTGGGATGCACCCCCGACGGTGTCGAGTGGGACGAGACCGAGCGGGCAGCGCTGGGGGTGCTGGCCGATTCCGGGTTGGTCCCGCCATTGCGGCTGGTGCCCTCGATGAGCGACCGGAGACGGGCAGTGGGCTGACCTCGGGGCACCGAGTTCCCTGCTTGTTTCGGCACACTCTCGGCACGGCAGTGTGTCGGATTCGCCGATTCACTGATGCTGATTGGGTCAGCGTGTCCTTGATCCTGCCGTCGCAGAAGGTGCGCATCACCTGTGTGTGGACTGTGCAGTCGGGTGAAGCGGGGGTTGCTCGACACGCAGTGTGATGCCTGTCTCGTTTTGGTCACCGATGGTGATCTTGGCCGGAGGCGACGTGATACTGCCTGGTCAGCGGGTATGCCGGTGCATGACCGACAACGTTGGCCGAGGCAGTTCCAAGAACTTTCACATGTCGGCTGGACTCCGGCGTGTCCGTCTCGTAACCTGACCGAGACCTTGGATCGAGTCCACCAATCGGGTGGTCCGCGAGGTCACCGCCGAATCGGCTCGGAGTGGTTCACACATCCGACCGAACCGGGGAACCAGGTTTGTGTATGGGGTGAATCCCCTGCCAGACGTGCTGCGCGCAGCACCTCGGCGGGGGTAGGGCTACTTCCTGGCCCGAATCCGTCAGCTAACCCGGTAGGCGGCGAGGAGGAAGGTACGCCTGCCTTGGCGACCACTGAATTTGGCCTGCGCACGACCGCGCCGCGGAGCACCCGCTGGCGCACCCGGAGTGTCGTCGTCGGTGCCGCCGTGGCTTTGAGCCTCAGCCTTGCGTGGAGCGGATCGGCGATGGCCGACCCGGACAATCCCGCAACCTCCGACGAGGCCCAGCAGGCCTGGCTCGACAGCTCCCACCGCGCGGGCGCCCTGAACGAAGAGGTGCTGGTCGCGCAGGAGTCGGAATCGGCCGCCACCGCTGCTGCCGCATCCGCCGCCGAGCAGGTCACCGCAGCCACCGCTGCCGCCAGCGCCGCCGAGCAGCAGGCCACCGAGGCCGACGCGGCCGCAGCCAGCTACCGCGGCAAGGTCGACGCGTTCGCCAACGCCAGTTTCCGTGGCGCCCGGCTGAGCCAGATGTCGGTGATGCTGACCGCTGATTCGGCAGAGGACTTCCTCGATCAGGTCAGCTCGCTCGACCGGGTCGCCGCCGACACCCAGCAGACGCTCGATGCAGCGCTCGCGGCCAAGAACACCGCCGCAGCTGCCCAGGCCGACGCGGATGCCGCCAAAGCCGCCGCCGAGCAGGCGAAGACCGACGCCGACGCCGCCGCCGCCAGCGCGCAGGCCGCAGCCGCCGACGTGACCGCGCGCAAGTCCGCGCTGGATGCAGAAGCCGCGCGGTACAAGGAACTGTTCGACTCGCTGTCCGAGCAGGAGCGTCAGGCTGCCGAGGCCGCCGCCGAAGCAGCTGCCGAGGCGGCCAACGCCGCCGCTGCCGCCGCGGCACCGGCTCAGGTTGCCGCCAACCGCTCCGAGAACCGCACGCCGATCGCCGCCGAAGCCGCCGCCCCGGCCGCTGCCGCCAGTGAAGAGCAGTCGTCCGAGTCCTCCGCTCCCGCGCAACAGGAGGCACCCTCGGAGCCGGCCGGGAGCTCGGCCGCTTCTGCTGCCGTCGCGGCAGCGCTGTCCAAGGTCGGATCGGCCTACGTCTACGGCGCTGCGGGTCCCAACTCGTTCGACTGCTCAGGTCTGACGTCGTGGGCCTGGGGACAGGCCGGCGTCAGCATCCCGCGGACTTCCGGTGGTCAGGCCGGTCTGCCGTCGGTCCCGTTGAGCGAACTGCAGCCCGGCGACCTGGTGACCTATTACTCGCCGGTCAGCCACGTCGCGATGTACATCGGCAACGGCCAAATCGTCCACGCCTCGACCGAGTCACGCCCGGTCTACGTCACCAGCGTCAGTGGTGGCGGCCCGAACGCCAGTGGTCACCGCGTGGGCTGAGCCCCCGTATGACTCGCAATAATTAGCTAGGCTCGGCGCAAGCCGAACAGATCGCCGGTGCGTCCGATCCCTTCGGGTCGGAAACGCACCGGCGATCTGGCCTTTCGGGCCGGACCACCTGCAGAAGGGTCGGAAACCCAGTCGTGCGGCGTACCTTGCTGGTCACCAACGACTTCCCGCCGCGGGCGGGTGGGATCCAGTCCTACGTCCAGTCTCTGGCCGAGCGGCTGCCCGCCGACGAACTTGTGGTGTATGCGCCGTCATGGAGCGGCGACGCGGCTTTCGATGCGACGCAGCCCTTCCCGATCTACCGGCACCCCGGCTCACTGATGCTGCCGGGGCCGTCGGTGCGCCGACGCGCTGCAGAACTGGTGCGGGATCACGCTGTTCGAGCGGTCTGGTACGGCGCGGCCGCGCCGTTGAGCCTGCTCACTCCCGCGCTGCGGGTCGAGGGCGTCACCCGGACGGTGGCGAGCACGCATGGTCACGAAGTCGGCTGGTCGATGCTGCCCGGCCCGCGGCACGCACTACGCCGGATCGGCCGCGACAACGACGTCATCACCTTTGTCTCGCAGTACGCGAGGCGGCGAATTTCGAGTGCCCTTGGGCCGATGGCTGCGCTGGAATACCTGCCGCCCGGCGTGCGCGTCGACACCTTCCGACCGGATCCGGCGGCTCGCCGTTTGGTCAGGGCGAGGTACGGCTTGGCCGACTCGCCGCTTGTCGTGTCGGTGTCCAGGCTGGTCAGCAGGAAGGGCCAGGACAACCTGATCAGGGCGGTTCCGCAGATCGTGAACAAGCTCCCGCAGGCCAAGGTGCTGATCGTCGGCGACGGCCCGGACGGGCCTCGGCTGCGCACCATGGTCGAATCGTTGGGTCTGCGGCAGCAGGTGCTGTTCGCGGGCAGTATCCCCTGGTCGGAGCTGCCCGGGCACTATGCCGCCGGAGATGTCTTTGCGATGCCGTGCCGCACCCGCGGCTCGGGTCTTGACGTCGAGGGTTTGGGGATCGTCTTTCTGGAGGCGGCGGCGAGCGGTCTTCCGGTGATCGCCGGACGCTCCGGTGGGGCCCCGGAAACCGTCCAGCCGGGCCACACCGGCACGGTGGTCGACGGTCGTGATGTAGAGGCCGTCGCCTGCGCGGTCACCGACCTGCTGGATGACCGGACACGAGCGACTCAGTGGGGAGCAAACGGACGCGATTGGGTGCGGCGAACGTGGAATTGGGACCGATCGGCCGAGCGACTCGCCGAGTTGCTGTCCGGATGACGCCTCGGGAGAGTGACGGGGCTCTCATCCGGACGAGTGATGTCACTCACAGAGGGTCGGCCATTCGTGCTCAGTCAACGTTGTCGTGCCCATTGTGAGAGGCCCGTCATGCCCGAGAGGATTGCGACGAACCGTATCCGGCTCGTAATCTTATCGTGACCTTGGATTGCGGATCGCCAAACGGGCGCCCCCATGGTCACCGCCGAATCGATGTACACGCATGAATTTGCCGATGCGTACGCATTGAACCGGGGACCCGGTTACTTTGGGGTGAATCCCCTGTCCGAGTGGCGCTCTCCTGCGCTGCGCGGCTGGGGTAGGGCTACTTCCTGGCCCGAATCCGTCAGCTAACTCGGTAGGCGGCAAGGAAGAAGGGCCGCATTTCCCGTGACGACGCACAATAGTAGGTACCTCCTGCCCTCTGGCACCCGGATCGGCGCCGAGGGCGCGGTGAGTGCCCCTGCGCGCCGCCGCCCACCGCGGGCCCGGGCGTTCCGGTTGGCCAGTGTCATTGCACTGTCCGCCGCTTTGCTGACCATTGCCGCCGCACTGCCCGCAGCTGCCGATCCCGCTTCCGACGCGGCCGTGACCGCTGCGGCAGCTGTTGCCCCTGCCGCCGCTCCCGCGCCGGCCAGCGCCGACGAGGCCAAGCAGGCATGGATCGATGCGGCTCGCCGCGCCGAGTCGTACAACGAGCAGGTCCTCACCGCGGAAGCAGCGGTCACTGCGGCTCACGACGCGGCAGCCAATGCCACCGCCGCCGTGACAGCTGCCGCCGACCACACCGCTGCAGAGCAGTTGAAGGTGACGGATGCGGATGCAGTCGTCGCCGAGTACCAGCGCAAGGTGGACTCCTTCGCCAACGCCAGCTTCCGCGGCGCCCGCCTCAGTGAGCTGTCGGTCCTGCTGACCGCGGCCTCGCCGGAGGACTACCTGGATCAGGCGACGTCGCTCGGCCGGGTGGCCACCGATCAGCAGAACACCCTGAGCGGGGCGCTCGCCGCCCGCAAGGTCGCCGACGACGCCCGGGCGGCAGCTCAGGTTGCCGAGAACCAGGCGGAGCAGGCCAAGCAGGCCGCCGATCAGGCCAGTGCCGATGCCGAAGCCGCCCGCGCCGCGCTGGACACCGGCAAGGCCCAGCTCGATGCCGAGATCCACAGCTACCAGATCGCGTTCGCTCAGCTCTCCGCTGCCGACGTCACCGCCGCGGTGGCCAGCGCCGAGTCTTCGAACATGGATGCGGCATCGGTTGCCCGGCAGGATGAGCAGGCCGCGCAGCGTGATCGCGCCGGTTTGGCCACCGATGCTGCGCCACTGGACACCGGGCCGGAGTTCTCCGCCTGGGCCGCTCAGCACGCCCCCAGCGTGACCGCGGGTATCGCCGTCGCCGCCGCATTGAGCCGGCAGGGGTTGCCCTACGTCTGGGCGGCCGAGGGTCCGGATACCTTCGACTGCTCCAGCCTGATGATGTGGGCCTGGGCGCAGGCCGGTGTCACGATCCCGCGGAACAGTGCGGCGCAGGCCGAACTGCCTGAGGTGCCGCTCGACCAACTGCAGGTCGGCGACCTGGTGACCTACTACTCGCCGGTCAGCCACGTCGGCATGTACGTCGGTGACGGCAAGGTGCTGCATGCCTCGATGCCCGGCGTGCCGATCAAGGTCGTTCCGCTGGCCGCGGCCGGCCCGAACCCGACGGGTCACTCCGTCAACCGCTGACCCACCGCTTCTCCGGACCGGCGTGGTACCCGCCCCCTTGTGGGTGGGAACCACGCCGGTCTTGTCTTTGCGCCTGCTGCAGCTGGTCTGTGCCTGCTGCCTCGACGGCGAAAGACCCGCGTCGGTCTGGAGTCGACCGCGCCAACCCGTGTGGGATGCGCGGAGTTGCGGCGGATGTGCAGGACCTTTGGGGGTCGCTGTCCCGGACCGTCCGGATTTGAGCGCCTACCGGTCGAGCAGGACCTGATGGAGAGCCGAGCCCCGTCGAGACCCGTCGGCCCGCACCGCCTACCGTGGGCCGGTGCGTCTCTCGTTCGTCTCGGACATCCACGGCAACATTGCCGGCCTGGCTGATGTCGCCCGCCGAGTGGATCAACTCGTCGTCCTCGGCGACCTCCTCGACTACGTCGACTACTACGACCCGTCCGGCGGGATCATCGGCCGGATCTTCGGGGCAGAGCGGGTCCGTCCGTTCATCGCGCTGCGCTTGGCCGGTGACTTCCCGGGCCTGCGCGCCTACAACCGTGAGCTGTGGGACTCCACGCCCGACCCGCTGGGCACACTGACCGAGGTGGTGGCCGATCGGTACCGAGCCGTCGTCGCGGCAGTCGGTCCGGATGCGCTGCTGACGCTCGGCAATGTCGACGTCGCCAGTGTCTGGAACGAGGTGGCCGGGGAGGAGCTGCCTTATCTCGATGCGCAATCCGTCGAGATCGCGGGTAGAACAGTGGGTTTCGTCGCAGGCGGGTCGTCCCGGCCGGGCGTGCCGTTCCGTCGTCATGACCAGGTGTGGAAGCCGCTGATCCGTTCGGCGGAGGACTTCGCGGCGGCCGTCAAGGCCGTCGGCCCCGTCGATGTGCTCTGTTCCCATGTACCGCCCGGGATAGCCCAACTCAGGTATGACGTGGTGCCGGGCCGCCTCGAGATGTACGGGCCCGGGTTGGTCGAGGCGATCGATGAGCACCGCCCGCGACTTGCCGTATTCGGTCACGTGCACCAGCCGATCAGTCGGCGGATCCGCAGGGGACGCACCGAGTGCGTCAACGTCGGGCATTTCCAGCGGTATCCGGAACCGTTCGAGTACGAGCTGCGGTAAGCGCGCCGGGTTCTGACTAACCGCAGGTGCGTCTGTGTCAGTGCCCGCGGACGTCAGAACGGAGGCGGCGGCTCTTCGTTCTTCGGCAGTTCCTTCTTCGACACTGCGCTTCCGTCTTCCTCGGTTTCTTCTGCTTCATCGGGGTCCGGGTCTGAGTGGAGGGCTCCCGCGTCCGGATCGGCCCGAACGTCCGACTCCGAATGATCAGCGCCGAGCTCGGAGTGCAATGACTCGGTCAGACCGTCCGCGGCGTCGGGCGTGATCTCTTCCCAGAATTCCGGGACCGGAACGTATTCGATGGGCCTGGTGTCGAGTTGATGACGCAGGAGCAGCGCGGCCAGGAGGTCCTCCGCCTTGCTCACGGGGTCACTGGCATCGCCTGTGGCGGTGACGTTGTCGAGTCGCTCGGCGAGCAGCGTTCCGGCTGAGGTCACCCAAATCCCCGGCGGTGCGGCTTGGCGGGAACCACTGGAGTAGTGGTGGCCGGTCGGGCTCGCCCAATGCACGGTGACGCGATCCGGGTCAAGCCGTATGCGCCATTCGGAATGGTGTTTGAAGAGGTGATGGCGTCGACACAAAGGTCCGGCATTGTGCCGACTTGTCGGTCCGCCGGCGGCTGCATTCTGGTGATCGAACGCCGTCCGATGATCGACATCGCATCGCCAGGCCGGTTGGCGGCAGCTCGGAAACTGGCAGTAATTCAGCAGCGCTGCGACCTGGTCCCGCAGCTCCTGCCGGGGTCGATAGGTCAACGACCCGGCATCAACAGCTCGTCCGGTGGCCGGGTCAGTGATCAAAGCGGTCACGGTGGACGCGGAGACCGCAATGCTCCGGGCCATGCCTGCCGGGATGGCGCCGAAGCCGGCCAGCAACCCGGGCAGATCGTCGCGTCCGGCCAGCGTGTCCAGGCCGATCGTGACCGAGAGATGAGGTGCGCGGCCCTGTCTCCGGAAGGCGTGCCCCACCACATCACGCCCGCGTTGTTGCCTGCCACAGCCACAAGCAAGCACAGCGAACTCGTTGGGATCACATCGCGAGACGCCGCCGACGGGGGGAGCAACATCACGCAGGTCGTGGGCATACCCGTCTGGTAGCCGATCGTCGTCGCCCGGTTCGGGATCGGTAGCACCAGGCTCTTCAGGATCAGTGCTGTCGTCGGCCTGCCTGAAGTCTGAAGTAGCGGCCCGGTCGTCGGCCTGCCCGAGGTCGGAAGTAGCGGCCCGGTCGTCGGCCGGCCCGAGGTCGGAAGTAGCGGCCCGGTCGTCGGCCGGCCCGAGGTCTGAAGTCGCGGCGGTGTCGACGGTCGCGATCGGATCGCCGTCACCTGCCGGAGCGTCCTCGGCTCGGCCGGGGCGTGACGCCGTGTCCTGTAGACCGTGGTCGGGGAGCGGCCGGCCCAGATAATTGCCCAGATCGAGATAGCCGTGCGTCAGCAACTGGTCGGCGATGTCGACGAGCGCATCGATTCGGCGGGCACCAATTCCTCTGGTGTCGCCGGGAGTGCCCGCGGTGCCGGTCGCGAGCAGGTCACTGACCTGAAAGATCTTGACCGCTCCGTCCGCCGGCAGGAAGGCACGAAGGGTCGCCATCGCGTCCGGCAGCGCGGAGAGGGCAATGTCTCGACGGGCGGCTGCGGCCTTGTGTCGTTCGTCCGCGCCATCGGGGTCGATCACGATGACGGCCTGGGCAGCGAGCTCCCTGAGCTCACTCGAGGTGGACGTTCCTCCGTGCGGAAGAACGAGTTCCTGCAGCTCGGCCTTGTGGTCCGGAGTCAACGGCGCACAATGCTCGGCAATGATTCTCGCTTTGCCACGGTCCAGAGTTCCGTTGTGCAGGAGGTCCAACGTCGGTGCGAGTTCGGTGGTCATCGTCTCTGCCTCTCGCACTCGAATCCCCGCCGTCACCGGTGAGATCCGCAGCGCTGCAGCAACTTCGGCCGCAGCGAGTGATGCGGCAGCCTCGGGCACGAACATCTCCACATTGTTCGGGTCTTCGTCTCCGGTGATGCAGTTCTTCCGAGCGAGGCGAGCAGCCAGCCGCATGGGATCGCCGGCGACGAACGGCTTGGCGAACGCGCTGAGCAGCCGCATCTGAATGGCTGCGAGCATCGACATCGCCTTCTCGCTGGCGACGACCGCCTCCACCAGCTCGGGCCCGCTCAGTTCTGCCGGATCGGCTCCGGCCAGTGCTGTCAACGAGTCGACGGACGCTCTGCTCCCCGCAAGAGCGGGCCAATCCGGGCAGGAGCGGAGGGTTGCGTCATCGCCGAGAACAGAACCATCGATCTCGGTGTTCGGATTGCTGGATTTCATGGGGCCAGATGGACGCGAATCGCCAGCCGAGTTGTCACAGGCGTCATTCGCACCTGCTTCGCCCGTGTGGCCGGTCATCTGCTGCCCCTTCGCATCTCCTACTAGAACAAGTGTTCGAACTATAGCAATCTGTCTGCTAACATGCAAGAGGTCAGACAGAGCGGAACGGCTGAGTTCTCGTCGACAGATATTCGGGTCGGTACGTGGGACGACCGAGTTGTCGGTCGGCCGGGGCCGTGCAGTGATGGGAAAGGGTGCACTGTGATCAACGGGGTAATGGGGCGGATCAATGAGGCAATAGGGTGCGGTGGCCGGGATCAATCGGGCTGGTCGCCGGACAGTCCGACGGCGCGAGATACGACGTGCCGCCAGCGGAATGGCCCGCACGAAATGACGGGTTGTGGACGCGACCGACTTACGGCGAGGTGGGGATCGATGATCGCAGCGTTGCCCTCGCGAACCAACGGCGAGACGTGCGTCACGAAGCGCGTGGTCCCACCCGGGGGAATGGGCAGCCATCGTCCCCTGACCTGGGTAGCCTTCCATCCATGGCCACTCCCTCATCGCAGTCGCTCACCATGGCTGCCGACCCCGCGGCGATCATGGAAGTGATCGCCGATTTCGATTCGTACCCGGAATGGACCGGCTCGCTCAAGAGCGCCAAGGTCACCGTTCCGGGTGAGAACGGTGCACGAGCCAAGCAGGTCGCGTTCAGCATGGACGCCGGCCTGCTCAAGGACAACTACGAGCTTGCCTACGACTGGGCCGATGACGGGATGTCGGTGTCCTGGACACTGGTCTCCGGTCAGCTGCAGAAGGCTCAGCAGGGCTCTTACGTACTCAAATCCACACCCAAGGGCACCGAGGTGACCTATACCCTCGCCGTCGATCTGACAGTGCCCATGATCGGCGTCCTGCGCCGCAAGGCCGAGCGGGTCATCCTGGACACCGCGCTGAAAGAGCTCCGTAAAAGGGTCGAGGCCGGATGAGGATCGCCCTACACACCGGCAAGGGCGGGGTCGGGAAGACGACCATTTCGGCGGCCACCGCAATTGCCTGCGCCATGGGCGGTGCGCGGACCCTGCTGGTCTCGACCGATCCGGCCCATTCCATTGCCGATGTGCTGGGCGTTGCCGTCGACGGCGATCCCACCGAGGTTCCCGGCGTCCCCAACCTGTGGGCCGCCCAGGTCGACACCCGTGGTCGCTTCGAACAGAGCTGGTCACACATCCGGGGATACCTGGTCGGAGTGCTCGCTGCCCGCGGGATGGCCGAGGTGCAGGCGGAGGAGCTGACCGTGCTGCCGGGCGCCGAGGAGATCGTGGCCCTCCTCGAACTGCGCCGACTGGCCGAGTCAGGTGACTTCGACGCGATCATCGTCGACTGTGCACCGACCGGCGAGACGCTCCGGCTGCTGGCCCTGCCGGAGACGATCGGCTTCTACGCCCAGCGGTTGCTCGGCGCCCCGCAACGCGTCCTGCGCAGCATCGCGGCGTCGCTGACGGGCCTGCCAGGGTCCGCGCCGAACGCGACGGTTCGCGACGCCCTCGGCGAACTGTTGGCCGAGTTGATGGCGGCGCGTGCGCTGCTGGCGGATCCGGCAATCACCGGTGTCCGGCTGGTTCTGACGCCGGAGAGAATGGTGGTCGCCGAAGCCCGGCGATTGTTCACAGCCCTGTCGCTGCACGGTTTCCGGGTCGAAGCCGTCACGGTCAACCGGCTGCTGCCCCCGCATGTCGGCGGCGAGTTCCTGCGACGGCAACGAGAGGGACAACGGGAGGCGATGACCCAGGTGGAAGAGTCGTTCCAGGGCCTGCCGATCCGTCGCGTTCTCCAGACGCCGGTGGAACCGATTGGGCTGCAGCGCTTGTCGGAAATGGCGGTGGATATGTTCGCCGCGGTCGACCCGTTGGCCGGCAGTGATGCGCCGTTCGGTATCGAGGTCACCGGGTCGGACGGGTGGTACCGGCTCGCACTGCCCTTGCCCTTCGCCGATCGCGGGGATATTGCATTGTCGAGGTCCGGCGCCGATCTGGTGGTCACCGTGGGCGACGTCCGCCGCCGCATCGCGCTGCCATCGATCCTGCAACGGTGCAGCACCGAAGGGGCGAGCTTCGAACAGGGCCGGTTGATGATCGATTTCGCGGCCGATCCAGCCCTGTGGCCGGCCGGCCTGAGCGCGGCGACCCTGGTGGGTGCGGGGTGACCCCACCGCCACCCGAGCGGCCGCAAGGCCCTGTGGTGGGTCCGCTCGCGATGGAGGCCGCCCTGCTGCTCGATGTCGTCGCCGAGCGATTGGTGGCGATGAAACGCTCAACAGAGGCCGGTGTCGCGGCGGCGGGGGACGACTCGACCGCCTCGACGCCAGGTGGTGCGTCTGCAGCGGAACAGTCTGCAGCGGAACAGTCGGCAACAGGACAGGCCGCGACGGGGCGGTCTGCAGCAGGTGGCACCGCACCGTCGACGACTGCGAAATCCCAGGGGGATGACGCCAGCAGCGGTGCTGCACCGAGGCCTCAGGGCGACCTGACTCCCACAACGACCGACGAATCGGCGAGCACTGCAACACCCGAGACCGCCGCCGGAACTGACGCGTCCCCGGACGACACGCCCGGGGTCGACACGTCTGGAATCCCCATCGCCGGCATCGGTGCATCCGGCACAGGCGGTACCGCAGGCGGTTTCGGCGCGGCGAGCGTGGGTTCGGCGAGCGGCAAATGCCCCGAATGTGGCTCCGTACCGGGCGCCTCCTGTACTGCGTGCCCGTTGTGCCGTTTCATGGCGTTGTTACGGGGAGAACGGCCAGAAGCAACAGCGAAGCTCGTGGACGGAGCACTGATGATCATCCGCACCCTGCGTTCACTGGTCCCGGATCCACCGGAGGCAGCTGCCGCCGCGAGCACTGACACCAAGAGCGCCGGCGAGTCAGCGTCCGGTCAGCAGCCCGCCCGTCGCGGCGGGCTCGAGCACATCGACATCTCGTGAACGACGCCGCAACCATCGGGATCGACATCGGCGGAACGTCGGTGCGTGCTGCGGTGATCGACGCCGAGGGCGAGATCCGGGCCTCGCTGCGCGACACCACACCGCACACCGAGCGCGAGACCGAGGACATCCTCGTCAATCTGATCACCAAACTTGCTGCCACCCATGAGGTCTCGGCCGTCGGTCTGGCCGTCGCCGGGTTCGTCAGCGCCGACCGGCAACGGGTGATGTTCGCGCCCCACCTCGCCTGGCGGGATGCCGATGTGCCGCAACGGATCTCCGCGCGGGTACAACTCCCGGTGGTGATGGATCATGACGTCAACTCGGCCGCCTGGGCGGAGTTCCAACGCGGCGCATCGGCCGGCGCACCGATCGCCCTGCTGATCGCCCTCGGCACCGGCATCGGCGCCGGACTCATCATCGACGGCGAGATCTACCGTGGCGCACACGGTGTCGCGCCGGAGTTGGGTCACCTGACGGTGGTCCCCGATGGACGACCGTGCCCGTGCGGCAAGAAGGGCTGCTGGGAGCGGTACTGCTCGGGTACGGCCCTGGCCGAGACCGCGCGAGAGAAGATGACCGCCGGCGACGCGCCGGTGCTCCGTCAGCTCAGCGGCAACGACCCCGGTGCGATCACCGGCACCATGGTGGCGATCGCGGCCACCGAGGGGGATCCGGCGGCGCTTGCCGCCATGGACGACCTCGGCCACTGGCTGGCGGTCGGGCTCGCCCTGGTGACCGACGTGCTCGATCCGGAGGTCATCGTCATCGGCGGTGGTGTGGCCAGTGCGGCGGGAATGTTCCTGCCGCTTGCGGTTTCGGAGTTCGCGGCGCAGATCACCGGTGCCGGCCACCGACCTGTGCCGCGGGTCGAACTCGCCAGGTTCGGCGATCGGGCCGGCATTCTGGGCGCAGCACTGTTGGCGGCCGCGGCGTCGACCCATCCTTCGGGCTGATGAACCCAGGAGCGTGGTTGCGTCGTCCAGACCGGGCCGGGAGCTGAGTCGAGGACTCGATCAGACGACCGCTCCGTCATCCCACCCGTCGGCTTCGGAGCTGTTGCGTCGTTTCCAGATCCCGGTCAACAGCAGCACGGCGCCACCCAGCATCAGGATCACCGCGATCACCATCGTCAAGTCGAACCCGACCGCGAGCAGACCGGGTCGGACCAGCAAGACGAGGCCGCCCAACAACATCAGCAGCGCGCCGATGGTCCGACCTTTGGGACGAGGCAGCGGGGGTGGCTCCGGCGGCTCGAAATGTGCTTCGTCGGCAGCTCTTTCGGCCTCGATCTCGGCCTCGTGTGCGGCGAATGCGGCGACCTCCGCGGCCCGCTCCAGCCGGCGCAGTTCGCGACGCCGTGCCCGATCGTCACTGGTGTCCGGAAGCGGCCGTCCGGCGGACGGATGACGTTCGGCGCCCGCCGGCAGATCCGGGTTGGACACGATGCCCGACACGATGGCGGCGAACGCTGCGTCGATATCGGCATCGGTGGCCTCGCTGCGCCAGCCGATGACGGCCGGCGTCGGCGGGTCGTGGCGCGGACCGGAGGCCTCGGGATCAGATGCCGACTGATCGTTGGCGGACACCGGCTGAACGGGGCCGTCCGCACTACTCGTGTCGTGCGACGGCGACGGGTCGCCGCCGTCCGGCGACAGATCGGGAGCCGGCGACGAAGCGTCGAGTTGGGGTGCGGACGACGACTGCGGGCGACTTGTCGAGCGCTCGTCCTCGTTGTGCGGGGTGCCTTCTTCTTCTCCATTGGCTCCGGTCACGGCACGCTCGCAGTGACCTTCTCGATGAACTCGACGGACGAGGTGAAGATCAACTCGGCGTCGTGGTCCAGGGTTGCGACGTGGTAGCTGCGTTCCAGCACGATGTCGGTGATGTTCGTCGACGAGACCTCGTCCCGGATCACCTCGGCGTTGACCGGCTCGACGATGTGATCGACTCGCGAATGCATCAGCAGCATCGGTGCGGTCACCTTCGGCAGGTCGGCCCGCACCGTCTTCCAGGCCTGTGACAGCGAATACATGGCCTTGACCGGGATGTATTTGTAGCCCGGCTCGACGACGTCCGGCTTGGCGATGTCGCCGATGATCCCTTGGTAGGCCGGCAACACATAACGCAGCACCGGCAACAGGTACTTGGCGTCCTTGCGCAGGGTCAACACCGACGGGTTCACCAGCACGATGCCGGCCATGGCGTCCGGGTACTGCTCGGCCAGCCGCAAAGTGAGGGTGCCGCCCATAGAGAGCCCACAGACCACCACCGCCCGGCACCGGTCCGTCAGCTCCTGAAGAGCAGCTGAAACCTCGGCGAACCAGTCGTCGAACGTGGTCCGGTTGGCGTCCTGCCACCTGGTGCCGTGCCCCGGCAGCAGCGGAAGCCGCACCGTGTAACCGGCATCCACCAGGTGATCCGCCCACGGCCGCATCGAACCCGGCGCGCCGGGGAACCCATGGCACAACAGCACCCCGACGTCGCCGCCGTCATGGCTGAACGCCGTGAGCCCCTGGTCAGGGCCGGTCTGGGTCATCTCAACTCCTGAGCTTGCGGACATGGGCCACTCCATGGTCGCACGCGTGGCGCCGGCGGCGCCGAGTTGCCCGGCGGCGTACGGTGATCGGAAATCGTTACCCGCGAGCTAAGGGGCCTTCCCGCGTGCTCTACAAAGTGATGAAGTACGTCCTCCTCGGACCGTTTCTTCGGCTGTTCTTTCCCTGCAAGGTCATCGGCGCCGAGTTCATTCCCGCCGAGGGCGGCGCGATCCTGGCCGGCAACCACATCTCGGTGGCCGATTCGTTCTTCACCCCCCTGCACATCAAGCGGCGCGTGACCTATCTGGCCAAGAGCGAGTACTTCACCGAGAAGGGACTGAAGGGCCGGCTCAAGAAGGCGTTCTTCAGTGGGATGGGGCAGGTCCCGGTCGACCGCAGCGGAGCGAGTGCGGCGCGGGCCGCGCTGGACACCGGTATCCGACTCCTCAACGAGGGTCACGTGCTGGGCATCTACCCGGAGGGCACCCGCTCGCCGGACGGACGGCTCTACAAGGGCAAGACCGGTGTGGCACGGATGGCGTTGGAAGCCGGCGTGCCGGTGGTGCCGCTGGTGATGATCGGCACCGACAAGGTGAACCCGATCGGGTCCAAGATCTGGCGGCCGCACCGCATCACGATGATCATCGCCCGGCCGCTGGACTTCTCGCGCTACGAGGGCATGGCCGGCGACAGGTTCGTCGAGCGGTCGATGACCGACGAGATCATGTACCGGCTGATGGAACTGGGCAACCAGGAGTACGTCGACGTGTACGCCGCCAAGGTGAAGGCCGAAGCGGAGGCGGCGGCGTCGGGTGCGGCCCCGGTCACCCAGGTGGGACGCGGCCCGGGCACCGTCACCCGGCTTCCCGGCACCAAGGCCGGCTGAGTCCGCATTGGTCCGCCCTCAACCGAGCGGCCCCGTCGCGCGGTACTTCTACGACTGCGAGTTCATCGAGGACGGTCGGACGATCGAGCTGATCTCGATCGGGGTGATCGCCCAGGACGGACGCGAGTTCTACGCGGTGTCCACCGAGTTCGACCCGGGTCGGGCCAACCCCTGGGTCCGCCGGCACGTGCTGGACAAGTTGCCCTCGCCCGCCGACAAGGCCTGGCGTTCCAGAACGACGATCCGGGACGAGCTGTACGCCTTCCTCAGCGCCCCGCACCTGCCCATCGAACTGTGGGCGTGGTTCGCGGCCTACGACCATGTGGTGCTGGCCCAGCTGTGGGGCACCATGCCGGACCTGCCCAGGGACGTCCCCAGGTTGACCCGGGAGATCAGGCAGCACTGGGAGGCGGCCGGTTGCCCGCCGATCCCCGGGCCGGGCACCGACCGTCACGATGCACTGGCCGACGCCCGCCTGGCCTACGCCAGGTGGCAGGTCGCCCAGGACGTGATCGACGCCCGGGCCGCCCAGTGAGTTGATGCTGGCGGGTCTCCTGCGTCGCTCGACTGAGCTGTCTGGCGGGTCTCCTGCGTCGCCCCGACTGAGCTGTCTGGCGGGTCTCCTGCGTCGCCCCGACTAGGCTGTCCCGCGTGAACTGGACCATCGACATACCGGCCGACATTTTGCCCAGTCTGCCGCCGCTCCCGCCGAGCCTGCGGACCAGGTTGGACGACGCACTTGCCCGGCCGGCCGCACAGCAGCCGGAGTGGCCCGATCCCGAGCAGGTGCTCGCCATCCGGGCCGTGCTGGAGGCGGTGCCGCCGGTGACGGTGCCGGGCGAGGTCGACAACCTGTCCGAGCAGTTGGCCGCGGTCGCCCGCGGCGAGGCGTTCCTGCTGCAGGGCGGCGATTGTGCGGAGACCTACGTCGACAACACGGAGCCGCACATCCGCGGCAACATCCGCACCCTGCTGCAGATGGCCGTGGTGTTGACCTACGGCGCGTCGATGCCGGTGGTCAAGGTGGCGCGGATCGCCGGCCAGTACGCCAAGCCCCGCTCGTCGGCGCTGGATTCGCTGGGACTGCCGTCCTATCGCGGCGACATCATCAACTCGCTGGCCACCACCCCGGAGGCCCGGGTCGCCGATCCCTCCCGGATGGTTCGTGCGTACGCCAACTCCTCGGCCGCGATGAACCTGGTCCGCGCGGTCACCAGCACCGGGATGGGCGACCTCGCACGGGTCCACGAGTGGAACCAGGAGTTCGTCCTCACCTCCCGGGCCGGCGAGCGGTACGAGCGGGTGGCCGGCGAGATCGACCGGGCGATGCGGTTCATGTCCGCTTGCGGCGTCGACTCGCACAGCCTGCACCAGGTCGACATCTTCGCCTCGCACGAGGCGTTGCTGCTCGACTACGAGCGGGCGATGCTGCGATTGGACACCCGGCACGACGAGCCGCGGCTCTACGACCTCTCCGGTCACTTCCTCTGGGTGGGGGAGCGGACCCGGCAGCTCGACGGCGCGCACATCGCGTTCGCCCAGCTGCTGTCGAACCCGATCGGCCTCAAGATCGGTCCGACCACCACGCCGGAGCAAGCGGTGGAGTACGTCGAACTGCTCGACCCGCGCAACCAACCCGGTCGGCTG
>Ga0164308_10000057_pt1 | contig 51686 bp, 44 predicted proteins | sample Whisoiple_246_MG_FD_109983 | JGI IMG/M metagenome (GOLD analysis project Ga0164308, IMG submission 109983) | Soil microbial communities amended with fresh organic matter from upstate New York, USA - Whitman soil sample_246_MG | ecosystem: Environmental > Terrestrial > Soil > Unclassified >... | reverse complement strand
GGGCTCGCGTTCCAAGGTGTGGGCGGGTAGGGGTGGTAGTTTGCGATCTTGCCGCCGCGGATCACCAGGTGATGGGAGAGCATCCCGCGTACGGCTTCGTGGAAGCCGCAACCCACGCCTTCGTCCGGCACCTTGAAGTCGTGCCAGGTCGCGGTGCGACCTGCGTATAGCTCGTCACGGGCGCGCTCGCAGAAGTACAGAGCGGCGGCCGCCGAGTACGCTTGGAAATAGCTGCGCGCGCGGTTTCGCTCGAGCGCGTTGCTGAAACGCGGGATGTGCCACTCGAGCTCCGTTTCGGGCAAACTCGCGGTCTTGGGTAGGTAGATTTTGAGGCTGTGCCCCGTGGCTTTGACGTAGCCAATGTCGACGAGACCGGCCAGCGCAGTGACCCAGCAACGCGCGAGCGCACCGCCGCCGGAGTCCAGGGCCAGATGTTCGCCGCTACGCTCGTCGTACCAACGAGGTGCCATCACCCAGGTGTATTTGTCCTTGAAGTCCCGCTTCTGGGGACGCGGAGTCGTCGTCTGGTTCCACGGATGGCGGGGGTCGACCCGGTTCCCCAGTGGGTCGGTCTTCACGAATTGCTCGCCGCCCAACCAATCATCGTAGAAGGAACTGCCCAGTAGAATGCGCATTCCCAGGTTGATCTCGACCAGATCCGTCGTTAGCAACTCGCCATCGACCACGATGCCCGGAGTGACGAACATCTTTCGGCCAAAGTGGCTCATGTTTTCGTAGCGAAAGTCGCACGCGCTCGGATCTTGAAAAGCACCCCAACAACCGAGCAAAATTCGTCGTCGGCCAACGTCTTCATAACCCGGTAGTGCTTCGTAGAAGAAGTCGAATAGGTCGTCGTGCAGCGGCACGACTCGCTTCATGAACTCGACGTACCTCATCAGTCGAACGGTGTAGTCGGTGAATAGTTGGTGCGTCGGTACCGTGCCGACCCCGCCTGGGTACAGGGTCGACGGATGCACGTGGCGGCCCTCCATCAAGCAAAACATCTCGCGCGCGACGCGGCTCATGTGTAGGGCCTCTTTGTAGAACGAGCCCTCGAACGGATTCAGCGAGCGCATGATCTCTGCGATGGTACGAAACCCGTGTAGCTCCGCTCCTTTCGCGGCGGTTCGTTCCGCGAGCTCCCACACCCCCGGGTTGGTTTCGCGCACCATCTTCTCGCAGTAGTCGACACCAACCAGGTTGTCTTGAAAGAGGTTGTGGTCGAACATGTACTCGGCGGCTTCACCCAGGTTGACGATCCACTCGGCCATCGCCGGTGGTTTGACGCCGAACGCCATGTTTTGTGCGTAATTGGCGCAAGTCGCGTGGTTGTCGCCGCAGATGCCGCAGATCCGGCTAGTGATGAAATGGGCGTCCCGCGGATCCTTGCCCTTCATGAAAATGCTGTAGCCCCGGAAGATGGAAGAAGTCGAATGGCACTCGACCACGCGGCGATCGTCGAAATCGATTTTGGTGTAGATGCCGAGGCTGCCGACGATCCGGGTGATCGGATCCCAGGACATCTCGACCAATTCTTTGCCGTTGCTGGCGCTCATCGAGGTCCCCTGTCGCCATAGGTGCTCGGGGTGTAGCCGCTCGTCAGCTGGGGGCCGGGCGCGCGCCAGTCTGGTTCGCGATTGAGTGACGTGCGCGTAAACGAACGCAAGGCGCGCACCGTTCGCCCATACATGCCGACGGCGGAGGAGGACATGATTGCGCCCGGAGGCTCGTTCATGAAAGGCATGAACTTGTCGGGAAAGCCGGGCATCGTGCAGCCGATGCAGATGCCGCCCACGTTTGGGCAACCACCGATGCCGGCCATGGCGCCGCGTTTGCCGACGTTGCATTGGACCACGGGACCCCAACACCCAAGCTTGACGATGCACTTGGGTGAGCCGTAATCCTCGGCGAAATCGGCCTGTTCGTAGTATCCGCCGCGGTCGCAGCCCTCGTGAACCGTGGCGTTGAACAGCCATTCGGGGCGACCCTCCGCGTCGAGCGGGATCATCGGGGCGCGCCCGGCGAGCTGATAAAGCAGATAAAGCAGCGTCTCCATGAAATTGTCTGGCTGCACCGGACAGCCGGGCATGTTCACGATTGGGATACCTGCTTGCGACTTCCAGTCGCGACCGAGGTAGTCGCGCAGGCCCATCGCGCCCGTGGGATTGCCGGCCATGGCATGAATGCCACCGTAGGCTGCGCAGGTGCCGATCGCGACCATGGCCCACGTGCGCGGAAGCAAGTCATCGATCCACTGACAGGTCGTGATTGGCTGCCCATCATCACCCTGACCAAACGCGGCAAAGTAGCCTTCGGTCTTGATCTTTTCGTTGGGGATCGAACCCTCGACGACGACCAGGTATGGATCGAGCTCACCGCGAATGGCTTTGCGGAAGGCGGTCAAAAAATCCTCTCCGCCTTGTTCGTAGGCGAGCACCGGGTGATACAGATTCACCTTCGGCAGCCCTGGAATCGCGCCGAGCACGATGTCTTCCAAACTCGGCTGAGTGGCCGCTGTGACCGCGATGGTATCGCCGTCACAGCCCAGGCCTTGGGTGATCCAAAGCACGTTGATCTCGGGAATCGCCGGTTCTCGTTGCGATGCGCGTCCGTGTGGCACTCGTAGCTCGTGGCCCATGGCTTCCGTGTTCCGTTCTGCGCTCAGCAAATGCGCGGCAGTTGTTCGCCTGACAAGAGAGGCACGATGCGTTCCCCGCCAACGCGCGAACGCATGCGTACGAGACCCGGTTGATCGCCCACGACCTTGCCGATGAGCGCTGCGCCTCGTCCGAGCGGGTGCGCTCGAACCGCGCTCAAGACTCGGTCCGAATCCTCGGGCGCAATCGCAGCGATCAGTCGGCCCTCACAAGCAATGTACAACGGGTCCAGGCCCAGCATATCGGAAGCGGCACGAACTTCGTCGCGCACCGGCACGCGCGCTTCATCGATCCAGATGCCGACTCGGGATTGACGTGCAATGTCATGCAGTACCCCCGAAATCCCGCCCCGCGTCGGATCGCGCATGCATCGGATATTGGGGCTGATTTCCAGCATGGTCTGGGTCAAGCTCGCGAGCGGCGCGCAATCACTGAGCAAGGTCGTTTCGAAGTCGAACCCTTCACGCACGCTCAGGATCGAAACTCCGTGGTCACCGATCGGGCCGGAGACGAGCAGGTCATCTCCGACTCGTGCGTTCGAGATCGAGAGTGAACGGCCGACGGGGACCACGCCTACACCCGAGGTAGTGATGAATACGCCATCGGCTTTGCCTCGTTCGACGACTTTGGTGTCTCCGGCCACGATCTGGACACCGGCCTCACGACATGTCGCTGCCATCGACGTCACGATTCGCCTGAGGTCGTCGATCAGCAGACCCTCTTCGAGCACGAATGCGGCGGAGAGTGAGTGCGCAACAGCGCCGCCCACGCACAGATCATTCACCGTGCCGCACACCGCCAAGCGCCCGATGTCGCCGCCCGGGAAGAACAAGGGACTGACCACGAACGAATCGGTCGTGAACGCCAGGCGCGCGCCCGGCTCACGCGGAAAGGGCAGAAGCGCTTGATCCTCGAGCCGTGCCAGAACCGGGCTCGAGAGTGCAGGCAAAAATACCTGCTCCAAGAGTTCTTGGCTCAGGCGCCCACCGCTCCCGTGACCGAGGACGATGTGCGAATAGCGTCCGAGAGGAACCGGGCAGGCCGCGCTCACGATGAGACCCCTGCTGCGCCTCGCGCCAAGCGAATCAGGGGCTCGCTGCGGCGACCGTAGGCGTGATACGCCGCGCACGCACCCTCGCTCGAGACCATGGTCGCGCCCAGGGGTGACTCCGGAGTGCAGCGGTTGCCGAACGCTGGGCAGTCGGTCGGCTTCTTCAAGCCGCGCAGGATGTGCCCGCTGATGCATTCGCCCGGCTCTTCGGCGGTGAGCTCGCCGAGCTCGAACACACTGACTGCATCGTGCACACGGTATTCGTCTCGGATGCGAAGGCCGCTATTCGGCAACAACCCGATCCCACGCCACTTGCGGTCGCACACCTCGAAGACGCGCGCGACCAGCGCTTGCGACGACGAGTTGCCTCGATGTTGCACGACGCGCGCGTATTGATTGTCCACGCCACTGCGACCTGCCTCGAGATGCTGCACCGCAAGGCAGATACCTTCGAGTAAATCCAACGGCTCGAAGCCGGTCACCACGATCGGCACCGAGAACTGCGCAGCGATCGGCTCGTACTCGCTCAAGCCCATCACGCTACAGACGTGTCCGGGACCGAGGAACGCCTGCACTCGTTGCTCTGGATCCTGCAAGATGGCGCGCATTGCAGGCGGCGCGAGCACGTGGGAACACAACGCGCTGAAGTTGGTGAGGCCACGACGTTCTGCCTGGTAAATGGCCATGGCATTCGCGGGCGCCGTGGTCTCGAAGCCGATCGCAAAAAATACCACGCGACGTGCGGGGTGCTGCCGCGCAATCGTCAGAGCGTCGAGCGGGGAGTAGAGCACACGGATATCAGCGCCTCGCGCTTTGAGGTCGAGCAAGTCCCCCTGCGTTCCTGGTACGCGCAGCATGTCCCCGAACGAGCAAAAGATGACGTCCGGCACTTGGGCGATCGCCAGCGCGCGATCGATCATTTCCAGCGGAGTCACGCACACTGGGCAGCCAGGCCCGTGCACCAGCTCGATTTGCGAAGGCAACAGCTGGTCCAGCCCGAACTTCACGATCGTCTGGGTCTGGCCGCCGCAAACTTCCATGATCTTCCACGGGCGCGTCGTCGAGCCCGCGATCTGGCTTGCCCAATGCTCCGCTAAGCGGCGGCTCTCGCTCGGTTCCAATCGCCTCATCGCTGGCGCTCCGGGTTGACGTCCAGACTGGTACTCGGTTCTTGCAGTTCGCCGAGCTGATCGAGCTCGGACAAGAGCTCGAAGATCTTGCGAGCCTCGTCTGCGTCGATGCGGGAGAGCGCGAAGCCCACGTGCACCAGCACGTAGTCGCCGGGAACCACGTCTTGGACGTGCTCCAAGCAAACCTTGCGCGAAACGCCGCCGAAGTCGACGCGCCCCATCAACAGTCCGTCCTCCTGCTCGCGGGACAGCACGCGACCCGGGACCCCGAGGCACATCAGCGTTCCTGCCCATCGCGCGCGCCCGCGATCGCCAATTGTCCGAGACTCAAGCCACCATCGCCGCTGGGGTAAGCATGGGAGCGATGAATCATGAACCCAGCCTCGTCGAGGCGCCGCTCGAGATCGCGAACGAGCAGCGCGTTTGCGAAAACGCCACCTGCCAGCACTACGCGCGTCAGACCGGTTTCGGCGCGCAGCTGGCTGCAAACCTCGCACAGCGCGTGCGCCAAGGTCATGTGGAAGCGCCGTGCGATGGTCGCGTTCGCGCTCCCTCTTCGTACGTCGTCGACGAGCTCACGGATCATGGGGCGAACGTCGATTTCGAGTGGATGCGTCGCGCGCTCGCGAGCGATTCCATAGGAGTAAGGCGACAACGTGTGGGTGCTCGCGGCGCGCACTGCCGCCCACTCCAGCTCGATCGCCGCTTGGCCTTCGTAGCTCGGGTTCGTGCACACCCCGCATAACGCCGAAACGGCATCGAAAAGACGGCCGACGCTGCTCGTGCGCGGACAATTGAAGCCGCGCTCGACCATCCTGCGCGCCACTCGAACGGCTCCAGCATCGGTAGCTCGTGGTAGCGCGGCGAGTGAAGCTTCAGCGTCGAGCAAGTACGCGAGGGCCATGCGCCAGGGCTCGTCCACGGCGCGCTCGCCGCCAGGCATTACTAGGGTACGAAGGTGCGCCAGGCGTTGTGCGCTCGAGCGATCGCAGCGCAACACCTCTCCGCCCCAAATCGTGCCGTCGCTACCGAGCCCCGCTCCGTCCCAGGCGACCCCCAACACCGGCTCGTTCAAGCCATGCTCGACGAGGCAGCTGACGACGTGGGCATGGTGGTGCTGCACGGCGATGAGCCCGAGCCCCCGCTCCTTGGCAAGCTCCGCTGCGACCTGCGTCGACGCGTAGTCCGGGTGTAGGTCGTGCACCAATAGCTGGGGCCTGATGCGGAAGAGCTGCTCATAGTGGGTGATCGCAGCGCGATAAGCCTGCAGGGCCTGGGCGTTGGATAGGTTCCCGAGGTGGTGGCTTACGAGCGCGCGTTCCGCATTCCCGAGGGCGAAGGTGGCATTGTCATGCGCGCCCAGCGCCAAAACGGGGCGCCGCAGGCGCTGCCCGAGCGCGATGGGGCGCGGAGCGAGCCCGCGCGCGCGGCGCACGGTGCTCAGGGTCCCTTCGATCGAGCGCACGACCGAGTCGTCACAGGGCAGCTCGATCGGACGATCGTGAGTGAGCGTGCGGGCAGCCATCGGCACGAGTCGTGCCCGCGCGTCGCGCTCCTCGAACGCGATTGGGGCGTGGCTCGTGTTGCCGCTGGTCATGACCAGCGGGGCGTCGTTCACCGCGAGGCAAAGCAGGTGTTGGAGCGGCGTGTACGCCAACATCACCCCTAGGAGTGGACTGTCCGCGGCCACTGCAGGGGCGACACTCAGCGCGTCCCGGCGCCGCCCGAGCACGATTGGGCGCGCGGGGCTGGTGAGCAGCGACCGGGCGAGCGTGTCGAACTCACACAACTCGAGCGCCCGCGGCAGCTCGCGGACGAGCAGCGCGAACGGCTTGTCATCACGCCCTTTTTTGCGCCGAAGCTCTCCGGTGGCACGTTCGCTGCTGGCCAGGCAGGCGAGATGAAAGCCTCCGATGCCCTTGATGGCGATGACTTGCTGAGCCAAAAGGGCTTCGGCTGCGGCCAGCAGTGGGTCCCGCGCGTCGAGCGACCTTCCAGATTCATCGAGGAGCTCGAGCTTGGGGCCGCAGGCTGCGCATGCAATCGGCTCCGCATGGAAGCGCCGGTCCGAGGGCTGCTCGTATTCGAGGCGGCAAGCAGCGCACAACTGGAAGCCGCGCATGGTCGTTCGGGCTCGATCGTACGGGAGCCCTTGGATAATCGTGAAACGGGGGCCGCAATCAGCGCAATTGGCGAAGGCGTAGCGAAAGCGACGATCGTTTGGATCGAGCAGCTCTCGAAGGCAAGACTCACAGCTGGCGATGTCTGGCGCGACGAATGGAGTCGAGGCTGAGCGGCAGTCGTGCCGGCTCTCGACGATCGAAAATCCGCGGCTACCGTCCGGAGCGATCACCTTCGATTGCAGGTCGGAAATTTCGGCTCGAGGTGGCGCTCGGCGTAGCAGGGCGTGCTCGAAGTGTTGCAACACGCCGCGCGTGCCCTCTGCCTCGACGTGTACTTCGCCCGATTGATTGAGCACGAACCCTGCGAGGCCGAGCTCTTCTGCCAAACGGTGGACGAAGGGGCGAAACCCCACCCCTTGCACCAGCCCCGTCACGACGATGGAACGGCGCTCGATATCGCGTGAAGGCACTGCAGGAGCGTTCATGAGCGAGACAGCGTCGCGCGTGCCCAGGACGCTGGACACACGATGAGTTCGACCCTGCGCCCATCATCGGCGCTCTGTGCGGTGCCGTCGAGTGGAAGTTCGTCTGGGGCGTGCCGCTGCTGCGCCGTGTGCGGCGAAACGCATCATGGCGGATTCCGCGGTGATGCGTTTTGGTTAGGGCGCGGTCAGCGCGTCGCGGCGCGCGGTGCCGTTCGGCGGAGTTGCTGCTCGGTCACTTCGGCTGACCACGGCAGTACGATCGTCCACTTGGTGCCCTTGCCGCTCGAGTCCACCTCCAGGCGACCATGCATGGCGTCGATTCGGTGCTTGATTGCCGACATCCCGACCCCGCGTCCCGAGGTCTCACTGACATCGCTGCGTGTGGTGACACCTTGGCGACAGAGGATCGCGAGGCGCTCGGCTGGTGTTCGGCTCGGCAGGCCGAGCGACGCCCCTAGCTCGGCGATCGCTGTCCAATCGATGCCGCGGCCGTCGTCGCTGATTTCGAACGCGATTCGGTTTTCGCGGGTTTGCACCTTGAAGCTCATCTTGCCGACGGCAGGCTTGCCTTGCTCGAGGCGCTCCTCGGGGCTCTCGATGCCGTGATCGATGGCGTTGCGCACCAAATGAACCAGGTCGGAGAAGAAGGGGCCGTAGATCTCGGGATCGAGCCGCACGCTGCTCGCCTGCACGTCGATCTCCACATCACCCTTGCCCAGCCGCTGCGCCAGCGCGCGCGCTTGTTCGGCGAGTCGCCCGAGCGGGCGCGCGGCGGGTTCTAGTCGCCAGCTCAAAAGTTCGGAGAGCGCGCTGGACTTGCCTTCACGTGAGAGCGTGTTGACCAAGGCAGCGTAATCATTCGCGCTGACTTCCATCGTGCTTCGGCCGCCGTCACCGACCAGCTGGGTCACATGGTCGGCCAGCGCTTGCCAACGCTTGGCCAGCAGCTCCTGCGACTTCATGCCGTCACCGGTCGCCAGCTCGTCTTCGAGTTCGTGGCACAAGTGGGCGACGACTTTGAGGCCCATTTGTGCGGAGTTGCCTTTGAGCGTGTGCAGCGTGCTGCGCAGCACGTGCCCGTCCGCGGCGTCGGGGCTGCACACCAGTTTGACCATGTTCGCCGCTTCGTTTGCGAAGGCCAAAAAGCCGGTCCGGTCCAGCATCAAGCGTCGGAAGGCTTCCATCATCTCGGTCAGTTCGGCTTCTTCGCGCTCGCGCTGCAGGCGATCGGTGATGTCGGCGATGACCAGGAGCACGCCATCCAAACGCTCGTCCTTCACGAGCGGGATGTAACGAAGGCTGTAAGACGAGCCGTTCGCGTTCAGGCGCGACGGTAGCTGCTCGAGTGCGACCTCATAGGGCAGCACATCCGCGACGAGCTGATCCCAGCCGAGCTCGAAGCCGAGCGCAAAGTCGGGAGAAGTCGTGAACATGTATTGCCAAAATTTGGCGGCCGGTCCGGCGCCGAACCAGCGGTCGATGACGGCCGACCGCTCACGAGCCATCGTGCCGGACATCGACAACGTCACGAAACCCTGGTCGACGTTGTCGAGCACGAGGCGCATGTCACGGTTGCGGTCTGCCAGGGCAAGCGTGCGCTCTTCGACCTTGTGCTCCAACGTGCGATTCATTTCCTCGAGTTCGCGGTACGAGAGCGAAAGCTCCTCGACCATGCGATTGAAGGAAAAGCCGAGCACCTGCAATTCATCGCCGGAATTGATGGACACGCGCACGCTGCGTTCGCCGCCCGCCAGGTCGATGGCAGCCTGGGTCAGCGCTTGAACGGGTTGCGTGATGCGAACGGCTTGAATACGGCTGAGCAAGATGCCGAGCAGCGTCGCGAGGCCGACCGTCACCCCGATCAGTGCGATGGAATTGACTTGTTGTGACTTGGATTCCGCCGCGGCAAGGCTCATGGCCTGGTGCATGCGCCGGGTGGACAGACCGTAGCGAATCGTGCCGAGGACCTCGTTGTCGTCGCCCAGCACGGGCTCGGCGACTTCGACCACTTCTTGGCCTAGACGAACTGCGCGTCGGATCGTCCCGCTGCGCGATACGAGCTCCTTCTGCTCCAGGCCGAGCTGACGCCAGGCATCCTTGTCGGGCGCTACTGGATCCCCGCTGGGGCCGCCGCGTTTCTGAAAGGCGAGCGCATCGCCCTCGGAGTTGACGAACAGACCGTACACCAAATCCGCGTCTTGGCTGATCGCGCGCGCGAGCAAAGTCTGCATGTCGAGGAAAGCGTTGTCCAGGATCATGCCGTGCAGCGCCAAGGCGTGATTTTCGGTCAACACCTTACCCTTGCTGGTAATCCCTTCCTCGATGCTGCCCTCGATCGCGCGCAAATGTTGCGCCGAGGAGCGTGCGCTCAAGAACAGCACGATCGCCAGCGTGACGCCGCCGATGATGCTCGACACGATTAGCATCGTGCGAATGAACTTATTTCGCAGCGAGCCGCGCGGAGACGGGGGAGCCTGGGAGGTGGGAAGTTCGCTCATGCTAGCGATCCAAGACTCGGTCTACCTGCCGAAGTGCATCGTTGCGCAGCGAGAACCGCTCGCGCACTTGAGCTAAATCCAGGGTCGTGGTCGTCGAAACCGGAAGCTGAGTTTGTGCACCTTCCGGCACTGACCAGCCGTTGTCGGCGATGTCGAAGACCAGGCTCGCGGCTTGCGCTCCCAGGGCCGCGTGATCGGGCAACACGGCGAAGGTACCGAAGGATTGCAGCGGGGACACGAGCGACGCTGCACCGACGATGGTGGGCGACCAAGGGCGCTCGTTGAGGCCCGGCAGCCACGCTTCGGTGATGAGCTTCGGGCTCAGCAAATGATCGTCGTTCAGCACCCAGACTGCGCCGGCTTGCTCCTTCAACTTGCGGAGCGCGCGCTTCAGCTCGGAGGCGTTGGGCGAGGACCCGACCACCTCTCGCACGACGCCGATTTGCTCGCGCGCGGCAAGAGCGGCTTGGCGCGTGACGAAATTGCCGAGCTCCGGTCGGTGAATGACCCCGATTCGATCGATCGGGCGATCGATCAGTTTACGCAGGTTGGTCACCACGGTGATCAGAGGCACTTCGTAGCTGATGCCCGTGGCGCCGCTGACTTGAATGCGGCTGGCGTCTAGAAACGAAGTCATCACGATCACGACCGGCGGGAAGGTCGTGTTCTTCGCGTTGTGCTGGTAGTCATTGTACGCGGCGACCGTCGGATTGTTCATCAGCACGATGCTCGCGGGCCGATGACGCCGAACGCCCTCTTCAATCACGGAACGCGCGGCGCGATCTTCGACCTTGAGCGCGACCAGATTGTAGTTCCTGGCGAGCTCGTCGCGCAGACCCGACCAAACCTCCATGGTTTGGGGCGTCTCTGGCATGCACACCAAAATCGTATCTTTGGCGCTCGCGTTCTTGCTGCGCGCGATTTCGGCGTAGTAGTGAGCGGTCGGGGAAGCGGGCCCTTTCGCGCAACCTTGGAGCAGCGCACAACCAACCGGGAGCCCCACCATGAACTGTCGCCGATTCAGTGCCACGCGTCGACCCCCATGGTCTGCGACAAGCCGAGGGGAAGCTTGGCGATCCCGGCGCTGATGCCAGGCCCTGCCGAGCCGAGCGAGGCAACTGCGGGCAGCCCAATCTGTTTGGATAGCTCGCGGGCCACGAGGTTGATGCGGCTCGCGGACTTGACGTCCGACAACAAGCGCTGCGGAATGAGGATCGCGTCGACCCGCTGCATTTGCAAAAGCGGCAGCAGATCTTCGACCTTGGTGACGCGTTCGACCTTGGGTGAAGCACCGACCATGCGCGTGACGAACTGGTTCGTACCGTCGCGACCGAGCACGTCGAGCGCGCCGACGATCTTGACGCTGGCCGGATCCGGTGTGGAGTCGGCCGCGACTAGCGCGTATTTCTCTTCGCCTGAACCGGCGCGTTGACCCTGCAGTTGTACCGGCAGGTTCTTGGCCGAAAGTACCAGGGGCAAGGTCAGCACGGCGTCGGGTGATTCCGACATTGCGCGGTCGAAGTCGGAGATGCGTCCGACGGCCGTGACGTCGACGCCGGGAAGGGCGCTCTGCAGCAGTCCTTGAAATGCGCGCTGTTTCAGTGACACGTGCAAATATACCAAAAGCTTTGGGGCTTGCGCCTGCGAGGTTCTGCTCGCCAGCAGGGACAAACCGAGCGCGGCTCCCATGACAGCAGTGCGTGACAAACTACCTCCATCAGTCATGCCGTGGTCACTCCATCGGGATGCGCCACGTCTTCCAACGTGTACGTATTCACGGCAGGAACTGGGAAAGCCATAAGACGTTGTAAGGAAATTCTCGGAAAAGCTTGTGGTTTTTGAGTGGCGTGAGCGGGCCCAATCAGCGTTGTGGGAGGTGCGGGAGAGAGGCTGTGTGCACTGGTGGTCCGCCCCGCGAAGGCTGCGAGACGCGCCGACCGGCGCGCTCGAGCGCTTCGCGCGAGGATCACTCAGAACATCAGTACGTCGCCTTCGGCGCTGGTCGAATCCGAGACGGCTGGGCCGAGCTCGAATCCGGGTTCCGCTTCCACCTCGACCCAAATCATGATCGAGCCGGATTCGGTGCTGAAGACGCGCGGCAAGAGCTTGCCCCGGGGCATCGGGCGCAAGTGCAAGCCACTCAACACGACCGGCGTCGTCAACGCGACTTCCAGGCCGAAGCCCAAGAATTTTCGCTTGAGACGTCCAACCAGCTGATTGGTCAGTTCCCCGACCCAGTCGCGCGTGTGTTCTTTCTGTGGACTCGAGAGCTCGATCGGTGAGCGGTTGCCCACGAGTAGGCAAGTGCCGCGCAACGTCGGTCCAACGAAGCCAATCACACCCGACAAGAGCACTTCATCGGAAACAATGAATTCAGCGGGATTCGAGATCAGGGAAACGCCATAGGCCGCGAACAGCTCGATGCAGCAATTGGCAGTCAAGTCAGCGATTTCAGCCGCGAGTTGGTCGTCTTCCAAGAACACTAGCTAGCTCCTTGCTGTTGCAAAACCTTGTTCACGGTGCTCACCAGGCTCTCGACCTTGATCGGCTTGATCAGCCAGGCCTTGGCCCCGTTTTGCCGCGCTCGGTCGATCATCGAACGCTGCGCCTCGGTAGTCAGCATCAACACCGGGATGCTGGACGTCTTCGGATCCTGCTTCAGACGCTCCAGCATCTCCAAGCCGTTCAAGAGCGGCATGTTCACGTCCAAGATGATCATGGAGAAGTCATGCTGCTCCGTCCGCTGCAAGCCGGCTGCTCCGTCGCTCGCTTCGATCACTTGAAAGCCGACGCGGGTGAGCGCGTCAGCGACATGCTGCCTAATGGTTTCAGAGTCATCGACCACGAGTACCTTTTTCACTGTTCCTCCACGAGAGACGGAGCGAGCCGCCCATTTATGTATTCATACCGAAATCAAAAGATGATCACGTCGCCGGCATTGCCGATGTCGGCCGGACCGGAGTAGACGAGCCGTGACTCGTCGATACTTCCATCCAACGTCACCAATACGTCCCCGCGTAGGGTGCGCCCCAAATAAATTCTCATCGATGGGAAACGATGTCGCAGTCCCTCCATTGATTCACGAGTGATGAGGCTGGGCAAGAGCGGCTGCATGGCTGCGCCAAATGGCAACAGGCGATGTTTGATGCGCGCCGCCAGTTGATTCGTGAGTTCACGCACCCAGTCGAGCTGTTGCGGTCGCCGCGTCGTCTCGGCTCTCATGATCGAAAACAGAGCCTCCGGCAGCGAGAGGGTCATGCGCCCGGCGCAGGGAGTCGCCTTGACCGATTGCGCCAAGGTAAAGCTGATTGCCGCGGAGACTTCCGGAATCTTGAGTTGCGACACATCCATGCGCCCTCGCGGTTGCGGCGCCACCGCGACCCCGCACGATTGAAATAGCTCCACCAGCGCACCCTGAACGATGGTGTCCATCAGTCCGCGCTGGACGGCGCTTGGACCCATGGTTGGGGCACCGGGGGCGCTGTTGCTTTTCAAGCAGTCTCCACGTTAGGAGCGGTTACGGCACAACCGAACGTTCCCGAAACATCCAATTTTGCGTTTTGTATGTCGGAGTGAGCGACCCTCGCATATGCACCGCCCGAGCCCCGCCACCGCAAATGATCTCGTGAAAATTCTGGAATTTGGCCGAGCATGCACGCCCTTTCGCGCCTCTTCGTGTGTGGCGAATGCAAGTGACGAATTCTGAAGGTGATGCGGTTTGCCCCTCACCACCAATAGGCATTCGGTGGTGCTCGAATTCGAATCAAGAGTCTAGCCACCGGAGTCGCAGGGCTTGCGAGTGCCAGCCGCGACCCACGCGCAGGCGATCGCAGTCGTCCGTAAGCCTTCTTGCGACTACGGCGGAGCCGTGCGGCGACTGGTTCGGCCAAGGTATCAGGTTCTCACCCAACGCTTGTGGATCGAGCCGACCTGCGGGATTCTGCGCGTCGCGTCGCGTCCCTGCGGCGCCGAGCTCAAACGCCAGTCTTGCCATGAAAGGGGACTCGCCCTGACCATGCTTCGCTACTATGCGCGCCTGAATCCGACCCAAGCTCCCAAAGAGCTCCTCGCTCGAGAAGGTGTTCTCAAACTGAATGACTTTGGTGCACAGCTCGGCTTCGGCGTGTCGGTGCTGCGCCAGCGCGAGTTTTTCCAAGGGGAAGCCGGGGAGGGACCGCCCACACCCGAGGCGGCCCAGCCGCTCTTGACCTGGCCGTTCTTGGATTTCATCGAACACCTCGATCTGCAGGGGCAATCGCTGATCGAGCTTGGTGCTGGTTTTTCGACGATTTGGTTTTCGAAACGCTTCGGAAAAATCCGCTCGTTCGAGACCAACCCGGAATGGCACGCGGCAGTTGCCCGGAATGTCGCGAGCAACGTCGAGCTGTCGCTCGTGCCGCTCGCGCAGCTCGAGAATGCCGAGCTCGAGTATCGCGGCGAGAGCTGGCTGGTGGTGGACTTTGCAGGCAAGCGCACCGCATTTCTCAATCAGTTCCTCAGCCGCGTGAGCGCGCCCTCACGTCCGTCGGCGATCGTGCTCGACAATGCGGACTGGTACCGACGAGGAGCGCAGCTGCTGAAGGAACACGGATACCTGGAGCTGCCTTTCTACGGTTTCAAATCCGGACAGGCTTGGATCTCCTGTACGAGCCTGTTCATCGAGCCCACGCTCTTCGCGCCCGTGCAGCGGCAGCCCTTCTATCAACCTGCATTTTCGCGAGAGATGCAGAACTCTTGGGACTCCCTGTGAACTGATCGAGTGTTTCAACACCTCGTTAACGCATGGCGAATTACGCCGCAAAGGCGCAACACAGTGGGGACACCCGGCGCGTTCCTAGCTACTCGATTGAAGCGCGTCGCCCGACACCCACAAAGTGTGGTCTCCCGGCCCTGAATTCCAACTTAACCCTGGAATCGCGGCGGGCTCCTGGTGTAACTTCTGTGGAGAAGCCCGGCTGGGTTCACTAGGCTTGGTTTCGGGGACTTGTTAGATGCCCCGGGCAAAACGCAAGGCGAAGGGTAAAATTTTCCGAGACTCACGGCGAAACGCCTAGGAAAACCGGCACTTGCCGCCGGTTCGGCAATGAGAACCCTTTGTTAGATCTCACTACCCTATTGGAAAGACACGCGCATGACCGACCCGAGCGCCGTACCGACGCCGGTCCGTAATTTGGGCAACGGACCGCGAACTTTACTTGCCAAGCAACCCGCGCCTAAAAGAGCCCTCATGGCCTCAGAGAAGCACGGCAAGCCAAGGTTCGGAGCCAAGAGTGAATTTGTGAGGTCTTTGGACCCCTCGATCCCGGCGGCCGAGGTCGTCGCTCTCGCTGAAAAGCGAGGGCTCAAGCTCACTACCGGCCTGGTCTACAATATTCGCAGCGCTTCGAACGCGGCGCTGCGCGGTAGCCGTGCACGCCTGGCCCAGAAGCCGATCGCCAAGTGGCGCGCTGGCGTGTCGGACGACACCGCCGAAGCGCAGTTGCGCGCAGCAATCGCTCAGATCGGCCTCTCACGCGCCCGCCAAATTCTGGAAGAGGTCGAGGAAACCTTCGCTGGCCGCTGACGCTGGTCGTCGCCAACGCTGGGCGTCGATGGTCAGCCGGGGGCGCTAGGGGCGGATTCCGGAGGGAGTCCGCGAGTACCTCGTCAAAGAAGGGACCTCTATTCGCCCGTGCGGGGACGAGCGGCCTTCCTCGCCAGAGGCTCGGCATCGAACGGGCGTGTCCTGGGCGCTGGGCGTGAGGGCCAAGGCCCAGCGGGCCGCTCCTCGCATTCAATCGGCCGCGCTCTTGACCCGTTCGAGCGGCAACGGGGCTACAAAAAAACCGTGCCCTCGAGAGGTGGGGACTCGAGGGCACGAGTAAGACTGACTGTCGCGTGGTGCTAGTCGCAACCGAGCGAAGACGCCATTCGGCGTTGGCTCGGCTCGATCACTTGGCCTTGGCGGCCTCCTCGACCAAGCTGGGGTCGAAGTACTCTTCGACCTTGAGCGGCGCCTTGTAGACCGCGTTCTTGACGTTGAAGTCGTCGACGATCTTGCTCGAACCGTAGATGGACTCGAATCCTTCGCCCTTGGCGTAGTGCTTGAGGTTTTCGGCGGCGTTGAGCAGGTGGGTGCCCTTCATCAACCCTTTGTAGACGTCCGGGGTGAGGCCAACGCGAGCACTCATGATCTTGGCAGCTTCATCCAGATTGGCAGGATCGGCGATGAAGTCAGCGACGCGGAACCAGACCTTGACCACCTTTAGCCATTCGGCGCGGTTTTCGGCCAAGCTGCGCGGGCTGACGCACAAGTGATCGTAGATGAGGCCCTTGGCGTCTGCGCTCGTGAAGATCGGCGTGGAGCCGGGCACTTCCTTGAGCGCCGCCCCGCTGTTCGGTTGCCACGCGCCAATCGCGTCCACGGTGCCCGATTTGAGCGCGTTGGGCGTGTCGTCCGTCTTGACGTTCACGATCTTGACGTCCTTTTCCGTCATCTTGGCGGCCTTGAGCGCGTTGAGCAAAAGTAGGTGGTCGACGAAACCGACCTCGACGCCGATCTTCTTGCCCTTCAAATCAGCCATGGATTTGATGCCGGGCTTGGCAACGATCATGTCGTTGCCGTCACTGTAGTCGTTGGCGACGATGCACACGCTCTTGCCGCCGCCGTTGCCCGTGACGAGCGCGTCGCCGTTGGTAACAGCGACTGCATCGACCTTGCCAGCGGTGAAGGCGTCCATCGAAGGGACATAGTCGAACCATTTGAATTCGACGTTCACCCCCGCTTCCTTGAACCAGCCCTTCTGGATCGCGACCTCCCAGGCGACCCAGCCCGGCCAATCGCTATAGGCGATTTTCAAGGTCGGCCCAGTCGGCGTAGGGGTGGGGGCGCTGGCAGCCGGCGCGGCGCTCACCGTCGGCGCGGCAGGCGCTGCCGGTTTCTCCCCGGCGGGCGGCGGCGTCGATTTGCTACAGGCAATAAATGTCGAGGCGAGCAAAAGTACGTATGCTGGGATTCGCTGGGAAATAATCATCGGGGGCCTAATTTGTGAGGGCTACGCAGCGAGAGTCAGGCTGCGACCATTGCCGAACTATTTCGAAGATGCTTCGGCGAACCGAATCTAACAAATAGATATGCGGCGTTGAGGTGAGGTGAAAGGGAGGGACGGAGATTCAGAGCGGGGCGTATTCATCGAACGCTGCTTCGACCGAGGCGAAGATCTTCCGGGCTTCGGTCAGGCCGAGTTCAGCGACCGTCTTCCGGAGCTGAACTTCGAGGGCGGCGGATTTGCGACCTTTTCGCGCGATTTTGGGCTGAGTCTTCCGCTTGCCCTTCTTCGCGGCGAGCGTGATGAGTTTGCCACCGCTCGCTTTTGCCGGGAGGCGTGGGGTCGCCTTACTTCCTTTTCCTGGCTTCTTTGCAGTCATGTCGGGTGTCCTTTCGTTGGCTTCCCCAGTGGCCAAGACATTTAGATCGGGATGTACCAGTCTTTTAAGTCAAGATGCCAGTGGTTGCCACGTGTCGAATCGAAAATCTGATGAAATATGGTATTCCCGTGCGCGCACCGCGAGCGAGGCAGAGCCTGTTCGGGGAGCTCGGGGAAGCGTGTCCGCTTTGGTCGGCTTGCTCGAAACGCTGAGACTTTTGCGCTGTTCGTAGACAGATTGCAGCACGCTCGGTGAGCCGAGGCTGCGTCAGCCGTCGCATTCGAGTCGGAGACACGCAATGACGAGTGTTCCGGAAATCATCAGTCCTGAGACGACCGCCGCTGTGGCAAATCCACACCTGGGCTCACGAGTTGCATCTTCCAGTGATCGGTGGATACTCCGCCGGTTGAAAGCGCCGAGTCGTCCCGGCATATGCCCGTCGCGAACCGAGTCGTCCCGGTTCAGGCTGACCAGTGTCACGGAGCTCATCACGCCGCGACAGTGTGAGCATCTCCCGGCTTGTGTTTCGCCAATGTCACTGCTGTTAATCGGGAAATCGGCAGTGCTTTTTTGCGCACACTCGCACCGGTCCCGTGCCGCTCCGAAAACAGGTCTGGTTCTCAGTAGTTGGGATCGTGCTCGGGCGCGGTCATGAGCGCGTTTCAGATCGTGTCAGTGTGTGTCCTTCCAGGGTGAGAAACCGAGCACTCTGGTGACTGCTCTGTGAGCGCGGTGGGGCCGGCCTGGGGCTGCACGCCGCAACGGGCGTGCGGCCCCAGGCTCGTCGGGCTCAGTTCGACGGGCACTTCACCGTGATCTTCTTTTTGACCGGTGGAAGGTGCTTCAAATAGATCACGAGGTCCGAAAGCTGAGCGTCGGTAAAGTCGTAACGCGTCATGGTCGCGCACAACGTCTTGCCTTCGTTGTCCTTGCCATCGCGGATGGCGGTCTTGATCTCCTCGTCACTCCAGGAACCGATGCCGGTGTCCATGTCGGGCGTGATGTTCGGGTAAAAGCCTAGACCGCTGTAGTCGCCCTGGTGGCAGGAGAAGCACTTCTGCGACTCGACCTGGATGCTGTCGATTACGGCGAGGGCGCGTGCTCGGGCAGCCTCCAGCTCCGGGTCGCCTGTTGCCGGGGCGCCGGCCGCTCCGGCTTCACCCGTTTCACCAGCGTCACCGCTGTTGGTCGAGCCCCCGTTGACGCTCGCGCCGCCTACGGCACCCGCGCCGCCGCTGCCGCCGCTCGGGGTGTCGGCGCGGCCGCCTTCGCCCGTTTCATCTGGGGTTTGGTCGGGTTCTTCACCCGTTCCAGGGTCGCCCGCGTCGCTCGTGCTTCCGCCGCTGCTCCCGGTTGCGCCGCCGGAGTGTCCGCCACCGCTGCCTTTGCCCGCCGTAGCCGTGGCGTCCGCATCGCTCGAGGAGCAGCCGGCGCCGACGAGTACCGAAGCGGTCGCCACGGCGGAGAGCGACAACCACAGTAGCAGAGTGTGAGATCTGAGATGTATTGAAGACATTGCAAGATTCCTAATGGTTGGTTTCGGGACGATTGCTGAGCGGCGCTCGCGCTGCGATCGGGCTGTCGCAAGCGCTCAAATTCGTTCGCTTATTAGTGCTGGCTTCGAGCAGGGCGGGCGCGGGCGATGGCTCGTTCGTTTCGCCGGGTGCGCGAGTAGGGGGCGGCCTGAGAACCGTGACAGAGTGTGTTGAATGTGTGATGTCTGGGCTGGTGCTGTGGTGTCTTGATAGATGGCTAATGGCAAGTAAAGTATTTCACTGGTAGTCGTATTGTGTTTCGTCTTCGCGGAGGGCTTCGATTTTTGGGCCTAATCCTGCAATATTTCGTAACCGAGGCCTGGATCGCGGCTGCCGGAACACGCTCCTCGGGGGGTGTCGTGCCCGTTCGTGCGCTCGGGTCTGTCTGTTCTCAATTGTGAGGTCTTTAGGTGATCAGCATGCAGGGTGCCAGTCCGGATCGTCATTTTTGTGCGATCTTTCGCGGATGATTCACGGGTATTTCGGAGGGTTTCGCGGAAAAGCCGGCGAGATTGCGGCGGTGTGTCGCAATCGATTGTTGCTGATTGTGATGTATCAAACGGTAATTTTAGGGTTTTTAAAATGTGTGATTGTGTTGTTTGATCCTTGACGGGTTTGCGTCTCACAAGTTAAAGGGCAAAGGACCCTTGTGAGTCGGCCGACGACAATGTCGGACTCGGAAGACCGCTCTCACCCAATTCACTGCCCACCCTCAGCCATCGAGCACCGGGGATGGGCCGCCAATCGCGCCTATTCGTCCCATCCAATCAACGGGCTCCTCGAGCCAATTTCACACCCCGGTGTCCTCGCCGAGGAGTTCTCGGAACACGGAGAGTTGCATGAAACGACGTAATTTCTTGAAAGCTGCCGCCGTCGGTAGCGCTGCCGCTGTGGCGTCGGTGAGCATGAAAGCTCGCCGCGCTAGCGCAGTCCCGCTGTTCGGCGACGTGCCCGCCGATCACGCGAGCATCATGCTGCCGAAGGAAAACCAGGTCACGAACATCCTGGAGATCTTCATGTACGGCGGCGTCACGCCCTGGGAAGGTTTCTACTGTGTTCCGAGCTACGGCTCGGAAGAGAGCAAGACTTGGCACAAGTCCTACCCCGTGGACTTTCTGAATGCCGCCAAGGCCTGCAGTTACAGCGATCCCGACCTGTTCACGTTCTTCGCTCAAGACTCCGGTTCGAACGTGACTGGTCTGGTGGACGCGCCGAAAGACGTCTTTCTCAGCCCGTTTCTAGCGCCGCTGATCGCCCGCACCGACATCACCGACCGCATGCGCATCGTGGTCAATCGGCATGCGCTCGAACCGCACGAGGCCGCCATCCCGCTGACCATGGCCGGAGCCACGCTCGGTGCCCCTTCGCTGGCGTCTCTCGGTTCGCACGTGGCGCGCTACTTCGTCGATCACGACGTCGAGGCCAAGCACCCCGCTCCGTTCTCGTACGGGATCGTGGGTACTGGTAGCTTCATCTCGACCGACAACATCTTGACCATGTTGGCGACCGGCCTCCACCCCGGCGCTGCTCGCCCGCTGCACATCAAGATGAACGACGTGGCTCGTCTAACCACGCTGATCAATCGCACGCCGATCGGTTCACTCGAAGATCGCGCGCGCTACGACACGCTGCTCGATACGTACTTCGGTCAGTATCAAAGTCGCCTGAAGTTCGCCAGCACCGGCGACATGCTGCGCGCTCCGCGCTTCGGTGAAATGGGTGCTGCGAAGAACTCACTGGCGCACGCGAAGGACATCCAGGAGCTGCTGTCTTCCGACTATTTGACGCGCTTTACCAGTACGGCGTGTACCGCGCGCGGAGGAGTGGCTGCTGCGAATGGTTCTTTGGTCACCACGACGCCGGTTTCGGGGACCAACTATCCAGGCATGAGCTTGAAGATGGCCGTGCATCTGCTCACGCACCCGACGTCCCCTGCGGCTCACTGCATGGTGATCGACACCGGCTTGGTCGCGGCGGACGGCGGCGGCGGCTACGACACGCACAACGAAACGCCCTTCACGCAGTCGCACAACTTGAAGAACTTGTTCGACGGGTTGTTGCCGTTGGTGAACGGGGTGGGTGAATCCGACCCCAACAAGCTCGACCTGAACAAGACGATGATCATTTTGAACATGGAATTCGGGCGTACGCCGGGCCTCCAGAAGACGAACAATACGGGTCGCAATCATTGGCCCTACGGCTACACCCAAGTCTACATCGGAGGCCCAATCACGAAGGCTCAACGGGGCATCTACGGTTCCATCCCCGAAACCGGTTTGGCGTCCGTGTACACCACGCCGACCGAAAATCGCATTGCTGCTCTGTTGGCGATGGGCATCTGGCCCTTCGATCAATCGAGTTTCAGCAGCGCTCAAGTTCAAGATTCGAGTTCCGAGAGCAACGCGGTGCGCAGCGTGTTGAAGCGCGTGTTGGGGTATCCGGTATGAAAACTTCACTTCGATTTTTGGCGCTGTTCGGCGCGGCGGCAGTCCTGGCGGGCTGCGGAGACAGTGACAACCCGTCGACCGGTTCTGCCGGTGCAAGCGCGGAAGAAGGCGGAAGCTCCAGCGTCGGCAGCGGCGGAAAGAGCGGTTCGAGTTCGACCGGCAAAGCAGGCAGCTCTTCCGGCAAAGCCGGGGGCTCCGGCAAAGCTGGTGAAGCGGGCAAGGCCGGCGAGTCCAGCGCAGCCGGCACCGGTGGTGGTCCAGCGGCTGAAGCGGGTGGGCCCGGTACTGGCGGCGGCACACCCATGGGTGACGCAGGCGCTGGCGGTGAAGCAGGCGCTGGCGAGGACACCACGGTCGCTTGGTATCAGTGCCAAGCGACCGACCAAGAGTTCGTGCGCCGCGCCATTCTCGGCATTCTAGGTCGCCACCCGTACGGTCAGGCTGAAGTCAATGTCTACACCGACATGATCACGCAGATCGACGCGATCGACGGCTACGAGCCCGACACCAAGATTTCCGCGCCCATCACCACGCTTCGCCATAGCCGGCAGGTGGTCGTCAACGCGCTCTTGGCCAACCCGGAGTATCAGTCCAACTGGGCCGAATTGTATCGCGACTTCGTGCGCGTGCAGCGCATCGACGAGCAGCGGAACGAGGCCTGTGACGCGCTCCGCGTGCGCACGACGGACGCCAAGGCCCTCGCGGCCTGGGTTCGTGACCAGTCACCGCTGCTCGGCGGCGACGGCAAGGCCGCGGGAACGTTCGCAGACGTCGTGTTCGGTTCGATCGAACTCGACGACATCACGCCGCTCTACGTCGAAAGCCTATTCACGTTGGTTTTGAAGACGTATCAAGGCGCGAATGCGTCGGCCGTCGCGCTCGAGCTGTCTCGGCGTGCCGACTTCGGCGCGTGGTTCGATGGCGCGTACCTCAACCGAGACATGGTGTGCCTCAACTGTCACAACAGTGAGTTCTCGGTTACGCAATCCAGCGATCCGGCGTTGAACCGGCACTTCCCAGTGCCCGGCCTGTTCGAAAAGGCTCTCTTCGGCGACTCGACGGGTCCAGGCTTGGTCAACGGCTTCAGCGGCGCGGACCGCTTGCACGGTTCACTTCGTCGCGCACAGTTCCTCGTGGGTCCTTCCACGCTGAGCTACATCACCGCTGACTGCGCAACGGCGACCGCTGCGCAAATCAGCGCTGCGACGAGCCCAGTACCTGCCTGCGCGTCGGGTGATCCGCTGTTGTATTGTGCCCAGTCGAGCGAGCTACTGTGTACCAGCGTCGCGACCCGCACGCGCCGCATCCAGCCGTGGGGCTTGGCCGCTGCCTGCGGCCAGTTCATCGGACCTGACGTGATGCCCATCGACCAAGCAGCGGTCGAATCACGGCTCGGCAATGTCGCCGGTCTTCGCACTTCGATGTGGGACATCGCGGCGTCGTTGCGCGCCGGCTTCAACAAGCTGGAGGTCGAGGGCCTGGGTGCTGACGCCGACGGCGAAATCGCCGACGCCGACAAGGCGCTCGCCTACCTCGTGTCGATGAGCATCGTGGAGAAGGTCTGGAAAGAAGTCGTCGGTACGCCGCTGACCATCGCCAACTACTTCCCGCGCAATGCAGCCGCCCGGGACACGCTCTGGGGTCTGACGGAAACGCTGATCAAATCCGGCTACTCGAACAAGGCTCTGCTCAGCGCCATCTTTGCGAGCCCGTACTTGAACATGGCCGCGCCCGAGACCGGCTGCGGAAACAATCCGTACGGTGCGCCGCGGATCTTCGATCCGTGGCGTATGTCGGAGCCGGATCCAACCAAACAAGGCAACAGCATCACCGATGGCGTGCAACCGATCAGCTCACGCACTCAAGCGCGAGCGGCGTACGGTGCCCTCGGCTGGCCGCTCGTGGCCTACGGCTCCGTGTTCCCGAACATCACCGGCTGGGGTGAAAATCCGATTACGCTCATTCCCGCCGCTGGCTCCGTGCCCGCCGTCACCACCGGCTCGCTCGAGCTGCAATTCCAGACCGAGACGGGTTACTTCCTCAAGAGCTCGCAGCCCGGCTTCCGTGGGCTCGATTTCCAGGGGCGCCTCGGTTGGGAGGATCGCTTCGCGACTTGCACGAAGCTCGCGCCGAACACCGCCCCCGACGTGATCGACGGCTTGGTGGAGAAAGCGAAGGTACCGGGTGCATACACCGTCAAAGACCTGGTCCTCGTGCTCAAGGATCGCATCATGGGTGACCCGTCGTTGACCAGCGCCACGGAAAAAGCGCAGCTCGAAGGACTCTTCGGTGCTTCGCTGACCTCGGACGCCAATGCCGTGCCGGACTTGGGCGGCTCGCTACGCAGGGTCTGCGGCGCAATGATTGCCACTCCGCAATTCCTGATGCTCGGTGTTCAGCCCAAGGACGCCAGTGAGGTGCCCGCCGCCACACCTGACAGCGCGTCTTATCAAGCAATCTGCACGAAACTCGCCGCGCTCCCGATGTCCGACAAACTCAGTGTTACCTGCACTAGTGGTGCGCCGCTCACGGTCAACGTGGCTCCCTGACTCGATATGGCGGGGCGCGCGTGACGGCGCGCGCCCCGCGCCTTTCAGTCTCGTTTCTTCGGAAGAAACCCCTTCTCATCTTTTAGGAAATCTTGATCATGGTTAAGCAATCTCGCGTCACTGGTTCCGTTTCGTCGTCCTTGGCACCGGGTGCCGCCGCGCTCAAAGGCGATCGCACGAAGAAGGAAGAGGGGTTTCGTTGGAAAACGGCTGCGCGCGTCTCGGGAATGTTCGCTGTCGGCCTGTTGGCAGCGCTCGCCGCTCCGCGTGATGCCAAAGCGATTGGCTACTTCGTGCTCGATTCGGGCACGGCCTTGCCCTCACCGCAGCCTTGCCAGGATACGGACGCTGGCTGTTACACGAACTGGTTGACCACCGCGGATATCGACGGCGACGGCGACATGGACATCCTGCTCGCCAACGGCGGCGGCTACTACAGCGTCGGAAAATCCGACGAATCAGTGGTTTACTTGAACAACGGCAAGGGCGTGTTTACCGACATCACGCCTACGGGTTTCAACAACGTCCACAACCGCAGCCGCCAGATCGCGGTTGCTGACGTCGACCTGGACGGAGATCTCGATATCTACCAACCGGGCGGTTACGGCTTCGATCTCGATCGCCTGTTCATCCAAACTGCTCCAGGCGTGTACGAGGACCGCTCCGCCACCTTGCTTCCGGATGGCTTGATGTCCCACGCCGGCTCCTGTCACATGGGCGATCTCGACGGCGACGGTGATCCAGATCTGATCGTGATGGACTGGGGAATGGGCTCCACCAACACCACTGCGCACGCCATCCTATACACCAACGATGGCAATGGTAAGTTCTCTTTGACGGAGGTCGAGCACGATCCTGTGTTCTGGACCCCGACTGACCGCCTGCCGCCCACCATTCCTGGCGCAGGCGCCGCTCCGCCGATCCCGACCTCCGCGGGCGTGACCGGTGGCACCGCCGTCTATTGGGGCGTTCGGCCGATCGACGTGGACTTCGCGGACGTCGACAACGATTTCGACCTCGACATCCTGGTGAACATGAGAAACGGCTACAGCCGGATTTTTCTCAACGACGGTCACGCCAACTTCAAGGACGGCACCAACTTCATCGCATCGTGGACCGCGGACGGCTTGAAGCAAACCGTCACCACGAACTATCCCGCCAAGCAGGGGCCGTACGTCTACAACCAAGAGGTGTGTGACATCGACGACGACGGCGATCTCGACATGTTGATCGACAACGTTGGCACCAAGCCTTCGCCCTTCTTCGCTTGGAACTACTCGGGTTCCACGGGTGGTAACCAAAACGTCTCGCAGGTGTTGATCAATGACGGCCGCGGCAAGTTCACGGATGATACCGTCAATCGCATCTTCGGTGAGCCGACCGCCGACGACAACGCGCTGAAGTGCGTCGATCTCAACAACGACAATCACTACGATCTCATCGTGGCTACTCTGACCGGACGCAGCGAGAAGCTCTTGCTGAATGACGGTTCGGGTCGCTTCACGTTCATCGCGGACGGCGTGCCGAACGGGTTCGGTACGGGCACGAGCGGCGACGCCTCGCTGTCACACGACCTGACCGACTTCAACGGCGACAAGATCTTGGACATGGTGACCGGCCAGGGTGAGGGTAAACCTTACGACGAAAAGATTTACTTCGGTGGCGGCGGCAACCAGCCCGACACCAAGGGCCCACTTTTCCGCGCGATTGAAACCCCGGCGCCGTTGGCCGAGACGCCCACGGTCATTCGCTATGCGCTGCGTGACAGCGTGACCAACGAACAAGGTCAGATGATCAAGTCCACCACGGTCACGTACAACCTCGCCAACGGTGCACTCAAGACCGTCACCGGCAAGTTCTACGGTGGTGACTTGTTCCGCGCCACCATCCCGGCTCAAACCGCTGGCGCGGTGGTGAAGTTCAAGGTCAACGCGACCGATCGGGCTGGCAACGCATCTACGTCTGCCGAGTTTACGTACACCGTTCCGACGCCCGTGCCGCCTCCAGTGGTGATTGGGATCGGCGGAAGTGGTGGTGCTGGCGGAAGCGGCGGCGCAAGCGCGGGTAGCGGCGGCACGGGCGGCTCGACTGCGGGCACGGGCGGTGCAGCAGGCGGCTCTGCAGGCAGTGGTGAAGCGGGTGCAGGCGAAGCGGGTGAAGCCGGTGCTGCAGGCGAGACCAGCGTCGGTGGTAGCCCGGGCACGGCCGGTTCGAGCTCGGGCACTGCCGGCAAGCCGAGTTCGGGTGGCAAAGCAGGGTCGAGTTCTGCGAGTTCGGGCGGCGGCGGCGAGGCAGGTGAGCCCGCAACCGGCAGCGGCGGCAAGGGTCATTTCGAAACCGTCGATGACGGCGGTTGCGCGGTGTCCACCTCGGGTCCGGCGAGCAAGGGCAGCGGTGCGGCACTCTTGGGTCTCGGTCTCTCGATCCTCGGTTTCGTGCGCCGTCGCCGCAACGGCAAACAGTGAATGTGCGAGAGGCGTCGTCAGGCAGCCTCGCTCGCTTCGCTGCTCGTCGTGACCTTACTCTTCGTTTGGGCGTGTTCTTCCAGCGGCCATGAAGATGCTTCGGTCACGACGAGCGGCGGGTCGGGTTCCAAGGTCACCAGGGGCAGCACTGGCGCCTCGGAAGTAGAATCGGAGGCGGGAGCTGAACCCGCCTCCGGAGGATCCGGAGCTATCGCAGCCGCTTCGACAGGCAACGATGGCGGTTCGAGTGGACCCGAGACCGGAGCACCCGATTCGGAGTCGTCTGCTGGCGGTACGCAGGACGTAGCTAGCGATGGCGCGGGTTCCATCGGGGGCTCGGGGCCTTCATCCACGGCCGGTACGACAGATGTCGATACGAGCCGTGCCGGTGCGCCGGACCTAGCGAGAGCGGGTTCGGACGCCGTTGGTTCGACTGCCGGCACCACCGGCGTTCCTGCAGCGGGCGGCGCATCCGCACTCCCGGAGCCGGTATGCGATCCCGCCGAGGATCCCTCGACGCTCGACATGGTCTTACCGTGTGACGTCTCGACTGCGCTCTATGTCTGTCGCAACTGTCACGGCAGTGCGCCGGCAAATGGCGTATTCAGCTCGTACGTGACGTACGCAGATATCAAATCAAATGCGGCGAAGATTTACGGTGTGATTAAAGTTGGTACGATGCCGAAGCCGCCATATACGATGTCGACGTGGCAAAAGAGTACGGCTTTGAAGTGGCTCGGTAAGAACGGCACCTGCGCAATCGGTGCCACGAAATCATGTCAGTGATGCCGTCGTAAATGTTGCGATGTGTGTCTAATTGGTACATCGCGTAAGCATCGCAGAAACACGATCTCGAGCACGCTAATCAAAGTCGATCAGTTTGCCTGTCGCAGTCGAATGAGCGAGTTCGCGGCAGTTCGATGAGCGAAGTATCGAGAAGGAATGGCGATGACTAAATCCAATCTACTTATGTTGAGCGCGCTCGGTCTGCTCGTCGCAGCGGGCCTGGCTCAAGGCTGTGGCAGCACGAAAGAAGTGTGGGTGCCCGACCCGGACGAAACCGCAGGTTCGAGCGGCGCGGGCAAAGCCGGCGGCAAGAGTTCTGCGGGTGAATCGAGCATCGCAGGCGAATCCACCACCGGAGACGGCAGTGCCGGCATGGAGGAACCGAGTGGAGAAGCCGGCGAGTCGTCAGGTGGTACTGGCGGCGTCGGTGGTACCGCGGGCATCGGTGGTAGTTCCGGCACGGCTGGCAGCGCGGGTAGTGCCGGGACTGCTGGCAGCGCAGGGATTGGAGGCAGCGGTGGCGCTGCGGGGAGTGGCGGCAGCGGTGGCACTGCTGGCACTGCTGGCGCTGCTGGTAAAGGCGGAGCAGCTGGCACCGCGGGAACGAGTGGCAGCGCGGGCTTCGCTGGCAAGGCGGGTAGCGGCGGCAGCGGTGGCACGAGTGGCGGTGCGGGTTCGGGCGGCAGCGCAGGCAAGGCAGGCGGCGCCGGAAGCGGCGGTGCCGCGGGTGGCGCGGGCGCCGCAGGTAGTGGTGGCAGTGGCGGCACCGCAGGCAGCGGTGGCACTGCGGGAGCGAGTGGCAGCGGTGGAACCGCAGGTAAGGCGGGCGGTGGTGGAGCCTCCGGGTCCGGAGGTTCCGGCGGGGCTACGACTTTGTTCACGCCCGCCTCTGTCAGTTGTGCGGCTGGCAACGTCGATGCCGCGTTTACCGTCTGTCGCAATTGTCACGGCTCACCCACGAACGGACCGCCCTCGTACGCCTCGCTAGTCACGTACGCGCAAATCGTCGGGGAAAAGACCAACATCGTGGACAAGCTCAATGCCAACGCGATGCCGCCCCCAGGCTCGGGTTATTCGATTAGCTCAACCAACAAGCAGTTGATCTTGAATTGGCTCAACGGCGGCGCAGTGGGCGTCCCGAACGCCTCTTGTCCGTAGCTCGGTGCAGTGCGGAGAGGGCCGTGACTACGGTTCGGCCCACATCCGCAAGAGGTTCTGTTGCACGGACTCCAGGTTCACACTGACGGGATGATCGCCGAGGCGAGCAATCACCCCGTGCAGCTGCAACAGGACCTCGCGTTGCTCTTGGCTGCGGACCAAGCTCTGAATCCACATCACCGCAGCCAGGCGAGCGCCGCGCGTGACGGGCGCAACGCGATGCACCGTGGTCGCCGGATAAAGGACCAGATCCCCGGCGGGAAGTTTGACGGCGTTGTTGTTGACGACGAGTTCCCCACCATCATAGCTGTCGGGCTCGGACAAGAATAACGTCGCCGCCAGGTCGGTGCGGATCCCATCGCGACTGCGCACGGCGTCGTCAGTGTGTGCGCCGTACTCCATCCCGTTTTCGTAGCGGCTGAACAGGATTGGCGTCAGCCTGCGCGGCAGCGCGAGCGGCGGAAACTTGTCGTTGGCGAGCAGCGTCTTTTTGACCAGCTCGGCGAGCTCTTGTGCGTCCGGTCCCGGCTCGAGCTGGAGGTTGCGCTTGACGCGCGCTGCGGTCGCGCCTGCCGTGAGCAAGCCATCCACCCACTTTGCCTTGGCCAGGCGCTCGTTGATCTGGGCCAAAAGTTCCGGCGAGAGCAGCTGGCGGATGATGGTCAGGTTCACGGGGACGGGCGGAGAATATCACACACCGTGGCAGGTCGTGGGGCAGACTTTCCAGCGGCGTTCTCGAGTTCCATCCGGACTGCCGCGGCCATCGACCGAGCGATTGGCGCTCGAGTGCGGCGAGTTTTGGGTTGCTCTTGGCGCGGGCTATACTCGTGAGCCGCGTTGGCCCCCAGGGGCTACCCGAAGAACATGTCACTCGCAACACATCGCCGAGGCATCACCATCACCGTGATCGGCGCGCTGGGCCTGCTCAGCGGGCTGGGTTTCGGTGCACAAAGCAACTCGCAGTTCAGGGAAGTACCAGATTCTTCCGTGAACGCCTCCGTTCAACCGCGCTTCAGTCGAACGTTCGATGTGTCGCACTTCCAAAAGGGGAACATCCACACTCACACGACCCTGAGTGACGGCGGCAGCAGCCCGGAACACACGATCGCTTGGTATCGCAGCCATGGCTATCAGTTCCTCGCCCTGACCGACCACAATCTTCTCTCCCGCCCAGCGCGCTATGCGTCGCTACAGGAGCCTGGCTTCGTGCTGATCTCGGGGGAGGAGATCACCATGACGGGCCGCGGCCGCCAAGTGCACGTCAACGGGCTGTGCATCAAGAATCGTATTCCCGGCGGGAATTTCGGGAGTGCGGCGGCCGCGTTGTCGAACGGCATCGGCGCCGTGCGTCATCAGGGTGGGGTTGCGCTCGTCAACCATCCTAACTTCGACTGGGCACTCTCCGCCGCGGACGTCTCGGATGCGCGCGACGCCTCGCTGCTCGAAATTGCGAGCGGCCACCCCTACGTGCACTCGGCGGGCGATGCCGATCATCCGTCTCACGAGGCGCTCTGGGACCTGGCGCTCGAATCGGGCGCGGACTTCATGGGCGTTGGCGTCGACGACGAACACCACATCGACGTCTCGAGTGACCCTCCGGCAACCCCAGGCCGCGCCTGGATTTCCACTTTCGGCGAGCTGACCGACAGCACCGCCATCTGCGCGGCGATGGCGGCGGGGCAACTCTACTCGTCGACCGGTGTCGAGCTGCGTCGAATTGCGGTGAGCGAGCGAGAGTATCGGGTCGAACCTTTGCAGGCGCGCGCGAGTGTGGTGTTCATCGGCGCGGGGGGGCGCGAGCTCGCGCGTCACGCCAAACTGAGCGAAGGTGCTGCCGTATACGTGTTGCGCGGTGACGAGGGCTACGTGCGCGCGCGCATCGAGCTTCCGGACGGCAAACGCGCGTGGACGCCCGCGGTGCGGCTCGCGAATTGACGTCCGGCAACTGCCGCTTGCGGGTGGAGGCCTTCCGGCATAGCGTCGCGCGCGACGGCGTATGAAGGCAATCATTTTTGGCGGCACGAGTGGCATGGGTCGCGCAATCGCGCGACGCCTGGTCGAGCGCGGCGATACGGTATTCCTGCTGGGCAACGAGGAAGCAGAGCTTGCGCGTAGCGCGGCCGACTTGAAGGCGCACCATCCCGCGGGTGTGACCGTGGGCTACGCGCTTTGTGATCTAGCTTTGCCCGAAGGCTTCGCTGCGGCGCTGGACTCTGCGGACGCAGCGCTCGGCAATTTCGACGCCGTCGTAGTCACCGCCGCCATGTTCGCGACCCAAGACGCGCTCGAGGCGGATATCGAGCTGACGCGCAAGTTGGTGACTTTGGACTATGCGAACACGCTGGTGTTTTGCGAACACGCGCGCAAGCGCTTGCTCGCGCGCGGCGGCGGCAAACTCGCGGTATTCTCGTCGGTGGCCGGGGATCGCGGTCGTAAGCCGGTCGCCATCTACGGTTCGGCCAAAGCCGGCCTCTCGGTGTATCTGGAGGCGCTCGATCACAAGTACCACGACGCCGGCCTCCATGTGCTGTGCGTCAAGCCCGGCTTCGTCAAGACCGGCATGACTGCGGGGCTCAAGCCGCCGCCGTTTGCCGGTGAACCCGATCAAGTCGCGCGCGACGTGGTGCGCGCTTTGGACAAGAACAAACCGGTGCTCTACACGCCCGGGATGTGGGCGCTGGTCATGCTCGTCATTCGCAACCTACCGCGCTTCGTCATGCGTAAGATCGGGTTCTAGTGGCCCGCGCGCCGTCTCCCCGGCACGTGTTGATCTTCGGCGCGACATCGGCGGTTGCCGCCGACGTTGCGGTGTTGTGTGCCGAGCGTGGCGATCGATTGCATTTGGTGGCGCGCAATGCGGACAAGCTGGCGGAGGTCGCGCGCCGCTGTGCGGCAACGCAAGTCTCCTCGCAAACGGCCGACTTTGCGCGGCTGGATCAAAACGAACAGTGCGTGAGGCAGGCTCTCTCGGTGCTGGGCCGAGTCGATTGCGTGCTAATCGCGCATGGTGATTTGGGCGACCAATTGGCGAGTGAGCAAAGCTTCGCAGAAGCGGAGAAGATCTTGCGCGTCAACCTGACCAGCGTCGTCTCGCTGCTGATCCCGCTGGCCAACCATCTAGAGCAGGCGAAGGCCGGAGTGCTCGGCGTCATCACGTCAGTCGCTGGTGAGCGCGGCAGACCGCGCAACTTCACCTACGGCGCTGCCAAGGGCGCGTTGAACGTGTACCTGCAAGGCCTGCGGACGCGGCTGTACGCCGCGGGGGTCCGGGTGACCACGATCAAGCTCGGTCCGGTCGACTCACCCATGACCCGCGACCACGCGAAGCACGCGTTATTCGGTCAGTCGAAGTCGGTAGCTCGCTCGATCTTGCGCGCGCTCGACGCGGGCACCGCCGAGGCGTACGTGCCCTGGTTCTGGCAAGGCATCATGCCGATCGTCCGGAACACGCCCGAGTGGCTGTTTCAACGCTTGTCCTTCTTGTCTGGGCGCTGAGAGAGCTGCGACCTTCGCGGGAAGGTGGCAACCGCAGCTCATGCCTCGACCGAGAAGAGCCGGATCAGAATCTCGCGCGTGCCAGCGCACTCGAGCTTCTCGCCAATGCGACGCAGGTGCGTGCGGACGGTCGAGTCCAAACAGCCGCAGGCGGTCCCCACGTCTTTCAGTCCGACGCCGCTGCCCACGAGCGCGACGATCTGCTCTTGTTTAGGGCTCAACCCGTAGCGGCGCGCCAGGATCGCCGCGCGGCGGTGGACGAGCGCAGAGGGGCGTGACGCCGGAAGAGCCACGTCATTGGGCTCGGCGAAGGGCAGGGGCAGATCGCAGCGCCAGGCCAGCGCGTTGGCGCGGGCCGATAGCTCCCGTGCGTCGAGCTGCTCTTCCACGCAATCATCGGCGTGGGCTCGAAATGCTTGCAGCCTCGCTTCCGTCGAAGCGTGCACGAGCACCAGGATAGAGCACGAGCTCGGTGATTGGGCCCGTAATTTCCCGCACAAATCGAAGCCACTCGGGCCAGGCGTCGGCAGTTTTGCATTCGCCATCAGCAGCGCGGGCGGTGTGGCTTCGATGCGCTGAAGCGCCTCGCGACCGTCGCGCGCGTGGTCGAGCTTCCAGCCGTTCGAGCGCCGGAGCGAGGCGACGCGGGTCCATAGTCGCCCACCCGAGACGACTAGCAGGGTTGTACACCGTGAGCCCGACGCAGCTCCCCTTGTTGCAACCATGGCGCTCTCCAGCGTCGCTTATGCCGCAACGTTGCCGAGTGGTCAACGGGCGGACGCCTGCCAGCGAGATGCGTAACTCGCTTTCAGTCTCGTCGCTTTAGTCATTCTTCGATCGCTATCAACCGTCAGGCTTACTCAGGATGTTACTGGCGAGAATCGACGGAGCGATCGACGTGCGCGTCGCATCGCGTTGCTTCATTGCGAAGAGTCGAGCTCTGACTCGCACAGGAAACAATCGGTGTAGCCCGGAGCTTTTCGATGAGGGGCGCACCGGAGGTCGAGTCATTCAGTGTACGAAGGCAGGGCTTTCGTGCCTCTCCGAGTCTAGGCAAGGAAAATACTCCTAGCTGAACCCATCTTTCAGCTCTGTACTCGAAATGGGGACTCGCTCGGTTACGTCGATTGCCGATACTGCGCACACTGAGCAAGGGAGTTCAGATATGACGTTTCTCTCGAAACGCGTTCGAATCAAAGCGCTCGTGTTGTTCTGCGGCGCCTGTTCGACCGCGAACGACCCAACCCCGGTTGGCCAGGTCCGCCAAGCGGTCGAAGCCTGCGGCAGCACTCCGGATTGTTCCCCGTATGCCTGCCGCTGGCCGAGCACATCGACCTGCTACGACTTCTGTCACTACGACGAACAGTGCGCGATGGACGCGACGTGTCGCAACGAGTGTTTGGACGACAATTCCTGCAGCATCAATGATCGCGACGCCCTCGTCTGCTACCCCAACGAGTACGATCACGGTTGTCCAAACCACTACGCTTACGATGCAGCGAACCAGCATTGCTTCACGGAGTGCGACCGCGGTGACGGGCAATGCATGCCCGGCTATGTGTGCTGGTCGAACGCTTGCATTGCGGCAGGAGGGAGCGGTGGCGCGAGCGGAGCCGGTGGTGGAGGGGCCAGCGGCGGTACGAGCGGGTCCGCGGGCGGCAGCATCGCGAGCGCCGACCATTATCCAGCTTTTGGCTGCCGGCCGATGGGGCACGGCTGGTTCGAATCGGGGACGACCATTAGCGCAACGGGATTTGTCGGCGATGGCGCTCCGCTGCAAGTGTTTTGCCCGTTCGTTCACCACGCCGGGAACACTTCCGTTTCGGCCACGGCAAAGATGACGGGCTCGACTGCTTGCGCCTTCTACGTCCAAGCGCCTGACGGGACATTGCCCAACACGTCCCCCGTCTCTGGCTCGGTCAGCAGTGGCGGCGCTTACTCCACGATGACCTTTGCGTCTCAAAGTGTCTCGGCCAGTGAAAACTATTTGTTCGCTTACTGCACCATTCCCATTGGAGACACGCTCGTGGAATTCAGCGTTACGGAGGTACCATGAATCACAGTGAACGAAGCAGGTGCGCCGGGGCTCGGGCGTTGCTTGTGATGGCTGGCAGTATCGCGGCGCTGTGCGCCTGGCCCTCGACCGCTCGCGCGAACGTGACGTACTCCTATCCCGGCTCGATCTGTGTGCCCAGCGTTTGGGATTTTCTCGACCCGGACGTCGTGGCCGGCTACTTGAACAACAACAACGCTTCCAACTCGTTTTCGATTGGCTATAGCGGCGGAACCGTCGGCAACTTCGACACGGTGGCGGGGGTGACTACCCATTATGGTTTCATCGCTTGTCCGATTCCTCGCCATCGAGGCAGCACCTACCTCAAGAGCGTGGTCATTACCTGGGTGTATCAAGACAGTTCGGTGATCCTTCCGAAGCTGAACTGCGCGTCCGAGGACGGCGTTGCCTCGTCGGTCATGTTCGACGAGGACTATGATCTGCCGTTTTCGTTTAGTGCTACTCCGGGCGATGGTGCCGTCGATTGCGTGTTGAATATCGATCCCGTGCCCGGGGACTCGGGCAGTTCTCCGTTTCAGTCGTACGGTGTAAATGGCATTCAAGTCGTGGAAGGTAATTGAGGTCACCATGAACCAAGAGCGCTCAGTCTCTCGCATGACCTGGGTCATCGCTGTCGCTGGTGGATTGACGGCCCTGGCCTTTCACACTGCCGCGCGCGTTGACACACGAAACCCGCCCACGCCGAGCACTGCGATCGCCGCTTCCCCGCGCACGCCCGACCAACCCGCCGCCTCGTCCGAGGACGAGCGCGAGCGTCGGGTTCGAGCGTTGCATCGAGCTCAGCTCCAACTCTACACCAACACCTTCGACGAAGAAGTGGTCGACGTCGGTTGGGCGCCCGCTGCGGAGACCGAGATTCGCTCCGTGCTTGACCGAGCAAAGCGGCCAGTGAAGCAAGCGCGCGTGCAATGCAAGAGCACGCTGTGCCGAGTCGAATTTAGCTACGAGCAGCCGAAAGACGGTCGAGCCGTCCTGCAGCGAATGCTGATGGATCACCCGTGGCGAGGCGCGGTGTTCACCAAGAATGACGCGGAAAACCAGTCCGCCATTTCATACTATACGCGACAGGGCCGCGCCTTTCCGCGCGTTGACCCACGATCGCTCACTCGATGAGTGGGCACTACGTATCCGAGGATTTCGCAGATGACGTACCAAAAATTCACTGGGTTCTTGTGCGCGGTGGGCGTCGCGCTGGTCAGCCAGGGCGCCCAGGCCTCCAGCACATCTTATTTCAGCGGCGGTCAGTGCACGGGCTATCCGTTCCCGGCGTACGTGACGCGTTCATCGTCGAGCGGTGAAGTCTATGCCGATACGGTGACCGACGACCCTGAAGTGCTCGGCGACCGGCTGATGTGTGCGATCGAGCGCAGTAGCAATGAGTCCATCGCCTCGACCCCTGCAGCCCCGAAGGATTTGTTGTCCGCAACGATCACAGTGAGTGAATCGAGTGGCAGTTGCGAACTTTGGCTTTCGACGCCTACCGTTTCGGGCGACGGCATCGCGGGCGTTCATCCAATCGAGGACGACGGCATGCCTTCTACGGCAAGTGGTTACACTAAGTACAAGTACCAGATCAGCGCTTATGAAGACTACGCGTTCGCCTACTTCATTTGCGACGCACACGTCCTCGGCTATTCGATCACGGAAGACTGAGCACACCGAACCAGCGCCAGCGAGGTCGCGATTCACTCCTGTTTGGAGCGGGTTGCTTTGACTAGCGGAAAGCCCACGAGGCGGTTGGCAAGGGCGCGCTCGTGCGCGCTGAGCGAACGCCACCAAGTCGCGAATTCCGTCGGATCGGGATCTGGTTTGGCCCACGCTGGCGGCTCTTCGTTGACGGCGAGGTAAGGTGAGCGATACGTACACAAGTAGTTCACGGTCGTGCTACTGCAGCGATTGGCGCGTAGGTTCTCCGCGATCAACATTTTGAGGAATACCCGATCACCGACCGGGGCGAGCGCTTTGGGGATCGCGGCCCAACGCGCCGCGACGTGGAAGCTGGTTCGGAGCAAGAAGAAGCAGCTGGTATCGACGTGGTCGGCTGGCCCGTCCTCGGCTTCGGCGGGAAGTGGCGAGCCATCGGGGCGGCACAGACGGCGTCTGGCGACCACGAAGTCGGGCAACTCCGTTGTCGCGAGCGCCGTCTGCAGGCAAGTGGATACGTGCTGGTCGTCGAACCAGTTATCCGCGTCCAAGAACGCGATCGCTTCGAACTGTTCCGCAACTGCCATGAGTGCGCCGAGTCCGCGGGCGGTGTTGCCCGCATCGGCGTGGGAACGATCCAAGCGCACATGACGCACGCCTGAGCTCTGCACGACGTCGCTCGGATGCCCGTCCGCGATTAGAATGTGCGTGACTGGGTGATCTTGACGTCGAACCGAGCTCAAGCAGCGCTCGAGCAGCACATCGGCCTCTTTGAAGTACGGCGTAACGACGGCGACCTTCATCGTCGGGCTCGACTACGCGGCGAGGTACTCCGCGGCCTCCGCTGTGAACATTCGTCCGAGCATGAAATCCGGCAAAACGTATTGCGGAAAGCAGATCGAAGCGTTGTCCTGACGCAACACGTGTAAGCACAACCCCTGAGTGTCGGCGAAGTGATCGAGCTTGCACCCGGTGGCCAGCGCTGCGCTGACCATCCCCCAGTCTTCGTTGAAGTTCTGATCGGGAAACGGCGTCTTCTGCCAAAGCGCCCTGCGATAGGCGTAGCTGAAGCCATAGCCCGCGTAGTGCGTGTCGAAGGACTGAGCGTTGGTGTCGGTGAGGAGCACTGGTTTTATCAGCTCATCCGAGAAGCGAAAGTGGAGGCCGCGGGTGATTCGCGTGTCCCAGTAGCCGAGCTTCCGCGCGCGGGTCGTGTATACGAACCAGGCGGACAGCTTGCTCAGATCCGCTCCGCGCACGAGTCGCGCGCGCATCGTGCTCAGGTAGTCATTGGCGTAGAAGTCGTCGTCATCGAAATGCGCGATGAACGCGCTCTGACTCCGCTCGACGAGCCAGTTGCGCTTACTGCCGATCGTCAGGCGATTCCCAGCGTAGTGGGTGTAGCGAATGCGTGCGTCGTTCAGCTGCGAAAAATAGGTCGAGGGCTCCGGGCTGTCATCCAAGATCAACCACTCGAAGTCCTGTTCGGTCTGGCGCAACACCGTTCGATGCTGCAACTGCAAAAGCCGCTCGCGCTGGTAGGTCGGTGTAATGATCGAAATGGCAGGCGAGCCCGACATCTCGGTATGGTAGCTCACTCCGCGGGCAGCCTGCCAAATTCGAATGGGGCGCCTGGCTCGGCTGCGGGCGGCAGGTAAGCGTGATCACCGTAGTGCCTCACGACCACCCGTGGATGAGCCCAAATTCTACCGCCGAGTTGCTGCCACCGCTTGCAGAAGGCCGCATCTTCACCATACGGGTGCACGTCGAACAAGGGCGACCAGAGAGCCCAGGCACGGCCTTGCGGCGTTTCGTAAGCGAGCTCCGGGTGCGCCGCGACCAACTGCTCGATACAGCGTCGGGTCAACAGCAAGAATCCGGCGGCCGCGTAGTGCGCTTCCACCAGCTCGCCTTGGCGTTGTTTGCGCAGCGGAGTTGCGAGCAAGCGGTCGGCCGTCTTTTTTGCGTACAGACCAGTCACGAAGTCTTGTTTCGCATCGAGGAGTGTCTGCACGTCTTCGGCGCTGAACCCGATGTCCGAATCCACGCACAGCAGATGGGTCGCATTGGAACGCAGAAAATGCGCCGTTAGCACGTCACGGCTCACCGCCAAGAAGGAGCCATTGAATTTGCCGACGATCAACCTTCCGGGTGCGGCGTGCGCGAGCTCGATCACCCCGGACATGTAGGCTTCGTGCACGCGGCCATCGTGAAGGGGGGTTGCCAGGAAGAACAGGGGGGCGTCACTCATCTTGAGCTCGCTTTCGCTTCCGACATGCCTTGAGGCATGAGCACCATATCGCCGTGGCGCTTGACCACGACCCGCGAGTGAATCCAGATACTTTCACCGAGAGCGCGCCAACGGGCGCAAAAGCTCAGGTCTTCCGAATACAGACGGCCCTCGAAGCGAGGTGACCAGAGCGAGCAGACGCGGTCCGAGCCGGCGTCGTAGATGAGCTCCGGATGGGCCGCCACCAGGCGCTCCACGCAAGCTCGTGTCAGAAGCAAAAATCCCGCTGCGGTGTGCTCTGCCTCGAGCAGGTCACCCTCTTGTCTACCCAAGAGCGTGGCGGATGGTGCCCGATGTGGCTGCTTCATCGCATAAATGCCGCTGATGAAGTCTTTGCCGGCCTCGCTCAGAGCGGTGACGTGTGCCGGCTCCCAGCCGATATCCGGGTCGACGCACAGCATGTGCGTGGCGCCCGAACGCAGGAACCCGTGCGTCAATGAATCGCGGTTTTGCGGCATGTACGAGCCGGTGGACTTGTGGACGATGAAACGACCCTCGGCCGCCAGGCTCATCTGCAGTGCGCCCATCATGTACGCGTGGTGGACTCGTCCATCCAGGATTGGCGTCGCCAAGAAATACGAGTTTTGCAGCGACATTCCGCGCCAATTCGTCCACGATTCATGATCCGCGTCAATCAGCTCGCGACGGCGCCGCAGAGCGGCGTTCTGATCGGGTGCTCGAGTGGCTGTCGAGCTCGGATCCCGTCGGGCGTTAAGGGAGCGTCGGCGTGTCGAGGACCTCGCGCACGCGACGCGCCACTGCCTCGGGGAAAATCGGCTTTTGCAAGAAGGCGACGCCCGAGTCCAAGATGCCGTGTTGCACGACGCTGTTTTCCGTATAGCCCGACATGAACAATACCTTGAGCTTTGGCCGTGTTTGGCTCAGGCGTTCCGCCAACTCACGCCCGCTCATTTGTGGCATCACGATGTCGGTCAATAGCAGATGGATGGTGCGCGGATGCCGTTCCGCGCACAACCAAGCTTCACCGGCGTTGCGTGCCTCGAGCACGGTGTAGCCGTAGCGCCGCAGGATTTGTTGGGCCACGCGCCGCACGTCGTCCTGGTCTTCGACGAGCAGTACCGTTTCCGTACCCTGCAGCGTCGTCGGTTCCGGGGCCTCGGGTGCGAGGGTGTCTGGCCCATCGAACACCGGGAAGTACAGGCGAAACGTGGTGCCAGCGCCCGGCTCGCTGTAAACCCAGATGTTGCCGCCGCACTGTTTGACGATGCCGAATACCGTCGAAAGCCCAAGTCCCGTCCCTTTGCCGAGCTCCTTGGTCGTATAGAAGGGCTCGAAGATGCGAGCCTGGGTCTCGCGCGACATGCCAACGCCGGTATCGCTGATGGCGAGCAGGACGTGGGGGCCTGGAGTCGAGCCAAAGTGTTCCGTGGTGTACGACTCCTCGAGCTCGACGTTCTTGGTTTCGATCGTGAGCTTGCCACCTTCAGGCATGGCGTCTCGAGCATTGATCGCCAGGTTCAAGATGACTTGATCGATCTGGCCCGGGTCGACACGAACTTTCGACAGCCCGCGTTGGCAGAGGGTGAGCAGCTCCACGTCTTCGCGCAGCAGGCGTCGTAGCATGCGCTCTGCATCGAGCACGATTTGATTGATGTCGACCGTGCGCGCCGAGATCACTTGCTGTCGACTGAGAGCCAGCAACTGACGGGTGAGGTCTGCGCCGCGCTCGCCCGCTTTCTTGATGGATTCGAGATCGACGCGCAGCGGGTCGATCGGCTTCAAGTCATCGAGGATGATGCTAGTCAAACTCAGGATCACCGACAGCACGTTGTTGAAGTCGTGAGCCACGCTGCCCGCGAGTCGACCGACCGCTTCCATCTTCTGAGCGTGACGGAGTTGCGCTTCCAGTCGTTCTTCGTCGGTCACGTCCACGGACATGACGACCACACCGATGTCACAGGGTCGAATCCGCAGCTCGAAGCTGCGCTTCGAACCGTCGGGGTAGACAAACTCGTTGCGCAAGGAGCCTTCTTTGCGGTCCTCCATGCAATCACGCAACGCCGCGAACATCGGCGTTGCCTCGATGCCCGGATAGCATTCGAGCATGGTGTGCCCGAGCAAGTCCTCGGCCGTTTTGCGCGCATGTGCGAGCGCGGCGCGATTGAGGTACACGTAGCGCCACTCGCGATTGACGATCTGGATGCCTTCACGCAACGAACCAATCACGTTCGCGAGTTCGTCAGCGCCCAATATGTGCAGTGCGGCAGGCATGTGCGCGAGCTTTCAATCTCGCTTGGCTACCATTGCAAGTGAAGGGCAGCAGGTCAAAGCGCGAGCGTGAGCCGTGCCTGGCGAATTCCGTCGTCAGCGCCCTCGAGGCGGCGCAGGGCGCGCCTCAGGGCTCGATGGTGTGCGCGTCATCAGGATAGGCGAGAACGCCCATTTCCGGGATGTCCAAGCCGCTCACCTCATCCTCCGCCGAGACGCGATTGCCCACCAACTTGTCGATCACCCAAAACGTGCCCAGGGTCGTTGCGCCCACGTACACGATGTTCGCAATCACGCCGACGAGCTGCGCGGCGAGCTGCGAGGAATCACCGAAAAGCGAGCCGGTCACTTTGCCCGCGACGCCGTTCAGCCCGTCGCCGTAGCTGCCGTTCGCAAACAGCCCCAGGCTGAGCGCTCCCCAAATACCGCAGGCACCGTGCACGCTCACCGCGCCCACCGGGTCGTCTATCTTCAGCGAATTTTCGATCAGATTCGCGGCCACGATCACCAGTACTCCTGCGACGGCGCCAATCAACGCAGCCTCGGGCGCACCGACGTACGCACAGGGCGCGGTGATGGCGACCAAGCCCGCGAGGAGCCCGTTTCCGAGCCAGGTGGGATCTGGTTTTCCGTAGCGGATCCAGACGAACAAGGTCGCGCTGAACGCGCCAGCGGCAGACGCCAGCATGGTGTTCACTGCCACGATCGCGATTCGAGTGTCCGTGCCCGCGAGGGTCGATCCGGCATTGAAACCGAACCAACCGAAGGCCAGCACGAACGTGCCGAGCAACGCCATCGGGATGTTGTGGCCCGGGATGGGTTGGGCCTTGCCGAAGCGATCGTATTTGCCGATACGCGCGCCCAATACTTTGGCGCCCACGAGTGACGCAACTCCACCCGTCAAGTGCACGACCGAGCTGCCGGCGAAGTCAACGTGACCATGCCCGAGGTGGTAGTTGACGCCGAGCTTGGCAAGAAAGCCGCCTCCCCAGACCCAATTGGCATAGACCGGGTAAATGAACGTGGAGATCGCGAAGCTGAAGAGCACGAAGGCGATGAACTTCCAGCGCTCGGCGAGTGCTCCGGTCGGGATGGTCGCTGCCGTATCCATGAACACGATCTGAAATAAGAACAGCGCGGCGACGGCAGGCGTGAAGTTCGCGAACGTCAGAAAAAAGCCCTGCGTCCCGAAGAGCCCGAACGACTTGCCACCCAGCTCGAGGGCGAACTCGTGAGAAAGCGTGGCATCACCCCCGAGGGTGTTAAGCGCGCCAACCCCACCCGTCTGAAAGCCGAAGCCGAGCGCCCAGAAGCCGAGAATGCCGATCGCGTAGACCAGAAAATTCATGGACATTACGTGGGCGGCGTTCTTCTTACGGCACAGCCCGGTCTCGACGAGCGCGAAACCTGCTTGCATGAATAGGGCCAAGAAGCCGCAAATCAAGATCCAGACGATGTTCGTGGCATATGCCAGTTCCGAGAGGGTCGGTTCAATCACGGCGTCTCCTTGCTCACGACCTCACACGATGCGCACCGTTGTTAGGTGTTTACTAGAGAATTTTGGACAATTCGCCGGGTCCTCGGGCGAGCTTCCGCGCATCTCGTCGGAAGTGTTGGCTCGCCGTCGACTCTCGGTCGACGGCGAGCCAAAGACAGTGGACAATCCCCTTCGTGTCTTCCCCCGTACACGAATCGGAAACCGAACGCGGCTTCGTTTGGTCGAGTGAGCCCGAGCCGCACGCGGCACGTCGGCGCGAGATGTTGCAAAAATATCCGCAGATCAAGAGGCTCTACGGTCCGTGTCCGCGCACGAAGTACATTTGCACCGCGCTGGTCTCGATCCAGCTCGCCAGCGCGTACCTGTTGCGTGACGCGCCCTGGTGGTTGCTGGTGCTGGTCGCTTACGCGGTCGGCGGGGTGATCAATCAAGCGCTCATGCTCGCCATCCACGAGCTCAGTCACAATTTGGCGTTTCAAAAGCCATGGCAAAATCGGCTCTTTGCCGTGTTCGTCAATTTGCCGATTGGCGTGCCTGTCGCGGAGACGTTTCGCTACTACCACCTCTTGCATCACGTGCATCAGGGCCAACCAGGCGCCGACACGGATCTGCCGACCGACTTGGAAGGACGGATCCTGAGCGGCCGAGGCCGCGCCCCGCTCAAGCTACTCTGGGTGATGGGGCAGGGGTTTGCCTACGCGCTGCGCCCGTTGTTCGTGCACCCTAAGCGACCGTCGGCCGCTGAAGTCGGCAACTTTGCGTTCCAACTCGCCTTCAATCTACTCGTCCTACATTTCTGGGGGGTCAAGGCGCTCGCGTACTTGCCCATCGGATCGCTGATGGTGATGGGGCTGCACCCGGTTGCGGGGCATTACATCTCCGAACACTACGTCTTTCGCGCCGGGCAGGAGACGTACTCGTACTACGGGCCGCTGAACCGATTGACGTTCAACGTCGGTTATCACAACGAGCATCACGACTTTCCGTACGTCGCGGGTTCCCGATTGGCAGAGCTACGGGCGCTCGCTCCCGAATTCTACGACACCCTATACAGCCACAGCTCTTGGACCAAGACGCTGTGGCTGTATATTAGCCGTCCAAACCTCGGTGGATTCAGCCGCGTCAAGCGCCGTTAGGCCGCTCTGCGGCGCTTGCTCGCTGGCAGCGCGGGCGACTTACGGCTGGAGCTCGCGCGTTTGGACGGTTTCAACGCGCCGGCCAACACCTGCTTCAGGTTGCTCTTCAACGCACCGTGATAGTCTTTCGCCAAAGCCTGCTCGAAGCGTGCCTGCATCCGCGCGCCCAGCTCCGATAGCTTCTCTTTGCCGAGCGCCTTCTGCACCTTGGGAAAGAATTCGTCTTCTTCCTCTTTCACGTGGTGCTCGACGATTTCGCTCAACACCTGGCACTTGAACGAAAAATCCTTGTCCTTGCGGGCTTGATCGGCCTGATAGAGGCTGAATTCGACTACGCCGTGCTCAACCAGCGCTTCACCCAGGAGGTCGCTCATGCCCATGGCCTTCTCGCAGGCCGGATAGAAGATCTCGCGCTCGATCGCGTCGTGCGCAGCGAGGTTCGCTGCGAGCTGGTCGAACAATTTCGTTTTAGCCGCTCGAGTACTGGCTTTTTCGATGCGCTTGAACAGCGTTTTGACCACCTCGTGCTGGGCCTTCAGCAGTTCGATCGCGGACTGGGATTGCGGCTGTTTGCCGAAAGAAATCAGTTTCATGGTTCTGGACCTCCGTTTGAGCTCGCAGCTACGCAATTGTGATGCCAATGCGGAGACGCGAAGAGCCGGCCTTTCGCGACGCATAATGTCGCGAGCGACGCTGGTCTTCGTGCGCAACGTGGCTGATTGCTACGCGAAAAAGCCGCGCTGCGAGGTCGCGCTCCGACGACGCGGGAGCGAGCCGCGCGACCGAAAATCGCTCGACGTTCGCCTCGCTCGAGCCATGAGTGAGCGCGCTTCGCGAGCGGGGTGAGCTCCGGGAGCGCTCGCTCATCACGCCGATCCAGCGGAAAACATGCTGGTTCGAGCGCATTTCATGATCGCGAAAAACGACCGAAACCCCGGTTCGCTACCTTCAGCACCGATCGCGCCAATCGCGCTGCTCGCGAGAAAGGTCCTCATGGCTACCATCGTCGACGCCGAACCCGAGGCTATCGCAATCAATCCCGAACGCACGGCTGTGGTCGTGATCGACATGCAGCGCGATTTCTTGGAGCCTGGCGGCTTCGGCGAGTCGCTCGGCAATGACGTCTCGCTCCTCGGCCGAGCCGTTGCGCCAATCAAAGCGCTTCTGGACGGTGCCCGGAAGAAAAAGATCCTCGTGATTCACACGCGAGAGGGACACCGCCCGGATTTGACCGATGCGCCGAAAGCCAAGGTCGAGCGTGGCGACCCGGCGACGCGCATTGGCGCTCCAGGGCCGATGGGCCGCATCCTGATCCGCGGCGAGGCCGGCCACGACATCATCCCGGAGCTCTATCCCGTTGCCGGTGAACCCGTGATTGACAAGCCGGGCAAAGGGGCGTTCTACGCGACGGACCTGTATTCGATTCTGCTGCACAAGGGTGTCGAAAGCCTAATCGTGTGCGGCGTGACGACCGAAGTCTGTGTGCACACGACCGTCCGCGAGGCCAACGATCGCGGCTTCAAGTGCATCGTCCCCGGTGACTGCTGCGCCTCGTATTTCCCCGAATTTCACGAAATGGGCTTGAAGATGATCAAGGCCCAAGGCGGGATCTTCGGTTGGGTTTCGGATTCGAAGAAGATCTTGGCCGCGTTGGGCTGAATGCCAGAGTTCGTCGAATTGGCGTTAGACCGCCCGGGCCGCGCGGCCGCCAATTGCGTCTCCCTTCCCGTCGTTCTGCAGCACGGTGCGTCTACCTACGGGTGTGTCGCTGCGACCGAGTCCTTTGTGAGGCCAGGATTGTGTGAGGGGTACAGGCCCCGCGAGTCGGAAACCGTTCGTTCATTGATCTCGAGTGCTTTTTTTTCTTCACCCGAAACACCGTGTTCATACGGAGCAATGTAGACGGGTGTGCATTGGCAGAGGCGGCGTGTGTTCCCTTACAGCACATCGCTAAAACTTGGTTGGAACTGACTAGGAGAAAATATGAAAGCGACCTTCGGAAATAGCTTTGCGAAGCGGTCCCTCGTGATCGCCGCGACGGCGCTGCCTTCGCTGTACTCAGGCTTGGTGAGTGCACAAGCGGCACCCCCGCCGCCCGCTCCCGCCCCGCCTGCGGCGCCTGCTCCGCCGCCTGCCGCCGTCGCAGAGCCGGCCCCGGCTCCAGCCCCCGCGCCCGAGCCCGCTCCGGCTGTCGTTACGCCGCCGGCGTCCGAGACCCCGCCCGCGCCGGCCACTGTTCCGCCGGAAGTCCCACCGGCGCCAACCGATCCGGATGCGGAGACATACAAACATATCAACATGGGCGTTTGGATGCGCACCGGCTTCGCGCTGCAGAACCCGAGCGACACGAAGAAGCTCAACGGTATCGGTATGGGCGCCGAGGCCGAAGTCCACTTCAGCAATACCATGCGAAAAGGGATGTCGTGGACCGCGAACTTTGCCGCCACTTACGGCGCTCGGGACGGCGGATCTTTCGTACCTGGCAATGGGCCACCCGGCTCTGCTGGAATCACCGGCACGCTCAGCGTGATGGATTTGATCGCGCAGTACGAGCCTGATCCCGCTTTCAACATCTGGGTCGGTCGCATGCTCGTCGCGTCGGATCGCTCGAATTTCAGCGGTCCCTACTTCATGGCTCCTTGGATTTATCCACTATTTCTAGGCCCCCAAGGCAATCCCTACGCAGTCGTTGGTCCGAAAGAGGGGCCCTTCGGCCGTAACGACGGTGCCACGGTTTGGGGTCAATTCGGTGGAGGAATGCTCAAGTATTACTTGGGCGCCTACAACATGTTCGATGCCACGGAGAAACCGTTGATCAGCGGCCGTATCGGGCTGAGCCTGCTCAGCCCCGAGCCTGGCTACTACGGTAGCAGCACGTACCTTGGGAAAGACATCTTGACCATCGGTGTCGGCGGCCAATATCAGAAGAACGGCGACCTCCAAGACCCAACCAATGCGGCCAGCGATCGAAAGGACTACGGCATGGTCCTCGCCGACTTGCTGTTCGAGAAGGACTTCAAGGATTCGGGCGTGCTCGATATCGAAGGCGCGTTCTACAAGTACATTGGCGATTACCAGGCGATGAAGTTCTCGTACATGGGCCTTGCAAGTTACATGATCAGCAAGTTCCAACCGCTGGTCCGCGTCCAACAGGCGAAGTTCAAGGACGACTTTGGCGGCAACTCGGTGACGATGATCGACGGCCAGGTTGGCTACTACCTCGACGGCTATTCGACCCGCTTCGCGCTGGGTTTTTCCCACGCCACGAATGGCGGCGACGGCGACGCCGAAGCGGTGTCCAACTCTGTCTTCGCGGGGATTCAGTTGCAGAAATAGCTCTGGCAGAGTGTTCGGTGAAGGGTTCGGCAACGTGCCGAGCCCTTCTGCTCTCCACATAAGAATCTAGCTTTACTTGGGTAGGGCCGACGTGCGGCCGACTTGTTTGCGAAATGGCCATGAAACACGGCCAAGAAGAGGATGCACGCATGGGTACGACGTACGAGACTCGTCAGGGGTTACGTTCACGACGAGGCTTCGTCTCCGGTTTCGGAGTCATGGTTGCAGCTCTGTCGCTGCTCAATTGCGGCAAGAAGACCGAGAGCACCGCCGCTCCCGCAGCCTCGGTCTCCGTTTCGGCCGCAGCCCCCGCTCCGGAGAAGCAGTTCACCGCCGGCTTCATCTACGTCGGCTCGAAGAGCGACTACGGCTACAATCAAGCCCACGCTGAAGGCGCAAAGACGCTGACCAGCATGGGCATCAAGATTCGGGAAGAAGAGAACGTCCCCGAAACGCTCGATGTCCAGAAGACCATGGAGAGCATGATCAATCTGGACGGCGCGAGCGTGCTGTTTCCGACCTCTTTCGGCTATTTCGACCCGCACATCCTGAAGATGGCGGAAAAGTACCCGAAAGTGACGTTCCTGCACTGCGGCGGTCTATATGACCCCGCCAAACACCCGAAGAATGTCGGCAGCTACTTCGGCTACATCGACGAAGCCGAATACGTCGCGGGCATCGTCGCGGGGCTCACCACGAAGAGCAACAAGCTTGGCTTCGTTGCTGCCAAACCAATTCCGCAGGTACTCCGCAACATCAACTCTTACACGCTCGGCGCCAAGTCGGTGAACCCCAAGGTCACGATGAGCGTGATTTTTACGGGTGACTGGGCGCTGCCCGTCAAAGAAGCAGAGGCCTCGAATAGCTTGATCGACCAAGGTGCGGACGTGCTGACGGCCCACGTCGATTCGCCCAAGGTCGTGATCCAAACTGCGGAAGGCCGCGGCATCTACAGCACCGGATACCACGCAAGCCAAGCCGCACTGGCCCCCAAGGGCTACCTGACGGGAGCGGAGTGGAATTGGGAGACCGTCTACAAAGACTACGTGAGCAAGATCCAAAAGGGGGAAGCTTGGGAGCACCTGGTGCGCGGTGGCTTCAAAGAAGGCTTCATCAAGATGTCGCCCTACGGCGCGGCGGTCTCCGAAGAGGCGAAGAAGAAGGCAGACGAGGCCAAGGCCAAGTTCATGGATGGCAGCATGGTCATCTACTCCGGACCGCTGAAGGACAACGCGGGCAAGGAGATCATCGCGCCCGGCGCAAAGCTGGCTCAACGCGACATCGCGCTCGAAAGCATGAGTTACCTCGTCGATGGGGTGAAGGGCTCGGTTCACTGACATGAGTGCGGTCTCGCCCGTGCCGACCAGCCCGGCAGGGGCGAGCGGTTCACTGTCGACAGCGCGCGGCCAGCGTTCGCCTGGCGTCAGCGCGCTGAGGCGCTTCGAGCCACTCTTGATTTCGCTCGGAGCGCTGTTCGTCGCCTCGGTCTTGTTCGGCATTTTTCTGGCCTTTGACGGCCTGAATCCGCTCGACGTCTACGAGGTCATGTTCCGAGGTGCGTTTGGCACGTGGTTTTCATTTCAGAATACCCTGCAACGCTCGGCACCGCTGATGCTGACCGCTTTGTGTACGGCCTTGCCCGCACAACTCGGAATGGTGGTGATCGGTGGGGAAGGGGCGCTGGTCGTGGGCGGTGTGAGCGCTGCGGTCGTTGGCCTCGCGCTATCGCATTCGAGCCCTTACGTCGTGCTGACCTCGATGTTGCTCGCCGGCGCAATCGCAGGCGGCGCGTGGATTGCCGCGGTCGGTGCCCTGCGCGCCTACCGCGGCGTAAACGAAACGATCAGCAGCTTGTTGCTTTCGTACATCGCGATCGCGCTGATGAATCACTTGGTCGAGGGCGCGCTGCGCGATCCCCAGAGCTTGAACAAGCCTGCGACTCGGCACATCGGTGAAGTGAACATGCTCGGACCCATGCCGGGGATGGACGTGCATTGGGGGTTGTTCTACGGCGTCGTGGCCTGCCTCGTGACCTACGTGCTGATGAAGCGCACGGTGTTCGGCTTTGCGGCGTCGATGACCGGTGGCAACTTGCGCGCGGCGCTGCTGAGCGGCCTGCGCGTGCGCAGCCTCACGATCTTGACCTGTTTTTTGGCCGGAGCCGCGGCTGGAGTCGCAGGCATGGTCGAAGTCGCGGCCGTGCACGGACGAGCGAATGCCTCGCTCGTCGCTGGCTATGGCTACACCGGGATCTTGGTCGCCTTCGTCGCCCGGCAAAACCCTTTGGGCGTGATCCCGGTCGCGCTGATCTTGGGCGGCATCGGTGCGAGCGGCGGCCTCTTGCAACGCAACTTCAACCTCCCGGACGCAACCGTGAACGTGCTGCAAGGCATCCTGTTCATGGTCATCCTCGCGAGCGAAACGCTGTACGGTCGGCTCGACGTTTGGGCCTTCGCCCGGCGGGCCAACGCGCAGAAGCCGATTGAAGCGGGGGTTGCGGCCTGATGTCCGGTGAACTGGGCTCCTGGGGCGTGGCGGTGGCCGTGCTGGCGGGCGCGATCCGCGTGAGCACGCCATTCATCTTCGTCAGTTTGGGTGAATGCATCACCGAGCGCAGCGGTCGCGTGAACCTCGGCCTCGAAGGCACCTTGGTGATGGGCGCGATGGTCGGGTATGGCACCTCTTATCTGAGCGGGTCGCCCTGGCTCGGCGTACTCGGGGCGGGCGTAGTCGGCGTTCTGCTCGGCGCGCTTCACGGGCTCTTGTGCAGCCGGCCTCGCGTGAACGACGTGGCGGTGGGCATCGGCCTGATGTTGTTTGGCTCGGGTTTGGCGTTTTTCCTGGGCAAGCCGCTGATTCAGCCTTCAGCCCCCCGCTTGCCGGCGATTCCGTTCGGATTTTGGAGCCAGACTCCGCAAGTGGCGGACGCGCTGCGCGTCAACGCGTTGTTTTTGCTAGGCGTGCTGCTGGCGCCAGCGGTCAGCTTCGGGCTGCGCCGAACGCGCTGGGGGCTGATCGTTCGCACGGTGGGGGAGAGTGCGGAGGCCGCGCGCGCCATGGGCTACGACGTCAACCGCGTGCGAACCTTGGCCACCATGGCCGGGGGATTCTTGGCCGGCGTCGGCGGTTCGTTCTTGTCCTTGTTTTATCCGGGCAGTTGGAACGAAGGGCTATCGAGCGGTCAAGGTCTGATGGCCGTTGCTTTGGTGATCTTTGCGCGCTGGGATCCGGTGCGCTGCCTGTACGCTTCGTTGTTGTTCGGGGGCGCCAGCGCGCTCGGTCCCGCGTTGCAAGCCGTGGGCGTCAGCAAGGGATACTACCTGTTCAACGCGGCGCCGTACGCGCTCACGCTGCTGATCATGGTGCTGAGCAGCTCCGCCACGCGGGTCTCTGCCGATCAACCCGCGGAGCTGACGGTTGCCCGCTGAGTCACTGCCCACGAGCACCGCCCAGCGTGTCTCGTTCGAGAGGAGATGAATCGATGCCGTATGCAGCTGCAACACCGTACCCCTGGCCTTACAACGGTGATCTACGCCCAGAAAACACGGCCTTGGTCGTGATCGACATGCAGACTGACTTCTGCGGAAAGGGTGGCTACATCGATCTGCTCGGATACGACATCTCGAATAGCCGAGCCTGTATCGAGCCGATTCAGCGCGTGCTCACCGCGATGCGCGCCAAGGGCTATCACATCATCCACACGCGAGAGGGACACCGTCCAGACTTGGCGGATCTACCTGCAAACAAGCGCTGGCGTTCGCGCCGTCGTGACGACGGCAGCACGGGCACGGGCATCGCCGATCGCGGGCCGTGCGGTCTCGTGCTCGTGCGCGGCGAACCGGGCTGGGAGCTGATCCCCGAATTACAACCATTGGCCGGCGAGATCGTGATCGACAAACCGGGCAAAGGCTCGTTCTGCGCGACCGACCTCGAGCTGATCCTACGTCAGAAAAAGATCGACAATTTGATCCTGACGGGCATCACCACCGACGTGTGCGTCCACACCACGATGCGTGAGGGCAACGATCGCGGCTTCGAGTGTGTGATTCTGTCGGATTGTTGCGCGGCGACAGACGCCGGCAATCACGCTGCTGCGCTCAAGATGGTCACGATGCAGAGCGGCGTGTTCGGGGCGGTCAGCACTTCGTCGGCGCTCATCGAGGCGCTACCATGAGCCTTTCGGCTCAGCCGCTGCCGAGCGGTGACGTGTTGACCTCTGGGCTGCGCTTGCGCGTGCCCGGGAAGGCGGACGCGATCCCGCCCGTGCTGATCGCGGAGAACGTGACCAAGCGCTTCGGATCGCAGACGGTGCTCGATTCGGTGTCACTGCGGCTCGAGCCGGGCACCGTACACGCACTCCTCGGCGAAAACGGCGCCGGCAAGAGCACGCTCGTCAAGTGCATCATGGGCTTCTATCACGCCGACGGTGGACGAGTGGTGGTCGGTGACTCCGCCGTGCACATCAAGAACCCGAAGGACGCGCAGCTCCACGGGATCGGCATGGTGTACCAGCACTTCACGCTGGTCGAGAACATGACCGTCGCTGAAAACCTGGTGCTCGCGCGCGCGCATGTTCCGGCGTTGATCGACTGGAAGAAAGAACACGCAGCGCTCGATGCGTTCATGGCCAAGATGCCATTTTCGATCTCGCCCAAGCGCTTGGTTCGTCAGCTGGCGGCGGGCGAAAAGCAGAAGCTCGAGATCCTCAAACAATTGTATCTCGGCAGTCGCATCGTAATCTTGGATGAACCGACCAGCGTGCTCACCCCGGACGAGGCTGACAGCGTGCTCGGCATGCTGCGCGAAATGGCCCGCCAGGGTGAGCTCAGCGTGTTGATGATCACCCACAAATTTCGCGAGGTGACGCGCTTTTGTGATGAAGTGACGGTGCTCCGCAAGGGGCACTTTGCGGGCGCCGGCCGCGTCTCTGAGCTCAGCACCGCGCAGATGGCGGAAATGATGGTCGGTGCCGAGCCACCCAGCGCGTCTTATGCCCGCGAGTCGAGCGCCGCGGGTGAAACCGTGCTCAAAATCGAGCGGCTCGAGGCCGACGACGACCTCGGGTTGCCGATCTTGAATGGCATCAATCTAGAGGTGCGTGCGGGCGAGATCGTCGGCATTGCCGGAGTTTCTGGCAACGGACAGGACCAACTGGTCGAGGTGCTCGGCGGTCAGCGCATGCATCGCGCGGGTCGCGTCACGGTGGGCGGCGCCGCTTACGGTGCCACACGTCGCGAGATACGCCGCTTGGGCGTGCGCTTGTTGCCGGAAGCGCCGCTGCGCAACGCGTGCGTGCCGAATATGTCGGTGGCCGAGAATATCGGCTTTCGAAATTTCGATATCAGCCCGTTCACCCTCGCCCGCTGGCTGGTTCGCCGTTCGAAGCTCCGTCATCACGCCGACACCGCCATCGGGGAGTACCGCATCAAGACGCCGTCAGCGGACGAGCGAATTGGAAACCTGTCCGGAGGAAACGTGCAGCGCGCAGTATTGGCCCGCGAGCTGAACGGGCAGGTTCGACTCCTGGTCGTAGCAAACCCTTGTTTTGGGCTGGATTTTGCGGCCGTCGCCGAAATTCGCACACGCATCATGAACGCTCGGAATGCTGGTGCAGCGGTGCTGCTCGTGAGCGCCGATCTGGATGAAGTGTTTGCGTTGGCTGATCGCATTCTGGTCATGAGCGAAGGTGCTAT
>Ga0164308_10000055_pt1 | contig 52218 bp, 45 predicted proteins | sample Whisoiple_246_MG_FD_109983 | JGI IMG/M metagenome (GOLD analysis project Ga0164308, IMG submission 109983) | Soil microbial communities amended with fresh organic matter from upstate New York, USA - Whitman soil sample_246_MG | ecosystem: Environmental > Terrestrial > Soil > Unclassified >... | reverse complement strand
TGAAGCTGACCAAGGGCGCGGATGCCGGCTCGATCCGACCGATCGTGCTCACGTACCAAGGCACGCAAGCATCGATCCCGGTCAAGCTCACCGCCGTGGCCGCCAACGACGACATGGGCGTCTTGGCCTGGGTGCTCGGAAAGTCCCGCAGCGTGCCGCAGAATTACTTGTCGCTCGAGCTGAATGAAGCGCGCATCAATTGGTTCAACGCCGCGAGCAACTACAATTCGGTGGTGATTGACGCCGCCAATGACGCTGGCGGCCAAGGCTTCGTGACGGAGTTCGCCGGCGCGAGCAGCACACTCAAGAACACGATTTGGAGTGTCAACGACGAGTTGAGTTGGACCAACTTCAAAGGCTCGCTCTATCAATCGTTCTCTGAATTCTTCAACCGCGCCTATGGTCAGTACGGTCAATGGGACGGTTTCTGGGATGCGACTCGCGCAGCCGTCACGTTGCCGAGTTCGGTCGCCTTCGATGATTTCAAGCTCTGCCCCAACTGTTATGCTGAACAGATTCAGTTCTCACCGTCGGCATACGTTGCTGCTCTAGAGAAGAGCGTGATCGCGCCGGTCAAGCTGGTCCAGAATTTGATCGACGCGCATCCGGCCATCACCCGCATGTACACGACGCTTTCGGCAGACGAGATGACGCTCGACCCGCTGTTCGCCTTCAACCCCGATCTGCCGGACGTGAGCAACCGGCACACTGCCAATCGCGTCGTCGAATGCAATCCGAAAGTGTCCTTTAGCGAAGCTCCCTGGCGCATCGAGCTGCCGCAGGGCGGTGTGATTCGCGGCGTCGGGAGCCAAGGCCTGGGGAGCTGGCCGCAGCCGCTGGCCGAGCTGCCGCCGAACTTTTCAATCGTTCGCACCGGTGAGAGCGGGACGGGCAAGGTGCTGGAAAACAACGCCGACGCGATCGGCGATCTGTTGGCGAGCTACAATGCGGACGTCGAGAGCGGTGTCATCCCGACGGGCACGGGGGGCGCGACGGGGGGCGCGACGGGCATCGCGGGTAGCCCCAGCTCGCGCGCTGGCGGTTCCTCGGTCTCGAGTGGCGCGAGCGCTTCGAGTCCCGACAATGATTCGTCCAAGAGCGCCAGCGGCGGCTGCAACATCGGACACACGGGAGCACCGGCTGGTGCAGTAGCGATGGCCGCAGCGCTCGCCGCGGTGGCATTGCGCCGGCGCCGTCGTAGTTGAGCGGTCGCAAATTTCTCGGGTCGGTGTAGCGCGACCCGATTTGGTACAAAGCGATGGTCGGCCGGCGATCGTCGCTTTACGCTCGCGTTCCCTCGAGCCGGCATCACGTGAGAAACTGGATCGTCTTCATGGCGCTGCTCACCGCGGCTTGCGGAGGCCGCACCGCGGTCGAAGGCGACCTCGGTATATCGGCGCAGGCGAGCGCCGGAAATGGCGGCGTTCCCGCGGTCTCGCTCGACTGGAGTGAGATTGTCTGGGACGGCACTTTCGCCGAGGCTGCACCCTACTTGTGGACCGGCAGTGTGAACGACACTTGGGCGGTGACGACCGATGAAGTCGGCTCCTTTCATCGCGAACACTGGGACGGGACGGGTTGGACGCGAACCGACCACGACCAGGGTGCGAATGCGCTCTTCGAGGGCGCGCAAGTTTGGACTCCCGACGACGGGGAGGCGTTCGGCGGTTCGAGCAGGAACCTCGAGCGTTGGGTCGGGCGCACTTGGACGGACTGGGAAGGCACACCGGGCTGCAGCGCCATCGGCGGTTTGTCTCGCGACGAGCTCTGGTGTGCAACGCGAACCGAGCTGTGGAGACTTCTCGCCGGCTCCTGGAGTCGCCAAAGCATGCCGGGCATTCATGGCATCCTCGCTCTGGCGCGCACCGACGTCTGGGTCTGGGGCGAGCTCGGAGCCGAGCACTTCAACGGCTTCAGTTGGAGCCATGAGCTCGACAATCTAGTCAAGCGCGTCTCCGCGAGCGGCCCGAACGACGTTTGGCTCGTGCAAGACGGAAATCTGTTGCACTCGAATGGCCCGGGCGGCCCGTGGACTCGTCAAAATCCCACGGGCGGTCAAATCGCGTCGGTTTGGAGCGAGTCCGTGACCAACACTTGGATCGTCGCGGCCGGTGCCGCGATGCGTTGGAATGGTTCGAACTGGGAGCTGATGCCGTTACCGATGCAAGACGAGCGGCTGTACATTTCGGGTTCGAGTGAGGATATCTGGATCGCCGGCACGCAACTGCTCGTGCACGGGCATCCAGCGCGGAGATAGCTCGGCCTGCAGTTCTCGGCGATCTTTCAGGAACCAGGCGGAGCCAGCGAGGCCTTCTCCAGCACGGACAAGCGACGCATCACCTCTTGGTGAAAGTGATCGACCTTCTCGTGCAAGTGGCCGATCTCGAGCTCGGCCTTGAGGTTCACCTGGTACTCGATATCGTTGCGCACACGGTCGCGGGCGACTTGGCGATTTTGGCTGAGCAGCACGAACACCGATAGGATGATGGCCTCGAGCGAGACCACCATCGTCAGCAGGCCGAATGGGAAAGGGTCGAAGTTGCCGATCGGCGTGCGCGAGAGCGGACCCGCGTTGAGCACGATCCAGATGAAGAACAGGGCCAGGTGAATGAACAGGAACGGCAGGCTGCCGCTGAATTCGGAAATCCAATCGGCAATCTTCAGCACCCGTGTGCGCTTGTCTTGGATGTCCTCGTTGATGTCGCGCGACACGCTGTGACGGAGCAGCTTGGCGGTCTCCCGGACGCGACGCCCGCTTGCGGCCAGGAGGTTGATTGCTGCTCCCGGGCAGATGCGCAGAAACTGCTCCAGGTCGCTGCGATCGACCACGATCGCTTCCAAGTCTTCGGTCACCACTGCCGAGGCCGTGCGCGGCCCGCCGTCGAGCAGCGAAATCTCGCCGAAGAAGTCGCCGGCGCGCGCGGTCTCGAGGACCAGCCGATCGCCGGTGTCGTTCTTGGAGTAAATCTCCACCGCGCCTTTGCGGACGATGTACGCGGCATCACCCGGGTCGCCATAGACCCACATCGATTTGCCTGCGGGCTCGCGGATTGTTTCGAGCCGCGCGGCCAAAAGTGCTCGTTGCTCGTCTTCGAGCAGGGCCAAAAAGGGGACATCCACGAGGTGGATTGGGTCGACGCTCACCGTGTACCTCGGACGGACACTACCAGCCGGCACGTGGCTCTGCTAAGGCTTAAGATCCAGGGAACTGCACGAAAATGTCGAACGAGGTTCATGAAGGCCAGGTCTTGGCCGGAAAGTTCCGGATCGAGCGCGTGCTCGGTCAGGGCGGCATGGGCGTCGTAGTGGCTGCGACGCATCTGCAGCTCGACGAGCGTGTGGCGCTCAAGTTTTTGCTGCCCGACGCGCTTGCCAATCCAGAAGCCGTGGAACGCTTCGCGCGCGAGGCCCGCGCTGCCGTGAAGATCAAGAGCGAGCACGTCGCGCGCGTCTCGGATGTCGGCACGCTCGAGAGCGGCTCGCCGTACATGGTCATGGAATACCTGCAAGGTGAAGACCTTGCGGCGTGGGTGCGGGGCAATGGCGCCCTCGCCGCGCCGGAGGCGATCGAGTTCTTGCTGCAAGCGTGCGAGGCCATTGCCGAAGCGCATGCCCTCGGCATCGTGCACCGCGATCTGAAGCCCGCGAATTTGTTCGTTACCCGTCGGGTGGACGGCAGCCCGTGCATCAAGGTGTTGGATTTCGGAATCTCCAAAGTGACCGTGCCGGGCGCGCAGCCGGAATTCGGGATGACCAAGACCCACACGGTCATGGGTTCGCCGCTGTACATGTCCCCGGAGCAAATGAGCTCGTCGCGTAACGTCGACATGCGCACGGACATCTGGGCGTTGGGCGTGATCTTGTACGAAACTCTCACGGGCCACGTACCGTTCGAGGCTGAAACCATGCCCCAGCTGTGCGGCATGATTTTGCAAGATCCGCCGCGCCCGATTCAGGAACTGCGTCCGGATCTCCCGCACGCGTTGCAGCAGGTGATCTTGCGCTGCCTCGAGAAGAATCGCGACCGTCGCTTCAACAACGTGGCTGAGCTCGCTCACGCGCTGGCCCCCTTTGGTCAGCCCGCGGCGCAACGCTCCGCGGAACGCATCTCACGCGTGCTTGGCACTGCAGGTTTCGCGAGTTCGCCCAACGTGTTCGCCGCCCCCGCGATGTCGGGTCGTCCTGGTTCGGGCACGAACACCAACTTCGGCAGCTCGACCGAACCCAAGAAATCGCGCGCGCCCCTGGTACTTGGCTTGTGTGGGCTGAGTCTGTCGCTCGGCATCGCTGCTTGGGTCTTCACTCGCAAGCACTCCACGCTCGAACCGGTCGCCGAGCACCCCTCGGTCACGACCATTGCTGCCGCTCGCGCGTCCAGCGCTCCTCTCGCTGCACCACTCGTTCCGTCCACGGTCGCACCTACATTGGCCGCACCGTCCGCGAGCGCGGCCGCTTCAGTCACGGCAATCGCGAAGCCGCTGGCCAATCCCAAGTCTGCGGGCGCGAAGATCCGGCCCGCCAAGCCCGCGACTGCCCCGACGCCCGCCGCTCCCGCAGTCGATCCGCTGGACGGACGACGCTGAGCTTCACGCGGCTTGCGCTCGGCGACTCTCCAAAAATTTGCGCAGAAAACGCCGGATTTGATCGGGGCCGGTCACCCGATAGCCGGCGCGGGTAGCCAGGGTGCCTGCGCACAAGCTGAGGGAGCCCTCGGGCAGGGCAGCGAACAGATCTTCGTCGGTGCGGTCGTCTCCGGCGGCGACGCACGCGAGATTTGGGCGCAGTAGGCCCAAAGAATCGCGGACTGCCGAGCCCTTGTCGATGCCCTGGGGACGCAGTTCGATCACCTTGCGGCCTGCCAAGATCGAGACTGGGGCCTGCGCGAAGTGGCGTATCAGGTGCAGACGTAGCTCGCGAGCCAGCGCGACGCCCAGATACGGATCGACCAACCGATAGTGCCAAGCGAGGCCCGCGGTTTTTTCTTCCAAGAACGCACCCGGAGCTCGCTCGGCGTACGTCAGGAGGATTTTCTTGGCGTCGCCGATCCAGTCGAGCGCGTTGGGGTCGATGTGGCATTTCCAAGCGTCCTCATCGGCACGCTTCGACCATACGCCGTGCTCGGCGACCAAATCGAGCGGCAGGTCGCCGAGCCACGCGCCGAGCGAAGATTGCGCGCGACCGCTGATCACGCACACTTGGACACCTTCCGAGCGCGCGAGCATGGTCAATAGTTCACGCAAAGCGGCGTCGGGGCGGGCGAGTTCCGGATTTCTGACGATGGGCACCAGGGTTCCGTCGTAGTCCAGCGCGAGCAATACTTCGCTGCGGGTGGCAAGCTGCTCGGCGAGCGCGTCGAGCTCAGCCGGCGCATGGCGCAGATCTATCGGCTCCGAGCCGCGCTGGCCAGCCTCCAGGGTGTCGACGAACTGCTGCGCCCACAGCTCGATGGGTCGTGCGCGAACCTTCTCGCGGAGCGCAGACATGCGCTCGCGGCGCTCGGCCTCGGGCATGCTCAAGCCGCGGTCCAAGCCGACTGCCATGCTCTCCACGTCGTACGGATTGACGGTCAAAGCTTCGCCGAGCTCGCTGGCTGCGCCCGCGAGCTCGCTCAGCACCAACACACCGTCACCGTCGGTGCGCGCCGCGACGTATTCTTTGGCTACCAGGTTCATTCCGTCGCGCAGCGGCGTGACGACCATGAGCTCGGCCGCGCGATAGCTGGCGACCAGGTCGTCTTGCTTGACGGGCTGATACAGGTAGTGAATCGGCGCGTCGTGCAGCGAGCCGCTCGAGCCATTGATGCGCCCGACGAGCCCCTCGACGTCGGCCCGTAGATTTTTGTACTCGGCGACGTTCTCGCGCGAGGGCACGGCGATTTGGAGCAGTCGGACCTTGCCTCGGTACTGCGGGCTGCGCTCGAGCAGGCGCTCCATGGCCAGCAACTTGCGCGGGATGCCCTTCGTGTAGTCCAGGCGGTCCACACCGAGGAGCAATTGCTGCACGCCTTGCGCGCGACGCAGTTCGGCAACGCGTTCGGGCAGGCCAGGGCCGTTGGCCAAGCGCTCGAAAGTCGGCACGTCGATGCCCATGGGGAACACGCCGATCGACACGTTGCGGCCGTCGACATCCACTCGGTCGAGTTCGGGTTCGATGCCGAGGTTACCGAGCAGCGCGTCGGAAAAGTGCCGCGCATATCCAAACGTGTGAAATCCAATCAAATTGGCGCCGAGCATGCCGCGCAGCAATTCTTCACGGTGGGGGAGCAGCCGAAAGATTTCGGAGGAAGGGAAAGGGATATGTAGGAAAAATCCGATGCGCGCGCGCGGCAGCCGCTCGCGCAGAATTTGGGGCAAGAGCAGTAAGTGGTAGTCGTGGATCCAGATCAGATCGTCTTCGCCGGCTTGAGCGCAAACGGCGTCGGCAAAGCGCTCGTTGACCGCGCGGTACTCATCGAAGTCCCGAACGAACAGCGGGATGCGGTCCACCAGGTAGTGAAATAGCGGCCAAATGACGCTATTAGACATGCCCTCGTAGAAGCGCTCGGCTTCTTGAGCCGACAGGTAAACGGGCGTCGCCGAGTGCTCGGCCAGCTTTTGGTCGAGCAGCGCTCGTTGTTCGTCGGTGCCCGGCGTGCCGCCTGGCCAGCCGATCCACGAGGTCCGCTCCTGCTTGCTCAGTCCGCGCATGCCGGTTGCGAGCCCCCCGGCGCTGTCTTGCACCCTGACCTCGCCATCGCTCAAGTCCACTGAGACGGGCAGGCGGTTCGCGACCAAGATCAAGCGACTCATCACGAATTGTATTGCAGGACTCAGGCCGTCTTTCGAGCGTCGAAAAACGCGCTGCAAGGGCGAGGGGCGCGAGTCGCCTTCGAGGCGCTTCGCCCCAGCGCCAACCCCCGAGCCGATCGTTGTGGCGCGATGCGACAACACCGCGAACCAGCGGGTGACGCTCAACCGCTGCGGTAACCGGTCACCAACGCCTGAGCCAGCTGACCCCAACCGTCGATCGCTACGAACAGCAGCAGCTTGAACGGCAAGCTGACTTGACTCGGGTTCATCATCTGCATGCCGAGCGCCAGCAGTACGTTCGAGACTACCAGGTCGATGACCAGGAACGGCAAGTAGAGGGCAAAGCCGAGGGCAAATGCCGCAATCAGCTCGCTGACGACGAAGGCTGGCACCAAAATCACCAGATCGTCCTTGCTGACGCTTTCGCGCTCCGCGACCGGGCGCGCGGCGCGGGCGATCTCGAAGAATCGGGTTTTTTCCCGGCTGGATGCGTTGGCGCGCAGGAAGTCGCGAATTGGTTCGCGGGTCGCGTCGGCGAGCGCGAGGACCCAGGTGCTGGTGTCGCGCTCCGCGCCTGGCTCGAACAAGGGGCGCGCGCGGGCTTCGATGCGTGTTCCGACGGGCGCCATCGCCAGCAACGTGAGCGCGCCAGCCAAGGCCATGATCACGGTGCTGGAGGGAATGTTCTGCGCGCCGATCGCGCCGCGTACGATTTGCAGCACAGTCGAGATTTTGACGAACGCGGTCAGGGTCATGAACGCGAACGGCAACACGGCCGCCAAGGCCAAGACGACGACCAGAGTCATGGGCCGCATGAAGGCCTCGTCGAGCCCGCTGCCTGCGCTTGCCGGCGCGGCCTGAACGAGCCCGGCTCTGAACAGCACGAGCAACGCTGCAGCCACGGTCAACGCCGCGCGCAGGCTAGCGCTTCTTGCCGAGCGCACGGCTCAGGACCTCCCGGAACGTCTCGTTTTGATTCGTCGTCGAGGGCAGTTCGAGCGAGCCGTCGCTCACTTCGCCCAGCTTGGCGATACCCGCTTCGCTCGCCCCGACTACGTAGATGGTGGTCCCCACGCGCACCAAGTAGACGGCGCGCCGGCCGTCGAGCGGTAGGCGCCCGACCAGCTCCAGGGGGCCGGCGCTGCGGCCCATGCCCGCTCGGCGGGCGCCGAGCAGGACGAGAACCGAAAGCGCCACGATCGCCAGCAAGGTGACCAGCGTTTCCAGCACATAGTGCGCGAGCGGCGACATGCCCAACCTCCAGAGCGGCGACGTTATCACCGCTTCCGGCGCGTGACGCCCCTTCTTGCCCCCCTTGACGCCTAAGGTCGTGGGGGCTACCAGGCGAAACCCCGTGGCTCTCGTCGTTCAAAAATTCGGTGGTACGTCGGTCGGCAACCTGGACCGGATGCGAAACGTGTCCGAACTCGCGCTGCGTTGTCAGCGCGAGGGCAACCAAGTCGTGCTGATCGTCAGCGCGATGTCCGGCGAAACGAATCGCTTGCTCGGTTTGGCGCATCAGATCTCCGCTACTCCGGACATGCGTGAGCTCGACTCACTCGCTTCGACGGGTGAGCAGGTGAGCGCCGCCCTGGTCGCGATGACCATTCAGCAACTCGGAGGGCGTGCGCGGAGCTTCTTGGGCCATCAAGTTCGCATCAGCACCGACGCGGCCTACACCAAGGCACGCATCCAGAGTATCGAGGGCTCCAAGCTGCTGCAGGCAGTGCAAGGCGGTTCGATCGCGGTGGTGGCGGGCTTCCAGGGTATCGACCCGGATGGCAGCATCACGACGCTCGGTCGGGGTGGCTCGGACACGACGGCCGTGGCCATCGCCGCCGCCATCAAAGCCGACGTCTGCGAAATTTACACGGACGTGGACGGAGTCTACACGACCGATCCGAACATCTGCCCCTCGGCGCGCAAGATCGACCGCATCAGCTACGAAGAGATGCTCGAGCTCGCGTCGTTGGGCGCCAAGGTGCTTCAGATCCGTTCCGTCGAAGTAGCCATGAAATACGGAGTTCCGGTGCACGTGCGGTCCTCCTTCAGCGATCGGACAGGTACGATGGTAGTCGGCGAAGAAGGTTTCGAGTCAGTGGCAGTGGCAGGCGTCGCCTACGACAAGGGCGAAGCCAAGGTCCAGCTCGTGCGGATGAAGGACAAGCCCGGTGTGGTGGCCAAGATTTTTGGCATGCTCGCCGAGCACAACGTTTCGGTCGACATGATCATCCAGAGCCCCTCGCGAGGCGGCAAGGATACGACCGACGTCACCTTCACCGTGGCCAAGACCGATTTGCCGCGCGCCAAAGAGCTGATCGAAAAAACCGCGGCCGAGTACGGCAGCGAACCCGTCGAATACGATCCCGATATCGTCAAGGTATCGATCGTGGGCTTGGGCATGCGTTCGCACGCGGGGGTGGCTGCCAAGATGTTCGGCATCCTTGCCGGTGAGGGCATCAATATTCAGGCGATCAGCACCAGCGAGATCAAGATCAGCTGCATCATTGCTGCCAAATACACCGAGCTTGCCGTGCGCGCCTTGCACGAAGGCTTCGGTTTGGATAAGCCGCCGGCCTGAAGCCGCGCGCGTGCGCTTGCTCCTTGACCGGAGCAGGTCCGCCTGGGACGCTCGGACTCCGTGTCAGAGCTGCCAGACAAGCCGCGTGGTAGCCGGGGCTACCTGCCACCGCCCCCGGATGATTCTCCGGAGTCGGTGCACGTGCCGCGCATCGACCCGCCGCCTGCCTCGCTCGAAGCCCTGGTGCGAAATAAGCCGGGCGCACCACTGGCACCTGAGCGGAATGCCACCTGGCTATGGACGATTTTGGTGATCGTCGCGATCGGGGCGATCGCGTACTACCTCGGGCTCAAGAACTGATCCTCGAGGCGTGGTGAGCGAGCCAGAGTCGACACGAGTCTTCGCGCGCGTCGCCATCCCGGTGCCGCTCGGGCAGGCATTCAGCTACATCGTGCCGCCCGAGCTGCTCGCGGAGGTGCGTCGCGGCGCGCGTGTCTTGTGTCCATTTGGGCCGCGCAAGGTGTTGGGTGTGGTGTTGGAGGTCGGTACCGAAGCGCCCGATTTTCCCGAAGACAAACTGAAACCACTGCGCGCCATCGTGGACTCCGAGCCGGTGCTCCAGGACGAGTTGTTGAGTTTCTTGCAAGAGCTCGCGCGCTACTACATCGCGCCGATAGGAGCGGTGATTGAGCTGGCCTTGCCCGCGGTCGAGCGCACCGCGGCCGAAGCGCTATCCAAGCGAGAGTCGTTCGCGGTCGAGTCGCTCGGGCGCATGGTGCAGCGGGTGAGCGCGGTGGACGGCGCCGAGGCGGGAGCCAAGCTCGGCGCGCAGGCGCGAGAAATTCTCGAGCATCTGCGGCAAAACGGCCCAGAAACCACGCCCCAGTTGACGAAGCTGTGGCCGAATGCGCGGGCCGCCGTCAAGAGGCTCGAAGCACTGACGCTGGTCAACATCGAGCGCATCGAAGCGCACCCTGATCCATTCTTCGCTCGCGTCGCAAGAGACACGCCGCCCGAGCTGACCGCGCCGCAGCGCGCCGCGGTCGAGCGTCTGACTTTGGCGCTCGAGAGCGGCGAAAAGCAAAGCTTTTTGTTGGACGGCGTGACCGCTTCCGGCAAAACCGAAGTCTATCTGCGCACCGTACAGCGGGTGCTCGAGCTCGGCCGAGGTGCAATCGTGCTCGTGCCGGAGATCGCGCTCACTCCGCAACTCGTGACGCGTTTTCGAGCTCGGCTCGGTGACCGCATCGCCGTGCTGCACAGCGGGCTGACCGACGTCCAGCGCCACGCCATGTGGCGCGCGCTACGTCGTGGTGAGCTCAAGGTCGCCGTGGGCGCGCGCTCCGCGTTGTTCGCGCCCGTGCACGATCTCGGGCTGATCTGCGTGGACGAAGAGCACGATGGCTCCTTCAAGCAAGAAGAAGGCGTGCGCTATCACGCGCGCGACATGGCTCTGCTTCGCGCGCATCGCGCGGGCGCGCTGTGCGTGCTCGGCTCGGCAACGCCTTCACTGTCCAGCGTCGCGCTGTCACAGAGCGGGCGACTCGAGCTTTTGAAGCTGCCCGCGCGCGCGCGATCTACAGCGGTCCTGCCCGAAGTCGAGATCGTCGATCTGCGCTATGTGGGTGCGGGTCCGGGCGGCGATCGGCTGCTCAGCTTGACCTTGTTTCGAGCGCTCGAAGCGTGTCTCGCGCGGCGCGAACAGGCGATCTTGTTCCTCAATCGGCGCGGCTTCTCGCCTAGCCTGATCTGCGGCTCGTGCGGTGAAATCGTGCGCTGTCCGAATTGCTCCGTGTCGCTCACGCTGCACCGCGCGCGAGGCGAATCGCTGCAATGTCATTACTGCGATTACCTGGTGGAGGTGCCACGCCGTTGCGCCAAATGCGGTGCAGCCAAGCTGTCGGAGGAAGGCTCGGGCACCGAGCGCATCGAAACCACGCTCAAGCAACAGCTGCCAGCTGCGCGTATTGCGCGTCTGGACCGCGACGTCGCCGCAGGGGCCAAGAGCGAACAGGTGATCGAACGGGTACGCGCCGGCGAGGTCGACATCCTGGTCGGCACGCAAATGGTGACCAAGGGCCACGATCTTCCCAACGTCACCCTCGTCGGCGTGCTCAATGCCGACGCCGCCTTGTCGATGCCCGATTTTCGCGCATCCGAGCGCACGTTTCATTTGTTGGTTCAGGTCGCTGGCAGGGCTGGGCGCGGAGACGCTCCGGGCAAGGTGTTGATTCAGACGCGGCAGCCCGAGCACCCGGCGATCGCCTTTGCGCTGCGCCACGACGTGCCCGGCTTCATCGAGCAGGAAATGCGGGACCGCGAGGAACTGCGTTTCCCACCGTTTTCGCGGCTCGCCCTGGTGCGCTTCGACGCGCTCGATGAAGGCCAAGCTTTGGCCGAGTGCGGCCGGATAGCTGCCATTGCGCGTGCGGCGGTGCCCTCCGGGGTGGAGGTGCTCGGTCCGACTCCTGCGCCGCTCGCGCGGCTACGCAACCGCTACCGGTTCCGGTTCGTGTTGCGTGCCGCGGAGCGCAAACCGCTGCGCGACGCCCTGCTGGCCGTGGCCCGCGCTAGCCTGCACCGACAAGTCCGCATGGCGATCGACGTCGATCCCGTAAATATGCTCTGAGTGCGCGAAAATCTCGGGCTACACTCGGCGCGGTTCATGATGCGTGGCTTGGTTGTCGGTATCTTGTGCGGAGCAGCGGCATGTCTGGCTCCCCGTCACGCGCGGGCGTTCGAGCGTGAGTGGCACGTGGGTGGCGGCTTGGGCGCGGCCATCTACCCCCAATATTACAGCGCCGGCCCGTCACTCGGTCTACACTCCGCGTACGGCATCTCGGACGTGTTCGATCTCAAGTTCGAGTTGCTCGGCTCGTCGCACGGTTATCAGGCGAGTGCCAGCAGCCCGAGCGAGCGCGGCGGCACCTACTCTGCGGTCGCCGGCTTGTCGTACAAGCTCGATATCTTACAGTGGATTCCATACGGCGCCGCGATGATCGGCTACCAGCACATCACCGGTCCGCTGCCGACTTCTGAACCCTTTCACCGTGATGATGCGATCGTCGCGCTGGTGCTGGGCTTGGATTATGCCGCGACTCGCAATTTGGGCTTGGGCGTGTCCTTGCGCACGGATCTTTTGCTCTCGACGATTGGCGAGGGTCAAGCGTTCACGCCAATGCTGCGGGCGGAGTACCATTGGGGCTTCTGAGGCCAGGGGTCTGGGCGTGGCTGCTGCTCGCGGCCTGTGATCGGGGCGCGCACGGCGCTCCGGGCGAAGCGGTCAGCTCGTCGCCCGCGCTTTCGCGTGCCGCGCCGGCAGCACTCGCTTCCGCGGTTACCACTCCGCTCGCCGCTTCTTCACCCAGCGTCGCTAGTTATGCAACCCTGGTACGTGCGGAGCGCTGGGCAGACGCGCAAAAAGCACTCGACGCACTGCCCGAGGCAGAGCGCAGTCAGCCCGAGGCTCGGCTGGTTCGCGCGCGGGTCGCGCTCGAACTCGACGACGCGGCCGCCGCGCTCACTCTGCTCGTAGGGCTGCACACCGCGCTCCCGCAGCTCGCGCCGCAGATCGCCGAAGCACGCGCGCGCGCACAGCTACGCGTGGGGCCGTTCGCAGAGGCGGCGCAGTACTTCGAGCAGCGCGGCGACAACGAATCTTTGCTGTCCGCCGCCTCCGCGTATCAGCAAGATCTGGCGTTGCCCAAAGCTCGTCTTGCGCTCGACCGCGTGCTCGCGCGGCTGGGTAAGTCCAAGCGCACTCGCGGAGTCGAAGTGCGGGCACGTGCTCTACGCGCTTCGCTCGCCTCGCAAATGGGCGACAAAGGCACGGCCATTGCCGACTATCGCTGGTTGGCGCTCGCCGCGCCGCTACGCCCGGAGAGCGATCTCGCGCTGAAGGTGCTGGATGCAGTACCCGCGACGCAATTGTCCAAATCCGAGCACCTCGACCGCGCCAGCAAGCTTTCGGAAGCCGGCCGCGTCGAAGCGACCGAAGCGGAGCTCGCGCTGCTCGCAAAAGCTCCCGGCTCTCCGGCACCGGTTGGCCGCATCACCTACCTGCGTGCCTTCGCGCTATATGCCGCGCGCTCGAACTACAGCAAAGCTGCGGAGTTGTTCGAGCGCGCCGCGCGTGAAGATCCGGAAAGTGCACCGCGGGCGCTGTTCTTCGCGGCTCGCGCCTTGTCTCGTGGCCAACTCGATGAACGGGCGATTGTCGGCTACGAGCGCGTGGCGCGCCAGTTTCCGAAAACCGATTGGGCCGAGCAAGCGCAGTATCTGACCGCGCGATTGCGCTTCATCGCCGGTGAATACCTGAAAGCGCGGGGGCTGTACGACAAGTACTTGGCGACGTTCGGCAAGCATGCCCGCTTCGGCAACGACGCCAACTACGAACGCGGCCTATGCGCGCTCGAGACCGATCAGCCATTGTCTGCCGCGCCCGCCTTTGCGCGTCTCGCCGCGCTGTCCAAAGATCGCCGGAACAAAGCGCGCATGCGCTATCTGGAAGCGTTAGCCCTCGCGCTCGGCAATCAAAAGGAAAAGGCAACCATTGCTTTCACAGAGGTCGCTCGCAACGAACCCTTGTCCTTCTTCGGTCTAGCCGCGCGCGGGCGACTCGGCATCGTTGGCGCGCCGCAGCCGCCGCTGATCGCGGAGGGCATCACGAGCGCGGCTACGGCGCGTGCTCCGCTCGCCCTGACCCTGCCGGGGGACGTCGCGGTGTTGAATCGCGTGGGCTTAGCGCGCGACGCCGAGCGTCTCCTCACCCAGCAAGAAGCCAGCTTCAGCCGCCCATACGCGCCGCGCAGCAGCGAGGCGCTCTGCCAAGCCTATGGCATGCTGGGCGTGGCGCAGCGCCGTTATCGCCTCGCGCAAGACGTCGTCCGAGCCGACACCCTCGATATCGCGCCCACCGACGCGAACACCTGGGCCTGGGACTGCATCTATCCGACGCCCTACCAAGACATCGTGCAAGCCGCCGCGGCACGGGAAAATCTGAGCCCTGCATTGCTCTTCGCGGTCATGCGCCAAGAAAGCGTGTTCGACCCGAACGCGGGCTCACCCGCCGGTGCCTGCGGCTTGTTACAGCTAATTGCGCCCACCGCGCGTCGGGTCGCCGAGCAATTGCACGAGCCATTCAGCGAAACTGCGCTGCTGTCACCGGATACCAACGTGCGTTACGGCGCACACTACCTCGCCCAGCTCAGCGGCTACTTCGATGGCAACTTGGCGCTCGTCGCGGCTGCGTACAACGCTGGCCCCGAAGCCGTATTTCGCTGGCTGAGCGCCCCAGAAAAAATCGGCATCGACGCCTTCGTCGCGCGCATCCCCTTCGAGGAAACGCGCACCTACGTCGAGCGTGTGCTCGGGAACCTGGCGCGCTATCAGTATCTTTCCGGCGGCGCGCCCGCAGTGTCGGCGCTGAATTTGGATTTGCCGCGTGCCTCCGCGCGACCAGACGACGTGTTCTGATTGCCGCTACTTGGCGGTTTTTCGGAGCACTCCCGTCATCGGAGCTCGAGGAGCATCGGTGGATTCGATCCAATAGAGATCGCTTGCATCGACGGCATAGCGTGCACCCTCGTCTTGCCCGTTTAGGGGCGTCACCTGCTGGGGGGTGAGTGCCCGCGATTGCTGGCAGCCGGATAGCGGACAGGAACGAATTGTGTTTGCCTCCATCCAATACATCGCCACGTCGTCGATCTTGAGATTGTGAATGTCATCCGTGGCCGTAGCCAAGACCGTTGGCTCCGAGGCGCTGCAGTTCGCAACGGGGCAACGAAACACTTGCCGGGCGGTTGCCCAATAAAGATACCCCCCACCGATAGCCAAGCCCTCGGTTTCACTCTCATTTACGATCCCCTTCAATGATCCCGCCGTTGACCGAGCCGTCACCAGCTCGGGTGGGGAAGAGCCGTCGCTGGGTCCGCTGAAGATGCCCTTATTGGCTTGCCAATACACGCGCGCGCCGTCGAACACGACAAGCCTGGTCACCGTCGCTTTGGCAAACACCGATGGGGGCCCAGCACAGCCGCTGGCTGGACAGCGCAGCAGATCCAAATCCGAGGACCAATAAACGTATCCTCCTTTCGCGGCAATTGAAAACCCGAACAGGGCCGGGTCCTCCGTGATCATCATAGACGGCCCGGTGCAGCCTTCAATCGGACAAGAGACAATTTGCGCGCATCGAGTCCAGTATACGCGTTGCTCGTCCAGCACTAGGTTGTCGCCTCCGTCGAATTCGTAGGTTACCGTCGTGTGTTCGCAATCGAACTTGAGGCAGCTATGGTAGCTTTTAGAGTATGCTGCCCCGTTGGTGGGGGCCGGGTGGTCCAGTGTGCCGTAGGTGGACCAATATAGCCGCTGATCATCCACCCAGACGCCTCCGACTTCGCCAAGCGGCAGCTGCGAAGGCGCTGAGCTCGTCCCGCCCCCGGATGTCGGTGTGGATGTGGAGGCAGAACCAGATCCGGGTGCAAAAGCGGAACCGCTTCTGGAATCAGAGCCGGGTGCAGGGTGATCGAGGTCCACGATGCGTCCCGAGCATCCACCTAGGCAACACGCTCCGTAGCAAAGGTAGAGTGAGGCAGCGAGCTTTCCGTGCAACGTCATGGCGAACTCCGATCGGGTCTAGGCAGGCGGCGAATCTGCGCCGTGATGGGCCCGGTACCGGACGGGCCAACCTCTTGCTCGGTAGTGGCCACGTACAAATACCGGTCATCCACGGCGAATGCGTTGGGGTCAGTCAGATGCTCGAACAGTGGCTGCGTCGGCACGCACGCCGGCAAGGTGCAACTCGATACCGCATATTCGTAGGGTTGCGTTTCGTGCGTGTAGTAGAGCTCCGAACCATCGAGCAGCAGTGCCTGCGGCGTTCTCACTGGCTCGAGCACTGCCTCTGAAGGGCCGCTGCAACCGTTCAGCGGGCAGCGCTGGATGGACCCAGCGAGCAGATTGTTGGTCCAATAGACCGAAGTCGAATCAGTGGCAGTGTCAAACACATGATGGGATGAGTGACGCACATCATTGGCAATTGTCTCCGGTTCTAGCGCCGACCCGTCCTTGCGCGTGCGTAGTAAGAAGGTCTCGTCTCCAGAATCATTTTGGGTCAAGCAGTAGGCATACGCGTCGTGAATGGCGAGTTTTTGGCCGAGGGTTTGTATGCCTGGCATTTGGGCTACTAGCTGCCGCGCGCCCCCTCGTTGCAGCGGGACCCGGTAGAGAGATAGACTCTGGAGGAAGTAGAGATCGTCACCATCGAAGGCGGCGGAGGTCTGGTAGTAGATGTTGTTCGCTACTTGTCGCGGTGAGCCAAGGCAACCGGTAACGCGACACGCCAACACTTGGGCCGTACCCAGCGCATACCAATAAACCTCGTCGCCAATGATCGTGAAGGGGTTGTCAGCTAGCTGACCCTTGTACGTGTCATAAGTGACGACCGTCTCCGCACAATTCTGCTTTTCGCAGCTATACAGAGACCACTGCGCTATCGCGGTGTCGATCGAAACCGTGGTCCAATACAAGCGGGAGTCGGTCACGGCGAGCTTCCGGATTCGGTCGTGGACAACACCAAGAACGCCAGGCTCATTGCTGGCCGTGATCGTCGACGACGACGCATCGAGATCAATTCCGTGCACGCTGCACGCTAGCAACGCCGATGACAGCAGCAACGAACTTGCAATTCTTGAAACGACCATTGTCGACCTCGTCCTTGGTTAATGCGCGTCTGGCGAATCCGTCATGGAAAATGCGCAGGATCGAAGCTCATTGAAAGCGCCAGCGCAGACCGACGCTCGCTGCGAACGTGCAAACCGGCGAACGCCAGACTTCGTCGCCGTATACGCGCAGCGAAACCGGTGTGAGTGGCTTCACTGCGTCGAGCTGTGTCAACAGTTGGAGCTTCTTGAACAGCACGGGTGTGTACTCGAGGCGCGCGCCCAGCGCCGCGTACGACGAGCTCTGGCGCGAAGCGTTGGGGATGCTCTCTCCGCGCGTGTTTAGTGCGCCAACGCTGACGAGCCCGCAGCCCGCGAATACATTCGTTGCGAGGCAGGGCGCCAGCGTGCCGGCGAGCAACGAGGCTGTTGCAATGCCATCTTGGGGGATGTTTTTCGAAGTTGGCAGGAGCTGCGAAAACTCAGCCGCGAGACGGAACGAACCGTGATGTAGGTCCATGCCGAGGCGCCATCCAAATCCGAGTGCTGGAGCGCTGCCGACATCCGCGAACAGCGCAGCGCGGGCAGCAAACTGCAGGGGTTCGTGGGCCGCGGGGGGAGCTTCAGGCGACGGAGCCTCCGTGGTGTTCGTTTGAAACGGCGGCAACTGTGCGACGGCGTCGTGCGTAGATTTTGCAGGCCGTTCGACGGGTGAGCCTGCGGGCGCAATTTTTGCGGGGCTTGCAGGCGCTTCACCCAACGCGGCGCTCGGATCGAGCGCAATGCTGATCGCCAATGCCAATGAGGCCACGAGCTCGTCGCATTGCTCCGTCTTCTCTCGCAACTCACGCGAACCGACGATCACTCCGCGCTCGTCGACCAATCGCATTTGTGCGCGCAGTTCGTCCTCGTCGTCGATGATTTCGACAATGATGGCTTGGCGCCCGGCGGGCCCAAAAGGGTCGTAGTCTAGACGTTTGCTGACGGCGGCTTGCAATGCCGCAGCGTCGGGGCACACCCTAGCCCGCTCGCTCCGCGCGTACTCGAGCCGAGTCACGTCTCCGGGCCCCGCATATGCCTTTCCAACGGAAAATGTGCACGCCGCGAGCATCGCCGGGAAGTAAAGTGCAGCGCGCGTCACGGCGCGGGCATGGCCGAATCGATCATCGGCAGAAGAATGCTGTGAGGGTGGGCGAGGCGAAAGGCTCGAGCGCGTGTGCGCGCCTCGTCCGCGCGGCCAATCGACAGTAGCGCGCGGATGGCCAATGCTTCACGCTCCTCACCGAGCTTGCCGTGTGGAAACTGGGTGCGATGTCGTTCCGCCAGCTCGAGCACCCCGGCGGGTTCTCCATGAGCGGCTTTGTGGCGCGCGAGATCCAGCAATGCGCGCTCGCGCGCGAGCTCCGAGCTTTGGGCCGCGGCGCTTGGCAGTGCGCGTCTCGCTCTCGTATCCATCGCGGAGCTACTCGGAGCGGGTTCGGCCGGCGTAGACGCGGTAGTCGCCGTCGAGAGTGCCGGCGGCGGAGTTGCGACACTGCTCGGAGCCACGGGACGCTCCACGTACACGACGCGCAGTTGTTGGGGGCGCAACGCGCCAAATAGGGCCGCCCCCGTGGTGCCACCGAGCAGCCAAATTCCCCCTGCGATTGCCAATGCCTTGGCGCTCGTGAGCCCCGCTAGCAGGGGACTTCCAGCGGCTGGTGCGGCAGACAAAATAGCCGATTGACCAGTCGTGCTGGCAGCGCTCGCTGCGCCGGCAGTCGCCACCGTACCCCCGACCGCTGCGCCGAGCGACGCTATCAGTGCCGCCTGCACGCGGTGCTTCGCAGCGACCGGCGCTTCACCACCGGTACCCAGCGCACGCAACGCCTCCAGCGGTTTCATTCCTCACCTCGCTGGGCACGCATCCGCTTGACGGCCTGCTCGTACTCTTCACGCGCCAGACGTAACCGCGAGTACGCCGTATTCAGTGGGATGTTCAAGCTCTCGGCGATTTCGGGCATGCTGTGTCCTTCTACTTCGTGCAGCAAAAGCACCGCGCGACGATCCAACCGCACGTGCGACAATGCCAGCTCCGCTAGTTCCAATTCTTGCCGCGTAATCAATTGCTCGTCGGCGGCAGCCCTCGGGCAGGTCTGCTCGGGTGCAACGATCGACAACTCGAGCCGGTGACGCGAGAGCGCGCGATAGTTCGACGCCGCGTTGTACGCGAAGCTGAATAACCAAGGCCGCAAGGGCCGCCTCGAGTCGAATTTCGGCAGTTGCCCGTGGACTTGAATGAACACCTGTTGCACCAGATCCTCCAAGTCACGTTCGGCGACGCCCAGACGCTTGAGCGCGTGCCACAGGTAGGAGAATTGCGTCTCGAACAGCTCACGAAAATCCGGCGCCACATTCGGGGCCGCGGGTTCCCGCTTCAAGGTCGTACGCAATCCCATCACCCCCATTATTGGCGACGCTCGATTTCCGTCACCAATTCGTGCCACCGTCCCCGAACCCCCCTCGATGTGCGCAAAAACGCGAGATTCGGCTCAGAACCGCCCGATGTCCGCCGCCGCCTCGCGCCACAGCCCGCTGCCGAGCTCGCGCGGCCCATCGCCCGCCCAATGCGCGGCAAACGCATCGCGCAGAACGAGTTCCGCCTGCTTCCCCCGCGGGGAGAAACCCCACTCCGCTTCTTGCGACATGTCGTCGGGGTCGGCGTATAGGCGCCACACGAAGAAGCCTGCGAACCACGGCTCGTCGACGAAAGCCGAGAGCAAAGCGCGATACGCATCTGCTTGCGCGGCTTGGTCCGGCACGACATTACTCATCTTGTCGGGCCACTCCCAGGGGCGAATCGCCGGATCCCTGCGCGTCGTGTACCCGAACTCGTTGAAGAAGATCGGCTTTTGCCAAAACGCGGCCAGCTTGGCGAGACGATCGCGCACGGCGCGTCCGCCCGCGCACAGCTCGTCGAAGCTCGCGCCGTCTTTCTCAGCCAGCGGGAAGAACGCATTCAGCCCGATCACGTCGAGGTCGCCGAGGATCACCGTTTGTTCGATGTCGTCCCAGTTACCCGCGTAAGTCAAAAGACCCGGAAACACGCGCCGCACGTCGCGCAAAATCGGTTGGAAAGAGCGCGCGTGATCGGTGGTGAGCCAACTGCGGAGCTCGACCCCGACCGAAAGCATGTCGACCTGCGAGTCACGTGCGACCTCGGCCCAGGTCAACAAGAATGCCCGATAGTTCCGGCTCCATTCGTCCCACGCGGCGTCCGAAGGCGGATCCAACTCACCACGCCATTCGCCGCTTTCGAACCAGAGATGGGGCACCATCAACACCCGCAAACCGAGCGCGTGCGCTTGGCGAATTGCGCGTGCGAGGGCGCGCCGATTTTCGGCGAAAGGCGCCTCGAAGCTCAGTGAAATGCCGGTGCTCCTCAGATCATTGACGCGCGCGAACGGAGTCAGGCTGATCCAGCTCGCGCCTAGTCGCTTGGCCTCGAGTAAGGTGCGCTCGAACGGCTCACTGCCGTAGCCGCGCCGAGGATGGAGCGCGCTCTCGATCGGACCAATGGTGATGCCGCGCATCGTGCCGAGCGCGGTCTCGCTCCACGCGCCGGAACCGGGCGGCAAGAGCGTCTGCTTCGTCGCGCTGCGAAGAGCTGCGCCCTGCGCGGCCAGCGGCTCTGCTCCGAACGACAGGCAGCCGAGCAGGCTGAGCGCGAACGGCCATAGCCGCCGCTTGTCAGCCATACAGCTTTCGATACAGCTCGGTGAGCCGCTGATCGTCGATGCTCGGCAAGTCGCCCACGACCAGATCCGCCCCGTGCGCGTACAACTCTGCCTCCGGGTAGCTGTGCCCCACGGCAATGCACGGTAAGCCCGCCGCCTTGGCCGCTTCGATTCCGGCCAATGAGTCTTCGATCACCAGCGCGCGCTGTGCGTCGCGCAGCGGCACCCGCTTGGACAACGCTTCGATGCCCAGCAGGTACCCGTGTGGATCGGGCTTGGAAGCGCGCGTGTCTTCCGCAGCCACCACGCTCACGATCAGCTCGCGCACGCCGAGGGCATCGATGCCGAGTTCGATCTCGTCACGCAATGCACCGGAGACGATGCCCACCGGGCCCGCGGCCGCGCGGCGTCGGACCAACTCACTCGCACCGGGGAACAGCGGGAGTGAAGCTTCGGCCCGCGCGCGGTACAGGGGCCGCTTGGCCTCCACCAGCTCCGCGATCTGCGCGGCGTCGAGCGGCCTGCCGGAATCTATCAAGATCGCCCCGAACGCGCCTACATCGTCGAAGCCCAGGTACTTCGCCCAATAATCCGCCTCAGTCAGCGTGATCCCCAGCGGGGCGAGCGCGTCCTGAAATGCGGCCAGGTGGACGGTTTCGTCATTGGCCAGCACGCCGTTGTAATCGAACAAGGTGGCGGCAAAGGTTTGGGGATGGGCAGGAAACGCAGCCATTTTAACCGAGATGTCGATCTCCGAGCCTTCCGTCAGTGCGGTTGCATTGGCGGTCCGGCTGTGTCAGGTTCCGCGGCCGTAAAGGACCGAATGAGTCGTAACACATGAGTAAGGGCGATCTTCTCGAAATGGAGGGCGTGATTCAAGACGCTCTCGGCGGCGGCCAGTACAACATCAAGGTCGATCAAGGGGGAGCCATCGTTCGTGCCCAGCTCTCCGGTCGCATGCGGCGCCACCACATTCGCGTGCTCCCCGGTGACCGCGTGCGCGTCGCCGTTTCGCCGTATGATCTGTCGCACGGTCTGATCGTTTATCGCGGCAAGTGAAGCGCAGCAGGGCGTGCCTCGCCCGCTGCTTCTGCTTGCAGGGGGCATTGCCGATCGCGCTCGCGCTATCCTGCTCGCGAGCGCCCGAGCCCCACGATCGAGAACGACCGAGCTCGTCAGCTCTCGCGACCGGCACCGCGAGCGCGCCTATCAGCGCGCCGCGCTTCGACGCCGGCAACCTCGAGCTCTTGTACTTGCCCGACGGTGGCGACTCCGCTCAGTTCGGCGCGGCGCCCGAGCTGGTCCCGGGCATGGCAGCGGCGAGCTCGCGTTGTCCAGCCGAGATGGTCGACGTGCGCGGGCGCTTCTGCATCGATCGCTATGAGGCGATGCTGGTCGATCAGCAGCAGGGCCGTCGCTTGTCCCCTTATTATCATCCAACGCGCGCACAAACCGCGGCCTCGTTCAAAGACTGGTCACGCGGCACACAAGGCGCACGATTGGCAGTTCCGCCTCCGCCCGATTTTCAACTCTCGGAAGACTTCGAGCCGCGCGCTGAATCACATCCGAGCGTCACGCCCAGCGGGTACCTCAGCGGCAACCTCGCCGAGCTCGCCTGTCGCAACGCAGGCAAGCGCTTGTGCACCCTCGAAGAGTGGGTGCTTGCTTGCCGCGGCCAAGGAGGTCGCAAGTTCCCTTACGGCGACCAGTATCAAGAAGGGCGGTGTAACGTCTTCCGTGAAGCCCACCCCGCACAAATTCTGCATCACGACTCGTCGAGCGGTCACCTCGATCCGCGACTCAACCTCGTGGAATCCGAGAACGGCCCGCTGCTGCGCAAGACCGGAGCGACCGAGAGCTGCAAGAGTACTTGGGGGAGCGATGCGATCTACGACATGGTCGGCAATCTCGACGAATGGGTGGACGCACCCGTAGGCGCCTTCCTTGGCGGTTTTTACGCCCGCGGCACTCGTGAGGGCTGCGACTCCAAGGTCAGCAGCCATCCCCGCTCCTACTTCGACTACAGCCTCGGAACCCGCTGTTGCCGGTAGCCTCGGAGTGGTGCGCCGCAACCGGTGGGTGCCCCCGCTAACGGCCCTGAGGCCGGTGATTTGCACAAATGTAGGCATCTGTAGGTGAGTGTCGTTACGATTCGGCTGTGATGCTCACTCCCTCTCGGAATTCTCCGCAAATCTCGAGCCTTCGTGGCATTTCTGCGCGACGCGGGCGGCTCGCCTGTCTGGCGCTCGCGTTGTGCGCTGCACTGCTCGTGGCTGGCTGCGGCAACCCCGTGCAACGCAAGCTGGAGGGCCGTTGGCTGGGCGAAAGCGTCGAAAATTTCGACGCCAAGGACGTCGCCGCGGCCACCGGCTGGGCGCGCGGCCTGAGCCTCGAGTTCTCCGGCACACGCCTCACGGTCGCGGTGCCCGCCGAAGAGCCGCGCACCGGTAAATACAAGGTCGCCAACGTGCGCGAAAACGAAGTCGAACTAGCGGTCACTCGCGTAGACGGCGCGGTCGATACCGCGAACCTGAAGCTCGACGACGAACGCAGTCTCCGCTTCATGATCGGAGACACCCGCGCGATCCTTCTTCGTCGGGAGCAGTAGCTTCCGAGCTTGGGCGCTCGCGACCCAGCCGCGCACCTCACAGCGCGCGCCGTTCTCGTCGGGTCGCGCCAGCAGCGCACACCACGAACCCCGAGTCAGCGACTGAGTTCGAGCAGGCGCGTGAACGTGACGCCTTCGATCGACCGCGTGAAGGTGAGACCGCGTAAGCCGCTGACGGCGCAGTCTTCGACTGCGGGCGCCAGGGGCGGCGCGAACGTCACACTCTGGATCGAGCCGTCACCCGCGACGCTGAGCGTGAGCGCCGTGTTCGCGCTCACGCTGTTGCCCGTGCTTCGAGTTTGATCGTGAAAGCAGCGATCCATCAGCTGGAGCGCCGATGTGACCCCGCTCTCGATGTCCGAAATAGACGGCTGCGCGGGCAATACTTGTGTCGGCGCGATGGGTTCCGACGAAACCTCGGGCTTGGCCGACGGAACCGCGGGCGTACTCGAAGGGGCTTGCGCCGGCGCCACGCGGGGCGCGACTTTGAGCAACGTGCGGTGTGACTGACGACCACCGCGCTGGGGCGTCATTGCCGAAGCATTGCCTTCGACGCTGCCGGTGTGTCCGTCGAAACCGAAGTTCCCGCGCGAGTTCCGCCGCAGCAGAAAGTTGGGTGCCGAGTGGGTGCCGCTCGGTTCGACCGCAACGGTGCCTTCGCTGACTTCCACCTGAACGTGCTCAGTCGAGCGTTCTACGCGGAACGCCGTGCCGTGCACCGCGACCCGCGTGCCCTCCACCTCGACCGCGAAAGTCTCTGGCTTTGGATTGGGCACCACGGCAGCGGAGAGCGCGCCGCTCAGCAACTTGACGGTCAAAAATTCGCCTGCCTCACTGACCAGCGCCGTGCCGTGCGGCTCGAGGGTCCATTTCGCTCGCCCTGGGTGTTCGACCAAGAGCGGCTCGTTACCAGCCGTGACGCGCGTTCCGAGCGCAAGCTGATCGCCGTTCAACGGCACACTGCTGGCTTTGACCTGCGGCATCGAGGGCACCGCGACCGCCGCCGGCTTGTGGCTCACGGCCAGCGCTGCAGCCGCCGCAACTGCAACTACAGCGGCCATGGGCAGACGCAGACGATCGAAGAGCGAACGCGAGACGCGCACCGGCGCGGCGAGTGGCTCTTGCATCAGGTGCGCTTCGATTCGCTGCCAATCGAGTTCTGGGGCCGGTGCTTCACGCAGTTCCAAGATCAGGCGATCGAGCGCCCGCTCTTCTGGTCGTCGTTCCTCGCTCAAGTCGGCTCTCTTTCGGTGAGCGGCTCTGCGCTCTCGTTCTGCTGCTCTTCGCGCAACTCACGCGCGACGAATTCCAGCGCGGGTTCGTCCCGCAACATCTGCAATAGCTCACGGCGCGCGTAGAACAAGCGCGTGCGTACGGTCAGCACGGGCGCGCTCACCACTTTGGCGACTTCACTCGGCGACAGCCCTTCCAGCTCGTGCAGCACGAACACGGCGCGCTTTTTGTCGCTCATGCGATCGAGCAACCGGTAAAACGCGGCGACGCGGCGTGCGCGCGCCAGTTGATCGTCCGGCAACTCACGTACATCGGCGCCGAACGCGTCGTCGGTGGCGGCTTGCAACACGGGGCGACTGCGCGCGGCGCGTCGCTGCATCAGCACCACGTTCACGGTGAGGCGATAGAGCCATGTCGAAAACCGCGACTGGCCCCGGAAATCTTTGATGCTGCGGTAGACCTGCAGGAACACGTCCTGCACCAGATCTTCGAGGTCCCCGGGACGACCCGTCATGCGCAGCACGAGACGTGCGACATCGGCGCGATGATTTCGGAACACTTCGCGGAACGCGGAGCCGTCACCGGCTTTGCAACGTTCGACCAAGGCGGTGAGGTCAGTCACGGCGCGTAGCTTAACCGGTACCGGGATAATTTGCCGGCCGTCAGCTCCTATGGCGACAGGGGTCGAGCCGCCGAAGGAGACCCGACCGATGTACGGAGTGGCGACCACGAGCTAGTCAGATGCGCCACACCCACTCGATCTTCAAAAAAATCGGGACGCGGGAGTCGTCTGCAAGCGACGACCCCGGGTGCCGAAGGACCGCAAACCCCTACATCTGAGCAGGGGTAGTCACTCAGAATACGGCTTTGAGCTCGACCGCTGCTTTCTTCTTCGCGACCAGCACGTGATTCAAAGCGCGCAACAAGCGAGTCTTCGCGGGGCCGGAGACCGGCTTGCCGACGGAGACCGACTCGATCAGGCGCGGCGTCACGGCGCGACCCGAGCGCGGCTTGGCCGGCTTCTCGCCTTCGGCGGGCTTCGTGCCGGCTTTTTTCGCGGCGCGCTTCTGGTGCTTCACTTTGCGATCCTCGGGGCGCAGCCGCTCGAGCTCGTGGGAAGCGACGACGATGCGGCGCGGGTCGATCTTGTTGTCCTGGAGGAATTGAGCAAACTTGGTGGCCATTGATTTCTTCTTGCGCCGGGAGAGATGCCAAACGCCATCCGTAACGGACCGGCGGGGGCGCGGAACCTAGCTTGAAGGCCCGGAGTCGTCCAGCCGCCCGCTCGTGACCCGGTTTCCATGCGATTTTGTCGACAAAACCTACGGCTCGGAGCCCTGCGGGCCGAACCCGGGCTAGGATGTGCCGATGCCCGACGGCGAACTTCAGCGCGTACGACTCGCCGCTGCCCTGGTCGCCGAGCGCGCGGGGGTACGGCCGCGCATCGGCGTCGTGCTGGGTTCCGGGCTCGGCGCGTTCGCCGATCAGCTGAGCGGCGGAGTGCGCATCCCGTATGCGGAGATTCCGGAGATGCCGCGATCGAGCGTCGTGGGTCACGCTGGCAATCTATGCATGGGCTCGCTCGGCTCGGTGCCCGTCGCGTGCTTGCAAGGGCGCGCGCACGTGTACGAAGGCAACACACAAGCGCGCTCGGTGTTCGGCGTTCGCTTACTGGCCGAGCTCGGCTGCAGCATCGTGCTTTTGACCAATGCGGCCGGCGGCATTCACGCGAGCTTCGCCGCGGGAGACCTGATGCTGATCACCGACCATCTGAACTTGATGGGCGACAACCCGTTGTGTGGTCCGAACTTCGGTGATGGACCGCGCTTTCCGGACATGAGTCGAGCTTACGATCTCGATCTACGAATGTTGGCACGCGACGCCGCGCGCGAGGCCGAAGTCACGCTGCGTGAGGGCGTGTACGCGGCCATGCTCGGTCCGAGCTACGAGACGCCCGCGGAGATCCGCATGCTGCGTACGCTCGGCGCAGACGCCGTGGGCATGAGCACCGTGCCTGAAGTGATCGCTCTTCGTCAGCGAGGCGTGCGTGTCGGCGCGGTCAGTTGCATTACCAACTTGGCCGCCGGTTTGTCGCCAGAATTGCTGGATCACAGCGAGGTGGAGTCGACCGCGCGACGCTCGCGGGATGCGTTCACGGCGCTGCTCACACGCTGGGTAGTTTCCGCGGGAACGGTCGGCTCGTGAGCAGCCAAGAGCTCGCGCTGACGCCTGAGCTGGCCGAACTCGTCGCGCGGGCGCGCGCCGTGCGAGAGCTGGCCTACGCGCCCTATTCACGTTTCTTGGTGGGCGCCGCTCTGCGCGCGGAAAACGGCCGAGTCTTCGTCGGTTGCAACGTGGAGAACGCGAGCTACGGCGCGACGATCTGCGCGGAGCGCTCGGCCATTCTCGCCATGGTCGCCGCGGGCCAACGCACGCTCACCAGCCTGGCGGTCTTCACGGACGCCGAGACGCTCGCCATGCCTTGCGGCCTCTGTCGACAAGTAGTCTCGGAGTTCCAGCGGGACGCACGACTGGTCGTGGCCAACCCGCGCCAACGACGCGTGCTGGACTTTGCCGAGATCTTCCCCGAACCTTTCGTGCTCGATCGATGACCAAGCCGCGCTTGTTGCCGCATGACCGAGTCTTGCCCGGGGATCCACCGGAGCTGATCGTCTACGACCGGCTCCAACCGTGCCCGTACTTGGCGGAACGCATCGCGCGCATGCCGCTGCGCATTCCCGCGCGCTTGCTGCAACGTAGCGAGCTCGAACAGCGCTTGGATACCGGTGATCGGCGACAAGGCATCTTTCTCTATCGTACGTCGTGTCCCGGCTGCCGCGCCTGCGAACCCATCCGCATCGACGTTGGGCAGTTTATCGCCAATCGCTCGCAGCGTCGGGCTTTGGAGCGCGGCAACGCTCGCCTCACGGTCGAGGTCGGCGATCCGATTGCCGACGCGCGTCGCGTCGAGTTGTACAATCGCCACAAAGAACTGCGCGGCTTGGCCAGCGATCGCGACGGTATCGATCTCGAGGGCTACCGTGAGTTTTTGGTCGTCAGCTGCTGCGAGACTTTCGAATTGCGCTACCACCTCGACGGCCAATTGATCGGCGTCGCCCTGGTCGATCGCAGCGACGAAGCGCTCTCCGCCGTGTACTGCTACTACGATCCCAGCTACGAAAAGCTCGGCATCGGCACGTTCTCGGTGCTCAAGCAAATCGAGCTGTGCAAGACCTGGGGTCTTCGCTACTTGTATCTGGGCCTGTACATCGCCGAGTCCGAACGCATGAAATACAAAGCGCGCTTCTTGCCCCATCAGCGCCGCATCGACGGAACCTGGCAAACGTTCGATCGCCAAGCCTGAGCGGAAAGCCGCCACGCGCGGCCGCGAGTTACTTGACGTAGCTGAACCCTGCGAGGTACGTCTCGACCCAGCCTCGTTTCGCCGGTAAATAGGCGCCAACTGCGTAGGCATCCACTCCGAATCCGCCGCCCAGGGGCACGTGAATCAAGGGCAACGGACGCAAGCCCGCGCGCTGCACGGAGCCGAGCGCCACCACGACCCCGCGTTCGCTCGCGTCAGCGGGTGCGTCCGAAAAATGGCCCGCGATCACGGGGTTCGCGGACACGCCGACACCGAAGTTGAAAGTGACCGCGTCCGGAATGGTCTCCGAGAGTCCGAACGTGAGCTGGGTCGTGAGTGTGCCCGGCCACGCGCGCGCCCATTCGAACGCGCTGAGTTGGGACAGGCTCGCGTTGAACGTGTGGCGCTCACTTTGGCGATAGCGCCCATCGATACCTGCACCGAAAAATCCCGACACGACGTAGCGGTCGTCGGCGTGAGCGGCTGAAAGTACCGGAACACCGACCCAAGCCAGCCAGTTGAATGCATCGGAGCGCTCGGCATCGAACACCAGAGTCACCGGGCCCGACCACCAGAGTCTGCGCGTCAGGCGCGCGGAGAGCCGAAGCATGAGCACCCCGTCTCCGTCGCCTGCACCTAGGCGAAGCCCGGGATCAATCACGGGCGCGTGCCGGACGCCGGCCGCCAGGCTGCTGAAGAACCGCTGCCCCGCCCAGGAAATACCGCTTGGCTCGTAGCTCTCGACGCCCTTGCTGCGCCCGCCTGCGAGCGTCGAGCGAGCCAGATCGGCTTCAGCGACGAGTGTCGTACCGCCTGCTGAAAGGGTCACGATCCGCGCGAACAAGCCGTCCGCGGTGCGGCGGCGAACCAGGTAGCTCCCAGCTGGTAACCCGAGCCGCACACGACGTGTTCCCGGTTGTGTTTCCGCGATCACCAGGCCATCGTTCAAACGCACGACTTCGGTTGGCCCCGTCGCTTGATCGTACAGCAATGTGGTGCGTTGAGTGGCGAGCGTGACCAGAGGAAAGTCCTGGCGCCCGGTGAGCTTCATTTGAAAGCTAGGATGCTGCGGCTCACGGCCAGTGAGAGCGCTGTCGCGAATGGTGAGTCGGCGCGCATACTCGAACGCTTCGCTCAGGGTGACCACGCCGTCTCCGCCGCGATCGGCGGCGCCGCGTAGGCCCGCATTCCAGTAGTGCGTAAAGAACGAGCCTTGCAGTGCTTCGGTCTCGTGTGCGCTCTCCTGTCCGGAGCTCGAAGCAATCAGCACGCTTCCTTCCTCGACGAGTATCGGCGGCGCGTCGATCTCGAAGGGGTCGACCTTCTTCAAACCTTTGGAGCCAGTCCAGCCGCCTCCGCGGCATGAATCGAGCACACCGATGCGCAGTTTCGCCCGCGGATCATCCAGGCGCGCTTTCATGTCGGAGAAGGCCAGCGCCTCACCGTTCGGAAAGATCGAGTGATCGTCGGCGTGCCCGGAATAGTAGAAGAAGAGCAGCGTCTCCTCGGGCCTCGTTCCGGCGAGTGAGAGTTCTCGGTCGAGCGCAGCCAGTAGTTCCGCAGGACTGGGATCCAGCAGCTGTTTGATGTCGCGCGTATTGAACCCGCCAACTGCGCTCAACACCTCGGCGACGCGGCGCGCGTCTTCATGGGCGTAGCGCAACTGAACCCGACCCGGAGGAGCGAGGTTGGCGCCGACGACCAGCGCAACCTTGCGCAGGTCGTTCGCGGAGGCACTCGGGCAAGCGAGTCCGAAGCTCACGAGCACCAGCAAGCAGAGCAAGACTCTCAAGGGGTCAGCGGTCCCGCATCGGCGCCCTGCACGCCGAACTTTGGCAAAACGAAAGGCAGAACCGCAATCCCCGGTTGCACGACCCCGCGTCGCCACTCGTTCCATCTCGGGCTTACCGGCACATCGCTGAAGACCACGAACAGTCGTTCGGCTGCGGGTGAATCGTCGATTTCCCAAGCATCGGGTAGAGTCATTTGTTGGCCCGGTGACAGCGCACTTTCGAACAGCAGGATTGGTTTTTGCGGATCAGTCGAAGAATACACCTGGACCCGGTGGAAAGTGCCGGCGTCGATCTTCAACCGCACACGGTCACCCGGGGCAACGGCTTCCTTGCCGTCCCACAGTCGTGTCTCCGTGCCGCGCCGGACGTAGATCCAGACCGACCGAAAGCCCTTGGCAGCGATGTACGGATCCTCGATCTGCGGCGCCCCCGGATCGCGACGTGCGACGAACAAGAACACACAGCATGCCGCTAGGGCGAGTGAGGTCGAAGCCAGCAGCCAGTCCCAGCGAACGCGGCGGCGCGACGGCTCGACGGTGCGTCGAAGGGTCGTCAAGCTCGGCACGAAATCGGGCTCGACGAGCGACTCGAGATAAACTCGGCAATTTTCGCAAGCCTCCAGGTGGGCCGCCATCTCCTCGCTCGTCGAGCCCAAGCGCGCGCGGTCGAGCGCCAGAAATGATGGATGATTCAGCTGAGCTAGGGGCACATCCGGTTTCATTACGCGCTCTCCCTGAGGGTGCTCACACGTTCGTCGAAGCGGCTCAGCAAACGCCGCACCGTCCGTTCGCCGACGCCCATGACTTCAGCGACCTCCGGATGCGTCAGGCGGTCGCAGCGGTTCAGCAGCGCGGCCTCCAGCTCTTTGACCGGGAAGGTCCTGATCATCGCCCGCAAATCTTGTCGACTCACGAAGCGCTCCTCCGAACGATCGTTGTCGGCGTCGAGGGCCACGATTTGCAAATGAAGCAAACTCTCTCGACTGAGCATATCGTGCCGCGCTCGATCGATGACCAAGCGCGTCGACGCTTGGTACAGCCAAGCTGTCAGCGCCTGCGGGTCTTGAATCAGCTCTCGGTGCTTCCACAACCGGAGAAAGACTTCCTGCGCAACGTCCGTAGCGTCCGCGTGTCCGCGCAACATGCGCCGACACTTGGCCAGCACCAACGGATAGATGCGGCGGTAGCAATCTTCGAATGAAGTGCCGTCAAGGGGAGGCATCACGGGCTCGGGTCATGATCAAGACGAACGGCGGCGAATGATCCGGCCAAGCCTTTGTCATGGACAGTCGTTTTTCTATCGCGGGCGGTTTTCTGGCCGGATTGGCGGCGTGTGGTCGTCTTCACTACGCAGGCCGGGGGAGACGGCACCCAGGGGGGAGAGCCACCGCGGGGGGGCTCGGACTAGCCCGGGTCCCCGGCGACTACCGCTTTAGCTGGCACCCACCGGTGCGCCGAGTTTTGCCGCGTGCTTCCGGATCAGCTCCAGCATCTCAGTGTCGCTGTCGAAATTGCCGTACCAGCCTTGGGGTTCGTGGGGTGGATCGCCCATGTACGCCCGATCTCCCTCCAGGAAGCGGTGGTCTGGGTGCTCCGCACGCGCTTCACCGTTCCAGGCCCAAAAATTCGAGCCGCAGATAGGACCGCCTCGGGCGACGCTCTGCTCCACTGCCGCGTAGATCATTTGGTAATAGCGCTGTCGAAAGGTCGTCCCCGTGTTCGGATCGTACAGTTCACCATCACGTGGAAAGCCGAACTCTTCGAAGATCAACGGCTTGTTCAGCCGTTGAGCGATCGCTTCGTGTGATTTCAGATAGGCGCTCACTTTGTCGGCGCCGCCGCCCCAGGTTCCCGACAGATCTTTGCCACTCACCCAACCCCAATTGAGCGGCCAGATGTGCGCGGTGACATAATCGATGTGGCGGTGAGCCTCGGCGACTCGATCTCCGCGATCGCCGCTGGCGATGGTTCCCTCGTGGCCGAGCGACACCAAGTGCTTGGAGTCCAGCGAACGGATCAGCTCAGCGGTGCTGCGGATCCAATCGTAGTAGGTAGGCAGGGCCTCCGCGATTACGCTTTCTGTCACGCCGGGGCGCGGCTCGTTGCACAGCTGCCAAGCCATGATCGTCGGGTCGTCTTTGTAAGCAATACCGGAGACGTGATTGCTACGCGTGACGAGCTTTCGAACGTGGTCCTGGAACATCTCGACCGCGAGTTTCGAGCGGTAGAAGCCAGCATTGTGATCGGGAAACTCAGGCCAGGGGTGGCCTGGGTCAGCCATGTCCAGATACTGACCCGTTGCGTACCAGAGGTAGCTGCCGAAGCCGCCCGACCACTCCCAGAAATTGCTCAGGTACAGAACTGCCTTCATGCCACGCTTGTCGACCTCGGCCAGGCAGTAGTCCAGACCCTGCAGTAAAGTCTCGTTCCAACCCTCCTTCGTGCGAAAGCCGGGCTTGATCGAGTTCTTCAGCGGTCCCTCTTCGGCGCCTGCCAAGATGCGCAGGTTGCTCACGCCGAGCGCTTTCAAGCGGTCGAGCTCGCGCTCCAAGCGCGCCCGGTCTCCGTATGCCGCGTCCGCTCCCAGGTACGCGCCGTACCAAATGTTGGCGCCGACGAAGCGGTAGGGTTTGCCGTCGAGTATGAGTCGCATGCCGTCACGTCGCACGAAGTCGGTTCTGCTGCCGTTCGCGGCCGTGTGAGCCGGGCTTGCCGCGCTCACACCAGCGCAGCCCGTCAGCGCGGCGCCCCCGAGTGCGACGCTGGTGGCAAGCATCGTTCGCTTGTTGATCTTGGTCATCGCGTCCATGCGAGAGTGCCTGCCGTCGGCACTCGAATCAAGCCGTCGATCGGTCGCGCCACGACGCGCGCAGGTTCTGCGGTAGCAAGGGTCGACCAAGCGGCCCGGTCGCGGCGCTATCGGCGATCAGCAACAGCAGTGCTCGATTCGAGCTATTGCGCGATCAGAACGCGATCCGCACAGGGCTTGGCGTTTTCGTCGGTGTTCAACCCAGGGATGCGCAGCGGGTCGCGCTCCAGCGAACGCAGCGCACCTTGGATCTTGGCCAACACCAGCGCATCCAGATTTCCACTCGTGTAGGCCGTCTGCGTCCCGCCGCAGCTCGACTTGGGATCACCCGCACCGGTAGACTGTGGGCCCGCTCCCCCTCGCAGCACGAACAGGTTCGTCGCGCCGGTGTATTGCGCTACCTGGCGCCACACCACTTGCCCGAGAGTATCCATGCCCGAAGCCGCGACCGTATAGATCTGAATGCCGCGGTGCGCCGCCGTTCGGGCCTCGAGCGCGTAGTCGTAGTCTTGCGGGTAATCGAGATGCGGCGGCGCGTCTCCGACCAGGAACGCGAGTCGGGCGAGCGCGGCGTCACTCCACGCGAGTTGCTGAATGCCCACGTGCAGCGCCTCGTTGCCGGATTCAGGCGTGTCGCCACCTCCGGCTGCCTGCACGCTGGCCACCTGCGCGGAGAAACGTTCGAGGTCCGTGGACATCGGGTAAATGCGCGTGACGAACGGATCACCGCGGTCCTTGAATTCGACCAAGCCGATCCGGATCCGGACGTTCGAGTCGCGCAGACCCCCCGCGACCTTCACGATCGTGGCCTTCACAGCCGCAATCTCCTCGGTCATCGAACCCGTCGAATCCAAAATGAAGGCGACGTCGATCGTCTGCTCTGCGGGGAGTATGCGCCGTTCAGGAGTCCGAAGTTCGACGACGCCGTCCGCTCCCGAGATCGAGAAGCGTTTGCTGGCGCCTCCTGCGCACTCGGTGATTGCCGTGAGCGTCGGCCCCGTCAAGCCCTCGGCGTGCGGAAACAGGATTGCGCGCCCGGTCGCTGCCGTCACGAACTCCGCTTGGCGATCGCTCTCGTCTGCGACGACCACGCGGCAGTTCGGCACGCCGAGCCCGGCTGCGTCGCGCACGACCAGAAAGCGACGATCGCGGATATCGATTCGGTGCGCAGCGCGCGCCGGCTCCGTCGCCAACCAGCGCATGAATTCCCGATAGTTTGCGTTGTCGTCCCACTCGCCTGCGCCCACGCTCGGGACCGCCGCAGTTGGAGCAGGTCTCGCGAGCGGTCTGGTGCGCTCTTGTTGAATGGGCGCAGAACTCGGCCCGGTTCGATCTCCGCTGAGAGGGGAACGACTGCTGTAGCCGTTCATCGGCACCTCTGCGGCAACAGCCTCGAGTGCTTCCGGCACCAGCGCCGAGGGCTCCGCTACGGAGTCATGCGGTGTCAATGGCACAACCGCGCTTGGAGCGTCGAGCTGCGCGGCGCTCGGCAGATAGGCCACTGGTTCCGACTCGCGCCGCGACAGGACCATCGACAGCAGCAGCAGCGAGGCGGCCATGCCCCCGAGCACGCCCGCAGCCCACAGCAGACGCCGCTGCGTCTTGCGTCGTCCGCCATCGGCGAGCGCGACGATCTCTTCACGCCGCTTTTCCTCGAGTTGCGGAGAAGGATTGGCGGAAAAATCGGCGCGGAGCGTGGCCACGGTGCGTTGAATTTCCGTCACTGCGGCGCGAGCGGCATCATCGCTTTCCAGCTCTGCCTCGAGCGCGACCCTTTCCTGTTCGCTGAGCTCGCCGAATACATATGCCGTCAGCCGCGGATCTGCTTGCTCGATAGTCATCGCGGGCTCCCTTCGCTTCGCGACGCACGGTCTTGCTCTTCGAGCCCGTCACGTACGGTCGCAATGGCGGTGTGCAAAATGAAGCCAACGTTGCCCACCGTCAGATTCATGACCTCGGCGATGTCCTTGTAGCTCAAGCCTGCTTCGACTTTGAGTCGCAATACCTCGCGTTGCTTACTGGGCAAGGCTGCCATTGCAGCGCTGACGCGAGACAGGTTCTCTGCGCGCTCCAGCTTTGCACTGGGTCCGCTGTCGGGTGATTCGAGCATGTCGTCCTTCTCCTCGATGCACGAGAGGCGGCGGTCGGCGCGCCGGAGCTCGATCGCGCGGTTTCGGCACACCGTGAACAGCCACGCGGCCAGGTGGCCTTGAACGCTCTCCGCGGGCTGACTGCAGAGCCTCAAGAAAGCGTCCTGCACGACGTCTTGGGCGCGCGTCTCGCCCACCAATGATGCCGCATAGCGCAGCAGCGCCGCCTCGTGCTTTTGCAGCGCGGCCAGTACCCACTCTGGCTCCCGAGCGCTTGCCGAATCGACCAACCTCATTCGTGTCGCCTCACCGGGACAACGCCGCCCGAGACCTTTTCTTAGAAAATGATCGAATGTATCTCGCTCTAGTTGTTAAAATGAGCAAATTCGGCGGTTTAGCGGCTGGGTTTGCGGTCGGATCGCCGTCCGGATGGCCCCCACGCATGCTCACAGTTCCGAAGTTGCTCACTTGAGGGAGGGCGGCAGACACACGAAGCAGCTGAACCCGGTCACCCGGACGTTCACGTGCCACACGTTGCAGAGCTCGGGGATTTCCTCGTCGAGCGTGCTCGGAGTGAGCGAGGTGCGTTCGGCAACTACGTAGCGACAAGCGCTCGCGCTCAGCGCGCGCCAGTTGGGCAGCTCGTGGATTCGTGTGCCCGATAAGTCGAGCCGGTTTAAACGCTCCAGCTCGGCGAGACCATGCGCATCGTCTAGTGGGTTGTCCTCGAGCATGAGCACTTCGAGTTGCGGGTGACCGAGCAACGGCGAGACGTCCGTAATCTGGTTCTTGCCGAGTGCGATGACGAACAGCGCTGGGGCCGATGCCAGCGCGGAAATGTCGCCGAGCTGGCATCGTGAAGCATCGAGTTGCCAAAGCTTGGTCAAATGCTCCACGCCATCGAGCGTCGTGAGTGGATTGTTGGATGCATCGAGCTCGGTGAGCGCGGGCAGCGCGCCGAGCGGTTCGAGACTGTGAATGCGGTTTCCTCGCACCCGGAGGTAGGTCAAGCTGCGAAAACTGGCCAGCGGGGTGAGATCCTCGAGTTGATTGTCCCCGAGGAACAGCCGCGTCAGGGTAGGGGGAGCCACGAAGTCCGAGATATCGGAAAGCGGCGTTTCCTCGACGTACAACTCGCTCAGCAAGGGCAAGCCTGAAAGTGCGGCGATCGAGCTGAGCTCGGTGTGCGTCGCTCCCACGGTCGTCAACGAGCCGAGTCCGGCCAGGGGGGTGAGGTCTACAATGGGATTGTCGTCGACGAACAGCCGCTCGAGCTGAGTGAGCTCACGGAGCGGACCGAGGTCCGTGATGCGATTGTGCGATAGCGTCAGGTTCACCAGCTTTTCGAGCGGAGCGAGCGGGGAAATATCAGTGATGCTGCCATCTTCCACGGTGAGTGACTCGAGGTTGCTCGCGCACTGCAAACCTTCGAGACTGACGATCGGCGGCTCTTGGGACTGGCGCACGACCAGCCACTCGAGCTGGAGCAGTCGCGCGGGCGTGAGCTCGTCGCTCGCGGAGAGTGACAACTGGAGCCGCACGTTGCGCGCGAGCTCCGCGTCCAAAAACTGGACGCCACGGCAGTTGCCACGCGGCTCGCTAATTTCCGCACCACCATCGCTGGATTCGCGGTCGGAGTTGCTGGTCGGGTTCGTCGCCTGTTCGGCGTTCGTCTTGCCGCAGGCAACCGCGTGCAGAGCCAGACAGTGAGCCAGCCACGCCACCCTCAGCCGCATCTTCCCAAGATAACACGGGCCACGCGTTCGGCCGCGCACCTCCTTTCGCCGCAACCGATTCGAGGCAAACGCCCAGGTGCAGCGGCCCGAAAGGTTGGTTTAGAGTGCTCTCGAAAAGCGGCGGATGGTCACCGAAACCCTCGAACTCACTGTCTTTCATTGCGTGGTGAAGCACTCGAGCTACGCCAAGGCCGCCGACGAGCTTTCGCTCAGCCCGTCCGGGGTCAGCCGCATCGTCTCGCGTCTCGAAGAGCGGCTCGGCGCGCGGCTCGTCCAGCGTACGACACGCAAGCTTTCACTGACGGAGGCGGGTGCTGCGTTTCACGCGCGCACCGTGCAAGTCTTGGTGGATCTCGCAGACGCCGAGGCAGAGGTTCAAGAAACGGCGCTTCGTCCACGCGGGAAGGTACGCGTGAGCGCACCGGTCGTCTTTGGTCAGCTATTCGTAGCACCGCTGCTCGATCAACTGCTGCACGCATTTCCCGAACTCACCATCGAGCTCAGTTTGACGGATCGATTCATCGACTTGATCGACGAGGGCGTGGATCTGGCGCTGCGTGTCGGTCCACTTTCCGACTCGCGTCTGATCGCGCGTCGCTTGTGTACGAATCACCGAGTGCTCGTCGCATCCGCCGCCTACCTCGAACGGTGCGGGGTGCCACGGCATCCGTCGGACCTCGCGGTTCACGATTGCGTCCTGTTCACCAGCTTTGCTCGACCGCGAGAGTGGAAGTTGCTGGGGCCCCAAGGTCCGGTCACCGTCAGCGTGTCCGGTCGCATGGCATCGAACAACGCTGACGTCGTGGCATCCTCTGCGAAGAGGGGCCTGGGCATTACCGTCGGGGCGACGCTAGTCGTAGGGCCTGCGCTCCATTCAGGCGAGCTAGTGCGCGTGCTCAGCGACTGGGAATTCGAGAGCAGCGCTATTTTTGCCGTATATCCATCGGCTCGCCAGCTCTCCACCAAGGTGCGCGCGACCGTGGATTTTCTGGCGGAGCACCTCAAGGACCCTCCCAGCTGGGATCGACTGCTCGTGGGCGTGCCCGGTTTCACGCAAAGGTTTCATGGACCGTGATCCGACCCGTGCTCGATCCGTTGCTCGCGCTGGGCGGGAACCGCTCTGGACGCGCGTTGCTTGCTCGAACGAGGTCGAGCACCCGCGCGCGCATATTGTGCGGGTGTCACGCCTAGGATTCGCTTGAAGTGGCGTGTGAAGTGGCTCTGATCGACGAAGCCGTAGTGCGCTGCGACATGCACCGGTTGCTGCCCCTCGCGAAGTGCCTTTTGCGCCAGCGCCACGCGCACGCTCAGCTGATAGGTGTGGGGCGGTAGCCCGTACCGACGCTTGAACAAGCGCAAGGCTTGATAGCGGCTCACACCAGCCTGCTTGGCGAGCGTCGACAAGTCGATCGTCGCGGCAGTGTCGTAGTGCAAGCACTCGCGAACTCGCTCGGCCGTACGTAAGCCCAAATCTACGCTTGCCGAGTCACTGCTCGCTTCTTCGAGCAACTCGGCAAACATGACGTTCACGAACTCGACCATCGCGCTTTGGATTTGAAGCGCGCTCGGACCGGGCCGAATCACACGAAACACGCCTTGCAACTTTTCATCGAGCAGCTTCGACATCGTCGTCACCGCGCGCAACCGGAGCTTGCTCGCCAGTCGCGACTGTTCCGAGAAAAATTCATGAAACACGCGCGCGTCGATGGTCAGGAAGTTGCCTGCGCCCGGCGCGATGACGCGCCTGACGGAAAAGACCTCGCCGGGGTGGGCGCAGAGCACCGTGCCGGGCTCGACTAGAGTTTGACGTCGTCGGTGCCAGAGCTCGCCGCGCCAGGTGCTGGGCGCGAAGAACTCGAAATCCGTACTGTAGGCGTGAAATGCCCGCGCCGAGTGACTCAGCGAACGGATCTCCACTCCAGAAAGCTCCCTGCGACGGTGAAACGAGACGACTTCTCGATTGTCGCAAATGTCCATCCGTGCGGTCTCTCGACCTGCGCCTCGTTCATCCCCGTTCATGGGTCTACTGTTCCATGCGCATTCGGCACGGAGAACCCGGGTGCATGACACGACACTCGTGATGCCGCGTCACGAGCTAGCGCGAACGGCGGTTAGCCCGCACACCAGCGAGTCGTGATCGGACCGTCGTCGTCGTCGTAAGTAGAAGCGGAAGCGGCCGGGGATACCGTTGGGTGTTTGCTGCGAGCAAGGCCCGGTCGATCGCTAGCTTTTCCCGGGTCGCTCTGCTCGACGTATTGCCGAAGACGGGCCCAGGCGTCGCTATTTCGGTTCGAGGCGTCGTGAGGCGGCATTGCTTCCCCAAACGTCCGACCCCTGTGGCAGCTTAAGCCACAAGTGTGAGACTGAGCGCACGGTTTTCGCCACCCCTCAGTGTGCCCCTTATCTATTCGGTTTCGAGCACGGCTCGAGCATCTGCTCGGCGAGCGGCGGGAATCAGCGCGAGCGCGCCGCACAGCGCCAGGCCTGCGAGCAGCGGAAACATAGCGTGCCAGCCGAACCGGCCACTGATAGCAGGCAGGGTCAAGCCTTCCAACATACCGCCGATCGAGCCGACGCCGTTGACCAGTCCGGTTGCTGTCGCAGCTGCTGCTGCACCACCCACGTCTTGAGCTGCGGCGCCGGAGAGCAGTGCGTCAGGTCCGAAGAGCAACGCCCCGACCAAAGCCAGAGCGCCGACCGTGAGCCAGAGGTCGTGCTGCGGCAACGCCGCACACAGCACTAGCGCGAGTGACAAACCGATCAAGCTGAGCATCGACACCCCGGCGCGTGACCAGCGACGCACGCGATCCGAGAACATGCCAATCGCGATCACACCCACGATGCCTCCTGCCTCGAAGGCATTGGAGACGTACGCCGCGCGGTCTACGGCGTAGCCGAGCGTGCCGTGCAGGTAGTAAGGCAACCAAAAGAGCAGCGCGTAACGCACGTATTTGATGAAGAAATAACTCGCGCCAAACGCCCACAGAATCGGATTATGCAGGGCCTGTCGTTGAGCTGCTCGGCGACTTTCGCGATCCAGCGCGGCCTGCGCGGGCGCCGACTCCGACGGCTGAGCCGCGCGCTTCAAGAACAGCGAGATCACCAGCGCCACTGCCAGCATGCACGCCGCAGGTGCGAAGAACGCCATGCGCCAGCCGTGGTGGCGCAGCAGGTAGGCGGCAAAGTCGCTAGCGACGATGCTGCCGACTTGATAGCAAGTGCACCAGAACGCCATGACGGTGCCGCGGTTGTGCGGGGTCGTCGACTCCGCCATGGCTCGCGTCGTGCCGGGCCAACCGGTCGACTGCGCCAAGCCATTGAGCAAGAACAGCAAGCCGAACCAGAACGCTGCGTTCATGGTGCCGAACGCGGCGCAGCACAGCGCCGACAGTCCCAAACCCCAAGCGATCAACCGCCGCGCGCCGACGCGATCTCCCAAGTAGCCGCTGAAGAACAAGCCGAGCGCGTACGCGCCCAGGTAAAAGGTATCGATCAGCCCCAGGGCCCGCTCACTCACTCCGAGCGAATGGCTCAGCGTCGATTTCACGACGCTGAAGCCCTTTCGCCCCAAGTAGTAGCTGGCGTACGCGACCCAGGTCAGACCCCAAGCGGTGTAGCGATCCGCTCGGCGCTCGTTCATGGCACAGGGCTTCTCGGTCAGTCGAGGGAGCGGCTCTCGGCTTCTTCGATCTGAGCCAGCGCTGCGGCCAACGCGTCCTTCGCGCGCTCGAGCGAGGCGCGATCGTCCGTCCACTTGGCTTGCGCCCTGCTCACGCGACCTTGTTCGGTGCTGAGCGCCTCGCGCGTGGTTCGCAAGTCGTCGTTGGCGGCCGCCAGCGCGGCTTCGCCTCGGGTGAGCCGCGATTCGAAATCGACCAGCCTGGTTCGCGCGGTGTTCAGTTCGGCGTTCGCGCTGTACAGCTGGCTCTCCAGACTCTGAATCGCAGCCGCTTGGCTCTCGACGCTCGCCCGAGCGGCGCTCAGCTCCTCGCCGCTCGCCACGAGGTTCGCTTCCAGATCACCAATCGTGCGATCCTTCGCGGTAATCGAGTCGTGCGCCGCCGCCAGTTCCTCCGTGCGCGCATCGAGTTCGGCCTCCAGTGAGCTGATCTTCGCGTCGCGTGCGGCTTCGTTCTGTGCCTTTTCCGCGCTCAATGCTGCGAGTGCGCCGGCATGTTGATCGCTGAGGGTGGCCAAAGTACTGTCGTGCTGGTTGGTCAACGACGCCAGCGCGCCCGTGTGCTCTGCAGTCAGCGAGACGAGCGTATTTTCGTGCTCCAACTTCTGTGCGCTGAGCGCGCGCTCGTGCTGACCGCTCAGCTCTTGCTCGCGATCGGCCAGGAATCGCTTGGCCGCGGCTTCCGCGTCGGCCATGTCTTGCGAATGCTCGGCGCGGAGCCGGTTCATCGCGTCCTCGTTGGCGCGGTGCAAAGACGCGAGCTTGTTGTCCAGCTCGCGTTTCAGTTCTGCTTCTCGCGCTTGAATCGCATCGCGCTGGGCGGCCGCGGCGGCGGCCTGCTGCGCGACGAGCGCCTGCTCGTGCGCGGCTTCTGCGTCACGTTGCGCGCGCTCCGCCGTCTGCGCAGCGGACACGGCTTGGGCGTGGGCGATGCTCGCCTGCTCCAATTGCGCTTCGTGCTCGGCCAAGATCTGTGCGGTCCGCGCCTCGTAGTCGACCAGGGTGGCCTCGTGAGCGTTGCGAGCCTCGAAAAGCTCGGCCGCCTTGGCGTCCAGATCGGTCTTGGTTTTCTCGGCCTTGCGTTTGAAGTCTTCAGCGCGCTTGGCGGCTTGTTCCTTGTCGCTCTTGGCCGCGTCGGTCGCCCTTTGCAGCTCGATGGCCTGCTTCTCGAGTTCGGTGATGCGATCGTTCAGATCGGCTTTGTCGCGCTCTAGAGCAATCGCGCTGTCACGCAGGCCGATCAGCTCTTTGTCTTTGTGCGATAACTGATCGCGACTTTCGAGGATCTCTTTGTCTTTCTTGTTCAGCTGCTCGCGCAGATCCAAAAATTCGCGGGCGGTGCCTGCCCCCTTGCCGGGCATGATCGAAGCCGAGCGAGCCTTGGCGCCATCCAGCTCCCTCTGCAGGCGCTGAACTTCGCTATCCTTGGCTCCGCCTCGCTTGAGCGCGTCTTCCAACTCCGCGCTCTTGGCGTCGGCGCTGCGCACGAGCTCCTCCAGTTCTCGGATTCGCGCGCGTTGACGCTCGATCTCTTCCCGATATTTGCTGGTGTCACCCATCTCCGCTGCGCGCGGGGTGGATGACGGGCGCAGCGACGGAATGCGCGCGGGCGGCATGGGCGGCCGCGAGGTGGCCTGCGGCGGCGGTACCGAGATTGGCTCGAGCGCCGCAGCGGCCAAGGACTGTGGCTGTACTTCCGCCTCTGCTACCTCGATCTCGCTGGTCTCCGGCGCAATGCTCGCTTCCGCGACGATCGGCTCATCCAGAGTAGGCGGTACGGTTTCCGGTTCGCGATCGCTGGCGGGGCCGATCGAAGGCGGAGCGATTTCGACGTCCGTTACCTCGGCATCGGTCACCTCCGCATCTGCGATCTCCGGCTCCGCGATCTCCGGCTCCGCGATCTCCGGCTCCGCGATCTCCGGTTCTGCGATCTCCGGCTCTGCGATCTCCGGCTCGTCGACCACGACTTCGCTGTCCGGCAGCGCGCTCGGGCGTGAGACTTCCAACGCTCCGAACGCTTGTTCCGCGAAATCACTCACTTCCTGATCGACCATGCTTTCGCGAATCGAGGTCTCCACGTCGGGGGAGTGCTCTTCCACGACCGCTTCTTCGATCTCGATGTCGTCATCGAGGACGATCGCGCCATCGGAGCTCGGCTCTTCCGCAGAACCCGGATCGCCAATCTTCACGAATGGCTGAAGGCGCGTGACGAGTGCGTCGAAGCCGATGGGCTTGTGCAAGTAGTCTTCCGCGCGAGTGCGGAGCCGCCGATGCTGCTCGAACGTTTCCTCGGTCGAATCCGAGCTCATGATGATCAGTGGCACGTCCTTCAATGCCGCGTCTCGTTTGAGCTTGTTGCACACCGAGAAGCCGTTCATCCGGGGCAGCTCGATCGCGAGCAGGATCAGATCCGGCTTTTCGCGCGAGGCAGCTTGCAGGCCGAGGTTGGCGTCGTCCACCACCGTGGTCTCACAGCCGAGCGCCGAAAAGCCACTCTTGAGCTGCGCGGCGAAGGTGGCATCACTCTCGAAAACCAGAATCTTGATGGGCATCGCGGTCAATCGTGGGCTAGCTGCGAACGGTGGGGCCCGCTGAGTGCACTTCAGTCGGGTGGGAGTGACGCGCTTCGCGATCCCCGAACGGGTAAACCCCCGAAGAGCGAGGCGCGCAGCGCCGTTTCGGACGCGTCGAACGAGAAACGCAACGATAACGAGCGCTCAGCAGAGGGTCAAACCCGCTGAGGCCAACCGCCCCCGCCGCGTTCACTCGCTCGAATCCGTCACACGCTTGCACCTACATCCAACTACGGTCACTCGCCGCGGAAGTAGAGTCCCCCGGGCACTTCGCTAAGCGTTTTTTCGATGTAGTTTCTCTTCGTGCCCACTTTGCTTGGTCCGACTCGCGAGTGACTCCACGACCTGTCGGAAGTCGAGCCCGCGCGCCCGTAGGCCAACGAGCACGTGGAACAACAAGTCAGCAGTCTCACTGAGCACGCGTTCGTCAGTCTCTTCCGCGAACGCGGCCACCAATTCCCCGGCTTCTTCGCTGATCTTAGCGTTGATCTTGGCGATGCCGGCGGCGAGCAGGCTCTTCGTGTAACTCTTCTCGACCGTGCTGGCCTGGCGCTCGCGGATCGTGCGCTCGAGCTCGGATATGAACGGTGCCACCTCGAAGGGCAGATCCGACAGGTTACCGTCGGTCTGCACTTGCCTGAAAAAGCAGCTCGGGCGACCGGTGTGACAGGACGGGCCGGCCGGCTCGACCAGCAGTAGCAGAGTGTCCGCATCGCAATCCGCAGTCACCGAATGCACGCGCAGTACGTTCCCGCTGCCTTCGCCTTTGACCCAGATTTTGCCCCGGGAGCGGCTGAAAAACGTGGCCAAGCCGGTTTCCAGCGTTCGCTGGAGCGCCTCGCGGTTCATCCAGGCCAGCATGCGGACTTGGCCATCGAAGCGGTCTTGCGCCAGGGCCGGAATCAACCCCTGCTCGTTGAAGTGAAGAGTCATGATTTCGAAATTCCCTGTAGCTGACGATCACGCCGAGTTCCATGCGCCGTTGCTTTTCCAGCATGGAGCGAACGGATGCCGGTATCGGGGGGTGTGCGTTGGGGGCTAGGGGCCGCGCGAGAGATCGCTGGTTCGGGGGTCCAGGCCCACGAGTTCGGCCAATAGCTATTTGAAATCGTTACACTTTATAGCTGGTCCGGTTCCTGCATTAACTAGTGCCGAAGCGCTCGCCCGCGCTCCCACGTGCAACCTCAGGAGTTTTGAGAATGTCCCGACCGCTCTCCCGCTTTCGTACCGCCGGCGCGCTCTCCCTGCTTGCTGGGCTGACGCTGCTGCCCGGCTGTTCGAGCAACAGCACGGACGACGACGGAGCGGGCAACGTGTCGCGCATCGTGTACGCCGTTCGGCAGCACACCACGATCGGCGCTGACGGCAGCGTCAACATCGACGTGGCGGGCGGCATGGGACAGGTCATGGATTACGGGCGCTACGTGCCCGGCGGAAAACTCACCGTGTTCGATTTGAAGACGGGCAACCCGCAAGCGAACATCATCGAAGATTACCCGACCGCCGACGTATCCAGCGTGGATGTGAGCTTCGACGGCACCAAGGTGCTGTTCACGATGAAGAAGGACGAGCACGACAACTACCACGTGTACACCGCGGGCATCGATCGCGGCGCTGACGGCAAGTTCGGTGTGACCCAGCTCACCTTCGGTCCATACGACGATCAGCAAGCCATCTTCTCGCCGGGCGATCGCATCGTGTTCACGACCAATCAGTCTTATACGGAGATGGGCACTCGCGCGGACGAGTACAACCACGCGCGTGCCGTGACCCAGCTGGCGACGATCACGACCACCGGTGGCGACGCCGATCGCAAGCTATGCTCGCAAAATCTGTCTCATATCATCACGCTTTTTCCAATGCATGATGGGCGCGTCGGGTTTTCGCGTTGGGAACACCTGGAAAACGTCAACGACGTGAAGGTGTTCGCGATGAATCCGGACTGCACGCAAATCGTCGCGCTCAGTGGTCAGCATGGTAAGCCGGGTAACTCGATGGTGCAGGTGAGCGAGAGCACGACGCCCAACGTGTTCTACGGCATCGTCACCAATCGCGAAAATACCATTCAAGCCGGCGCGTTGGTGAAGCTCGACGCCCGTTCGGAAAATCCGCAAGCCGAGGGCCAATTCGACGAGGAAAAGACGCAAGAAAAAGCGTACAACGTGCTCACACCGTCGGTTCCTCGCGGCGACGAGCCGTCACCGATTGGCCGCTATCGCTCGCCCTCGACGCTGCCGGATGGTCGCGTGATGGTGTCCTGGGCCGAGGGCAACGTGGATGAGTCCAACGAGCTGTCACTCAGCCCGCCGGACTACGGCGTGTATTGGTACAACGAAAGCAACGGCCAAAATCAGCTGATCGTCAACGACGAGCAGGTGTGGGAGTTATACGCGCACGCCATCACCGCGCGTGCCGAGCCGCGCATCATTCCAACCAGTCAAGTCACCGTCGACTCGTCGAAGCCGACCACTTTCGGCTCGATCAACATCCGCGAGACATCGCTCTCCTTGCGCCATGGTGACACGGTGTCCGGCGCGCAGTTCGCCACCAGGACTCCGACCGAGCAGGCGCTCGCTCAAGCTCACCGCGTGCGCATCATCGAGGGCTTCTCCACCGAGGGCTCACCGAACCACACCATGTTCGGGCTGACGATGGCCGAAGGCGCCGCGATCTTGGGTGAAGCCAAAGTCGAGGCGGACGGTTCTTGGCTTGCGGATATCCCGCCGTACGTGCCGGTGCATTTGCAACCCATCGACGAGTTCGACCTGTCGATTCGCAGTCAAACTACCTGGATTCAGGGCATGCCCGGTGAGAGTCGCGTGTGCGGCGGCTGCCACGAAGACCGCAACAAGGCCAACCTTCCGAGCGTAGGTTCGGGTGCACTGACGATTGCAGCGGGCCGTGGCCCGGAAAACTTCATGAAGCCGGTCGACAGCCGGACGGAGTATCCGTGGGCCAAGGCCAACGACGCCAGCAATCCGAACGAAATCCAGGCGCTGCTCAACGCCAAATGCGTGTCGTGTCACAACGGGACTACCAACGGCGACAAGCCGCAGGAGTTCTACACGTTGACCATGAGCAACGCCGTGCTGGGCACCATGGCCGAGTACAAAGTGCCGCGTATGGACCTGACCGATACGCCGGTGACGGTCTACTACGACCGCCAAGTCGCCAGCTGGCCGTCGTCGTACGTTTCGCTGTTCTATCCGGCGGCGTTGTCCATGGAGATGGGCAAGGTCACGGTGACCGGCACGGTTCCTCCGAAATGGGCCGTCCCGAGCGACGCACGCAACAGCTTGCTGATCGAGAAGTTGAACGTGACCTCCGTCAACAATTCGAGCGTTTATGCTTGGCCTCTGGACGAAGAGTTCACCGATCCCAACGTCGCTGGCGGCAAACGCACCGACCACGCCAAGGTCGCGGGGCTGACGCGCGACGAGCTGGTCAAGCTGATTCGCGCGATCGACATGGGCGGCCAATACTATGCCCGCCAAAATTCAGACTTCAAACCGTTCGACAACGGCGACCCGGTCAGTGGCGGCAAGTACTGAGAAGGCTGTGAAGGAACAAACCATGATAAGCAAATTTCGGTTTCTCACTGCTTCGGTCGCGCTCTCGGTTGCGGCGTTGGTTTCGGTTGCGAGCGCTGCAGACGCACCCGACACCACGCACGCCGGCCGTTCCAGCGTGTACGGCAACCTGAAGAACGCTTCACTGGAAGCGGTCAGCACCCCGTCACAGATGCTCTCGCTGATCAAGGCTCCGGATAGCGCGGCGCCCACGGCCATCTGGACCATGCTCGAACACGGTGAGCGCGTGGAGTGCCTGGACTGCGTGCCGTACGTTTCCAAGATGCTCTACGCTTCGAACGCGAAGACCCGCGAGATTAGCGCCTGGTGGCTGCGTCGCCGCATTTTTGGCGTATTCGGCAAGGGCGAGGTGTACGAGCAAACGATCAATACCGTCGGCAACGCCAAGGCATCGGAGCTTTCGCGCGCTTATGCCGCGAACGCTTTGGGCGAGTTCTTGGAAGGAGCGGGCATCGCGCCGGTCTCGCGGGCCTTGGTCAAAGATGCCTCGCCCGTCGTTCGCCTGGCCGCGGCCAACGCGCTGATCCGCCTCAACAATCAGGGCCCGAACTCCGAGCTCTCGGAGGCCCTCTCCGATGGAGACGAAGAGGTGCGGCTAGCCGCACTGAACGGAATCACCCACATCAACGTGTTCAGCAACGTCGATCGCGTGGTCAACCTGATCAGTGATGCTTCTCCGCTCGTGCGTCGCCGCGCTGCGCAAACGCTCGGTACGCTGAAGAACGGTGATGCCGTGGTCGGCCTGGTCGCTCTCACCTCGAGCGCGAACGAGTCGGACGCGGGCGTTCGTGCTGCGGCCGTATGGGCGCTCGGCCAGATCGCCGATTCGCAAGCGCTCGACGCGGTGCTCGCCGCGCAGAACGACAGTGACTCGGGTGTGCGTGATGCCGCGCGCATCGCCGCGCGCCGGCTCTGAGCTTCACGCGCGCACCGTTGCGCACATCCGGAATTTGGCTTTTGGGCGGCAATCCAATGGCATGAGCCGAGCTGCTTTGTTGGTGCTGGTCGAGTAGAGTTGAGCGTCCCATGCGCGCGCGCGACATGCTTCAGAGGCTCGTCAGAAGGAGCGGGCTTCCCATCCAAGGGCTCGCTCTCGGTCTGCTATTGGTAACTTCGGGTTGCCAGCGAGACGACCAGCCCGGTCGGACCACGTACTACGATCGCAAGATCGGCGTCACGCTGATGCAGACCTGCGCGACCAGTCCGACCAAATCCGGCTGTCATGTCGCTGCCGACGACCACGGCAATGCGCTCGGCAACCTGAGCGTGACTAGCTACGATGCCGTCAGCAAGCGCCAAGACCTATTCCTGCGCTACGGCCCGTATGGTTTCCCCGCGCTGCTCCTCAAGGTGGCAAAACCCTTTCCGGTTTCGATCACGACCTGGCAGAGCGCCGAGCCAACGCTCGTCACCACTGACATCGCGCACGTCGGCGGACGACTGCTGGATTTGACCAGCCCTGCCTTCACTTCGCTCGACGGGTGGATCACCAACGGTCACACGGTCAACAATGCGCCCCCGGCCGAACGGGTGCTGGAGCAAACGCCGTGCTCCAACGAGATCGGGGCGGACCCGGAATTCGACGCGTCCACCGATCCCAGCGCCCCGGACTACAAGACCTTCGTGAACCGGGTCAATTCGGTGATTGGTCAGCGCTGCGCGGCGGGCAACTGTCACGGCGCTGCCGCCAACTCGCTGTATCTCACTTGCGGCGCCAGCGCCGAAGCCGCCCGCTGGAACTACTTCGCGATCGGCGACTATGTGTCGGTCGACACCGGCGCGAGCGAGATCCTACGCCGCGCGCTGTCACCGGCGGCGGGCGGCGTGTATCACGAAGGTGGCACGATCTTCGAATCCACCGCAGACTCGGGGTACCAAGCACTGGTCGACTGGGCGACAGAAAAGGGCGGCCCCACCGACCAAATCGTGCCCGGCCGGGACGACGGCCTTTTGCTGTTTGCCAATCGCGTACAACCAATGCTGGTCAAGCGCGGTTGCATGATGGTCAATTGCCACTCGGGCTCGATGTTCCACGACTACCGCTTGCGTGGCGGCAGCGGCGGACACTTCGGCTTGCCCGCTACGCGCAAGAACTACGATTTTACGCTCGAGCAGCTGGCGCTGGAGTCTGCCGACGTGAACGCCAGCCGCTTGGTGCGCAAGAACCTGCCGGCTTCGCCCGAGGTTGGCGGCCTGGTGCACCGCGGCGGTCCGCTGTTTGCCGAAAAGCACGATTGCACGGATGCGGAGCTGGCCGCGGCCATCGATCCCACCGCCCCGATCGACAAACAGGTGCCGTACTGCGTGATCAAGGCCTGGTTTCAAAAGGAACGCGAAGCACGCTTTCCAACTCCACCCGCGCTCAGCGGCATCGTGTTCGTACGGCGGCCACCCGCCGCACTGCCGGACACGCCCCAGAGCTTCGAAGCCTTCTCGCCCGGCGCCGAGGTGATCAAGATCGCCGCTTCGCTGGACGCGACCCATCACGTTACCGTTGGGGCAGAGACCAGCCTGTCCAGCTTGTGCGGCTTGACACCTGGCACGAGCGAAGCGCGTCGCCCAGCCGTGTCTTGGGACGCGACGAAGATCGCGTTTTCTGCGCGCAAATCCAGTGATACTCCGTTCCAGGTCTACGTCGTGGAAGGGGGCAATTGCGCGCCGGAGCCCACGATCAACGCCGCTCCGACCACGGACGCGGGCGACCCGATCCCCGATAATGGCGAACTGATTCACAACTTCGACCCCGCTTTCGCTCCGGACGGTCGCTTGGTGTTCACCTCCACGCGTGGCAACACCAAAAACGACGAAGCGTTCAGCTACCACGGTCCGCAACGCACACCCGCCGATCCGTCTCGCCTCAACGCGAATCTGTACGTGCTCGAGTCGGGTAAGATCCGGCAGCTGACTTTCCTCTTGAACCAAGAGCTATCGCCCGCGTTCATGCGCGACGGTCGCTTGATCATGGTGGCGGAGAAGCGCGCGCCCGGCTTCTACCAACTCGCCGGTCGGCGCATGAACCTCGACGGCGGCGATTACCATCCGCTGTTTGGCCAACGCAACACCATCGACTTCGACCAGCTGACGGACGTCGTCGAGCTGAGCGACAAGAACTTCGCCGCCATCCTCAGCGACAATGGCGCGGTTCACGGCGCCGGCACCTTGGCGATCATCAACCGTAGCGTGGGCATCGACCAACTGAGCACCACGCCCGAAGACTACGTGCAGAGTCCGGCAGCCATGAGCTGGCCCAATCCGGCATTTTACCAGCATTCGGTGCGAATTCTGGACACCGCCGCAACGGGCAAACTCTCCGGCACCCAAGGCGCTTATCGCAGTCCTTCCGCCTTGCCCTCGCAAAATCTACTCGTCAGCTACGCCGGCAACGTGGTCGCGCTCGACAACTTCGACGGCAACTTCGACATCGTTGAAGTCGACACCGTGACCGGCGCACGCACTCCGCTCGTCGCGGACGCCAAAGACGACCTGTGGCCGGTCGCAATCGCGCCCCGCTACAACCTGCGCCTGTTCAAATCCAAGATCGACGAACCCAACGGCGCGACCCAAATCTTCGACGACGAAGCCCGCCGCGGTCGCTCACAAGTCACGTTCCTCGATGCGCCGCTGTTCTCGAGCTTGTTGTTCCAGAACACGCGCACTGGTCGCGTCTTGCCCAACGGTAACTTCGCGCTCTCGCTGTGGGAAGATCTACCGCCCGAACCCAGCGTCACCAGCTTCGACGCCGCCAACCCGAACTCCGTCTTCAGCGACGATTACGGCAAAGTGTACGTGCGCCGGGGCCTCTTGGGATCGCCCGCGATGTATTACGACGGTTCGGCAAGCGTAAACATCCGCGGGGGCATTCCGCTCGTCCTGCAAGCGCGCGTCACCCTGGCTGGGGACAAACAGCCCACTGACCACTTCCAACGCGAAGAGATGCAGTTTTACCCGGGTGAAGTCGTGCGCCAAGGCTTCCGCGCCCCGCTCTTCAACGGCCTGTGCGCGGGCTGCCACGGCTCCATCAGCGGCTACGACACCGACATCTCAATCAACCCCGACATCCTGAGCCAAGCCTCCCGGGTGGAAGCCAAAGACCGCACCCCGACCGACCTCACGATCCACCCAACCTCCACGATGGGCCCGGTCGCGCCCTGAGCTAGCGCACCCGCCGCGGGCTCTCGCGAGACGACCACAGCGGGCTCGAGCGAAACGCAGCGGGCTCGAGTGAAACGCAGCGGGCTCGAGTGAAACGCAGCGGGCTCGAGTGAAACGCAGCGGCTCGAGCGAAACACAGCGGGCTCTGGCGAGACGAACAGCGGGCTACGCGGCGCGCTACGCACCCCGCGCCCGCTATCCAAAAAAGACGCGAAGGCGGGTGCAAACGCCACCCGGAGCCGCGGGCGGCTTAGCTTGCAACGGGGACGCCGCTCAAATACAAGTTAGGCGGACGACCAATGCTTGCCTGGGACGACCTGAAAGCGGAGTTCGCCTGGGAGGGCAGTTGGCGAGACATCTGCGTTACCGATACCACCATCACGGACTGGCGAGCGGCACTCGAGATGATCCATGCGGCCGGCTTCCGCTTGAAATTCACGATCGATGGCGCGGAGTCCACTCCACTCGACAATTTGTTCGAAATATTCGGCCAGTCTCGAGCGTGCTCCTTCTTGCTGGCGGCGTTTACTGGTGGAGTTCAGCTGAATTGCCATTTCTTTGCCGAATCCGAGATCGAGTTCGACCTCGATCCGCGCGAGGTTGTTGGGCAAGCCGAACTCGACGCGGTGATCACCTTCATGCGCAAGCTGGCGGCCTGTACTCAAAAATCCGCACTGATGACTCCGGAGAACGCACATGAAACGCCATTCATCCGGGTAGCTCCTTCAGGTATTGTCCAATACATCTCGACGGACGGCTTTTTTCAAGAGCTGGCCGTCGGAAGATCCTAGGCCGCCACTGCGGCGCGCCGCCGAACAAGGTGCTTCAGCTGTCAATCGCCGCCGGTCGCCGCTGCGCGGGCTCGCTGTGGCGCTTGCAGCTGAACACCGGTACGTTGGGCGGGCGAAGAGCTGGGAGGACCAGAATGATCTCGAGCGCGGCCGATCTAGCGGTGCTGTTCAACATCTTTCACGACGGCGTCATCAGTGATGCGTTGTTCGTAGACCAAGGCCTCCAGCTGAACGTACGGATCGCCTACCTGGCCCGACGTATCGCCCCCGACTTCACGACATTCGCCGTTCGTTTAGGTGGGGTCGAGGATCTGAGCTTCGCGACCTGGCCAAAGGACTCAACCGCCCCGCCAGAGATTCTCAGAGAGGTCTCCGCCATATTCTATCCTCACCTCGACATTCTTAGTGGTGAGTCGTCAGACGGCTACGTTCACGTGGTCTGCAATCAGCCATCATCAGACACACCGCATTGTGGAGGAACGCTAAAATTTCGCGCGACATCTGCCGTCGTTTGCGATCAGAGCGCCAAGCAGTACGCTCTCGTCGAGCTCGAAACCCTCGCGCGTGCATACTGGGATGATTGGAGCAAACGCAACTCGACCGCATGACTCTCCCCATGTCCGCGCTGCCCAACAAGCTGTTGAAGCAGGCGGCCGCGCCTCCTTACGACCTGCACCGTCCTCCTCGCGCCCGTGGTGATGTACCACGGGCTCGGTTATCGCTCCCTGTTGCCGCCTCGATTTTTGGATGCCGCCGCTGCTGAACACCGGTACGTTGAGCAGAGCAACCCCTGAACCGGCCCATGCCGAGATCTCGTAACGACGCAATCTGGAATGTGACGCCCGACAAGGAGTGTCTGGTACCGCACTCGGTTCTGAGAACGCGAAGTTTCTGGCGCACCCTCTATCGCCTGAACATAGATGAGCCCGGCGGGCCGCAGCTCGGTGGATGGCGTGTCGAGAGTCACCGATTCGACTTCTGGGACGGCTTCTTCGTTTCGGTGCAAAGCGCGCAGAGCGAGAGCTTACTTTTCATCGGCGGCCACGAGGCCGCGCGACTCGATGAGTCCGTCACGATGCCTCACCTTTTCATGTGGGCGGAGATCAGAGCGATCGCTC
>Ga0164308_10000054_pt1 | contig 52953 bp, 44 predicted proteins | sample Whisoiple_246_MG_FD_109983 | JGI IMG/M metagenome (GOLD analysis project Ga0164308, IMG submission 109983) | Soil microbial communities amended with fresh organic matter from upstate New York, USA - Whitman soil sample_246_MG | ecosystem: Environmental > Terrestrial > Soil > Unclassified >... | reverse complement strand
TTTTTGGTGTCCAGGGTCAGAATTGAACTGACGACACGTGGATTTTCAATCCACTGCTCTACCGACTGAGCTACCCGGACAAGTAACTTTTGAGGGCCGGTTCCTACCGCATTCGCCAGCGATTGTCGCGCCTTTGTTGCATAAAATTTCGCCCGTGCGGCGGCCGGCCGGACTTCCGCGGCCGTTGGGCCCGTTTTTCGGCAAACCCGGCTTTCAGCGGAGTTTAAGGGCCCGCCGGCACGATCTCGCGCTTCCGACCGCGCACGCGATCTGCACGGCTGACGAGTTCGGCGTGAAGCGCCCAGAGCGGCGCCGCGAGCTCGGGGCCTTCTAGAAGCGAGAGAGCGGCGGCGATCGCCTCGATGGTCGACATTCCGTCCGGCTGGGTCGGGCGGCGCAAGCGAGTGGGGACGACATCGGGCGCCGGCAGGCTGAACTCGGGCAACGCTCGGAGTTCGGGGAGGCGTTTGTACATCCGGCGCGCTTGCCGAAAGCTCCCGTCGAGCACGATCAGGCGTCGTGGGAGGAACGGCAGTGGTCGCGCGGGCGCAGGACCGCTGCTGTAAAGCAGCACGCTCCCCGGCGCGCGGAGCGGCAGCGGGTCGAACGCTTCCCCGCCTCCGTAGGCAAGCACCCGCGATTTGGCCAGCACCAGAGCCGCGAAGCGACCGGTATTGCTGGTCATGAATTTTTCGGTCACGTGCTGGATGAGCACGATTTCGGTTCGCGCTTCTACGCGTGGAAGCACGCCACACACGCAGAACTCCAACTGCAACAGGCAGCGCGGGCAGTGTCCGTTCAGATCGCGAGGCGTGCTCGAGCGCATGATCGCCGGCTCATTTCTTTCGCGCGTTGCGCGAAAGTGCGCTCGGTCCTTGCGTCAGCTGCTCGAGCTTGCGCTGCAGGGCTTTGGGATTGATTGCACCCTTGTAAACGTAGAGCGCCGCTGACTCTGCCCCGTCCAACACTTCTTCGCTCACCCGCAGACGCGCGCTGACCACGAACACGATTTTGCTCGGAAGCCCCTGCTCCACGAGTTCGATGCGACGCCAGACGGCTGCCCGATTCCAAAAGCCCAGCACTTCACACAACACGATTTCGCCGGTGCCTTGATGCGTGAAGCAAAGATCCGGCACACACAGGCCCACGCCCGGTAAATCCAAGACGTCACGTGCCAGCTCGGCGCGCCAGCCTTCGTTGTCGCTGAAGGCTTCCAGCAACGCCTGCACCTCGTCGCGCGCGGGGGTCGCCTCGGGTGTGCGAGCTTGGCTCAGTTCCAGCGAGAACGACAGCGGGTCGCGCTTCTTCCCCCAGCGCAAGTCCGCGGTGAGCTTCACATTGTCGCAAGCCTCCAGCGCAGGCAGGAGCAAGGCTAGCTCCAACCCATACTTGGTGACTGACTCGAACAGGCTGTACGGGCCGTCGATTTCGATGTGGTAGCCACCGTCTGCGCGTGCCGACAAGCGAAACAAGAGCTGTCGGAACTTCAGCTTTTGGAAAAGCGCACGGTATTGATCCGGGGTAGCGCAGCGTACGTCGACGACTACGCGCACCGAGCACAGCAGCACCGCTTGGACTTCGGCGCGCGCGTGACGAGCGAGCAGACCCTCCGCATCGTACGCCGGCGCCTTGAGCAGCCGCTCCGCGCTACGCAGATCGGCGTACAAACCCGCTTCGAGCAGCTCGGGCGTGAGCCCCAGCACAGCCGCGGTCTCCGCCAGCACCTGATCGCGATCGAAACGCGCGCCGAGCGCCAAATCTTTTCGCGCCGCGGCCGCGCGCGAAAAGACTTCCCGCCGCAGAGTCGGTGCGTCGAGCGCGCTGGTCGCGTCGAACACGCTGTCGTCGAGCGCGAGCTTTCGCAAAGCTTGCAGGAGCTTTTTCTCTTGTGGAGCACTCTCGAGCTCGTCGAGCGCCCCTTCCACCACGAGTCGCGTTTCGTCGACCAAACCGGAGAGCGCGAGCAGCACTTGCTCGGCCAAGGCGCGCGCCCGCAGTGTCGCATCTGCCGACGGCTTGGACAGCGACAGCACGCCGTTCTTCTTTCTGACGCGAACCAGATCCGGACCAATCACGGCTCAGCCTCCCCCGTAGGCCGCGTGCTCGCGCCGACGGTCGCTCGTGTACACCTCGCCGGTCTTGCGTGAGACGAGCTCGTAAAGAGTCGCGAATTTGTCGCCTTTTCGCCGCAAAATGCGACCCAAGCGCTGCACGTGCTCGCGCACCGAGCCGCTGCCGCTGATGATGATCGCCACGCTCGCGTCCGGCACATCGACCCCCTCGTTCAGCACCTTGGAGGTAGCAATCGCTCGATAGCGACCGTCGCCGAAGCGCTCCAAAATTTCACTCCGCTCTTTGACCTTGGTTTGATGAGTGATAATCGGGATCAAAAAGCGCTTGGAGATGGCATACGCCGTGGCGTTGTCTTGGGTGAAGATCAGCGCCTTTTCGTCGCGGTGAGCTTCGAGCAAGCGCTCGATGTAGTCGAGCTTGGCCTGAGCCCCGAGCGACAGCTCGCGCTGGCGGCGATAGGCGCGCATCGCGCGTTGACCCGCGCTGGTGCGGGCCGAACGCATGATGAAGTCGCTCCAGCCGCGCGGGCTGCCCATGCGGATCCCTTGGCTTCGCACGAAGTCCAGATAGATGCCGCGCTCGAGCTCGTATTCGGCGCGCTCGGCCGGGCTCAGATCGACCTCGACGCGGACCGTTTCGTATTCGGCGAGGTAGGGGCCGGTCAGCTCGACAATGTCCTTGCGGTACACCGTCGGGCCGATGAGTCGTTGGAGCTTGGCGTCTTGTCCGTCCGCGCGCTCGGGCGTCGCGCTCAGACCGAGTCGGAAGGGCGCGAGGCAAAATTCTGCGGCCAATTGGTAGCTCGGACCAGGCAAGTGGTGACATTCATCGAACACCACCAGCCCGAAGCGCGCCCCGAAATGATCCATGTGCAAGCACGCAGAGTCGTACGTGGTGACCGTGAGCGGTTTGAGTTCATACGTGCCGCCACCCACGACTCCGACCTCGCACGCAAAGCTGGTACGCAACAGATCGTACCACTGTCGCACCAAGTCCAGCGTCGGAGCAACGACCAGCGTGCTCCGACGCTTGTCGTCAATCGCGAGCACTGCCACGTGGCTCTTGCCGGCCCCCGTGGGCAAGACGACCACGCCTCGCCCCTTGGCCTCGCGCCAAGCATCGAGCGCCTCGGTCTGAAAAGGCCGCGGTTCACGCTGCACCCCGAGCCCGGTTTCGAGTTCTACGTATGCCCGCGCTCGATCGTCGTACGCTGCGCCGCCGCGGTGCAGCAGGCGTACGATCTCGGCATAGGCCAGCGCAGGCGCACGGAAACAGCGACTGCGCGCGTCCCAGCTGGCATGCGGCGAAAGGCTCAGACCTTCGGGAAGCGTGCCTCGCAGCTCCAGCGTACCGGCGGCAAAACTCAGGTTGAGTGCGTTCACCGGAACATGCGCCCCGCGCCCTCTCCCGATGGAGGGCCGCCCATCAGCTCGACCGGAACGTGGAAGACGAGCTCGCCCATATACAGCCCTCGCCGCTCGCGCATGCGCACCAGAGAAACCGTACAGTTGCCGAATTTCAGGATGCATACCCGGGGGATCGGCTCGCAGAGCAGCGCCTTGACCAGTTGGTAGTGAAAGCCGCCGTGGCCAACCAGCAGCACGCGCTCCTCGCCCGCGCGGTGTCGCGCTTCGAGCCGCGCCAACAAGCGAGTCACTCGTGCTTGCACGTCCGCGTAGCTCTCTCCGCCGTAGGCAGCGAAGTCCCCGGTCTCACTCAGCGGACGATGCATGAATTCGGGGTGTGCTGCCCGGATCTCGTCTTCGTTCAAACCCTGCAACGAGCCGGCAGCGATCTCGGGCAGATCCTCGTCGACGACGGCGACCGGACGCACGCCGCTCGCGGCTACGATTGCCGCGGTCTCGAACGCGCGTTTCAGCGGGGAGGTGTAAACGGCATTCAGTGAAAGTCCGCTCGAGCCGATGAACGCAGCGGCGCGTTGCGCTTGCTCGCGACCGAGCAGGCTGAGCGGGTAGTCGCGCCGCCCCTGCATCCGGCCTTGGGCGTTGCCTTCACTCTCGCCGTGACGCAAAAGCATGATTTCCATGGGCGGTCGCGGCGGAGTTTGCCAGAATCCGTGCCCCAAGCCGCGAATTGTCGCGCACAGAACCGAGGAGCCGCACGCGTGGTCGATATCTACGGCGAATATCAGGGTGATCTCCATTGCAGCGCCCAGCATGGGCCTTCCGGGGCCGTGCTCGTCACGGACGCGCCCGTCGACAACCAGGGCCGCGGCGCGTCATTCTCGCCGACCGACCTGGTCGCGACCGGCCTCGGTACCTGCATGCTTACCGTGATGGGGATCTTGGCCCGGAAGCGCGGCATCGAGCTCGACGGCACCCGCGTCCACGTGAAAAAAACCATGACCGCCGTTGCGCCCCGGCGCATCGCCGAACTCGCGGTGGAAGTAACTTTCCCACCCCGGGCCAGCTACAGTGTCGCAGGCGCGCAGGCCGACTTCGAGCTAGCGGCGAACGAATGTCCCGTCCGCCTCAGTCTATTGGACGCGATTGCCGTCCCCACTCGCTTCATTTGGCAGAGCGAGTGAGCTCATTCCTCGCGCTCGGGTGCAGCCAGCGTTCCGACGCAAGAGTCGCCGTACGCGGAACGGAAGCAGCGAATGCCCACGACGTCCGGAACTCCCAAACGGCCAGCGGCGATCAAGACTCCGTAGCGCAACGCGCGTTCGTCACAGCCTTCTTTGCAGCTGGCGGAGAGATCGCCCAGGCTGGTGTGCGAAATGGGCAACCGCGGGAGTTCGTGAACGTCAGCACCCGTGCGAGCGGGCCGCTCGAACAGCGAGACCGTCGGCTCGAAGTTCAATGCGATGCGGAAAGCCAGCGAAGCATCCGGTTCGTCAATCCGCCTCACCTGGCTCGCGCTGGGCGCGGGCCGACTGGGAGCGTTCGAGCGGGGCGCGCTGAGGGGTCGAGGATTTGCGAGCGTTCCTCCGCGAAAACGCGCGACTTCTGCCGCGCACGACAGTTCGGACTTGGCAGGGCCGAGCGCTCGCGAGCTGCAATGAGCGCCGAGCAACGCCTCGCCGCCTGCGCTCGCCGCTGATTCGCGCAGGACGAACAGCAATCGTTCGTTCGAGCAATCCAAATCGCTCAGCGGTTCGTCGTGCAAAGGGCGAAAGCCGGCTTCTAGCCCGCAGCGTGCGTGCACGGTACCCAAGGTCTCGAGCTCTGACGTACGTGCGGCCAGCTCGAGCAAGGCTTCGGGTTCAGCACGCCGTGCCTCGCGCTTGCCTTGGAAATTAGCGGGATCGAAATGCCCAGCGCAAGCGCTGGCCAAAAACACAGGCGCGATGAACGCGAGCGCGTGCCAACGGCTCTGCTTTGCCCAGATCTCGGCTGTCATGCTGCGCGCAGCTTAGCGCGGAAGTGATGCCCACAAAACACATCGGCGCGGAAGGTCCGGACCTTCCGCGCCGATGCTTTCAGCGAACAGTGGTTCTCGGGCGCGGCGCTTTCGCACCGGCTCAAGAACGGGGCACTCAGGCGCCAGCGCCCGACGCGCCGCCTTCGGCCGCGCCGCCGGCACCAGCCGTCGGGGCCGGGCCGTCGCCGCCTGCGCCTGCGCCGCTCTCGGGCAAGCCTGCTGCGCCGCCCTCGGACGCGCCCGCGCCGCCGCCGACGTTTTCGTCGGTGCCGGCCTCGTTGCCGCTTCCGGACCTGCCCGCGCCGCCGGCCTTGCCAGCCGCACCAGCCGCGCCGGCCTTACCGCCAGCGCCGCCCGCAGCCGGGCCCGAGTCGTCGTCGCTTCCGCATCCCACAAGCGCGATGCCCGCGCCAAGCGCGACCACTGCGAGCAAGCCAGTTAGCTTCTTCATATCCATATCCTCCGAATAACCTAGGTTAGTCACGTAACACGTGGGGCTATCTCGCCCGCTGGCCCTTAAGCACGTACCGTGCCACTTTGGCGCAGCACCTTGGAAGCCAGCTAAGATCTAAGAACTATTAGTGATTTTAAGCGTAGTGCGTGCCACAGACCCACACCGGCCACCATGAACCCCGACTTTCGTGTCATGGTGGCGGCCCTATTACAACTGCTCGAATCTCATTGCAATCGTATGACGAAGCGGTTTCCGCCCCAACTACACGGGTAGGCCGCAGTGGGTGCGGGTAGCAGCTTCTCCGCTTCGGTGTCGCGCTTGAGCAAGCGCCGACAACTACGAGACTTTTTCGGATGAGACCGGCCGGTCGCCCTAAAACCTAGAAGAAATCAGTCGCCGCGCTTTTTTCGCATCGTGGGGGTCAGTTTTTGGAGTCGACCGACAGCGGGGCCGATGGCGTCGCGCCCAAATCGGTCTCGTATGGCGTCCAGGGCAACCCCCAATTGCCGCTTCGGTCGCGGGCCCTCGGAGAACAAATCGAGCTGAGCCTGCTGAGTGGGGCTCAGTTGCGAGATGGAGACGCCGAGCAGGCGCACCGGCTCGCTGATCTTTGCCGCGTCCCACAGCTCGAGCGCGACGTCCCGGATGAGGCTGCCGTCATCGGTCGGCACGCGCAGCGTCCGTGCGCGCGTGAGCACCGGGTATACGGGCTCGTCACCCTCTTCGCCCGGAACGCGGGCCGCGCGGCGCGTGCGCGCCATCCCCAATTTGATCTTGAGCGTGATCGTCTGTCCAACATAGCCCGAGCGACGCAAGCGACGCGCGACTTCGTCGGCGTGACCGGTCAGCGCAGCGCTGACCAGTTCGCGCTCCTGGACGTTCACTTCGAACGTGTTCTCCTCGCCGATTGATTTTGCAACGCGGTCAGAAATCACCGGGCGCTGGTCTCGACCGCCAGCCAACGCCTGCAACTCGAGCGCGCGATCGCCGAATTGCCGTACGAGCTGAGCCGAATCGTAGTTCAGCAACTCGCCCAGTGTTTTGAGGCCGAGCCGCTCGAGTTTCTGCGCGAGTACCGGACCCACTCCCCACAGCCGGCGCAACGGCAGTGGAGCGAGCAGCGCGCGGACTTCGTGCCCTTGCACCACACGCAGGCCGTCCGGCTTGGCCAACGTGCAAGCGATCTTGGCGACTAACTTGTTCGGCGCTACAGCCACCGTGACCGTAAGCCCGGTTCGCTCACGGACGCGCTGCTTGAGCTGGGTTGCGAGCTGCAATGGCCCCCCAAACAACCGCTCCGAACCGGTAATGTCCAGGAACGCTTCGTCCAGGGCAATCGGCTCGATCTCGGGTGTGAACTCGGTGAATACCGAGTGTACCTGCTCCGAAACTTCGGCGTAGCGAGCCATGTTGGGCGCGATGAACACGCCTTCAGGGCACAAGGCGCGCGCCCGGAAGCCGGGCATCGCGGAACGCACCCCGTATTTACGCGCTTCGTAGGACGCAGCGGAGACCACTCCGCGCGCCGAGTTGGCTCCCACAATCACTGGTCGGCCGCGCAACTCCGGCCGATCACGCTGCTCGATGGACGCATAAAAAGCGTCCATGTCCGCGTGCAGAATGAAGCGCGATCCAAACTCGGCCGAGGTCACGCAGCCTTCCCTACCGCGCTGCGCTCTTCGGCTCTTCGAATAGACTGGCTCCGGGGATGAAGCTGAGTGGCACGCGGCCAGTCTCCCCGACGCGATTCTTGTAAACGAAGAGCTCCATCGCCCGTACGCCTTGTTCGGGCGGCACGTCCAAGACGGGACGCAGTTCCGCGGCGATGGTAACCGCCGGCGCGACAAACTCGGCGTGCCGGGAGAGTGTGGTGAAAACGACCGAGCAGCCCTGCTCGGCGATGCGCCGCAGATCGTAGGCTACGTGCGTGACCCGCCCTTCCATGCTGCCGTTCGCCGCTGCAGCGTGCGACACCGAACCGTTGCCGACCGCCGAAAATGCCTCGATGTCGTCGACGATCAGCGCGGCCCGTTCGTGGCGCGACCACTGTTGAGCCGCACACTCGGCCAGTGACTGCGTGGTCTCCAGGCCTCGGGCTCGGTACAGGTGCAGCTGCGCGCCGACCTTTTTCACCACCGCCTCCACGGAATCGGCCACCGCACGGTGGGTCGTCACACCCTGCCAGGCTTGGCCCGACCAAATCATGCCGTAAGGTATGTTTACTTCTGGGTATTCCCGGTACAGCGCGCGCGCCGTGAGCCGGGCCATGAGCTCCGTGGCATCGAGCGAGGCACTGGCGAACACCGCGCCGGCCTTGGCGCGCGCCGCCATGTAGCCAATCAGCAGCGCGAGTGCGGTGCGTCCGACACCCGGCGCGCCGGCGATCGCCAACACAGTGCCGCTGCGCAGCCCACCGTGGAGCATGCGATCGAGGGTCGGGAAGCCGGTCGCGGTAGCCGGGGCATGCGAGCCGAGGCGCGTCGTCACGTCCACTTGCATGGCCGTGAGTGCGATCCCTGCCGCCCCACCAGACCTCGGAATGTTGTCGGAACTCACGACTCGAGGATAGCCGACTCGGGGCCGGGCGACCTATCTGGTCGCCCCGCGTCACACCCCCATTTTCCAATCAGCCACGCCAGGGAGGGCCGGGCGTTTCCGAGCGGGACGGTGAACCCGAGACAAACATCTCATTGCGGGACCGCAATTGCTCGGATTTCCCTGATTTTTGCATGGCACGCGCTTCGCAAGAGGGGACCCGCACATGGCTAAGAAACGGACTCATTCACTGCCGCCCTTGGCGTTGACCTTGGACGGCAGCCTGCTCATCAACGCTGCCGGGCAACTCGATCCCACCCTCCTCGCGAAGCTGGCCCAGGCGCTTTCGGTAACACCCAGCCAACTGTTCGTCGGTAGGCGATTGCCCCCAGCACAGCAGCGCCAAGCCCTCCAGCGCTTCGATGACGCGGCGGCCGAAGCTGCGGCCCGCATTCATGGACTCAGCGCACAAAGTTCTACCCGCAGCAGATTGCGCAAGAATAACAAAAAGGTCTGAGGTACAACCACAAATGCCCTTACGATACCCCAATCACCCATGGGGAAAACCTCGACCGACTCCGCCGTTGCATTCAAGTCCTCGCTGAAGACTGGAGCTGAACGTTTCCTAGCCCAGGCCCTCGCCCACGCGCAGGCTCAAGGCTTTCGCACTCCCGATGATTTCCTAAGGCACTTCAAGCCTCTCGACTTGATGGTGGCGCTCGAATCCGCGCACGAGCTCCGTGCCGAGATCTTGGTCAAGGCCGCCGGAGTCCACCAAAAGATCGCAATCAAAAAGTCGACCACTTCGGGCGCAGAAGATTTGCGCATTGCGATCGAAGAAGGCCTGACGGATGCCGCAGCGATCCTGGAGCTCTTTCCCGCTGACGACCGCGTTCGCTACCTCGAGGCACCGCGGCTCTGGTCGTTTCTGGTCGAAGACGAATTTTGGTCGACGCTGAACGCGGAAGCGAATCGTGAGCGCGCGATCGGTCGCATGACGTTCACACTCGAGAACGCGCTGCGCGAGGATCTGATCACTTTGGCCGATATCGCCGATGGCATCACCTTCGAGATGCTGTCGACGCGCTTGCCGCACAAAGAACTACAGAAGCTCGTGGCGCATGCGCTGAAGCTCGGCCGCGAGCGCAAGCCACTGACTGAAGAAGCGTTGCTCGACAGCGTTTCTCTGCCGCAAATCGTCGGCTACGTGCCACTCGAGCACGTTTGGAAGTCGGTGATCGTCGAGCGCGTCGCGAAGCCCGCGGGGTTCTTGGCAGCGCCGGCAACGGTCGAGGCCAAACCACCTTCCGCGCCCACGGCTCCAGCGAATCGACAGTCCTCGCCTCCGCCGCCGCCCTCCGGCCGAGAGGAACCCGCTGGGGACGCGCGCAAGTCAGTACCACCGCCGAAGCCGCCGAGCGGTGCGCCGCGCAAGCCAGAGGACAGTCTGGCAGAAATGGCAGCCGCTGAAGACGACGTGGACAAGCTGATTCAAAACGCGCAACGACCGGCTCCGGAAGAGGAAGCTCGTCGACGCGTGTTGGAGAAGCTCGCCGGCATCAGCCGCTTGCCGCCCCACCATGAAGCGCTGACTACGCCCGTACTGCTCTCGATCGAGTCGATGTACGCGGAGCTGCTGACCGCTTCGACCGACGAAGCGCGCGAGCTCTGCATCCGCGACTCGTTCCCCAACCCGGCGCAGATGTCGAGCGCGTTGCTCGCGTTGATCGAACTCTTGGATCCGAGCATCGACATCAACGACCCGGTGATCCGCGACGCGGACGTCGACTCATTGATCAAGGTGGTGCTGTTCGAAGAACGGCATCGCTACGAACAGGCGCATCCCTCGTTGCGCCCGCCGCCTGCGGGAGGCGCTCCGCTGCCGCCACCAACCGCTGGCTCGCGCCGCGGCGGTTCCGCGCCGGCTCCGCCACCCCTTCCCCGCCCCGCGGGTTCCGGCGGCCCCAGCATGCCACCGCCCTTGCCGCCTCCGGGCGGTGAGAAGCGCGCTCGCTGAACGAGCGCATTCGTCACAAAAGCCAGAAGGCCGAGCCGGTTACCCTGCTCGGCCTTCTGCGTTTTGTATCGAGTGCCGACGGAGGGACTTGAACCCCCACGACCTTGCGATCGCGTGGACCTGAACCACGTGCGTCTGCCAATTCCGCCACGTCGGCATTCTTGGTCGTTCCAAGAACCCAGGCACTTCTCAACTCTGCTTGTGTCGTGTCACCAGGGGTCGGCCGTGAAGCCGATCAGGTCCCAACTGGCGCGCCGGGTCTACCTCAGCGGGGCGGCAAGATGCAAGAGGAACGAGTGACAAACCACCGCGACGAGCTTCCGTCCTCGCCGCCGCGGCCAGAAAAAACTGCTGGCAGTCCGCGCGCAGCTAGGTCGAGATGCGGCGATGCGCGGATTTTTGATTGGGCTCAGCATCTCGCTTTCCTTCATCCTCGGCTGTGTCGCGAGTTCGACCGGCCATGGGGTGCCGAAGGCCGAAGCCGCGGCGGTAGTAGAGCAGCGCTGGTCGTACTTCTGCTTCGAGGCGGCCAGCGCCGACGACGTGAGCTTCAAAGCAAACGCCGCAGGCATGCGCGGTTGGGAAATGGCGTCTGCGACCACCAACGGCAACGGGCAGATGGTCTGGTGCTTCCGCCAACCGCGTCCCTGACCCGGCTAAGTCTCGAAAGCACCTGTTCGGGACGCCTCGAGGAGGCCCGCTCAATCCCGACTGGGTACCACCGCGAGGCAACCTTGCGCATCGAGCGCAACCAGCCCTTGCTTGAGCAAACGTCCTGCGGCGCGCTTGAAGGCCTTCTTGCTCAAGCCGAACAGTGCACGCAACTCTTCCGGTGATGAATGATCGCCGACGGGGAGCGCGCCTGGCTTGCTGATGATTCGCAGCACGGTCTCCGCGTCGTGCTCGAGCTCTTGGTGTGCGTGGGCGCGCAGTGAGAGCTCCAGCTTGCCGTCCGCATGCACGTGGCTGACGCGAAAGCGCGCGGCCTGACCGCGCGTCAGACGATGCGGCTCCGACGCTGGCACGAGCCCCAGAAAACGACGCTCGACGATCGCAAACAGCCCAACTTCGGGATCGTTGCGCCAGGCTTCACCCTCGAGCCATTGATCCTCGATGAATTGACCAGGTTCGAGATCCAAGAGTTCGCTGATGCGCATGGTTCCAGCGAGCCGGCCCGTGTCGTCTAGATAGACGCCAATCGGCTCACGAGACCCCACATGTAGCTCGCGTGTCTGCTCTTTGAAGGGCACGAGCAGGTCTTTGGCCAGACCCCAATCCACGAAGGCGCCGAAGCTCGTACAGCTAGTGACCCGCAGAAACCCGACCTCGCCCAGTTGGAGCTTGGGCGTGCGCGTGGTGGCCAGCGGGCGATCCTCGGAGTCGAGGTACACGAAGACGTCGAGCGCGTCCCCAACCTGGGCTCCGGCCGGGATTTCCGAGCCGATCAACAGCAAACACGGTGCATCCTCGGCCAAGTTGGCAGGATCACCCAAAAATGCGCCTGACGGCGTGAAGCGCCGCACGCTGAGCGTGGTCGCGCGACCAAGTAAGGCTTTGAAATCCATCTGACGGGGCTGACGTGACTGAGCTGGAGCCGAGGCCGAGCGAGTTTGGCACAAGGAGGACTCGGAGAGTACCTTCTTGGGCTATCCTCGAGGATCATCCAAGCATGGCTTTTAGCCCCGGCGATGTCGTCAACAACCGTTACCGGATCCTGGACAAGCTGGGTGCGGGCGCGCATGGCATCGTGTTTCGGGCCCGTGATCTCGAGACGCGTGACGAAGTGGCGCTCAAGTTTTTGGGTGACGGCAAATCGCTCGACCCCGAATACACCCGGCGCATCGAGCGCGAGGCGATGGCCATGGCGCGTCTGCGCGGCACCAGCGCCGTCTACGTGCACGGCTTGAACACCGCTCAAGACGGCAGCTTGTACTTGATCATGGAGGTCTTGGTCGGCAAAGACTTCGAGGACTACTTGGGAGAAGCCGAGCGCATGGGCGGTCGGCTCAAGAAACCCAAGCTGCTCGAGCTCTTGCGACCCATCGTGGACACGCTGGAGACCGCGCATCGGAAAGGCATCGTCCACCGCGACCTCAAGCCGAGCAACGTGTTCATCGTTGACCCGGCGCGCGGTGGCGGAGTGCGCTTGCTCGACTTCGGTTTGGCGAAGATGTTGGACGCCAGCGCCCTTACCGCAGACGGCATGGTGGCCGGAACGCCCAGCTACATCTCGCCCGAAGCCTGGAAGGGGATCTCGCGCATCCTCGACCACCGGGTGGATGTTTATTCGCTGGGTGTACTGGTTTTTCGTGCGCTGAGCGGGCGAACGCCGGCGCCCAAGGGCAGCGTACTCGACGTGTGCAGCTGGGCGATGAAGGGCGACCGTCCGAGCCTGCATGCGCTCAGACCGAGCTTGCCGCGCGCCATCGATGCGTGGCTGGAAAAAGCGCTGGCAATCGAGCCGGACGATCGCTTTCAGAGCGTGCGCGCGCAGTGGACGTCGCTCGAGGGCCTATTGGCCGAGCGCAGCAGCCCGCTTTGATTCACAGCGTGCCCAGCTTGCGGCGCGCGATCAATGCCGCATCGCTGACCCAGAAGCGCAACAGATCGTGCACGCTGCGCATGCCTTGAGTCAAAGTCGTGCCGGTGAGGCCGGCGAGATCGCCTTCGGTTTGGCGCAACAGCCCAATGCTGCCGGGCAAATCATCACTGAGGATCAACGCGGCGCGTTGGGCGCCGAGCCGCGCGCGGAAGTGCCACTCGGCTGGCTCCAAGCGCGGAGCCGCGATGTACGCGCGCGCGGCTTCCTCCACCGCACCACGGCCTAGCCAGGGCAGCGAGCGCGACACGCGACGGGCATGACTATTCAAGAACTCTTCGTCAGCCAAACCCGCTGCAAACGACGAGTCGGCCGTGCGCGCGGCGGCTGCCAGCAGAACCGAAAGGGCTTCCGCCGGCAGCTTGTCGATTGCGTGCAGGTTGCGCGAGATATTGGCCATCACGCGTGCGAGCAAGAATACCTGCTGCCCCTCGGCGAGCTTGGCGAAGCCACTCGGAACGAGGATTGCGACCGGATCGCTGAATTCCACGTCGATCGTCGGACCTGGCGCGCGGTGAAGATACAAGTCGTACTCTTCGACGCCAAACACGTGGGCCACGCGATCGGCGAGGGCTCGCAGCGGGTGCCCGGACTTGGCGTTGATCCGATCCCGCCCGCTGACGCCGAAACGCTCGAAATCCGGCGGGTAAACTTTGCCCAGACCTTCGGCAATTTGCACCAACAGAGCGCTGGCTGCGTCATCCGGTGGCAACGCAGCGATGGCTTGCAGTTGGCTCGCGTCGAAAGCACCGGGGTGGCCCGCGCCCGCGCGCGGGGCGCGAGCACTGAGCGTTGCGCGCTCCAGGTCGTTGGCGGCGTTCAGCGCCAACAGCGGCGCCAGCGCCAAAGTGGCTTCCGCGTTACGACCCAGCCCTTTGAAGGCTTCGGACAGCTCGCGCCAAGCTCCGGGACGCATCACGTCGGTCTCGAGCACGCGGCGCGCAGCGGCTACCGCGGGCGCGAATTGACCGGCTCGCAATAGCCGCGTGGCGAGCTCCGCCTGCAGCTCCACGCGCTCGCCGACTTTGTTCAGGCCGCGCGTCAAGGCCTGCACGGCTTGTTCGGGCTCAGCCATGTCTTCGGAGAGTACGCGCGCGATCTCCAGGTAGGTCGGGATGAGCGCTGGCGAAGTCGGTTGCGCATCGTCGGCGAAACGCGAGAGCGCGGCCACGTAGCGACCGTAGTTGGCGGGTCCTTTGCGCCCTTCACTCGCGACCAACTCGCGAAACTCGGCTGCCGCCGCGCCCTCGACGCCGACCAGCGCCACCGCTTGCTCGTAGGCCTGAATCGCCGCCGCGCTTTGACCGCGTGTCCGCTCCAAGCGGCCGACCTCCACCAGGGCCAATACTCTGGAGTTCAACTCGGGTGAAACCTTGACCAGACGTCGCGCGGTCTCCGCAGCGTGATCCAACTGATTTTGGCGGCGCTGCAGCGAGAGCAGCCGACTGAGGGCCGGGCGATGGTTCGGGTCGCGCGCGAGCGCCGCGTTGAGGTTGCTGAGAGCGCGGCCGGGGTCGTTCAAGTGTTCGTCGAGCACCGCGGCGAGACGCACGTGTGCGTCGACCAAGACTTCGTCCGCCGGACCTTGGCCGATCACCTGAGACAGCCGCTCGACCGCCTCTGCCCACTGGCCATCGCGGGTGTACAGATCAGCGAGCTTCATCAGCGTAGGCAGATGATTCGGCACCAGGTTCTTGGCTCGATGCAGCGCTGCCAGCCCCGCTGGAATGTCATTCTTCTTGTCAGCGTACAGCTCTGCCACGCTGACCCAGATGTTGGCCACTCGCTCGGGCTTCTTGGCGGCGCTCGCGGCCTGAGTGAACAGCGCGATCAAGCGATCGACCTCGCCGCGCGCGAGCAAGAGTTCGCGCAAGCGGTTTGCGGCCCCTTCGTGCTCGGGGTTGATTTCCAGGGCCCGCGCCAGGCTTTGTACGGCGCCGGCGACATCGCCATGTTCGGTGCGACAGTTCGCGGCCTTGATCAAGAGCCGTGCTGCAACGCTCGAGTCGAGACCCATCCGGGCCTCACTCTCCGCCGCTTCCTCCAAGAGCTCGGGGATCTGACCCCGTTCCGCGATCCGGCTCAACCCGCGCGCGGCTGCGATGCTCTCCGGATCGTGGCGGAGTGCGGAACGAAACATCTCCAGCGCCGAAGCGTCGCCGAGTTCCTCTAGGGCCTCGGCCAAGCGCGCGTGATAGAGCGCGATCAGCTGCGGCTCTTCCACCATGGCCCCGAGCTTGGCGTCGATGTGCGCGAGCAGCTTCTTGTCGCCCTCTCGCAGCGCGCGCTGTTCGAGGGCACGCAGCGCCGCCAAATCCGTCGGCAAGAGCTGCAAGATCGCGAAGTAACTATTTTGCACTTGCTCCGGCGAGGCGCCGGCAAACTCTTCCTGGATGCGCCCCAGTTCGCGCAGTGCACCGACCCGCGCCGACGGCTCGTTGAATACGCGCGCCTCGGAGGAAAGCACGCCACAGAGCAGGTCCCATGCGCCGCGTTCCGCGTACAGCGGCTCGAGCGCGAGCAGCGCATCGACGTGTCCGGGGTCTTTGTGAAGCACGGCTTCGAAGCAGCTGATGGCTCGCACCGGATCGCCCAGTTCGTCTCGCCACACTTCGCCTTCACGCAACAGCGCAGCGACCGCAAGCTTGGGATCCTTGGCGGTTTCTGCCTCGCGCGCGAGTTCGTCGACCAAGCGCTTGAAGTCGCGCGCCTCGGTCAACAGTCGGAGTCGACCATCGCGTGCGGGACGAAAATCAGGCTCGACGCCGAGCGCCGCTTCGTAGGCTGCCAGCGCCTTTTCCGGCGACTTCAAGCGATACTCGTAGACCTCGCCCAACCGGAAGGAAGTGCGCGCACGCTGCGCCGGATCTTTCAGCGAGCTCAACTCGAGCTCCAGCAACTTGACGTATTCGTCGAAGCGGTTGCGTTCGGCCAGCTTGCGACCCAGCGCGTGCAGCGCTTGCTGATTGAACGGGTCCATCTCGATCGCCTTGCGATACGAGACGATGGCGTCTTCATCGCGGCCGATGCGGTCCTCGTACAGCTCCCCCATCTTGAACAATAGCGCAGCGGACTGCGGATTTTTGCCAGAGATGCGTAGCTCGGCCTGGTACGTCTCGAGCAGATCTTCGTAGCGGCCCGCTTTGTAATGAAGTCGACCGAGGCTGGCCAATGCGGGCGCGTAGGTGCGATCGAGATCGTAGATCTTGCGGTATAAGGCGAGCGCCGCGTCGTCGTCGCCGAGTTCGACCTCGGACACTTCGCCCGCGCGGTGCAAAATCGCGAGCCTTTGGCGCTTGTCCGGGATCTTCTGCGCCTCGAGCTCGAGCGCCTGGACCAAGTCCTTGAAGCGACCGGCGCGCTCCGCGGCGCGCTGCAGGGCGTGGATAGCTCCCAGGTGTTGCGGATCCACGTCCAAGATTCGGCGGTACGCCGTGAGCGCCTGAGCCGGCGCCTCGAGGGCGTCTTCGTACAAACGACCGACCTTGAATAGGTAGGTGATCTTGGTTTCGTCGTCCCCTGCGCCGTCCACCGCGCGTTCGTACAGCTCCGCCAGCTCGGGAAACCGCTGAGCCTGGGTGTATAGTCGAGCCAACGCTTTGAAAGACGGCGCGTAGCCGGGCAGCACACCGAGTGCCCGCGCGTGGTGTTGCACGGCTTGGTCGACGAGCTTGAGTTCGGATTCGTAGATCTGGGCGATACGCGAGTACGCGGCGGCGCGCCGGGCCGGATCGCTCGTCGCCTCTGCCTCTCCAGTGTGCACGCGGACCAGCTCTTGCCACTGCTTGCTGCGGGTATAGAGCTTGGCCAAGGCCTGAATCGCAGGCACGTAGCCGCGCTCGGCGGACAGCGCACGTTCATACCATTCGATGGCGCGCGGCTCTTCGCCCAGCTTGTCTTCGCAGATCTGAGCGATGCGATGGTAGATGCCGACGCGCTCGGTCGACACTTCGACACGCGCGGCGATCCGCTCCAGGATGCGCACCAAATCGGCGTGGCGTCGCGAGAGCTCGTACACACGGGCGAGCTCCTCCAAGATCATCGGTTCGTCTGCCACCTGAGCCAGCGCTCGCTCGAGTGCGTCGGCCGCGGAGTCGAGGTTACCGATGCGATCGGCGTACAGGCGAGCGACACGGTACAGCGACAGCGCGCGAACTCCGGGATCCGCCGACAGCACCGCCTCGCGTTCGAGAACCGTGATCAGGTCGTGATGACGCTGGTGCGCCGCGTGCAGTCGCTTGAGCGCCAAAATCGCGGAGGGCGCGCCCGGGTCGGCCTCGAATGCCGCCTGGTACAGCTCGGTCGCCGTGTGGTTGTCGCGTTTGTGAGCTTCGAACAGGCGTGCGCGCTCGGAGAGCACTGCTGCGCGATGTCGCCCGTCGGATGACAATACTTGCGCCGCACGCTGGTAGGTCTTCTCCAGGGCGTCCCAAGCCTTGGCGGTAAGCTCGGCCCGCTCGACGGCGCGCAGCGCCGAAGGATTGGTCTCGTCCAGCTCGAGCGCGGCCTCGTAGGCATCACGCGCCTCGCGTTTGAGGCCGAGCTTCTCGTCCAAAATGCGCGCTTTCTCCAGCGAGACCAGCGCCTTTTTGGCGGCGTTGGAGGTCGCGCGCAGCTCGGCGTCGAACAGCGGCAAGGAAGCGGCGAACTGGCCTGCTTGAAGCAACGCGCGGCGCGCGCCAAGGATCGAAGGCAAGTGATCGGGTAGCAAGCGATGCGCGACTTGGTAGTGCTCAGCCGCCCCCGCCAGATCGCCGAGCGAGCTATCTTGTAGGCGCGCGATTTCGAAATGCAGACGCCCCGCGCGTTGCGGAGTCGGCTTTTGCTCGAGTTCCCGCTCGCAGGCCAAGATCAGCTCTTTGGCATTCTGAACGCGTGTCACCGAGGCTTGGTTTTTGTCGCCGGGAACGCTCGCTTTGAGCAGCGTCGGCGCGTCGCTGACTGTCTCTTCGTGCGTGCCGAACGACAAGGTTTTGATCACCGCAGCGCGACCTGCCTGACTCAGCTCGCTCACCGCCACAGGAACGGGCGCGTGCGAAACGGAGGCACTGGGCGCGGCCTTCGCCGAGGCGGCCGGCGCCGCGCTCGGAGACGAGGCGGGCGCGGCCTTGGGCGACGAAGTGGGCGCGGCCTTGGGCGACGAGGCGGGCGCAGCCTTGGGCGACGAGGTGGGCGCAGCCTTGGGCGCGACTGCGAGCGTGGGCGGCTCCGAGAGGGCGGGCGCGGACGGCGTCTCTTCTCGGCCTCGCTTGGGCGCCGGCGGTGGCGCTGCCGAGCGCACGGGCGCCGGGGGTGCCTTGCTGCGCGCCGGCTCGGGTGCCTTCGGCGCACGCGACGGCGGCAGCGGTGGCGGGACGGAACGGGGGCGCGCGCTGGGAGCTGACTTCTTCGGGGAGTTTGGTTCGTCCGCCATAGCCGGAATCAATCTAACACGGCCATCGGGCGCGGTTGGGGCGCTATCCGAGCCTTCGCATGGCCCTGTGGCCGGAGTGCTGCCCACATTGGCTCCGGCGTGCTATCAACCGCCGCCGTGAGCGCCCCCCCCGAACTAGTCATCATCCGCGACGTGCGCGCGTTCGACCCGAGCGGCGACCTAGACGTCCACGCAGACGTGGTCATCGAGCGCGGCCGAATCACTCGCGTCGGCAAGGACGCGGCACTTGGCCTCGCAAATGCCGAAAGCGCGCGCCGCATCGACGGGCGCGGGAAGCTGCTCTTGCCGGCCTTCGTGGACATGCACGCCCACCTGCGCGAGCCGGGGCAAGAGTACAAAGAAGACATTCGGAGCGGCCTCGCCGCTGCGGCGGCCGGCGGGTATGCGCATGTGTGCGTGATGCCAAACACCAAGCCGGTCAACGACACCCGCGCGGTCACCGAGCTGATGAAAGGCCGCGCCGCCGAGGTGGGTGGGCCGAGCTTGCACCCGATCGCCGCCATCACCATGGGACAGCACGGCAAAGAGCTGACCGAGATGGCCGAGCTGCGCGACGCGGGTGCAGTGGGCGTGAGCGACGACGGCGTGTGCGTAATGTCCTCGGCCGTCATGCGACGCGCGCTGGAATATGCCAAGAACTTCGACCTGCCGGTGATTCAACACGCCGAAGATCACGACCTGACCGCGGGCGCGGACATGCACGAAGGCGAGGTCTCCACCAAGCTGGGGCTACGCGGCTGGCCGCGCATCGCCGAAGACGTGATCATCGCTCGCGACGTGTTGATCGCGGAGTACACCAAGGCGCGCTACCACGCAGCGCACATTTCTACGCTGGGCGCAGTGCGCATCATTCGCGAAGCCAAGTCCCGTGGCATCGACGTCACGTGCGAAGTGACCCCTCACCACCTGCTGCTCACCGATCAAGCGGTGCTGGGCTACGACACCGGCTGCAAAGTAAATCCGCCCCTGCGCGAGGCAGCCGACATCGATGCCTTGCGCCGAGCACTCGCCGACGGCACGATCGACGCGATTGCCACCGATCATGCCCCGCACTCTTCGCTCGAAAAGGACTGCGAATTTTCCGAAGCCAAGCCGGGCATGATCGGCCTCGAGCTGTGCTTCGGTCTGCTGTTCAAGTTGGTCGGCCAATCCGGTCTCACCCTGGCCCGCTTGATCGACGCGCTGTCCGCGCGTCCCGCAAAAATCGTGGGCATCGAAGCGCCGCGCATCCGCGAGGGGGCGTTGGCCGAGCTGGTCTTGATCGACCCCGAAGCGATCCTCAACGTAGAAAAAATCCCATTCCAGTCGAAGAGCCGGAATACGCCGTTCATGAAGCACGAACTCAAAGGAAAGATCATGCTCACCCTCGCTCGAGGTCAGATCGCATTCGAGACCGCCGGAGGCCTACCGTGACCGCGCGCCCAGCGTATCTCGCGCTCGCTGACGGGACGGTTTTTCCGGGCAAAGCATTTGGTGCGAACACCAGCGCCGTTGGCGAGGTCGTGTTCACGACCGGCATGACCGGGTACCAAGAAGTCCTCACCGACCCCTCTTATACCGGTCAAATCGTGACGATGACCGCGCCGCAAATCGGGAACACCGGGATCAACGAACAAGACCCGGAAAGCGTCGACGATCGCCCGCAGGTCGCTGGCTTCGTGATCCGCGAAGAGAGTCCGGTGGTATCGAACTATCGCTCACGAGAGACGCTCGATTCGTACCTCGCGCGCCACGGCATCATCGGCATCTCCGAGATCGACACGCGCAAGCTGACCCGTCACCTCCGTGACAAGGGTTCGCAGAACGGCGCGATCGGCAGCGAGAGTCCGGACACCCTGGTCGACCGTGCACGCTCGGCGCCCAGTATGGAGGGCTTGGATTTGGTGGCGCGCGTCAGCCCCAAATCCAGCTACGAGTTCAAAGAGTCGCGAGCGGAGTGGGGCGTCACCGCGCTCGATCCGCGCGACGGCGGTAGCGCGCCGAGCGGTCGCAACTTTCACGTGGTGGCTTATGACTACGGCGCCAAGCGCAACATCCTGCGCTGCTTGGTCGACAGCGGCTTCAAAGTCACCGTGGTGCCTGCGAACACCACGGCGGAGGCCGCCCTGGCGCTGAACCCGGACGGGATCTTCCTCTCGAACGGCCCGGGCGACCCAGCCGCCCTACCGTACGCGGTGGAGAGCGTGCGCGGCCTGCTCGGCAAGAAGCCGATCTTCGGCATCTGCCTGGGGCATCAGCTCTTGGCGCGCGCGCTCGGAGCCAGCACCTACAAGCTCAAGTTCGGCCACCGCGGGTTGAACCAACCCGTAAAAGACCTCACCACCCAACGCGTTGAGATCACGACACAAAACCACGGATTCGTGGTCGATGTGGATTCACTCAAGGGCGTGGCGCGCAGCACTCACCTACACTTGAACGACGGCAGTAGCGAGGGCCTCGAGGCCACCGACGCCCAGGCCTTCAGCGTGCAATACCACCCGGAAGCTGCTGCGGGCCCGCACGATGCATTGTACCTCTTCGACCGTTTCCGCCGCATGATGGACCGATGACCGAAGCCGAGCGCACGATCCATTTCGTCAGCCTTGGCTGCCCGAAGAACCGCGTCGACAGTGAAGTGATGCTGGGGGTAGCCGAGCGCGCGGGCTACCGTCACGTGGCCGAAGCCGAAGACGCGTCCGTGATCGTGGTCAATACCTGTGGCTTCATCGACGCGGCCAAGAAGGAATCGATCGACACGATCTTGGAGCTCTCCGGCTACAAGGACACCGGGGCCTGCCAAAAATTGGTGGTATCGGGCTGTTTGAGTCAGCGCTACCCCGATGATCTGGCGGCAGATCTGCCCGAGGTCGATCATTTTCTGGGCTCGAGCGACATGCTCAAGCTCGAGACCGTGCTCAGCGGCAACGCGGCGCGCATGCTGGTGGGCAACCCGGCGGACTGGGTCGTCACGGCCAGTGACCCGCGGCGCGTGTCCACTCGTGGCCGCAGCGCGTACGTGAAGCTCGCAGAGGGTTGCAACCGCAGCTGCTCGTTTTGCGTGATCCCCGAAATGCGCGGCAAGCAGCGTTCGCGTCCAACCGACGACGTCGTTCGCGAGGTCGAGGCTTTGGTCGCCGCGGGCGTGCTGGAGGTGAACCTCGTCTCCCAAGACACCATCGCCTACGGCCGGGACTTGAAAGACGGCTCCAATCTGGCGGACGCGGTACGCCGAATCGCGGACGTGCCCGGCTTGCGCTGGGTGCGCGTCTTCTATCTGTACCCCGAGAAGATGACCGACGATTTGATCGATTTGATCGGCACCCACCCCAAGGTCGTGCCGTACATCGACATGCCGATTCAGCACGCCGCCGACGGCATGCTTCGGCGCATGAAACGCGGGCACGGCGGCGAACGCTTGCGCGAGCTGGTACTGCGGCTGCGAGCGCGCATTCCAGGTCTATTTTTCCGCACCGCCTTCATCGTTGGTCACCCCGGCGAGACCGAAGAAGAGTTCGAAGAGCTGTGCGAGTTCGTGCGCTTTGCGGAGTTCGACCGCGTCGGCGTGTTTCAATACTCGGATGAGTCCAGCGCGCACTCCAGCACGCTGCCGGACAAGGTACCGCCGAACACAATCGCCGCTCGTGCCAAAAAGCTGATGAGCATTCAGCGCCGGATCAGCAAAAAGAAGAACCGCGCGATGATTGGCCAAGAGCTCGACGTGCTGGTCGAAGGCCCGAGTGAAGACAGCGAGCTCGTGATGATGGGCCGCCACGCGGGCCAGGCTCCAGAAATCGACGGCTGTGTGTACCTCTCGGGCGGCAGCGCTCTGCCCGGCGAATTTCGGCGCGTGCGCATCACCCAGGCCAGTGATTACGATCTCGTGGGCGAGCTCGAAGACGACGATTCGACGGGTCCGGAACTGCCCCCAGCGGCGATCGGGATCTCGCACCGCGCCAGCGATGGTCGGCGGGTGCTGCGCACGTACCGCTAGCTTTCGTGGCAGAGCAGCTGGGCGATCGTGACCCAGCATCGCAGCTCGCGCCGCGCCGGGTTTCGCACGCTCAGGGCTCGGCGGGAGCGAGCCTGACCACGATCTCGGTCGTCGGACTCTGCATGGTGCCCTGGACATACCAGAGCACGATGCTGTCGCGCTCCTGCGCCTCGATCGTGAAATCGTACACGCCGGACTTGGTGAACTGGCCGCTGATGCGATCGGTCGTTCGGTTCTTGGCGAACACTTCGCTCTCGGGCTCGACGGTCCCGGTCAAGCGGACCAGGCCTGCGGTGTCCGTGCTGCTGATGGTCGGATCGCTCGGCGGGGGCAAGGGCAGCGTGGGTGACAGGCAGCCGGCGACCCAGAGCGCCGTGCCCAGGAGCCAACCGCGCCGAGAACGAAGAAACATCGCCCGAGAGCGTAGCATGCAACGTGCCTAGAATCGGCATCCGCAGTACATTCGCCAAATTGCTGGAAACATTAGTGTTCTTGCCGAGCCCCGCGGGGAGGGCGCGGTCGCGGCGAGGGCTTTGGGTAAACTGCGTTGCGGCCCCTGCCAATCGAGTTGGCGCGCACCGATCTCAGAAAACTAGGCTCAGGACGCCCCCCGATGTTAACGGCAGGGCTGACGTAGTCGGTTGATGACTCGCGGGACCAAGCGCAGCACGGCAGGAAAGTTCGGAGTCATCCGTGGCCGGTAACGCTTGGGGTCCGCGGGCCCTGGCAGCCACCGTTCGGCGGCTGAACCTTCAGGACTTGCCGCACTTCGGTCGCGAGGCACTCGAGCCTCAGCGCTTGATGCGTGGCCTGCGGCCCCTGCCGCTGGTGCTGTTGCTGACTTGGCTCTTACAGCGCACCGACGGCGTGGCGCCCGCGACCCGCGCGGAAACCGATCTGACGCGCGCCATCGTGCTGGCTTTGGCCGAGCGCGGCCTTCGCACCGAAGCGGAGGACGTGCACTTCATCAGCGACTCGCCCACGGTGGCAAGGTCCCCCGTCCGCCGTCCCCGCGCCGTCGCCTTGGCGCAACACGGTGCTGAGCCGACCGACGTGTTCGTGGTCGAGACGCGCGTTTCCCCCGAGGGCCACCTGATCGAACTCACCGACGTGTTCAACGTCTCCGACACGTCGGCAGCCACGGAGCGCGGACTGATCGTGAGCGGGGATCGCGCAGCCTGGCTAATCGGCCAAGAAAACGCGATTGCCAGCATCCAATACACCGACCTGCGGGCGGAGCCGCGCCCGGTCGGCCGCAATTGGACCGCTCTGTCACGGCTGCAGAACGCGCTCACCAACCTGCAGGAAACGGGGCAAATGCAGGGCTTCGGCCGGCGGGCATTCAAGCTCGATCCGCCGGCGTACAAGGTCGTGCTCGGCTTCTCGAACAACGCGCTCCTGATCGATGCCGACTCGCACCGCATTCGTCTGCAAACCGATCCTGCGCTGCCCCTCGATCCCAATCCGTGGCTAAAAGAGCAAACCGCACCCAAGGCTCGCCCGGGCAATCTCGTGACTTGGGCGGTGGATCGCGTTCGGGCGTTGCCGTGGTTCGGTGACGATCGAATGCAATGGCTGAAGGCGGTCGCGTTCGACGGGGTCGACCACTTCAATCAAATCGTGGGCACGGTCACGGGTGACGACGGCTCGGAAACGGTGAAAGAGGAGCTCGGCGATCTGTTCAGCGCGCCCACCAGCGAAGCCACCGATCCTGCCACGGGTTGGCCACCGGCAGCGATGGAACCAATGCTTTCGCCGCCGCTGAAGGGCGAAGGCAAGTGGTCCTCGACCGACAAGGACCCCTACATCCTGAAGAACCCGGGCGCCTCGTCGCCCTTCGTGTATTCGTTCATCCGCAGCGATCGCAAGCGCATCTACTCCCAGGTGTTCGTCACGCTTTGGGATCCGCGGCAGGTCGAACTACACGCGATGAGCGGCACGGTGGAGCCGAAGAGCGCGACCGGTGAAACCGGCCCCGGAATGGTCCCTCGAACGCCCGCGGTCATGGGGCGGATGCTGGCTGGCTTCAACGGCGGCTTTCAAGCCATCCACGGTGAGTTCGGGATGATGGCCGAGAAGGTCCTGTACCTGCCTCCCAAACCTTTTGGGGCCACCGTGGCCGAGCTGAGCGACGGCTCGACCGCGTTCGGCACCTGGCCCGAAGAGGCTCCCGTTCCGGAGAACATCATCTCGTTTCGGCAGAACATGACCGCGCTGCTCCAGGACGGCGCGATCAATCCCTACAAGCGGCATTGGTGGGGCGGCGTCCCGCCGGGATGGACCGAAGAAGCGCGCACCGTGCGCAGCGCGCTGTGCATGACCAAGGAAGGCTTCATCGGCTACTTTTACGGCTCGAGCGTCGATCCCGACGTCTTGGCGCTGGCCATGCAACGCGCGCGCTGCAACTACGGTGTGCACCTGGACATGAATCCTGGCCACACCGGACTCGAATACTATCACGCAGCCCCCGCTGGCACGCTGCCCAAGCTGAACCGACCACTCGACGACGTGTCCGAAGCGCGTGGACCAGTGCCTGGCATGGCAGGCTGGGAGTTCATGGGCCGACGGATGATCCGTCTGATGGCGCTGATGAACTTTCCCCGGTACATCAACACCGAACAGCGGGATTTCTTCTATCTAACCCTACGCCACATCCTTCCTGGAGAGCCGCTGACTCCAGTGCTGAAACCGAGCGAGCCCGGAGAGGGCGTGTGGAGCGTGCAAGGCCTACCGCAATATGGCTGGCCCTACGCCATCGCGCGGACCACGCTGCGGCCCGACCCAACGCGGCCCGACACGCGCGTCGGGGTCATGCGTCTGGATCCCAAGTTCCTGCGAGTGGTGACCGGGAGCGTCCCAGGCGCGCAGCACGTATTCGACATTTCCCAGCCCCTCGGTGAAGGCATCGGCGCGCTCGCGCTGTATCACGACGGTGCGCACTTTTCGATCGCCGGCACACCACCGCCCAACTCGACGCTGATCACGCGTGGCTTTGCGGCTACCGAAGCCATCAGCAACAGCGCTACCTCCGCCATGGGCATCGATGCGACGGGCATGCTCGTGTTCGTTCGCTTCACCTCGGGTGCTCGCCCCAACGGTGACGGCGACTTGCTCAAAGAACTGTTGAAACGACTCGGCTGCAGCGCGAGCGTGTTCTTTCTGCGACCGCTGGGCGTGACCCTGGGCGACAATCGGGAAGGGGCGGCTGCCGACGCCGGCAGTGCATCGAATCAGGGCGTGGGGCTCGCGCGAGCAGAGGGTCCAGGCGCACGTCGCCTATTTCCCGACACACCGGTCGTGCCCCCGACTCGTTGGGCCCCCTTGCAGCAGAAGCGCGTGCGTTACCGCTGACTCTTTCGGCAGGCAGCGCAATCTGAACGATTCTGCCGCCGAGCCGCCTCCGCGATGATTGGAGATGATCCGACAAGCTTTGTCGTCGTTCTCCTCAGCCATGCGGCTGCGGCTCGTTCATTTGTTGAATATTTCTCGCCAAGATGAGCCAAGGGAGGGTATCGTGCGCTGACGAATTCCGCTGCAAATAGCGGGTATTCCCCGATGCCGGGGGCGGATGGCGCGGCGCCCAAGCCACTCGGACGGAGGATCTTCGGGTCGATAACGCGAACAGGCGTTGCCGGCGGCCGAGATTCAACTATCTAAAGAGCGAAAGCGATGAGCGACAAGGCCGGTTCTGATCTGGACGTTTTCGACGGGCTCGCAGCCAAAAAGTCGCGCCCCACCGGTGCACCCGCACCGCGCGCTCCGGCTGCACCGCCCTCCTCGGCCACCCGCCAGAAAACGTTACTCGGGTTGGCCGCGCCTGCCGCGCCCGGTGCTCGCTCGAGCGGGGGGCCCCCTCCTCCGCCTACGGCCAGCCGTCCGCCCGCGCCGCCGCCGCCGCGGAGCAGCATCCCGGCTCCGCCACCCTCCAAGCTGTCCGCGACGAGCAGTGCTGGGTTCCCCACGCCCCCCCCACCACCGAGTCCCTCGTCCTTGGGTGGTCCCCCTCCTCCGCCGCCCATGCCTACCGAGTCTGACGACGACACGGCGAGCATGGTCGTCGCGCCGCCGCCCCCTCCGCCGGCGCCGATCGCCGCTCCGCTGAGCAGCAACCCTGCCCGCGTCAGCAGCAAGCCGGCCGAGGAAGACGACAAGACTCCCGTGCCGCCGAAGGCAGAGGGCAAACCCGGCGTCGATATCGACTGGGACGACGAAGACGAAGCAACCATGGTCTTCGACAAGAGCGTCGAAGACACCGCGCGGTCGCTGCTTCACAGCGCTCCCCCGCCCCCACCGCCGGCGGCAGGTGTACCGCCGGCACCGCTCCCTGCAGCCGGCGCTCCGCCCCCCTCACGTCAGGCCACGTTGATGACGCGGCCCCCGACGCCCAGCGCGCCTCCGCCAACGTTGCCGCGTGCGCCTCTGCCCCCGCCCAAGGCAGTGCCGCTTCCCTACACGCCACCGATTCCACCGCAGCAGGCCATCTTCGAACCGCCCGCAGTCGCTCAACAGAGTGGCAGCAGCCGTGGCTTGATGATCGGCGCCGTCGTCTTGTTACTCGCCGGTGCCGGTGCCGCGGCGATGTTCCTGATGCCCAAAAAGGGCTCGATGGTCCTCACCGTCGCCGGGCCAGGCAACAAATCCATCGACACCGTAGAGGTCTACGTCGACGGCGTGAAGAAGTGCGAGGTGTCACCCTGCCGGGTAGTCGATCTCGCGGCAGGCACGCATTTGGTGAGTGTCAGCGCCGCCGGCTACCAACGCACGGCTGACCAAGCCGTCAAGATCACTAGCGGCGACGAAGCCGTGCAAAACATCGCGCTCACGCGCGCGAGTGAAGGCACCGGCATCCGCGTGACCTCAGAAGGCCGAGGCATCAAGCTCTCGGTCGACGGCAAAGAAGTCGGGCCGCTGCCGCAAGAGCTGAAAGACCTCCCTCCCGGCGACCACCTCGTGCACCTCGACGGCGGCGAACGCTACGAGTCGTACGAAAAGCACATCATGGTGGAAGCCGACCAGATGCAGACCATCGAGCCCAAGCTTCGGGTGAAGAAGGGTTTGGCGACGATCAAGCTGGGGGACAACGCCGAGGGCGCAAAGGTGCTCTTGGTCAGCGGCCAAGAGCGCCGTCCGATCACGCAGCTGCCCATCACGGTCGATATTTCGGTCGAGAAGCCCTACAGCATCGTCGCCAACAAAAAGGGCTTCAACGACTTCGAGCAGCGCGTTGCGTTCGAAGACGGGCAAGCCGAGCGAACGTTCCTGGTCAACCTCGTGCCGGCAGGCAGTGAAGCGCCAGCGCCGACGCCTGCTCCCGCGCCTGCTCCCGCTCCGATTGCGAGGACCGGTGGCTCACCCGCACCAGCTCCCGCTCCGGCGCCGGCCGCCGTGCCCGCGGCAAAGCCTGCAGCGACCGGCAACGGCACGGTCAACCTCAACGCCATCCCTCCCTCGAACGTACTTTTGGATGGGCGCCCGATGGGTCAAACGCCGCGCATGGGCGTGAGCGTACCGCCGGGCCCACATACGGTCGTGTTCGTGAACGCGGAACACGGTCGCAAATCCAAGTCGATCACGGTCGAATCTGGCAAGACCGCCACCGTCGTCGTTCGCTTCCCGTAGGCGCGTGAGCGTCACCGCGCGCGAGCTCCGATGCGGGCACTGACTCCCCTCGAACTCGCCGCCGCGGTGTCCCTTGCGGGCACCGTCGCGGCGACCATGATTCCGACCTTCCTGCGGAACCTACACGCTTCGCGCCTCTCCGAGCCTGTCGAAGGCTTGAAGCGCATCGCTGCCCACGCGACCTTGCGTGCGGCGGGTCTGCCCCCGGAGCGCGCCTACCCCGAGAGCGCGCCCTTCACGCCGGCCGTGACGCCACGCGGCGAGCTCGTGCTCGATGCGCCGGGTACCTGGGATACGCCCACTTGGCGCACGCTCGATTTCGGCTTCGATGCGCCGCACGCGTACTCGTTTGCCTTCGAGAGCAACAATAGCGACTCGCACTCTACGTTCACCGCACGCGCCCGGGGCGATCTCGACGGCGATGGGGTCACCAGCAGCTTCTCGATTTCCGGCTCCGTCGACCGCGGCGCAGAGCCCAAGCTTCAACCGCTGGAGATCAACCGCGAGGTCGAGTGAGCGCCGTGCGCGCGGGTGGCGGGCGGAGCGAAGCGGATCGTTACCGCACTCGCCGGCGACGAGTGCGCGGGCTCCCTACATCGCGGATGCCCTGAGCGGAACGCCTCGCGGGGCAATCGTTCAGCCGACATCTGAACCCGGCGCTGGCTTTGCCGCTTCTAGTCGAGTGGCCGTATACTAGGAGCAGTCAGATGCAGCAGTTCCCATCGCTAGTTCGAGCTCGGAGGAGCGGCCAGCGTGGCTTGACGATGATCGAGCTGATGATCGTCATCACCATCATCGGCATTCTGGCCACCATCGCCTCGGTCAGCGTAAAAAAGTACATCGCTTCTTCCAAGACGAGCGAAGCAATCCACATGATCGGCGCGATCAAGGCTGCGCAAGAGGCCTACAAGGACGAGACGTTTGCGTACTTGAACGTTTCACCCGGCATTAGCGCAGCGTCCGATTTCTATCCCGACAACCCGAAGCCGGGGCAGCAGAAGATGAACTTCGCTGGCGCAGGCACCGGGAAAACGGGATGGGAAAGACTCAATATCTACGAAGACGCTCCTGTGCTGTTCGTTTACGCAACCACCGCCGGCGCGGCGGGCACCATGCCGACCCCGACGGGCAGTGACATCAAGGTCGACAATTGGCCGAGTGGGGTGGTGCCGAAGCCCTGGTACGTCGTCAAAGCACGCGCTGATCTCGACGGTGACGGCGTGAACACCGTGTTCATCACGGGCAGCTTCGCAGGTGAAATTTTCTCGGCCAACGACTAGACTGCCGCTCGTCATGAGCCATGCACGCTTGGCGAGCTAACGTCGTCGCGTTCACCCTCATCGCCTGCGCGGCGCTGACGGTGAATCGCCTGCGGCCGCCGTTGAATGCGGCGTTCTCGAGCACCAAAGCCGTGAACGACGTGTACGCTTTGCCTCCGCCGGGGCAGCTCACTGTGATGAGCATCGGCTACCGCTCGGCGCTTGCGGACATGATCTTCGCCCACGTGCTCGTCTCGTCCGGCATTCACTTCCAGGAAAAGCGCGCCTTCGAATTCGTTGCCGACTATATCGCAGCCGTCAACGCGTTGGATCCCAAGTTCGAGCTGCCGTATCGCATGGCGGACGGGCTGATCACCTTGCAAGCCAAGCCGGTCAGCGTCGAGGCGTACCGCAAGGCGCGTCGCATCGTCGAGCGCGGTATGGCGGAGTTTCCGTACAGCCAAGGGATGTGGACTTCAGCGGGGATGTTCCTCGCTTATCTCGGGCCGACAGGCAACATCCAAGGTGATGAGTTGGCCGATTGGAAGTTGGCAGGCGGGCGAGCGCTGGCGCGTTCGTGCGAACTCGTGGGCAGCAAAGAGTCACCGCCGCAACAGTGCATCATGGCCGCCGGTTTACTCAGCAAAGCCGGCGAAGCCGCAGCGGCTCGACAATTCACCGAGCGAATGCTGGCTTTGAACGACGACCCCGAAGTGCGAAGGTTCATGGCAGCGCTGCTCGAGCAGAAAGTCGGCGCCGATGAACGAGACCGATTGCAACAGCGGCGCGAGCAATTCAAACACGCTTGGAGCGCCGACCTGCCGTTCATATCGCGGGGCGCACTGCTCGCGATCGGCCCGCGCTGGGATAGTGGGGCGTGTGCCGGGGCTCGTGAATGTGCTACTTCCTGGCGCGCTTGGGCCGAGGCCATCGAGCAGCAACAAGGTAGGACAATGCCTGCTACGCTGCCCGGCGGTCAGTTCGATAAGCCGTAGAGCCCAGCGTGATTTGGTCAGTTCGCGTCGCAACACTGACAATTTTCGGCACTCGCGGAGCGCCTCAGCACCGTCAACGCTTCGCCGATCTCGCGAACGCCGCGGAAAAGTCGCGATCAGTGACCGGTGAGGCAACCTGGCACGCGACCTGCTTAGTCTCTGATTCGAAGATTCAGTTCCTCACACGGTTAGCAAAATCATGCGCTCGCCGTTTGAAGGGCGGAACAGGGCTCCGCGGGTATCAGCGGGCCTCCGATTGACAGCGCGTCTGCGCGCCGGCCTCTGAAACCCATTGGAAAGGGATATTGCACCATGACACTCTTGAAGAAACGTAGTTCGCGCGGTTTTACTCTCGTCGAGTTGATGATCGTCGTTGCGATCATCGGCATCTTGGCGGCTCTAGCGATCGTCGGCGTCAAGAAATACATGACGAGCGCCAAGTCGGCTGAAGCGCGCAACTCGCTCGGCACGATGTCTGGTCTGGCCTCACAGGTCTGGTCCGGCGAGAAGATGGTCGGCGACGTCATCAAAGACGGCGCGACCATCGGCGCCACGCACACGCTGTGCGAAAAAGCCGACGCCAAGGTCCCGTCCGATCCGAAGTCGATTAAAGGCCTCAAGTACCAATCGAGCACCGACGCAACGAAGGACTATCACGTCGGCACGTCGATCAAGGGTTGGAAGTGCCTTGGTTTCGCCCTCGACGCGCCGCAGTACTACATGTACGGCTACACCGCGAACGTCGACGCCACCGATCCCAACAAGAATACGTTCAACACCACCGCCGAAGGCGACTTGAACGGCGATGACAAGCTGTCGCTGTTCGAGCGTGGCGCGGAAGTCCGCAACGGCGAGATTGTGCTTTCGCCCGCGATCAAAGAGACCGACGCCGACGAGTGATCGACCACTGCTGTTGAATCATCGAACGCCCGCACGGCACCGTGCGGGCGTTTTGCTTTTTGGCGGTTCCAGCGCGGCCTTTCAGGGACGCGCACGAACGAGAAGAAGAGATGTTGTGGTCGTTGCACTGGATGCCGGCTAAGATGAATTCCGTACCGATGGCTCATCCAGTGATTCTTCGTCGCTCGACTCGCGGCTTCACGTTGGTTGAGCTCATGGCAGTCGTGGTGATCACGGGGCTCCTCGCCGTGGCAGGCGTCACGCTCTTCCGCCAGCAACTGCTCGCCTCCAAGGGCAGTGAAGCGGTGAGCATCATCCAAGCCATTCGCTCTGCGCAGGAAGCTTATGCGGCGGAGAATCACGTTTATAAAGACGTGTCGACCGCCGACGGCGGGAAAGCTTGGTATCCCAACCTAACGCCGAACATGACACGCTATGCCTGGGTCCAAGACTCGCACGCCGACTATGCGCGTTGGCAGGAGCTCGCGCCGTCGGTGAATCGGGCAGTCCTGTTTGGCTACCTCGTGAATGCCGGCGAGGCGGGCTCCAAGGTCCCCGTGCTCCAACTGGCAAGTCCCCCCGCCTTTCCCTCACCCATGATCCAAAGCTGGTACTTGATCCAGGCGCGCGGGGACGTGAACGGAAATAAGATCAACGCCCTCTACGCAGCCAGCAGTCAAAACAGCGAACTCGTCGTCGAAAACGAAGGCGAATAGCGGGCGAGCGTTTGCGCTCAATCGCGCGGCGATTCGCGATCGTCCGAGTCTTCTTCGCCCAGCCCGAGCTTGGCGAGCCGGTAGCGCATCGAACGAAAGCTGATTCCGAGTAGCTTGGCAGCGGCAGTGCGCACTCCACCCGTTCGCTCGAGCGCGGCGGTGAGCAAACGACGCTCGACCTCGTTGACGACCTCATCCAGATTGCACCCGCTCTCGGGGAGCTCGAGCAAGGTGCCGCCTGGTGCACCCACCGAGCCGCTGAGTTCTTGCGGAAAATCGCCGAGACCGATGATGCTCGAGCCGGCCAAGGCCACCGCTCGTTCGATCATGTTCTCGAGCTCTCGCACGTTGCCGGGGAATGAGTAAGCCTGCAGTCCGCGAATCGCGTCGGGGGTGAAGCCGGCCACCTCCTTACCCATCTCGTCGGCGAAGCGGCGGACGAAGCGCTCCGCGAGCATCGGGATGTCTTCACGGCGGTCCCGCAAAGGCGGGAGCGAAATGCGAATCACGTTCAGGCGGTAGTACAGGTCTTGTCGAAATTTTCCCAAGCTGACGTCCGATTCGACGTCTCGATTGGTTGCGGCCAACACACGCACGTCAATCGCAGTCTCGTGCGTCGCACCCACGGCTCGCACGCTGCGCTCTTGCAGCACGCGCAGCAGCTTGACCTGCAGATTCGCCGGCAGTTCACCGACTTCGTCGAGTAAGACAGTGCCGCCGTTGGCTTCTCGAAACAGGCCGAGGTGTTTGCTTTGCGCGCCTGTGAAGGCGCCCTTCTCGTGACCGAACAGCTCGCTTTCCATCAGCGCTTCGGGCAGCGCGCCGCAATTGACGACCAAGAACGGCTTGCCCCGGCGATCGGAGGCGTCGTGTACGGCGCGCGCGACGCGTTCTTTGCCGCTGCCGCTCTCGCCGGTAATGAGCACGGTCGTGCGCATGTTGGCGATGCGCTGCACCAGATCGAGCACCGCGCGCATGGCTGAACTGCGGCCCAACAGGTCCGTTTCGCGGAGTTCCGACACCTGCGCCCGCAAACGCCGGTTCTCGAGCGAGAGCTCTTGCTTCTCGAGCGCTTTGCGCACGAGCATCGCCAGCTCGGCGGCGTCGAAGGGCTTGGCGACGAAGTCGTAAGCACCGCTGCGCATCGCGCCGATCGCGTTCTCGACCGTGGAGTGGGCCGTGATCAGAATCACTTCAGTCGCTGGATTGCGAGCTTTGGCGGCAGCCAGAACGTCCATGCCGGAGCCATCGGGCATGGCCAGATCGGACAGCACCACTGGAAAAGGCTGAGGATGCTGGCGAATCGCTTCGAGCGCAGCTTCACAGCCGGGGGCGGAAACCACGGCGTAGCCCTCGCGGCGGAACAGGATCTCCAGCATCTGACGCAGACCCGGCTCGTCTTCGACGATCAGGAGCTTCATGGGAGGAGGGACGAGTGAGGCCACGCTGACAAAACCCTAGCATTTTCAGTCCCCGCCCCGCCCGCGCTTTCGCTTGCGCGAGTCAGGAGAAAGCTTACGCTTTCGAAATACGCTTTGTCCTGGACTCGCTTGAAAAATCGAAGCTTCGAGCTCACCGTTTCGGCCTGGTTGTTGGTCGGCCATGCCGCATTTTCAGCCGCTTGCAGCGGTACGAGCGTAGACGGTGCAGGCAGGCCCTCGGCCCCTGGAGGCGGAGGCGACGCAGGCGCCGGCGGCGGTTCGACCGAACCGCACGCAAGCGTGATTGCTTTCCTCCCCGGCAACACCATCCCCCTTGATCCCAAAGAGAGCCGGGAGCTCACCGTGCGGACCGATCCCGCCGGCCAGTTTCCCATCCGCTTTTCCTTGATCAGCGGCGACGTGATGGCCGACACCGTGCTCGACGCCGTACTCGACGCGACCGATGTCCAGACGGACGCCGAAGGCATCGCTCATGTGACGTTGATTGCGCCCAGCAAGCCGACGTCATTCAACGTTCGTGCGTCGAGCCCCAGCGCACAAAGCGCCTTCCAGGCCGTGGTCGTCAAAGCGACGGACAAGACCGATTTACGCGTCCGCCCCTCGTACAACGGGCATCGCCCGATCGCGAAATGGACGGCCACCGCGCACACGGGCATGAGCTGCAGCCAGCTCACCGGCAATCCTCCGCTCGACGGCAGTCCGCTCGTCTCGAAAAAGCCCAACGAAGACTTGGTGCTGCGCGTTCCTGTCAACGTCGACTTGGCGATCACGGTTCGCGCCGGGCATTACATCGGCGGCTGTGTAAACCAATCAGCCCTGAGTGAGGGAGAAGACAATCAGGTCCTGGTCTACGCCAGCGATCGACCCCTGAACTTGTCCGCGACCAACCTCACGCTGAGCCTGGGCGCGAGCGAGGCTCATCCGGCGTTCGACAAGTTGCTCCAGCAGAGCGCGACCGAGGCCGAAGCGGCGCTGCTCGGGAGTGCGAAAAACGATGTGCTAGCCCTGCTGGAGGGCATGCGCAATGCGACTGCCCCCGTCGATCTGGAGGCGTTCGATGCGACGCGCACCGAGAGCGATTGGGACAGTGTGCTGGAGTCCGCTTTCGGCAAGAGCGGCGCTCGCCGCATGCGTGATCCCGCTCTTCGCTGGCTGACGGCGGGCCTAGCCGCGCTCAACGCGCCCAACGCCTTGGTTGGGAAATTGTCGCCGCTCGGCAGCGCGGCCACGTTCACGCCCAGCTCCATAGGCGGAGCCGCTGCAGAGGACGCCGGGTTTCCGGGCTTCTTCCCGGCAAAGTGGTCGGCTGATTCGAACGACACGGTGCTGCTCGGCATGGAGCTCAACTGGGAGGTTGCTCGGTTGGTCACGGCCTTGGCGCTCGGCCCCGCGCGCCTGGAGTTTCCGCAAGCGACCAGCGTCGAGCAAGCGCTCGCGCTGAGCGTAGGCTGCACGCAGGTGGGTCAGGTACTGTTGGCGTCCCGCCCTACCCCCGGCCTCACGGCTTTTGCCGACTGCGACGAGAGCTGCCTAGTTCACGCGTGCGAAAGTGCAGTGGCCGCCGCGTGGACTCGCGCAAAGGTGGGTCCTGACGCAACGATCGCTCGGCTGGCCGTCACCGCGACCGCCGCCGCTCAGGTCGGCGACGACGCGCGCGCGACCGGACTGTCCGGCACTTGGCTCGGCGAGCTGCAGACCGATACCGGGACGGCTCCCGTTTCGGGCGCGCTCTCGGCCGAGTAGCGCCGCGCGCCGGTTAACCTCGGCTTTGGATGCGAGCGCGCGCCAATCGCACTTCGATTGCGGTCGCGTAGGCCGCCAAGGCCTCACTCTCGTTCACCCCGCGCCCGCCGCGCACGTCACGAACCAACGCGCGGAACTCCAGGTAACGGCGGCCATCGAGCCCCAACAGCAGGGCAACCGTCGATGGGTCACGCGGAGCGTCCAGATTACCGCCGAGCAGCGCCGCGGCGCTGGCCAAGGCGCGCGCCACCAGTTGTTCGGCGAGCGCCACGGAGCGTTCGAACTCGCCTCGCGCGAAGGTTGCTTCGAGTTCGCGCACCATGCTGCGTTCCGGAACGGGCCACAGCGTCTCGAAGCTCATGCCCGCTGGAGCCCTCGATACCTCGGGCGGCGGAGGCACACTCGAGAGTCGAGGCATGGGCGGCGGTTCGCTCATCAGCGGTGCGGGCGGCGCGCTATCGAAGTGCGGTTCGGGCGCCGGCGAAAGGGATTCGTGAAGAATGGCGAGCCCTTGTAGGTCCCGAGCCACCGCTTGCGCCGCCGCTTCACCCACGTCGGCGTCCGGCAGGTCCGAGAGCAACAGCAAGCCGCTCGGATTGCGTTGCACGTCGCGCGCAGCGCGCTCGGCGAGCTCCTCGCCCCAAGCGTCGCTGTCTTCAGCGCGACGCAGCGCCTCCATCATTCCACCTTCGGGCAATTGTAGGCTGGTCCCGCCGCCCGCGCGCTGGCCCGGCACTCGTCGCTCGAAGTCGTCCAACACGGCGCGCGTGATCGCTTCGAGCGATTCGTAGACACCCTCGCCGGTCGTAGCCGTGGTTGCGAAGGAAGGCGCGCCTGCGCGGTTCAGCTGCCGTTCCAACTCGTCGATTGGCAGCACGTCGAACAAGTCACGCTTGTTGTACTGCACGACATGCGGCATCTCGCCAATTTGCCGGCCGTGGGCGGCCAGGTTCTCGCGCAGGTTGTCGAGCGTCTCCAGGTTCGCGTCCGAGCGCGCTGATTGAGAATCGTAAACGAGCACCACGCCGTCGGCGCCGGTCAGCACCAGCTTGCGGGTAGCGTTGTAGTGCACCTGACCTGGGACGGTGAACAGCTGCAACTTGACGTTCATGCCGCGCACGTTGGGCACGCGAATCGGTAGAAAATCGAAGTACAGCGTGCGATCGACCGGCGTGGCCAAGCTGACCATCTTCCCGCGATGCTCCGGCTTGGCGGTGGCGTGGATGTATTGAAGACTCGTGGTTTTCCCGCCCAGGCCGGGCCCGTAGTACACGACCTTGAATACGAGTTCCCTCGCCAAGGGATTGACTACAGGCATGACCGCGCGAGGATAGTCGGCACCGGCGTGCGGCCGCTACTTTTTTGATGGTCGCGAAGCACTCGAGAGACCAGCAACAGGCCTTCGCCGGCCGGCCACGGGGACTCAGTACTGGCGACTCATCTCGTCAGTCCGGAGCATTCGCCAAATCGGCGAGGCGGCCGAAAGCGCGATTCCGGCCAGGGACACGAGGACCAGGACCGTTGCCAACACCCCCAACGCCCGGTCCAAGTTGAGCTTGCGGGGCTCCCGGTTGAACAGGAAGCCCATCAGCGCTCCGACGACCAGTCCGCCGACGTGGGCGGCGTTGTTGATGCTGCCCATGAAACTGAGCAGGACAATCCAGATCACGTTCTGGAACAACACTTGTTTCCAATTGGGGTCCCGACGTGCGTACGCCACCCCAATGACCGAGCCGAACAGGCCGAACACTGCGCCGCTCGCTCCGGCCGTCGGAATGATGAAAAGGCTGTGCTGAGACGCGTACCATAGGTCGCTCGCGACGAAGCCTAGGGCGCCGGTCACCAAGAACAAGAGCACGAAACGCGCCTTGCCGAGTTCGCGCTCGGCCACCGCTCCCACCGAGGTCAGCACGAAGCAGTTCATGCCGAGGTGCAGCAGATTGAAATGCACGAAGATGGCCGAGAAATAGCGCCAGGGCTGGGCCATTCCGAGTTGGTTGACGAGCCCACCGAAGCGCAGCACCGTAGACAGCGCGAATTGCTGCGCTCCCCACATCGGCAAGCGGTGCTCGCTCGCGAAGCACAGCGCAAAGACGGCGATGCACAAGCCCACGAACAGCCGCGTCAGGGCGGTGTCTGCGCCGAGCGTGTTGCGCACGAAACCGAGCAGGCCCGAGGCCAGCGGGCCTGGGAGCGCGCGACCACACCGGTAGCAGCGCCGCTCACCGGCAGAATTCAGCCCGCGGCAGAACGGACAAAGCTTGCTCTGAATCGGCATTGGGCGGGTGGTTCTTGGGCCCGGGCTAGCGACATTGCAAGCAATTTCGCCGCTTCCGTAAGCTCCGGGCGGGCACCCGCGTTGTGTCTGGGTGCATCCGACCCCGAGCGTTTGCCCGACCTTTGGGCCGTCCGGTCCGCCAAAGCCCCTTTGGCGCTCGTGGCCAGCTTCGCCCGAGAGCGCTCGCGACTTGTGTAAAGTGCGCGCAGTGGACGACTCGGCCGAGCTCTCTGCCGAACGGGCGCTGGTAGAGCGCGCCCAGGCTGGTGAGCGCGACGCGCTGGGAGCGATTTTGCGTCAGCACGGGCCGAGGCTTTATCGCAGCGTGCTCTTGCCGCGGTTGGGCAGCCCCGCCGCCGCCGAAGAGGCACTGTCCCGCACGTACGTCAAGGTTCTCGAGCGCTTCGATCAGTTCAGTTGGCAGGCGGTGGGCGTCTATCCTTGGCTGCGCGTGGTGGCGCTGCGCGTGGCGCTCGATCTGCTGCGCTCGCGAAAGCGCGAGCTGCTGTTCGAGCCGGAACACGTGGAACGTGAACTCGACGCCGCAGAACGGGGGGCGCGCGAGGCGGACGCGCTCGAGCGGCATGATCTGAACTGTGCCAAAGAGCGCGTGCGTGAGTTGCTCTTGCGCATCAACCCACGCTACTCCGACGCCATCCGCATGCGTATTCTCGAGGAGCGTTCGCGCGAAGAAGCGGCCCTTGCACTCGGAGTCAGCGTGGCAACCTTCGACGTGGTACTCCATCGGGCGATGGCGGCGCTGCGCAAGGCACTCTCGGAAGGAGGCAGTGAGCAATGAGCGAGCTCACTGAGCCAGACTCCGTGCCCAAGCTGCCCGAGCTGCCCGAGCTCGATGCGGAGGAAGAGCTTGCCCTAGCCGCGTTGCTCCGCCACGCTTTTCGGCCGAGCGAAATCGATCCCGCGCGCCATGAACGCCTGCTTTCGGCCGCGTTGGAAGATCCTTTTTCGGACGCCAGCCCGGAAGAGTTGATCGAGAGTGAACGGCTGCGGCAAGCGCTCGAGGGCCAGGGCGATCACCAGGATCTGCGCTTGGCGCGCGCTCTCTCGGCAGCGTTTTCGCCGAACTTCGATCAGCCGCTGCCCGAGCCGGAGCTCGCTGAGCCCCTGCCACGAAAGCGCGCGCCCCAGGTAGTATTCTATCGCTTTGCCGCGCTTGGGAGCGCGCTGGCCATCGCGGCGGCGGTGTTGCTACAGCTCACTCCCGGCCAGCGCAAGAGTTCGGCACCCGCGCCTGACTTGGCGACGCTCGCGCTGGCGCAATCGCGCAGCACCGCCGCGTTCTTCCGTGCAGACTCCGCGGGCGCACCCTCCGAACGCATCGATCGCATCGCCAGCGTTCGCAGCCGTGAACTGCGCGACAACCGCTACGCGCTGTGGGGGGTGCGATGAAACGCATCTGGCTGATCGCGCTCGCGCTCGCGCTCGCCGGTTGTTCGAAATCGGAGCCCCCGGCGCTCTCGAATTGTCCAACCTTGGACGCAGGCTTGCCCGTTGACCCGATCCTGCTCGCGTTCTTGAGTCGCGCGCGCTCCGCACATCACTTGGCCGATGATCGTGAGAGCGCCGGTGATCTGAGCGCCAGCGCCGAGCCGCTCGAACGCCTGGTTACGGGCCCAGTGCCCCGCGCCGGTGTGGATTTGGCGCCGGAGGTGCACGAGGTGCTGGCTGACACCTTCGCGCGCTTGGCAGACCTACATAGCCGCCTAGGTGCGTTCGAACGCGCACTTCAAGACGTCCAGGAAGGCCTCGTCCACGCGCGTGAGCCGAATTACTTTCGCGGACATCTGCTCGAGACCGAAGGCTTGGTCGAGGAGCGGCACGCCAAAGCGCTGGAAAAAAACGGCGATCGAGCAGGAGCCGCCGCGATCCGCGCGCGCGCGATCGAGCTGCTCGAACGCGCGATGGAAGTGCAGTCGGGCGTGATCGAGCGCGCACCCCAGCTTCCGCCAGGGGCGGCCAGCGGAGCCGCACCGACATCAACCGTGCACTGACGCCCGAGAAGACAAGCCCGCTCGCCGCGATAACGCGCCGCGTCAGACATTCGCGGATTGCGAAAAAACCAAGGGCCCAGCTACACTTGCAAGAATCCATCGGGGACCAAGTGGCCACTACAACGCATAGCCGACTGCCTCGCTTGGTCGAGGGCATCGACCTTCGTGGGCTGCCCATCGGCCCTGCGCAAGCCTTCGTCTTATCGCGCGTGGACGGGGTGTGTACCGAACTCGAGATCGCGGATGAGGCGGGTCTCGAACCAACAGTGGTCGCCGCCACGCTCGAGGAACTGGTCCGTTTGGGTGCCATTCGCTTCGAGCAACCCTCGACCGCCGAGGTGCAGCGCGCCCGCCGCATCCAGCCGCAGTTGTCGGGCGCGCCCCGCATCGGGCCAATCATCGAGGCTAGCGCGGAGCAGCAGCCACGACATCCGGCGGCCGCGTTCTACGACGCCCGCGATTTGAACGAGGAAGTCGAGATCGAGCTCGAGCGTCGGCGCTTGATCTTGGATGTATTTCATCGCTTGGACACGATGACGCACTACGAAGTCTTGCGCATCGAAGCGAGCGCGGACAAGCGGGCGATCAAGAACGCCTACTTCGAGATCGTCAACGTCTTCCACCCCGATCGTTACTTCGGAAAAAAGCTGGGTTCCTTCAAACCCAAGCTGGAACGAATCTTCGCTCGCCTCACCGAGGCCCACGACACCCTCACCCGCTCCGGACCGCGCTCCGAATACGACGCTTATCTGGCGTCGCTCGATCAAACGCGAAAGTTCGATCAGGTCGATGTCAGCGTGGCTCTGCAAGTGCAGGCGATTCAGCGTCAAATCGAAGACGAAGCGCGCGCGGGTCTGAGTACGCCACCGGCGCCCGCGTCCAGCAACCCGGTGCACACCCGGCCGGGCGAGCGCAGTCAATCGCCGCAACCGACGTCCAGCGCGGAACCCCGGGTGTCGTCCCTTCGCCCGCCCTCGGATCCAGAAGCACGCAAACGCGCGCTCGCCCGTAAGCTGGGCGGGCGCACGTTGTCGGGCGGCATGCCCGCAGTCACGGCTCCGCCCTCGACACCAGCCCCCTCGCTGGCCCCGCCGCGCATGGAAGCGCGCGAGCGAGCCATGGATGAGCTCAAGCGCAAGTACGAGCAGCGCATCAGCTCGGGTCGCATCGAGCGCGCCGAGCGCTTTTTACTCAATGCCCGCCAATCCCTGGCAAGCAAGGATCCGATTTCGGCAGCCAACGCGCTGCGCATCGCGCAAAGCCTCGTGCCAGACAATCCGGAAATCCGCGGACGCCTGCTCGAGGCGCAGAACGAAGCAGAGTCGCTGCTCTCCGGTCATTACCTGGCGCAAGCGCAATACGAAGAACGTGAAGGGCGCATGGCGGAAGCCGCGCGCTCCTATGCGCGCGCCACCCTGGGTAGCCCGGACGCTCGCACCTTCGAGCGGGCCGCCTACTGCGCCTTGCTGGCCGAGGGTGACCTACGGGTTGCAGGCGAACACGCCCGGAGAGCCGTCTCGCTCGCCCCGGACGACGTCCAGGCCCGGGTAACGCTCGCCCGGATCTACGTGACAGCGGGCATGAAGCAGAGCGGGCTGGCCGAATTCGAGCGCGCCGCGACGCTGGCGCCCAAGGATGATACTATCCGAGATTGGATTCGGCGACTCAAACGCGGTGAGGCTTGAAGCCGACCGCTCGTGATGGGAAGGGCTCAGTATGGAGCGTGTAATCGGCATCGACCTCGGAACGACGAATTCCTGCGTCGCCATTTTGGAGGGCGACACGCCCGTCGTCATCCCGAACCGAGGTGGATACAAGACCACGCCCAGCGTCGTCGCGGTCACGGAGGCCGGGAAGCGCCTGGTCGGGCACATCGCCAAACGCCAGGCCATCACCAACGCCGAAAACACCGTCTATGCGGCCAAGCGTTTGATCGGCAGGAAGTGGAACTCGCCGCAGGTCAAGAACGCGATCATGACCTCCAGCTATACGATCGTCGAAGGGCCGCATGCGGACGTGCGCATCAAGCTGCGCGACAAGACCTACTCCGTGCCCGAGATTAGCTCGATGGTCTTGCAAGAGATGAAGATCGTCGCCGAAGACTACCTCGGTGAGCCGGTGAAGAAGGCCGTGGTCACCGTACCCGCGTACTTCAACGACAACCAACGGCAGGCTACCAAGGATGCCGGAGCGATTGCCGGGTTGGACGTGATCCGCATTATCAACGAGCCGACCGCCGCCTCGCTGGCCTACGGGTACGGCAAGGACATGGATCGCACGGTGGCGGTCTACGATTTGGGCGGTGGCACCTTCGACATCAGCATCTTGGAGATCGGCGCGCACGGCGTGTTCAAAGTGATCAGCACGACGGGCGACACCTTCCTCGGCGGTGAAGACTTCGACGCGCGCATCATCGATTGGCTGGTGAGCGGCTTCCAAGACGAGCACGGCATCGATTTGCGGCAAGATCGCATGGCTCTGCAGCGTTTGCGCGACGCCGCGGAGAAAGCCAAATGTGAGCTCTCCGGTGTACGCGAGACCGAAATCAATCTGCCCTTCATCATCTCCACCGGGCGCAACGAGGCCCTCCATCTGCAGCGAACACTCGCGCGTCCCACGCTGGAGAAGCTGACCGAAGACCTGGTCGAGCGCACGGTAGACATTTGTAAGCAAGCCCTGACCGACGCCAAGTTGGACGTGAGCGAGATAGAAGACGTGATCTTGGTCGGAGGGATGACCCGGATGCCCGCCGTTCAGACCGCCGTCACCGGCTACTTCGGGCGGGAACCGAACAAGAGCGTGCACCCGGACGAGGTCGTGGCGATGGGTGCGGCCATTCAGGGCGCCGCGCTGGTGCAGGATCGCCAAGACATGATCTTGCTCGACGTTACTCCGCACGCGCTCGGCATCATGACCTTCGGCAGCTATTTCGAGGAGCTGATCCCGCAGAACACCACCGTGCCGACCAGCCGCACCAAGGTCTTCACCACCAGCCGTGACGATCAAACGGCGGTCAAGATTTTGGTCATGCAGGGCGAGAGCAAGCGCGCGGACGAGAACGAGTTGCTCGGCGAATTCATTTTGACCGGCCTACGCCGTGCACCCAAAGGGCATGTCGAGATCGAGGTCACGTTCGAGATCAATACCGACGGTATCGTCAGCGTTCACGCGAAGGACATGGAGAACGGCCAAGCCCAGTCCATCCAGGTCACCGCCACCAGCGGCCTGACCCAAGACGAGATCAAGAACATGATGGGCACCGCTCAGGACTACTTGCTCGAGCGCCGGGTGGACGAGCATTTCGAGGCCGCCAAGCAAGAGGCGGAGACCTTGATCGCGGAAATCGAGCGGCTTTTCCCGGAGATCGAACGAGTGGTCGGCTCGGCGGATTTCGGACGTGACGCGATCGCCAAAGCGCGTACCACGGTGGAGCGCACGCGCGCCGCAATCAACTCCAAGGATACGGCCCTGGTGAAGGAGCAAGTCGATCAGCTTTCTCGCACCCAACGCATGTTCAAAGGCGTCGTCTCGCGCGGCTGAGGCTTCGCCGCCGGCGCCCCGAGAGCACAGGCATGGTCAAGAACGTTCGCCCCCGCACGCATTTGCGTCCCAGCTCGGCACCGCCGGCGCCGCCAGCGATGGATTCGAATTGGGATGACGAAACCGTTCCCGGTCTGGACCTCGATGACCCACTGAACGAGTTCGATCGCGTCACGGCCATCCCGGATCTGCCCTCGGAGCAATACGTCAAGACCGTGATGGCCACCGCGGAAGACAGCCGCGTCCCTTTGCCGGGCACGCCGCCGCCACGTCCGCCGCCAGCTCCCAAAGCCCCGATCCAGTCGCTGGCGCCGGACGAGTATTTCAGCCTCGACAGCGATCCCCCGTCCTCACCGAGTCCGGACAGTACCGCCCGCTACTCCGCGTTGCTGCCGAATGATATGCCCACTGCTCGCCCCGCCCCGCCCTTGGGCTGGCCGCCCGCTGCGAGCGTGCCTTCGTACTCCCCACCCGTCGGCGGGCTGCAGCTCGACCGCTTGGACAGCTTGAGCGCCCCCGGTCCGGAAGCCTCGCAGCCAAGTCCGGTCCAGCCGAGCGATTCCGAACTGGAGTTGCCCGTGACCGGCCCACCGCCAGCGGCTCCATCGCAGGAGCTGGGAACCGCGACCAGCGCGCTCGCCGAGATGAAGGATCGCTACGCGATGGGTGACTTCAGCGGCGCGCTGGTGATCGCCGAGGGCATCCAGCAAGACAATCCCGATGATCTCGAGGCTCCCCGGTACGCGCAAAGTTGCCGTGACGTACTGACCCAAATGTACTCGGCCCGACTCGGCGCGCTGGATCAGCGAGTGACGGTCGCCGTGCCGAGCGACCAGATCCGTTGGCTCACGCTCGATCACCGTGCTGGCTTCCTGCTGTCTTTGCTCGACGGCGGGATCACCGTCGAGCAAATCCTCGACATCAGCGGCATGCCGCGCTTGGATGCGCTGCGCATCATGTACCAGCTGCTCGACCAGCGCGTGATTTCCCTCGGCGGCTGAGCCGACCGCAGGAACTTTTCCCAAATGCGACGAGTCACGCAAGATTTGCTGATCGGAGTGGTGTTTTCTGCGCTCTCCGGTTGGCTGCTGAAAGCACTCTTGCTGAACACGGGTTTGAGCCCGGGCGCGCCTGTCCCGCCTGCCGCAAAACCGGAAACGACTTGGCCCGCGCTCGGCCCGAGCGCTCTCGAGGTCGCTTCCTATGACATCGATGCCAAGCTCGACACCGAGCGACACCGCGTGACCGGGCGAGAGACGATCCGCTTGGTCAATCGTGCGAATTCGCCGTTGAGCGAGCTGTGGTTTCATCTGTATTTGAACGCCTTCAAGAACGACAAGACCTTGTTCTTGCGCTCACCTTTCGGCGCAGGTCGAAGCGGGAACAAGGCCAAGGAGTACGGCTACGTCGATGTCAAGAAGCTGACCGTCCGCGGCGGCGACGGTCAGGATCTGTGGCCCACACGCGATCGTCACAGCCCCAATGATCCGGACGACGAGACTGACTTGCGCCTGCCCTTGCAAAGCCCGCTCGAGCCCGGAGAGACGCTCGAGTTGGAGCTCGAGTTCGAAGACCAACTGCCAGAGTTGGTCGAACGCACCGGCTTCGTGGACAGTTTCCACTTCGTCGGGCAGTGGTTTCCGAAGCTCGCGCGCTTGGAAGACAATGGTACCTTTTCCCATTTTGCTTTCCACGCGCAGAGCGAATTCTACGCAGATTTCGGGAATTACCAGGTGACGCTGGATGTCCCCAGTACCTTCCAAGTCGGCGCGACCGGCAGCAAACTGCGCGAGGAGCAAGACAAGGGCCGCACGCGCCTGGTGTACCGCGCGGAGAACGTGCACGATTTCGCGTGGACGGCCTGGGACCACTTCGAGTCTCGCAGCGAGCGCATTGCCGGCACGCAAGTGCGCGTCCTGTACCCTCCGCACCAGCAAGCCAATGCCGAGGCAGAGCTCGACAGCGTGCGCTTCGCGCTGCCGCACTTCAACGCTCGCTATGGTGCGTACCCTTACCCCACGCTGACCTTGGTCCACCCACCGGAAGCTGCGGCCAACGCGGGCGGTATGGAGTATCCCACGCTGATTACCACTGGCGGACCGTGGTACAGCACCTTTGGCGGCGGCCACTTCATCGACGTGGTCACCACTCACGAGCTCGGGCACCAGTGGTTTTACGGGCTTTTAGCCAGCAATGAACACACCGAGCCGTTCCTCGACGAGGGCTTCAACAGCTACGCCGAGGCTGAGGCTCTGGAAGCGCGCTACGGCAAGGCTTCGGTTTTTGGAGGCTTCGGGCTGAGCGTGAGCTCTACCGCGCTCAATCGGCTATTTTCGGCGGCGCGCGGTGAAGACGAGAAGATCGCCCAAGGGGCGGCGGACTTTGCCACTTTCCGCAGCCTGGGCGCGCTGGTGTACAGCCGAACGGCGATCGTGCTCGGTACGCTGGCCCGAGTCTACGGCAGCGAACGATTCAACCACGCGCTCGGCGTGTACGCGCGCAAGTTTCGTTTTCAGCACCCGACGACCGCGGACTTCTTGAGTGTGATGCAAAGCGAACTCGATAGCCGAGCCGTCACTGCGCTCACGCTCGCGCTCTCCGAGCGCGCAACCGTCGACTACTTGGTGCGTGAGATCTCCAACGCGCCCCTCAGCGCGGCTGCCGGCGTCTTCGACGGACCGACTGGACGCGAGCAAAAGAAGCCTGAAGCGCCCCACGCCGCGGCCGAATACGCGAGCCGCGTCGTGGTCTACCGGCACGGAACGCTGCAGTTGCCCGTAGAAATCGAGCTGGGCTTCGAAGATGGGACGAAGCAGCGCAGGCGCTGGGACGGTAGCGAGTTCACGTTCAACGTCGACAACATCGGGCCGTCGCGGCTCGTGAGCGTCAACGTCGATCCGGAGCAACGCATTTTGCTGGACGACGATCGCAGTAACAACTGGCTGAGCACCGAGAACGCCTCGGCTCCCCATTGTCGAGAACGTGCGCTGTACGCCGCACAAATTTTGCTCGGGGCCTTGGGACCGTGAACGATCGCACTCCCAACCGCTTCACGCGGTCTTGGACCAGCGCAGCAGCCGGAGTACTGCTGTGGATCTCGCGCACGCTGCTTTCGTTGCTGATCAGCTATCCAATCGTGCTCGCGATCCAGGCAACCTCGATGACCGCTGGCCCGGACGGCGACGCGGTTCTATTTCAACCGGGTTCACTTTTGCTCTTGGAGCTGCTCAGGTTGGGCGCAGCTTGGCTGGCTTCGGCTACCCAGCTCGCGCTGCTATTGCTGGGCGTGTCCGCGATAATCGAGCTCGTTCCGCTCGCTTTAGCGCTGGATTTGTTGTCTACGCCGGGTCGCCCGCTGCCCGAGCGCTGGACCCGCGCGCTCCGCCTGTTTCCGAAGTTCCTCGCGCTAGGCGCGATCACGCTCTTGGTTCAAGCCGCGCTGCTGCTTGCGGCAAGCTTGCTCGGTGCGGCGCTCAAGCCAGCTCTCGCCTCAACCGATGAACGGCTACGAACACTCGCGCCGATTGCGCTGACGGGCCTCGGCTTGCTCGCCTGCACCTGGTTCGGCAGCGTGCTCGACGTTGCGCGCGCGACACTCGTGCGGCACGCCGCGAGTCAGACTGAATGCGGCGCGCGTACGGCCCTTGCTCGGGCACTGGTCTGTTTACGGCTTCGACCGTTGCGCGTGCTGCTCGGTCCGTACCCGAGCGTCGCTGGCAGCGCGTTCGCGTTCTTGGCCGCCGCGTGGGTGACGACGTGCTTCTTGCCAGCGCGACCTTGGGGTTTGGCGCTGGCGCTCGGCTTCTTCGTGCATCAATTGGCGATGCTGTTCGCGATCGCTTGGCGCGTGCGCTGGCTGTCCACGGCGCTCCAGCTGAGCGCCGAGAGCGACTGACTCAGACGACCGGCGCCACTTTCCGATACAGCTGCGCGTAACGCCGAGCGGGGCGATCCCAGGCCACGTCCAAACGCATGACCCGACGGCGGAGCCGGGCAAACGCCGGGTTGCCGTAGGCGGAGAAAGCTCGAGAAAGTGCGCCCATCAGCGCTTCGGCGTCCAGGGCGTCGAACAAGAAGCCGGTGCCGGTCTCCAATTCGGCGTCCGCGTCGACGATGGCGTCCACCAAGCCGCCGCTGGCGAAGGCAACCGGCACCGCGCCGTAGCGTTGCGCGAAGAGTTGGCGGTTCCCTCCCGGACCGCCCGCCGACAGTAGCAGGGCCAGATCGGCGCCGGCCAACAGCTGGCGCGAGAACCGCTCGTCGACGTTGGGCACACAGCTGAAATCGCCCGCATACTCTCGAGCGACGGCTTGGAAGCGCTCAGCGGCGCGGGCGGAGCCGGTGTTGGCGATGACCAAGCCGAGATCGAGCTTGAGAATCTCTGGCAACGCCTCGAACAGCGCGTCGGCACCGGCTTCACGTTCGAGATCGCCGAGAAACACCAACAGCGGGCGATCCACCGCTAGCTCCAGTTCTAGCTTCTTCAGCGCCGCGACCTTGGAGCGGCCCTTGTTGGACGGATCTTCGGCGTCGAATCGGCTCTCGAGCGCGGTGTCCGTCGCGGGGTTGCAGGTGGCGTAGTCGACCCCACTCGGGATGCCGAGCACTGGCTCCGGCAAGCTGGAAAGCACGCTCGCCAGCGCGCCGGAACGCGCGGGATCCAGAATTTCTTCGGCATAACGCGAGGACACCGTGGTCACCGCATGCGCAAGTTGCACCGCCGAGGCGAGCCCGGAAAGGCCGCCCGCGAGCGCCAGGGAGGACACATCGGAGAAGCCGAGCGTGTCGCGCACGCTTTCGTGAAACTCGGCTTTGCGCTCGATGTCGTGAATGGTGAAAACCACCGGCACACTTTGGCCGCGCAGCGCGAGTGGAACCAAGCTTGCCACCGCGTCGTGGGCGTGCACGACCTCGAACGCCTTACCCTGCTCTGCCCGTTGCGCGACCAATGCCGCAACCGAGCGCGCAAAGGTCGCGAAGCGCGCTGCGTTATCGACGTAGGGGACTCCCCCCTCACCATAGATGCGCTCGCGGTCGAATAGGCCAGGCAGATCGAACAGCACGAGTTCGGCCCCCGAGGCCAGTTGGCCGTCGAGCACGTTCACTTCACTGCCGTCCGTGAGCGTCAAAGGCGTGAGACGACGGGCCGCGAGCAACCCTCCCGCTTCGAAGCCTGGCGAGCGGGGCGCGGCCACGGTCACGCGGTGCCCGAGTTGACGGAGGGCCTTCACCAAGGCCGACGCCGAATCGCAAGCTTCGGTTTCCCGCACGTACGGGGCCAGTTCGGCGAGGGCAAGCAGGATTTCCATTGCCCCGGCGTCTACCACGGCCAAGTTTTACTGGCTACGGCAACGCCGACTGCTACCGTGCGGCCCGAAATGGACGAACTCGTCAGCAAAGCCCAGGTCTTGCATGAAGCGCTGCCGTACATCCGGCGCTTCCAAAATCGCACTTTCGTCGTGAAATACGGTGGGCACGCGATGATCGACGAGACGCTCAAGCAGAGCTTTGCGCGGGATGTCTGCCTGCTGCGCTACGTCGGCATCCGCGTGGTGGTGGTTCATGGCGGGGGCCCGCAGATCAATCAGATGCTCGATCGCGTGGGCATCGCCTCCACCTTCAGCGGCGGCCTCCGTGTCACGGATGACGCCACCATGGACGTGGTGGAGATGGTGCTCGGCGGCGGGGTAAACCAAGAAATCGTGGGCATGATCTGCCAGCATGGCGGGCGCGCGGTGGGCTTGTCCGGCAAAGACGATCGCTTCATGCGCGGCAAGCGCCTGGAAAAGGTGGCCGTCAAAGACGAGCAGGGCGAACAAGTGTTGGTCGATCTGGGCCGCGTGGGCGAGGTTTCGCACGTGGAAGCCGGGATCGTCGAAAATCTAATCGGCTCCGGCTTCATTCCGGTAATCGCGCCGATCGCCGTCGACGCGGATGGGCATTCTTTGAACGTGAACGCGGATACCGCTGCCGGAAGCATCGCGAGCGCCCTGTCCGCCGCCAAGCTCGTGTTGATGACGGACGTCGACGGCGTAAAAACCGCCAAAGGCGAGCGGCTGAGTTCGCTCGGCTCTGCCGAGGCCGAGGAAATGATCGAAAGCGGCGTGATCAGCGGAGGCATGATCCCGAAAGTCCGTTGCGCGCTCGACGCGGTGAACGGGGGCGTCGAGAAGGTGCACATCATCGACGGCCGTCGCCTGCACGCGCTCTTGCTCGAGATTTTCACGGACAGTGGCGTCGGCACGGAAATTCGGCGCGGCAAGGTGTGAACCAAAAGCGGATCGAAGAAGAGCTGCCGATCGTGCGCCCGGAAGGCGTGCCCGAGGACGCCATGCTGCGCGTGCTTCGGGTGCCCGGAGAGCTCGCGGGCATGCGCCTCGACCGCTTCGTCCAATCCCAACTGCGCAGCACGAGTCGCACGCGCGCGCGCCTGATCGTCAAGAGCGGTGCCTATTCTGCAGAGGGTCGCCCTCGGCGGCCGAGCGAACGGGTGCGTGCGGAAGAGCGCATCGCGCTTTGGCGGCGGCCCTTCGAAGACACCGAAGGCCAAGCTCCGCTCCCGATCCTGTATGAAGATCCGCACTTGTTGGTGATCGACAAGCCACCGCTGGTCACCGTGCATCCGACCGCGCGCTACCACCAAAACACCGTGATCAAGCGGCTGCAGGCCGAGCGTCCCGACGAGTTCTTGGCCCTGATCCACCGGTTGGATCGCGAGACGAGCGGGATCTTGCTGCTCGCGCGCAGCCCAGAGGCCGAGCGCGCGTTCAAGCGCAAGCTGGAAGAGCGCTCGCTCTCGCAAGAAAGTGACGCCCAGCGCGGGGTGGAGAAAATCTACTTGGCGCTCACGCACGGCGTCCCCCCCAGCGGCCTAGTCGACGTGCCCATGGAAGCCGACGTCGACAACCCGCTGCGCGTCAAGATGCGCATTGCCAAGCCCGGCACCGGTCTGGAAGCGCGCACGCAACTCACGGTGCGCGAAGCGCGCGCGGGCTATGCCTGGGTGGAGTGTGCTCTGCAGACCGGCCGACAGCACCAAATCCGGCTCCACCTTTCGCACCTGGGGTGCCCAGTGGTCGGCGATAAGCTGTATGGCCCGGATGAGCGCCTGCTCGCCCGCGCTGCCGACGACGAGCTCAGCGAGGACGACCTCTCCCTGCTCGAGCTTCCTCATCACGCCCTGCACGCGCACGTTTACCGGATGAGCCACGCCGTCACCGGCGCTCCCTTGGAGGTGGTCGCGCCGATGCCCGCAGATTTAATCGAGTTCTGGTCGAACCTGTCCGCGCGTTGAAGGCGCAATCCTCGCTCCGTCGCAGCCCGAGCGGAATCGATTGACGTGGGCCCCGCTAGGGGATAACCGGCCCCGTAGATGCCTATCCGTCGCGCCCTCCTGTCCGTCTCCGACAAGTCTGGTTTGGTCGAGTTTGCCCGCGCTTTGTCCGCTCGCGGCGTGACCCTGCTCTCGACGGGCGGCACCTTCGCTGCTTTGCACAAGGCTGGCATTCCCGTCGAGACCGTCGAAAGCTACACCGGCTCCCCAGAAGTGATGGATGGTCGCGTGAAGACCCTCCACCCGCGCGTCCACGGTGCACTCCTGTCACGCGATGGCACGGACGACGCGGATCTGGCGCGCCTCGGAGCGCAGCCGATCGACCTCGTGGTCGTCAACCTGTATCCCTTCGAGCAGACCTTGGCCAAGCCAGGCACGACCGCCGAAGAGTTGATCGAGAACATCGACATTGGCGGCCCCAGCATGCTTCGTTCAGCGGCCAAGAATCACAACCGCGTGACCGTGGTCTGTGATCCCGCGGACTACGCGAGCGTGCTCAAAGAAATCGAGCAGAGCGGCGACGTGAGCCGGCCCACCCGCGAACGGCTCGCAGGCAAAGTGTTCGCACATACCGCGGCCTACGACGGCGCGATCGCCGGCTGGTTCACCGCGCGCGGAGAGGCGGATGGCTACCCGCGTCACCTCACCGTCTCGCTGGAGAAAGCCTACGGCCTGCGCTACGGCGAAAACCCCCACCAGAGCGGCGCATTTTACCGCGAGCGCAACGCAGTAGCCGGCTCGCTCGCGGCCGTGGATAGCATCGGCAGTGGTGCCAAAGAGCTCAGCTTCAATAACCTCGTCGATCTGGAAGCCGCGCTCGACGCCGTGCGCGAATTCGAGAACCCAGCCGCGGTCGTGGTCAAACATACCAGCCCCTGCGGCGTGGCCACGGGTCCAACCCTCGCCGACGCCTACCGCGCGGCTCGCGACGCCGATCCGATGAGCGCGTTCGGTGGCATCGTCGCCCTCAACCACGAGGTGGACGACGCGACGGCTGCCATCCTGAGCGAGACGTTCCTCGAATGCATCATCGCGCCGGGCTACGCGGTCGGAGCATTGGCCAAACTGCGCAGCAAGGCGCAGCTCCGCTTGCTCACCACCAACGGCTGGCTCGGCCGGAACCACAAGGCGCTGCAATACAAGCGCGTGGGCGGGGGCTTCGCGGTGCAAGAGCGCGATGCCAGCGGCTACGGTGAAGTGCAAGCCGGCCGCGTCGTCACCAAGCGCCAACCCACTGCGGTCGAGCTTTCCACGCTCGAGTTCGCCTGGGCTGCCTGCAAACACGTCAAGAGCAACGCCATCGTGCTCGCCGGCCCCGGCCACAGCCCCGGGATCTACGCCACACTCGGAATCGGCGGCGGGCAAACCGCGCGCGTCACCGCCGTCCAAGTCGCCGTCGAGAAGGCCGGAGATCGCGCCAAAGGCGCAGTGCTCGCCTCCGACGCATTCTTCCCCTTCGCTGACGGCCTCCAGGCGGCGACCCGCGCCGGCATCGTCGCGGTCGCCCAACCCGGTGGCAGCAAAAAAGACGACGAAGTCATCAAAGCCGCCGACGACGCCGGCATCACCATGATCTTCACCAACGTCCGCCACTTCCGTCACTGACCGGTCGCAAAACGCAACGGCTCTGTGGCCGCCACGGCGGCTCTTAGCTCTCTCAACCGCTCTGTCCGTCGCACAAGATTCACATCTTTTGCCCTGCACAGCCGGTGGCAACGAGGACTCGAGGCTCAGCGCTCGCCGAAGAACATACTGTGTTCACACAGTATGTTCTCGCGCCGCAAGGCCTCATGTTTTCGCGCCGGCGAGGCCTCATGTTTTCGCGCCGCGAGGCCTCATGTTTTCGCGCCGCGAGGCCTCATGTTTCGGCGGCGCGAGCGTCGCACGCCGATGACAACGCGGACTCGAGCTCAGCGCTCGTGGGTCAGGTCCGGATTGAACGTGAGCATCATCGCCTCTGCGGGCTCATAATAGTCGACCTCGCCGCCACGGAACAGCGCGCGTCCGCTGCCCGGCGGCATTCCGAAGACATAGGCTCGGGCTGAGTTGAAACATACTGTGTTCACACAGTATGTTTTCGGCGCCGGGTAGGCGTCGCGCGGGGATGAATATGCTGTGTTCGCATAGTATGTTTTCCGTGGCGAGAGGGCTGTCGCTTGCCGGTCCAATAAAGTGCGTTCACGCAGCGTGACTTCTTCACCCAGCGTGACTTCTGCCGCGCACGTGACTTCTGCCGCGCACGTGACTTCTGCCGCGCACGTGACTTCTGCCGCGCGCGTGACTTCTGAGCGCATCGCACCTCCCTGCGCGGTGCTGGGCCTCCCTCGGAGGCTCTCGAAAGACCATTTTGGGTGCTGGGCTTCCCTCGGAGGCTCTCGAAAGACCACTTTTGGACGCCGAAGGCTCGGGCGCCCGCGGGGCGAAATCGCGACCATAAATAAACAAATATTAGCTAGTGATTACCGGTATTTAGAAGCCCACGTGAAAGGCGGGTTCGAGGCCTAGAGTGTGTCGCGAATTTGGCCCGGATTCGCGCTCTATGACATCCGCTGTGACGCACTTCGATAAACAGGAAGCGCGGTCCACATGGTTGTCATCAATCGTACCTGCACCACTTGCAACAACGAGTTCGAACTGCACTTCCGCTATC
>Ga0164308_10000052_pt1 | contig 53106 bp, 43 predicted proteins | sample Whisoiple_246_MG_FD_109983 | JGI IMG/M metagenome (GOLD analysis project Ga0164308, IMG submission 109983) | Soil microbial communities amended with fresh organic matter from upstate New York, USA - Whitman soil sample_246_MG | ecosystem: Environmental > Terrestrial > Soil > Unclassified >... | reverse complement strand
GGAGAGAAGCTCATCCTGGGAGAGGGGGAATGTGGCGAGGTGGAGTGGGTGGGGGTGCGGGTGGAGGCGTCGCGGGGCGGGGTCCTCGATTATATCGAGGTGGCGCGATAGAGCGGCTGAGTCGGCCGCGCTTCCAGCAAACCGAAGGGCACCTTCCAGCACACCAAAGAACACATGACCGTCCTGGTGTCTCCCTGAAAAGGCGTTGACAATTGAGGCGTTAGAGCAGACCCTTGGGTGATTGTTGAGCCGAGGGAGGCAACGAGCAGATGACCAAAAGTGAGCTCATCGAGGCCATTGCCGCCCGAGGAGAGCTGACCAAGGCCCGAGCAGAGATGGTCGTCAATTGCGTCTTCGACGCGATGACCGAAGCGCTGCAACGTGGCGAAGGCATTGAGATCCGCGGCTACGGTAGCTTCACGGTGCGCCCCTACAAGCCCTACGCAGGGCGAAATCCCCGCACTGGCCAACCCGTGCCGGTGCCTGCGAAGCGTCTGCCGTTCTTCAAAGTCGGCAAAGAGTTGAAAGAGCTCGTCAATGCCAGTCGTCACACGCCGATCACCGGTGGTGACGAGGGTGACGACGACTCTGACGACTGAACACCGCCCCCGCTCAGGCGCTGATGGTGGCTCGCACCGGCTGGCTGTTGCTCACGGCAGCATGGGCAGTGGCCTGCGCGTCTGGCGCCGGCCAGCCGCCGGCGCCGCAGGCAGCGCCAGCGCGCCCGCTTCATCGTGGTCCGCTGACCGACTTCATTTCGTCGGCGGGGCTGCGCTGGCTGCTCGTGATCGAACCGCGGCGAGTCCTAGCCGATCCTGAACTTCGACAAGCGATCTCGGAGATCATTCCCACTCCGCGTTTCGAAGCCTTCGCCGAATCGAGTGGAGTCGATCTGCGGCTCTTGCCAGAAGCCGCAATTGCCGGATTTCCGTACTCCACGTTGTATCTCGCTGAATTGCCCAACGGTACCGCGGCACTTGCGCGTGCGCGCTTCGCCGAGCGGCTGCTCGGGGGAGCGGTGAGTAAGCAACCCTATCCGGGTCTCACGCGCATTACAGGTGTCGTCGGACAAACACCGGAAACGCTGCTCACCGTCGATGATCGATTGCTGGCCATTTCGGTGGGCGACCCGGTGCCGGCGAAAATCGCCGAAGCTTACGCGCGTGAACGGTTGACGCACTCGCCAGCTGCGCTGCGGGGCGCCGCGCTCTCCAGCTTACCTGAGCTCGTGTCGAGCAACGTGGCGGTCCTGTTCGCACCGGGACCATTCTCGGACGAGTGGCAGCGGGCTGCAGGCGGCCTGCTTCAATCCACCACGGCGATCGCAATCGCGGCGCAACCACTGGGCAACGGCAAAGTTGCCACGACGATTTACCTGACCGGCGCATGGCAAGACTCAGCTGATGACGCGGCAGCTCGACTGAGCAGCGCTTGGTCGATGTTCGCGCGCAGCTCGGCGGGGCGTCTCTTCGAACTCAACGATACTCCTCAGGTCGACACGAGTCCGGAAGTGTTGCGTTTGTACGTCGAACTCGAGATTGCCGCGGTCGTCCGCGGACTACGCGCTTCGGTCCTTGGCGACCTTTCTCAAATCCTGAGTTTGCCGCCCCGGCAGCCCCAATCTGCCGCTGAAAAACCGCACGCGCCGTAGTGGCTGAGCTCGACTTACGAGTTGAGTACGCGCGTGTAGGACAAGCACTCATGTTCACACAGGCGTCGCAAATTCTATGAGCCGAGGCGCGCAAACTCGCGAGCGAGCTCAACGAGCTGAACCAAACCGACAAACCCGCGCACACGCGCCACAGGCAAGAAATCCCGGACACCCCTCGTAAATGCGCATCACACGAGAACGCCGGGGCAGCACGCGAAGGCGGAAATCACCACTGCACGAAGAACCACATGCGCGCGCATGTGTAAGCAGAATCACGAGCGAGGCCGAGCAGCTTGATTGACCAAAGGCACGATACAGTGCTAGGACTCCCCGGTGCTGCACTGCGGCGGTCGGGTAGAAGCTAGGACGGCCTTCGCGTGAGTGCAGGAGGGTTATTCGTCGTGGTTGGCGCTGACGCACAATGCGTGAGCAGGAGCCAACTACGGCGCAGCGAAGGTGCGCGCGCCTCGGTGGGCGTCGCACCTTTGCTCCCATACGAGAGGGCAATCGTCGGTGAATACAGCAGAAGTCGTAAAGGGCTACACGTTCAAACCTGGTGATATGGCAGTGCACCCGGCGCACGGCGTCGGTGAGGTGGAGCGGCTCGAAGATCGCGACCTAGGCGGGCGAAAGACGATTTGTTACGTAATCAAGATCAAGGACAGCGGGCTCAAAGTGATGGTGCCCACTGAAGCAGCGGCGCGAGTTGGGCTCCGTCCGGTGATGAAGAAGAAAGAAGCCCAAAACATCTTGGAGATCTTGAAAGCGCCGGAGGTTGCCGTCGATCTCCAGCCTTGGAATCGCCGTTTTCGTGCCTACACGGAAATGTTGAAGAGCGGGTTGCCGTCGGAAATCGCCAAGGTGCTGCGAGACATGTACCGGCTGAAGTTCGACAAAGATCTGTCCTTCGGTGAGCGCCGTCTACTCGACCAAGCTCGCAGCCTGCTCGTCCAAGAGCTGGCGCTCGCGCGCAAGGTCCTCCCTGCCGCGATGGAAGGCGAGATTCAGCAGATCTTCTCCGCATAGTTTCGAGACGTTTCAGTGACACCGCGACACGGAGTCGGGCCGACCAGCCCGGCTCGTGTCAAAGCGAGATGTCCCCGGGCTTTAGCGCGGTCGTGAGCGGCCGTTCTGAACGCTCATGGAGACTCGGGAAATGCTCGCGTTCGGGCGCTTTCGCCGCGAAGAGCGGATGGCGTTGTCGGTAGCCGCGGAACAGGCAGCCTTCACGCTGCACGCGGAGGAATCGCCAGAAGACGCGGGACGTTGGCTCGAGTCCCACGACGCGATGGCGATGCTGCTCGACACAGAAGCATCCGAGTCGCTCGCCGTGCAGACGCGCAGCAGCGCGAAGCACGCGCGGCTTCCGATCATCGCCCTGTCACGGGAGATGGGCGACTTGTCCTTCAGTGACGCTTTCAGTTGGGGCGCTGATGACGTGCTGCCGCTTCACGGGACGCGCCCCTTGCTGACGCGTCTGCGCTCACTGCCGCGTGAAGCGGGTACGCTTCCGGCGTCCACGCGCGGCACCGCGTTGATCGCCGAGAGCGACAAGACACGGCGCACCGTCGTGGGTCGCGTGCTGCGCAACGCGGGCTATTCGGTGATGTTCGCGGTGACCAAGGAAGACGCGGCGAGCTTTGCACAACAAGAAGAGATCGCGTTGGCCGTGCTGAACGCCGAGCTCGCGGACGACTATACGAGCACGATCAATCTCGCGCGCAGCGCCGGCAGCAAGGCAAACTTCATCGTCTGCGCCAACCCGAGGGATCTGAAGACGATCCGGGCGTCGCTCGAAGGGACGACCGGAGTCGGCGTGATCGACGCGTTCGCGCCTCCGGAAAACGTGCTGTTCGCTTCGAACGACCTCAAAGGCGGCGCGATCAACAATCGCCGCAGCCCGCGTATCCTTTATGGCACTACGGTGTCTTTTCGCGGCGCAGGTCGCGAAAAAGACGACTACGGCTTCACCTACAACATCAGTGAAGGCGGCTTGTACGTGCGCACCCTCGCGCCGCCGGAAGACGACGAAGTCTGGATCGAGATGGCGCCGCCGCGCAGTGAGCGCCGCGTGCGCTTGGTCGGCAAGGTGGCCTGGCGGCGGCGCTTCAATCACAACGAAAACGCGACCGTGCCCCCGGGCTTCGGTTTGAGCATCGTCGACGGTGCCAAAGCCGACCTGCAAACTTGGAACGACGCTTACAGTACGATTTCCGCCGCCCTCGGTTGAGTTGCGGCTCGGCTGCGAGGGCGATCGACTTAGTCGTTCGCGGGCTCTAAGCTCGGTCGAATGAAGATCTATACGCGCACGGGCGACGCTGGTGAGACCGGCTTGTTCGGTGGTGCACGCGTCGGCAAAGACGAGGCGCGCGTGGAGGCCTACGGCACGGTCGACGAACTCAACTCTTGCCTCGGCGTGGTGCGGGCGCTGGGCGCGTCGAGTGAAACCGATCAATCCTTGCTGCAGATTCAGAGCGATCTGTTCACGCTGGGCGCAGAACTTGCGTGTGTGCCCGGTAAAGAAGAGAAATTGCGCATGACCACCCTGGGCGAGGCCGACATCGCGCGACTCGAATCGTGGATCGATCGCAGTGAGGCACCGCTCGAACCGCTCAAGAATTTCGTCTTGCCCGGCGGCTCGTCGTGCGCGGCCGAGTTGCACCGCGCGCGTACGGTTTGCCGCCGCGCGGAGCGACGAACGCTGACCGCGAGCCGGATCTCGCCGATTCGGCCCGAGGTGGTCATCTACCTGAACCGCTTGAGCGACCTGTTGTTCGTGCTTGCGCGCTACGAAAATCATCAGGCCGGGCTGAGCGACATTCCTTGGCGTTCTCGCTGATTTTTCAGCCCTAGCGAGCGTTCGTCCACGCTGCCGAGGTTTGATTTGGGTTGATGGTCACGCGGCGCGCGTAGCTCGGCGTAGCCTTCGGCGGCGCGTTGCGATGGCCGCACACCTTCAGTTCACGGAGCGCTCGTCGACCGTCGCGACCGAGACTTCGAAGCAATGGCTACAATAGTGCTCACCTGGGTAATTCTTGTCGACGACTGCAATCGAGTACGCCACTCGTTCGTCGAAGAGCGTGGTAGGCGTTGCAGCGCCCGTGGCTTGAACCGACAACGAGTAGCGATCGCTCTCCGGGAACGGCTCATACTGGAGGTTGGTGAATCTCCACTCCAACGTCGCGAAGGGTGCACTCTCAGGGCCGCCGAAAGTCAGCAGAACGTCGCCGCCGTCACGATTGACATGCCAAGCTTGGCCGTCAGGGCTGTTCACCAGCGCACCGCCCTTCGCGCTGTGGCACTCACTATTTCGGCAGGCCGTGAAGATTGCATCCGCGGCCTCGGCGATTGAAATGGGCAAATCCACTTCCAGGGTCGCGTGCGACCAATAGAGGACCTCTGGGCACTCGTAGAACCCCTCGCACTCGTTACCACCGCCAGCTGCACCCGCGTCACCCTCTGGCATCCCCGCCGCGCCAGCAGCGCCGCCGTTCGACTCACGCACCCCTGCGGTGCCGGCACTCGGCTCAGTGTCCTCATTGCCCGCTTTACCCGCGGTGCCCGCCGAGTCAGACGGCTTGATTCGCGCGATCTCGACCGGCGTCATCGCTTTGTCGTCGGACGCACTGCACGCGGATGCCAATGCGCCACCCACCACGAAAACTCCCAACCACTGAATCGTCGTTCGCACTTTGTTTACTCCCCGCTGAATTCCAAGGCTTGCTCCGAATTAAAAGCAAACCGCATGCCTGATCGTTCTGGCCTGTTTTGCCGAAATTTCAAACGAATCGCGACGACACAGAGTGGCACAGCCCCTGGCATCGCGATCCGTCTGCGACGGGCACCTAGCGCGTTGCGAGGTGCGATGCAGGATCGCGGCCGCCCAACTCTCGGGCGCATATTTTTCGGGATATTTCGGCGAGCGCAGACTCAGTTGGGCTCGATCGAGGCAAAATAGCGCACGAGCGCGCGGCCGATTCGTGCCGGCGGTCGAGTTTGCACTAGGATCCCCCCGTGGCGATTCGCAAGATTGCGCAGATGGGCGAACCGGTGTTGCGCCGGAAAGCGGACCCGATCGATCCGAAGGAGATCGCGTCGCCGTTCATCCAAACGTTGATCGACGACATGATCGAGACGATGCATGACGCGGACGGCGCCGGGCTCGCCGCGCCGCAGGTCTACGAGTCATTGCAGCTGTGCGTGATCGAAGTCGATCAGAACCCGCGCTATCCGCAATTCGAACCCATCCCGCTCACGGTGCTGATTAATCCCGTCGTCACGCCTCTGGTCGGTGTCGGTGCCGAGCTCAGCGCCGAAGACAGCTTTCAGATGTACGAAGGCTGCCTGTCCGTGCCCGGCATGCGCGGCCAAGTAGTGCGGCCGCGCAAGGTTCGCGTACAAGCGTTGGATCGCGCGGGCAGGGAGCTCGATTTCGTGTGGGAGAGCTTCCGCGCCGTGGTGGTGCAGCACGAGACCGATCATTTGTGGGGCACGCTGTACGTGGATCGCGCAGACCCGAAGACTTTGACCTTCCTGCGTGAGTACGAGCGCTTCGTGCCCGCGGCCGCGCGTATTCGTGACCGTGGGAAAGCAGTGGTCGCCAAATGAAGCCTGCGGTCGGCGACGTCATCGGCGGCAAGTACCGGATCGTGCGGCTGATCGGTGACGGCGGCATGGGCACCGTGTACGAGGCGCGTCACGAGTTTCTCGAGACCAGCGTGGCGCTCAAGTTTCTGCACGCGGATTTGGCCAAGCGCGCGGGGCTTGGTTCACGCTTTCTGCAAGAAGCGCGGGTCTCGGCGCAGATCCGCAGTCCGCACGTCACTCACGTGACCGACGTGGATCAAACGGCCGATGGCTCCCCCTATCTGGTGATGGAGCTGCTGCACGGCGAACCATTGCAACAAGCCATGGATCGCATGGGCAAGCTGCCCCCGGATCAAGCAGTCAATTTCGCGCTGCAGATCTTGTCGGGCCTCGAATCCGCACACGCGATCGGCGTCGTGCACCGCGATCTCAAGCCGGACAACGTGTTCATCGTGCCCGCGAGCGGCGGCCCACTGCTGAAGTTGATCGATTTCGGCATCGCCAAGCTGCGCGCGAGCACCGCGTTTCAGAAGGGTCTGACGCGCGCGGGCGTGATCATGGGCACCCCGGAATACATGGCCCCCGAGCAGCTGTTCGCAGCTGAAAACGTCGATCTGCGGGCCGATCTGTATTCCTTGGGGGTGATTTTGTTCGAGATGCTCTCGGGTCGTCGCCCGGCGGACGGCGACGAGGTAGAGCAGATCGTCGCGTCGGTCGTTTCGGGCAACGTGCGCCACTTGGCGGATCTCGAGCCGGGCCTCGCCCCGGGTCTGGTCGCCGTCGTCGAACGCGCCTTGCGCCCGGATCGCGAAGCGCGCTTCAGCTCGGCGCTGGAGATGCGCGCGGCGCTCGCGCCCTTCGCCGGGGCGCTCGTGACCGGGCAGATTGCGGCGGTTGGGCAACCACTGCCGCGCTCGGCCTCGAATCGTCCACCACTCACGGGGCCAGCGCAGGCGTTCGAAGTCGCGCCGAACGTTCCGAAAACGCTGCCTCCCGAGGGCGATCCGGCCATGCTCGCCTACAAGGGCGGCACTCAAGAAGTCTCCGATGAGGCGGTGCGCGAGGCCCTCCGCCAGAGCGCGTATCCCCCGCCCAATGCAGCACCGGCCTACGGCTATCCGCCTGCGCCAGCTGGGTACGGACCGCCGCCCGCGGCGGCGCACAAACGTCGTTCGCGCACCGGCTTGTGGATCGGTCTGAGTTTGCTGATCGTGCTCGGCCTAGGTGGAGCCGCGCTGGCCGCGGTCTTCTATCAGCAGCATCAACCCGACACGAGCGCGCCGCCGCTCGTGCTCGACCAGCCCGCGCCCGAAACGACGGTCAATCCGCTGATCGACGCGGGTTCGGCCACGCGGGTCGGTACCAATCCTGCCGTCGTTCCGGTGACTCCAACGCGCCCCGGAACGCCAACCAACACGCCCGGCACACCGACCACTGGACCGACCGTGGTGCGACCATCGGACGCGGGCGCGCCGGTCGTGACTGACGCAGGGCGCAATCAGCTTCCGTTCCCATTTCCGTTGCCGAGCACGCTGCCGCCGTTGCCCAGCGTTCTGCCGCCATTGCCGAGCACTTTTCCGACTTTGCCCAAAACGTTTCCGAGCACTCTCCCGCCCGGTTTCCCAGCAATTCCCGGATTTCCGCTGACCCAGCCTGCTCCGGTAGACGGAGGTAAGTAATGCTGCAACACAGTTTGGAAACAACAATGAAAGGCGCCCGCCTTTTGAGCGCGCTAGGCTGAGCCCGTGTCTACTTCCCCCGATGAGTCCGACGAGGTGCGAGCGTTCGCGGCAACACTGCCCGAGAGCTATCGCAGGAATTTCGACATCGCCGCGATCGCCGCGCACACCAAGATAGCGCGCGAACGCGAATCGGCTTCGGCCAACGTCGGTAGCTTCAATTCCAGTCGCGTTCCCGGCTCCGCCGTGTGCGTCGTGGCTGACGATCGCCCAGGACTATTGGCCACCATCAGCGCGGCCCTCGTCCTGTGTGGCTTGGACGTCATCGAGGCCGAGGCGTACACGCGTCGCATCGATCAAGGCACCAACGAAGCGGTCGACGTATTCTGGGTGCGCCACGAAAAAGAGAACCAGCGCAAGCTCCGCGTCAGCAAGGAAGAGATCGATCTACTGCGCACGACACTGATCGGTTTGCTCGACGGCAAATTGGAGCGGCGCCGCGCCGATCCGAGCGTGCGGCCCCCGCCCACTCCTTCCTCTTCGGAGACGGTCGTCCGTTTCATCGAAGGCTCGGACGGCGTGTTCAGCACGCTTGAGGTCGAGACTGGGGATCGCTCCGGGCTGCTGTTGGCCTTGGCTCAGGCGCTCTTCCAACAGCGCGTGCAAATCATCGGTTCACAGGTGAAAACCACCGGCACGCGCGTGTTCGACCGCTTCCACATCGTGGAGTTCGACGGTTCACCGATCAGCTCGGCGCGTCGCTTGGATATCCAGGTCGCCGTGATCTCGGCGGTCGATCCGGTGGCGGACGCCATGCCTGCGTCACAGCAGCTCTAAGAAGCTACTGAGCTCACGCGCTTCGTCAGGCGTGAAGGCTCGCAGCGCCGCGTCCGGCGGCGCTGCGTCGTGGAAAAACCGACCTGGAGCGAAGCGCGCGCGGCGTACGACGTCGAGCAGCGTGTCGGCGGAGCCGTTGGTGAAGTGCGGCCATTTGGCGGCGGCGCGGCGCAGCGACGGCACGCGCGTCCCCGACTCGTGGACGTACGGCGTCACGCCGGTCTTCTGGTAGTCCGCGCTGGCCCAGACGATCGCGCCCTCCGCGGAGAAGATCGAGCGCGGCCAATCTGCGAAAGAAACGGTGCTCTGTGCGACGTCGCTTTGTAGTCGCGGTGCGTGGCAGCCCGCGCATCGATCGCGAAACAGCGCTGCGCCGCGCTGCTCGTCGGCAGTGAACGAATCGCGACCGACCACGGCCGGGTTCTCGGCGTGTGAAAAGCGCATCAGAAACGCGATCAGCGCGCGCCGCAGCGTTTCGGGCCCGAGCGTCTCGTCGAACACACCGAGCTGAGTGAGCCACGGATAGTGCTCGGTTTGGATCTCGAACCACGGATCACTATCGCTCCCCTTTCCGGCAACCCGAAACTCGTGATGTGACACCGTTGCTAGGTCCTCGTCGAGAGCGCGCGAGAAATGCGGGCGATTGTTGAACAGCCCGCGCAGCGGTTTGGTCGCCACGTGCACGTCGTCACGCCCCGTGTAGTGCACACGTCCGTCCACGTAGCCTTCGAAGTGGCACGTCTCGCAGCTGAATCGGCTGTGAGCGCCTTCGCTGGTGTTGTGCGGCGCCATCAGCGTGGTGAAGAACAGCGCTTCACCCAAGCGCTCTTCCGTCGAAGCCAGCGGGGCTCGCTCCGATGTCACCGGCACAATCTCGGCCGGCTCACGGCGCTCACCGGCGGCCGGTCGAAGCAACCAGGCGTCGAGCAATGGATCGGCGAGTGCAATCTCTCCCGACGGCAAACGAAGGGCAGCCGCAACGCCGGGAAAGAACGGCTCGCTCTGCGCCCGCGGTTCGGCCCTCGAAAGCGGCTCGAAATACAGCTGAAGGGCGCGATCGCTGCCGTATCCCGCGACGAATAGTCGTGCTCGGCCGTCCGCCACGCTGAGCAGCGGGGCTTTGGGCGTGACCACCCCCAGCTCGGATACGTTGCGCTGCCAGAGTGGGCGAATGTCGCCGGATTTGGGCAACAGATAAGCGAACACGAAGGAATCGACGTAGCCGAAGAAGCCTTGGCTGCGATCGAGCGCGTGGTCTTCGACGCCCGCCGCGACGAGCAGCAATTGTCCGTCGCTCAGCGGCGCCGCGTCGAAGCCCCAAATCGGGCCGTCGTGACGCACCCGCGCGCGCTCATCCAGCACCGTGCCCTGAGCATCCAACGAGAAGATGCGCAACGAATGGTCGAGCAACAGATCGACGATCAAAAGCGACTCGACGCGCCGAATCGACAGCGGGCCATGACCGACTCGGCGCGTGTCTCGCACCGGCGAAGCGCGCTTCGGGTCGACCGTGAGCAAATTGCCGTCGTGCACGTCGAGCGCGTACAAGGTGCCCTGCGGGCCAGCGGCCAGCGCGCGAATGCCTAGAATTCCAGGCAGATCGACGCTTCCGGCCGCAGTCAGCCGCTGACCGTCGAAGTGAAAGCGATGCAAAGCTCGAGACGCTTCTGACGCGACCCAACACTCCCCCGAATCGCTGACGGCGACGGCCACCGCCGAACCCGGCACATCGATGCGCTGCAGCTCGTGCAAGCGCTCATCGAGCAAGACCAACGCGGACGCGCCCCGCAATACGCCCGCCAGATGCCGCGCGTCCAAACGAACCAGGGCGTACGGATCGGCGCCATGGCTGCGATTGGCCGGCGGCACGTGCGCGAAATCGGTCGAGCGCCGCCGTGAAGCTTCGAACGCTGCGAGTCGCTCGCGCGCACTCGCAATCGGGTCGGCTGACGCGAGCACGCTCGCTGTGGAGCGCGCCTCGCGAGCCTGGAGCGCAGCGCGCGAGCGAGACAGCGACAGTACTCGCCGAGCCCCGAGTGCAACACCCACACCGACGACACAGACGGCGGCTGCAAGGATGAGTCGCGCCCAACGCACGCGAGCTGTCTTAGCTTTATTCTCCTTTTGAGACGACGCGATTCTCAATTCATGCTTTCGAGGCGCGATTCGGCTCCCGCCCCTCGCACAAAACTCAATGATTATCAACTGTTACAACGAAGGCACCCGAGCCATTGGCCAGGCACGCTCCCTGCTTAGTGCAACGGTCGTGATCGCCAAACCATCGAAATCGACTGAGTCCGTGCAAGAGCAAGTGGAGACGCTGATTGCGGTAGCCAAGAAACTCACCTCGGAAGGTAACGAAGCGCAAGCGCTCGAAACCTACAAGACGGCTTCCGGGTTGATGCTGGGAGCCCCTTGGCTCCAGCACCGCACGGCAGAACTCGCGCGCAAATTGAAGCAACCCGACGTCGCGACGCTGCACTATCGCCGTGCAGCAGCGGCCTTCATCCGCGCGGGCTTTCCGAAACGTGCGCTCTCTCCGCTGCGCACCGCTTGGCAATTGAGTGTTCCGCTCTTGCCGAGCAAGGCAAGTGCGTTCATCACGGTCAGCTTGGAGCTCGCCAACGTGCAGCGCGAGCTCGGCTTCGTCTCGGATGCCAAGCTCACGCTGAGCAACTCGAACCTCGCGCTCGAAGGTTCGGGCAGCGCCGACCGAGTGCCCACCTTCGCCGAGCTCGAACAGCGCAAGAGCAAGCCCCCGACCGGCAGTGAACCGCCAGACAGCGGCGTCGTCACCAGCGTACAAAGCGCACCTTCCAGCGTGCTTTCGCGACTCGAAGGCGCAGTCAAACCCTGAGGGTTGCTGAGCCGAGCCGCAGGCGGTCGCTCACAGCCGGCGACACGAACCCGGAGTCGGGGATTGGAGAGAGGCCAAACTGGAACGGGCGCGCACTCCGCCGCTCGACGGCGCTGGGCAGCGCAACCGCCCATGGGGCATCACAGCTGCCACGCCTGCCCTCTGAGTGAACGTGAGCCCTGACGGTCGAGTGCCCGAGCCAGCCAGCGCGAGCAACTGCCCGATCATCTAGCAGAAACAAGCGAGGGCTCGGCGGCGCGCGGCGGGCCGTGGCAGCTTCTGCTTTTTTTTGAATTTGCCTGGGCGCTGCCATCCGCGGTGACTAAACTATTGCTGGCTCCCAGCCGGAATAGGCTCACCCAGGCGGATGGATTCACGGACTGATATCGACGACGAGCACTTCTTCGGGAGCTACGAGGCCGAAAGAGCAGCTGTCGACAGCGCGCACGAGCCGGAAGACGCGGAGCCTCGACCGCCGAGCCCCGAGCAGCTCGCGCATCTGAATCGCTTCAGAAAGCCGGTCGCGTGGGCCGTGGCGGGCTTGACCTTGTTCTCGCTACTGGCGCTCGAGGAGCACGGTGCGCAGCGCGAGTACGTCGCTCATTTGAGCGCATCGCTGCCTGCCCCCGAGCCGGTCGCTCCGACGGCCGCTTTGCCAGAAGAACCCGCCGATGCCACGACCTTGCTCGGCGAGATCTCCATTCAGGCTGACTCACCGGATTCGGAGGCGGTGCTCGAGCACAGCTCTGCAGAGTTTTTGTCTGAATTGACGTCCATGTGCTGGACGAACGTAGATTGTGGCTGCGCGCTGAATCGTGAAAGCCACGCAGTGGGCTTTACGGGTCCGCTCGTGTTCGACTCGTGCCTCGCGCACGAGCAAGCCTCGCTCCTCGGACGCACGTACGCGACCGCCACCTCCGTCGAACGCACGCTTGCCGTTCCCAGCGCCGCGAAGCCCGTCGTCTCTTCTCCCTTCGACGAATTCCTCGAATCGATCGCCGCGACCTTGAACGAAAAGCCGCGTTGAGTTTTCGCCGTTCTGTGCGCGCACGCTGAGGCACGACTTTTTCGGCCGAAGCTCGCGCGCTCATTCGCGTCAGCCGTGGAACCAAGAGTCAGCCAAGCGAACGACCGCTGTCGATTCGTCGCCCTGGTTGGGGGCGCGCTCGACTTGTCCCGTACGCACGGGCAAGCTCCTCCGTAGCCATGGCTCCTTCTGCCTTCGATGACGTCGTCGACACGGTTCGTGCAGCACTGAACGCCAAGCGCACTGAAATTGCAGAGCGCATCGCTAGCTTGGAAAGCGCGCTGCGCGGCTACGAACGAGCGCTCGAGTTCGAAATCGCCGAGGCGTTCGCGACCGAACACCAACTGAAGCGCCCCGCTCGCCAAGAGCGCCCCGCTGAAGCGGCGCTGAAGCTGTCACGCGTCGTCGCCAACTTGCCGGAGCTCTCGGCGCGTTCGCAGGCGCAAGACAAAGCGTCCGAACCCGAGCCGGCGCCCGTGTCCGAAAAGGAGAGCTCGCCCGCACCCAAGTCGCGAACGCTCGCCGGTAAGCTCGTGATCATCGGCGCGCTCGCCGGGCGTGAAAAGTCGGGCGCGCTCCCCGCGGAGTTGGCCGCGGACGCCGAGTGGATCGACACCGAGCGCGATGGCGTGCATGCGGTCGGCAATCTACCGCAGCGTATCCGCCAAGGCCGTGTCGGCGGAGTGGTCATTCTGGACCGAATCGTCTCGCACAAGCACACCGAGCCGGTGGTTGCGGCCGCGCGTGAAGCGCACGTGCCGGTCGCATTTGCCGGCCAAGGCGGCAAAGCCTCGCTGGCCCGCGCCCTGGCACAACTCGAAGAGATGCGCCGCGAACGAGGTTGAGCTTGAATCGCAGCATGGTATCGGAGCTCGAGACCCAAGCGGCACGGCTGTTCACGGTTGGCTTTCACGGCCATGCGCTGAGCGCGGATTTGAGTGAGCTGCTCGCGCGAGGCGTGGGCGGGGTCGTGCTCTTCTCGCGCAACATCGGTGAGCCCGCCGAAGTGGCCGAGACTACGTCCGCCATCAAGCGGCGCGCGGGCCGTCCCATCCCGCTCTCGCTCGATCAAGAGGGGGGCAAAGTCGCGCGACTTCGGCGCGGCTTCAGCGAGCTACCCGCGATGCGCGCTTTGGGTGAAGTCGGCAGTGCCTCACTCGCGCGCGAGGTCGGCGCGTTGATCGGTCGAGAGCTGCGCGCGGTGGGGTTCGACGTGAACTACGCGCCCGTGCTCGACGTCGACACCAATCCCGACAACCCGGTGATCGGTTCGCGATCGTTCGGTCGCAGCCCTGAACTGGTGAGCGAGCTGGGAGTCGCGCTGGCAGCGGGCTTGGAGAGCGTTGGAGTCGCTGCATGTGGCAAGCACTTCCCCGGCCATGGCGATACCCATCAAGACTCCCATTTCGAGCTGCCGAGGCTTTCGCACTCGCTCGAACGGCTGGAACGAGTCGAGCTGAGGCCATTCGCGGCTGCCGCCGCGGCCGGCATTCCGTCGCTGATGACCGCGCACGTCGTCTTCGAACCGCTCGATCCGCAATATCCCGCAACCATGAGTCGTGCCGTGTTGCACGGCCTGCTCCGCGAAAAGCTGGGCTACGACGGGCTGGTCGTCACGGACGATCTCGAGATGCGCGCGATCGCGGACCACTACGGCGTGGAAGACGCGGTGCTACGCGGGCTCGATGCCGGCGTCGATCAATTCCTCTGTTGCCACACCGCCGCGCTGGCACACCGCGCGATCGACGCGGTGGTGCACGCGGTCGAGCGCGGTCAAGTCAGCCGTGAAGCGCTGGCGCGGGCCAACCGTCGCATCGAAACGTTCACCGCTCGTTACGCGCGGCCGGCGGTGGAAGCGCCGGATCTGAGCGTGCTGCGCTGCGAGGCGCATTTGGCATTGCTCGAGCGCATCGCGCGCAGCGCAGCTGCGGCCGACCCGACCGCGGTGATGGATCACATCGTCGCCGAACGCGGCCACTAGAACTCGGCAAGCAGCTCCCGCACGACCGCGGCCGTCGCGGTTTTGCCCTTCGCGACCTTCGCCGGACTGCCCTCGGCCACGATTTTCCCGCCTTGTGCGCCGCCCTCGGGTCCGAGCTCCACCAAATAGTCCGCGCCGGCAATCACCTGCGGGTGGTGTTCGATCACGACCAGCGTGTCACCGCGCTCCACCAACCGCCCAAGCACGCTCATCAACTTCGCGACGTCGGCGATGTGCAGACCGGTGGTCGGCTCATCGAGCACGTACAGCGTTTTCTCGTGGCGTCGCGTGGCGGTGAGCTCGGCTGCGAGTTTCAGCCGCTGAGCCTCGCCGCCAGACAAGGTGTGCGAGCCTTGACCGAGCGTGATGTAACCCGCACCGAGATCGGCCAATGTCTGCAGCGGAGCCGCGATCGTTGGGTGATTCGCGAACAGCTCGACCGCTTGCTCTGCCGTGAGCAAGAGCACTTCACCGATCGAGCGCCCGAGGTACTTGATGTCCAGCGTTTGCGGTTCGAAGCGCAGCCCATTGCAGGTCGGGCACGGCGTCACCACGTCGGGCAAGAAGCTCATCTCGTGTGTCACCGCGCCCTGACCTTCACAGGTCGGGCATTGGCCGCCGCCTTTGCTGTTGAACGAGAAGCGCGCCGCGGCAAATCCTGCCATTTTTGCCTCGTTCGTGGCCGCAAACAGCTTGCGAATCGCGTCCCAAATGCCGAGAAAGGTGGCCGGCGTGGAGCGCGGCGTGCGACCAATCGGCGATTGATCGACCGCCACGGCGCGCACCAAATCCTGATGACCGCGCAGACTCTTGTGAGCGCCCGGCGACTCGGTGACGAGCTTGAGCTTCTCGCGCAAGGCGGGCAAAAGGACGTGTCTGATCAGCGTGCTCTTGCCAGACCCACTCACACCCGCCACGACCGTGAACGAGCCGAGCGGAATGCAGAGCTCCACGTCTTTCAGGTTATTCTGCGTGGCGCCGCTCAAGATCAGCCGTGGGGCGGCGCGATCGATAACTCGAGGCTCGCGCAGCACGGGCGCGGCAGCCAGCGCGCGACCGGTCGGCGAATCCTCGATGGCGAGTACCTGCTTCGGTGTGCCCTCGGCCATCACGCGACCACCGCGTGAGCCGCCGCCCGGCCCCAAATCGATCAAGTGATCGGCCGCGCGAATCGTCTCGGTGTCGTGCTCCACGACGAGCACCGTCGAACCCAGATCGACCAAGTTGCGCAGATTGCCGAGCAGGCGCCCGGTGTCCCGCGGGTGCAGGCCAATCGTGGGCTCGTCGAGCACGTACAGCGCACCGGTGAGCCCCGCACCGAGCTGCGCGGCCAAGCGCAAACGCTGCATTTCACCGCCAGAAAGCGTGTGTGCCGCACGATCCAGCGAGAGGTAGCCGAGGCCCACGTCGCGCAAGAAGTCGAGCCGCCGTCGCAACTCGGCCAGGATCGGCTTTGCCACCGGCGTTTGCTCGCTCGAGAACTTCAGCTTTTGAACGCGCTCACTGGCGCTGTCGATCGAGCGCGCCGACAGCTCATGATAGCGCTCGTCCCCCAGGCGCACCGCGCGCGGAATCGGCGAGAGCCGCGCCCCGCGACACTCCGGACACGGCTCCGCGGCGGGTTCTGGCTCCGACTGCTTCTTCCGTCCACGCTTCGGTTCCTCGACAATTACACCGTTCCCGTCGCAGGTTTCGCAGCGGCCCTGTTTGGTCGCAAAAGAGAACCAACGCGGGTCGAGCTCGGGAACCGAGAAGCCACATTGCGGACAAGCGTTGAGCGTCGAGTACAGCGTTTCTTTGCTACCCGCGCGCAGCTTGACCGCACCGTTGCCCCAGCGGAGTGCCCGCGCAAAGTCTGCCTCCTCCAACGCTTTGGCCTCCACGTCGGCGCGGATCAAGAGATCGATGGTATGCTCGCGGTTGCGCACCAAGCGCGGCGGGTCGTCGTTCGAAACCAGCTTGCCGTCGGTGTAGGAGGACTCGATCCCGTCCCGCGCTGCCGCCGAAAATATGTCTAAATACGTGCCCTTACGCGCCTGAACCGCGGGCGCGAGCAGCGTCACTTTCCCGCGCAGACCGCGGATCTTGTCCAGAATGGCCGCGGGACTCGTGCGCAATATGGGCGTGTCATGCGTCGGGCAGTGCGCGACACCGAGCTTTGCGTACAGCAAGCGCAAGTAGTGCGCGACCTCGGTCACGGTGGCCACCGTGGACTTTCCGCCCGCGCGCGATGTGCGTTGCTCGAGTGCGATGCTCGGCGGCACGCCGGTCACGCTGTCCACGTCCGGACGCGGCATCGTCGGCAAGAATTGACGCGCGTAGGGAGTCAGCGTTTCGAGAAACCGCCGCTGCCCCTCTGCGAACACCACGTCGAACGCGAGTGTGCTCTTGCCCGATCCGCTCGGACCGGTCACGACGGTCAGCGCGCCGTGCGGGATTTTGACGCTCACGTCGTGCAAGTTGTGCTCGCGGGCACGCGAAACGACCAGGTTGGATTCTGGCGGTGAACTCACGTCGCTCCGCGCGGCACGACCGGCACGCTTGCCGCGCGCGGCAGCGGACGCCGTCTGCTTCTTGCTCTCGCGGCCCGCAAAGTACTCCGCGAGGGCGCGCCCAGTGCGCGACTCGGCCACCGAAGCCACCTCGCGCGGCGTGCCCTGCGCCACCACGAGCCCGCCCCCGACCCCGGCATTTGGCCCTAAATCGAGCACGTAGTCAGCGTTCGCGATCAGGTCCAGGTCGTGCTCGACCACGATCACACTGCCCCCGGCGTCGACGATCACGTCGAGCGCAGCGAGCACACGCGCGACCTCGTCGGCGTGCAACCCCGCGCTCGGCTCGTCGAGTACGAACAGCGAGCCCTGATGCTTTTCACCGAGTGCGCGCGCCAGTTTCAAGCGCTGCGCCTCTCCGCCCGACAACGTCGAAAGCGGTTGACCGAGACGCAAGTAGCCGAGGCCGAGCCGCTCAGCGGGTCCGAGCGCGCGCTGCACGCCCACCTCGGCGGAGAAATGCGCCAGCGCCCGCGTCACCGTCATCTCCAAGACGTCCGCCACGCTCACGCCTGCACGCGAGATCGAGAGCACGTTGTCCTTGAAGCGCCGCCCGCGACAAGCCGGGCACACCAAGCGCACGTCCGCCAAGAACTGCATCTCGACCGTTTCGAACCCCTCACCCGAGCATGCCTCGCAACGCCCACCATCGACATTGAAAGAAAAATCGGAGGGAGTGAGTCCGAGCGCCAGGGCTTCGGGCTCTTTCGCGTACAGCGCGCGCACCAAATCCCAAGCTTTGGTGTACGTCGCTGCGTTGCCGCGTGAGGTTCGTCCGAGTGGCGATTGATCGACCAGAGTGACGGATTTTACCTGAGAAATGCCGTCGATTCCCGCGCAGGCCCCGGGCAGCTCTTCGTCGAAGTCACCGAGCTTGCGAGCCAAGGTGCGATACACGATGTCGACCGCGAGCGTGCTCTTGCCCGAGCCGCTCGGGCCGGTCACCGCGCACAGCACGCCGAGCGGCAAGCGCGCGTCGATCGCGCGCAGGTTGTTCGCGCTCGCGCCGCGTACCTCGAGAAAGTCCGTCGCCCGACGCGGCTCGCGGCGGACGAGTGCGTTCGCGCCGAGCGCGCGTCCGGTCGCCGTGTCTGCGCTGGTAAACGCGCTGGGGGGTGCGTCTTTGACCACGTGACCGCCCTCGCTTCCAGCGCCCGGCCCGAGCTCGATCACGCGGTCTGCGCCGCGAATCACCGCAGGGTCGTGCTCGACCACGATCACCTGGTTGTCGCGCTGCGCGAGCTCTCGCAAAATTGCATTCAGTGGTTCGACGTCCGTCGCGTGCAGTCCGACGGTTGGCTCGTCGAGCACGAACAACGCGCCGCACAGCGATGTCCCCAGCGCTGCGGTCAGCGTCACGCGCTGTGCTTCACCCCCTGACAAGGTGCGCGCTTGGCGCTCCAACGTGAGGTAGCCGAGCCCCACGCGCTCCAGGTAACCGAGCCGATTTTCGAGCTCTTTTCTGGCCAATTCGCCTTGCGCGGTGTGCGTCTTCAAGAGCCCAACTTGGCGCTTGGCCTCCGAAATTTCGAGCGCGTGAAAGTCCGCCAAACTGATGCCAGCAACGCGATAGCTGAGCGCCGTCGGGTTGAGTCGTTTCCCGTGGCACGCCTGGCACTGGTCGTACGAGCGATAACGCGCGAGCAGCACGCGCACGTGCATCTTGTACGTCTTGGTCTCGAGCCATTTGAACCAGCCGATCACCCCGGGGAAGGTGCCCTTGCTCCAACCTCCGTCCCCTTCGAGCACGATCTTCTTGTGCGCGGCCGACAGCTTCGACCACGGTTTGTCGAGCGGAATGTCATGCCGGCGACACAGCTTGGCGATCTCGGCGCGTTCCCATTTGGTCGAGGCGCCGCGCCAGGGGCGGATGGCACCCTTCTCGATGCTGCGCGACTCGTCTGGAATCACCTTCGAGATGTCGACGCCGAGCGTACGCCCGAAGCCGCGGCAGGCCGGACAAGCACCGAGCGGCGACTCATATGAAAATAGCCCAGGTCGTGCCGGCAGCAGCTCCCGACTGCACTCCGGACATGCGAGCCCACGCCTCAGCTCGAAACGGTGGCTCTCGGTATGGATGTGGGCGAGACCCGCGGCGCGCGTCCAAGCCGCCTCGATGCCTTGAGCCAGCCTCTTTTCGTCTTTTCCGCTGCCGACGCGGTCGACGATCACCTCGAGCGCGCCACTCTCCAGTACTCGCGAGGGTTTGATCGCGTCGAGCTCCTCGGTCTTGCCTCCCAACCAGGCGCGACGATAGCCGTCCCGCAGCAATCCTTCCCGGACCTCGAGATAGGCCTCGGTGCCCGCGACACGAACGGGATAGGTCACGACCGCGCGCGCATTGCCGACGCTGTCGGCGGCGCTGCGCGCGGCGCTCGCCACGGTCAGCTCCCGCGCTTCGAAGCCGTGCTCTGGACACACCGGCTTGGCTTCGCGCAAAAACAGCGCCGACAGGTATGGCTCCAAATCAGCCATGGTCGCGATCGTCGAGCGCGAGCTCTTGATCGGCGCGCGTCGGTCGACGGCAATGCCCGCCGGGACCGGCTCGAGCCGCTTCATCGGCGGCCGCTCCAGCCGCTCCAAGAACTGGCGCGCGTACGGGCTGAAGCTCTCGACGAAGCGCCGCTGCCCCTCGGCGTACAGCGTATCCATCGCCAGGCTGCTCTTGCCCGCGCCGGACACGCCGGTGACGACGACGACCTGGCCCGGCACGAGCTCCAGGTCGACACTCTTCAGATTGTGGGTTTCAGCGCCCTCCAGGACCGTCGGTAGCATTCGGGGGACGACAGTCTGGGGCAGAAGTCAGGAACCGCCAGTCGGAAATCCGCCAGCGAATCCGCACGCCGACAAATGCGCGCGCTATTGCACCTGCACGTAAAAATCGTTCGATTGAAGGTTCGTGACAGGCCCGCTCCAGATCTCGAAGCCCACCGCCACGCTGAGGATGGTGCTGCCGGGCAAGGTGAGCTTGCGTGCGTTCACGTCGCGCACGAAATCCATCACGTCGACTTCGAGCGCAGGTGAGTCGTAGCCCTCGGCGCGGACGTAGTTGACGATCGGTTTGTTGTTTACGGTGCCGGCCCAAATATTCCAGGTGCCGGGAGCGTTCTTCACCTCGGCGCCAGTTACCTTGCGCGTGCCCGCGGGCTGCGCGTCGTTCGGGTCGCGAAGCCAAATCATCAGGTAGCCGCTGAACCCGGAAATGTCGCCGGTGTTGGACAGCCAAATGTCATAGGCAGCGTTGTACGAGCCCGTGTTGCCGTTGGCGCTCCAGCTCCAGCCCGTGCGCAGCGACTGCAGCTCCGCGATCGCCTTCGGCAGCCCGCACTCACCCGAGCGTGAATCGGAATACACGCCGCAGAATACGGTCGGATACGAGGCTGGTTCGTAGTTGTCGCCGCGCGAGCCCTGCAAGCTCTCGACGACGAACGACGTGCCGTTCCAGCTCGTGGTCTGCGACACCCACTTCGGCCCCCAGCCGTTGGCCATGAAGCGGTAGTTGACGTCGTTACGCTTCACGTCGCTCTTCGTGTATTGCTCGGTGGTGGTTCCGCTTCCGCTCTGCGTGGGCGTGCCGAACAGGCTCGGCAGCACCGTAGCGGGCGGCGCCGTGTAGTCGTCTTGGTAGGAAGAGCCGGCATCGCAACCGGCCATCGTCGCGAGCAGCACGAGGCCAGCGAGCGAGGGCGAGAGATTGCAGCACGCGCGCCAGGAGCGAATCGAAAACATGCCCGACCATAGCAACTTCTGGAACCGATTCCAGTCGCTGGCGAAGCCGCGTTCGAGCGGGCCTTTCGCTAACTTTCGTTGCGAGCGTTTCTTTCTAGTTAAAGCTTCGGCGGCCGCCAGCAACCCCGAGCGGCGGGTCGAACACTGCTCAACCGAGCTTTCGCCACCAGACTCCCCCGAAGAGCAAGGCCCCGAACACGAGCAAACCGAGGCCCGTTGCGAAGCCGAGCGCCAACCTGCGCCGCCAGCCCGAGCGAATCGTGGCCAAACGCCGGCACCAAACCACGGTCAACGAAGCGTTCAGCGCCATGAACGGCAAGAGCAGGCTCCAACCCGGCCAAGTGACGCCCATCGCTGGTAAGCCCGAGTCCCCGACCACGCGCACGGCGAAATCGTCAATCACGTGCAGCGCGAGCAAGCCCAAGCCGTACATACTGATGCCCGCAATCACCGCGGCTCGCACTTGGCCGAGGAGGGCGAGTACGCGGCTACTACTCTCCCAAACACGACGGCGCACGTGCAGCACCCAAAGCGTCGCCGGAGTGAGCAAGCTGCCCACGATCCCGAGCGAGAGCAGCTCGAGCTCCATGCGACTGAAACGATATCGAGTCGCGAACTCCAGGCCTGAAATCGCGCTGATCATGCCGGAGATCATCAGCCCCGCCGCAGCCAGCGCAAAGAGCGCCAAGCGCGGTCGCGCCGCCAGCACGTCCGCATCGACGTCCGGATCACGGCGCGAGCGCCGCTCGCTCGCCTCCTGCTTGCTCAGTACGGGAGGCGCGAGCGACTCGGCAGGACGCGCCAGACTCTCCGCTTCGAAGCCTGCCAGCGCTTGCTCGAAAGCGGCCATGTCTTGGTAGCGGTCGGCAGGCTGACGCGCCATCGCTCGCTCGATGATCAACTCGAGGTGCGGCGGGATCGTGGGTTCGATGGAGCGCGGGCGCGGGGGCTCGGCGTTCATCGCTGCAATCACCGTCGCTTGCGGCGTCTCTTCCTCGAACGGCGGACGACCGGTCAACATCGTGTACAGCACCACACCCGCACCGTACACGTCGGTCCGGTGATCGACTGGCTCTCCGCGCGCTTGCTCGGGCGCCATGTAAGCCGGCGTGCCCATGATGCAACCCGCTTGAGTGAGCTGACTCTCGGAGCCGTCGGAGAACCGAGACAACCCGAAATCGAGCACTTTGACTGGCGGACGTTCGGGAACGCCGTGTGCAAAATCACCCACGAGGAAGATATTTTGCGGCTTCACGTCGCGGTGAATCACCTGGCTCTGGTGCGCGGCGCCGAGCCCGCGACACAGCTGACGCGTGATGTGCACGGCGGTCGTGGCCGACAATTTACCTCGGGATTTGAGGTGATCCGCGAGCTCCACGCCGTCGAGGTACTCGGTGACGAGATAGGGCAAGCCGTGCGGAGTTCGGTCGACGTCGAGCACCGTCACGACGTTCGGATGCGAGATCGCGGCGGCCGTCTCTGCTTCACGTTGAAAGCGCGCCAACACCTGAGCGTTGAGAAAGAACTCCGGGTGCAACACCTTCACCGCGACGCGCTTTTGCCGAATGCGAGTGTGCCGCGCCAGATAAACGCGGCCCATGCCCCCCTCACCCAGGATCCGTTCCGGAACGTACGTGTCGTTGAGCGTGAGACCAATCAAGTCTTCGCCGATGTCCATCGGCGCGGTCGCGTCGGTGCTCGAGGTGGGCTCGATGAAGTCGACGCTTTCGGCAACCATGGTTTCGTCGGCGTTGGACATTGCGGCGTGGCTAGCGGAGGGACGCACAGACCTTAACTACGGCGTCGACGGATCACCACAAAAGCCCGCAACGCGAATGCTTTGCACTCCGACCATTCCACACACCCGCACGGCCAATGCGCAAAGCGGCGATAGTTGCCGGAGGACGCGAAAGCTACGACGAACGAGGCGCGATACGTGTGATCTCCAGGCGATGCCGCGGAGGCGCGCTGATCGTGCGTCCTTCCACGTCGAGCGTGGTGTGCCAGCCAGGGCCACCCAGCACCATCGAGTGGTACTCGCCATTTTCGCCAGCTTGGTCGAGCCCATTGACGCGACGCAATTCGTCGAACTCCCGTAACACTGCCGAATCCAAGTGTCGCCCGACCCAAGCCGCGCCGAGCCACGGTTCGTTCACCAGCGTCAACACCACGTCGAACCCCAACGCGACGATCTCTTGCAAATGCGCGCGGCGATCGACGCCCCACAGCGGCAACGCCACGCGCATGCCGACGCGCTCTGCGCACACGGAAATGAAATTCGGCTGTCCGTCGACCGGCGCAATGTCGCCCGTGACCACACACTCGATCCCGCGAGCACCCAGCTCACGCAACGCAGCCTCGTAGCCTTGCTGGTAGGGCTGGTCGACGACGATCCTTCGATGTGGCAGGCCCAACGCACGCGCCTGCCACGCCATCAAATCCAAATCATGCGCTTGAAAATGCGCCTCCGGCGGCACGAACGTCACGAGCTCGCTCACGCCCATACTCGCGCTGCGGTACAGCGCGAGCGCGCTATCCTTCCCGCCCGTCCAAAGCACCGCGCTATTCAAGTTCCAACCTCGAGCATCTGTTAAAAGCCGCAGCAACCCGGCTTTTAACACGCCGGGGTCATATCAACGACCACTCATCACGCCTTTTCGAGATCCTTACTCGCTGGGGTTTTGGTAAGCGGGCGCGGAATGGCGTATCGCGGCGCGTAGCCCCTAGAGCGATGCCGAAGCGCGCCAAGAGCAAACACAGGACCCTTCTCCGCGACTGACCGCGTTCTCGCCGCAAAGCCGAGGCAGGGCAAATGCAGTCGCTCTGCGCAACGAGAGCCCGCTCGCGGAAGAGGTGATGCTCGGCAACATCCTCTGCCAATAGACAAGCAGGCAAACATAGTCTCGCTCCGCGCAACGAGAGCCCTCTCGCGGAAGAGGTGATGCTCGGCAAACAGGCAAACGCAGTACCGTTCCGCGCGGCTGACCGCGCTCTCCGCGAGAAAAGGATGCTGTGTGAACACAGTACTTTGTTGCGCACGATCACCTGCCCGCGCGGCGAACCGCGAGCAGCTTCTTGTTGGGCAGGCAGATCAGCGTGGCCTTGCTCTCGTCGAGGTCACTTCCTCGAGCTGCAACGCAAACGCGCGCGCACGGCACCGGCAACCGCCCACCGCGCCAAGAACGGCTCACCACGCCGAGAACGACACCGCGCTGAGGGGTGCGATGCTGGATCGCGAGCGCCCCATCTCCTCTTCCTCTACTTCGGCGGAAGGTTCGCGATGCCGACGAATTGCGGCTTCTGGGGCACGTCTAGGCTGAGCAGCTTGGTCAGCGCACCGGTCTTGGTGTTTACCGAAAAGGAAGTCACGTTGCCCGATTCGTTGGCGACGAGCATGAGCTCGCCGTTGGTCGACAGCGTGAAGCTGCGCGGTACGTTGCCTCCGGATGGAGTGGTGTCGATGAAGGTGAGCTTGCCGGTGGTGGTGTCGATCGAAAACCGAGCAATGCTGTCGTGCCCGCGGTTCGACCCGTAAACGAACTTCCCGGAGGGCGCGACCACGACTTCGGCGCATGTGTTGGCAGCGCCATCTGCACCTTCCGGCAGGGTGGATTTCGTCTCGAGAAACGAGAGACGCCCGAGCTTTTCGTCGTACGCGTAGGCAGAGAGCGTGTCGTCGGTTTCGGCGATCAAATAGGCGTATTTGCCGCTTGGATGAAAGGCCAGGTGGCGCGGGCCAGAACCCACGGCGGTCATCACCGAAGGCACTTCATTCGGCGTGAGCGTGCCCTTCGTGGCGTCGAAGGCGTATTGGCTGATCGTGTCGGAACCTTTGTTCATCACGAACGCGAACTGATTGCCAGGATCCGTCAAGATCATGTGCGAGTTCTTGCCCGGCGATTGGTCGTCGGTCTTCGCTCCCAAGCTACCGTCGTCGCTGATCGAAAAAATGCGAGTCGTGCCGGCGTTGTAGTTGGCGACGAGCACGTACTTGCCCGAACGGTCGACGGAAATGTGCGCCGGCGCGGCTCCGCCCGAGTCGACTCGGTTCAAGAAAGTCAGATCACCGGTTTTGGAATCGACCGCGAACGAGGCGACTTTTCCGTCCGGTTCGTTCACCGCGTACAAGTGCGCAAAGCCCGGATCGAAGGCGAGAAACGAGGGATAGTTTCCGGCGGCCACGCTCTTCACGAGCGTGAGCTTGCCGAGCTCGACGTCGAGACTGAAGATCGAGATCTGACCGTTGGTGCTGCCCACGTACACGATGGGCACCGGTGCACTCGCCATGACGCCGGCAGCGCCAGCAGCATCCTGAGCGGCTCCCGCGCTGGACGTTGCAGCTGCGGCGCCGCCGTTCACGGACGGTGCGCCTGCTGCAGCAGGTGCACCTCCTGCGGTCTCCGCGCCCGCGCCGCTCTCGCTTGCGCCCGCAGTGCCGGCGCTGGGCGTGCCGCCCGTGGAAATGGGACGGTTACCGGAAGCCTGGTCGTCGGCCCCGCATCCGCACCAAACGAGAGCGAAAAAAGCAAAAATAAGGCCCGATCGGCAGTCGGGAAAGAACGCCATGGCTTCATCCTGTGCCGAAAAGCGGCCCCGCGGAAGGGCGAAAGTTGCACGTTGCCGCGTGCACGGCATAGTGCTCGCCCCGCGCCATGGCCGCACAGAAGAAAAAACAAGACCAAGGCGATCGACTGGTTTCGAAGAATCGCCGTGCCACTTTCGACTACACGCTGGGCGAAACTCTCGAGGCTGGCTTGGTTTTGATGGGTAGTGAGGTACGCGCGCTGCGCGAGGGGCCCGCCAACTTGACCGAGGCGTGGGTCGAGCTCGATCGGCGCGGTGAAGCGTGGGTCAAAGGCATGCGCATTGCCACCTTGAAACACGCAGCCTTCGCCCACGAAGAGATCCGCACACGCAAGCTTTTGCTGCACACAGCGCAAATCGAGCGCCTGCGCGAGGGTGTGCACCGCGAAGGGATGACGATCGTCGTCACCAAGTGCTATTTCAAGAATAACCGCGCCAAAATCGAAGTCTCGCTGGCGCGCGGCAAGAAAGATTACGACAAGCGCCAAACCTTGCGCGAAAAGGACGGCTTGAAGGAAGCGCGTGCCGCCATGCAACGAGGACGCAAGGGATGAACGTTCCGCTGAGGATCGTGAATGGCGGCGAGGCCGCAATCGTGGAAAATCAGGGCGACCACGTGGTGGTGCGTTCGAGCGTCGCGTCACCGCCAGGTTCTACGCTGAGCATGACTTTTGGCGCCTTGCCGGTGCAGGTGAAGGTACGCGGGTGCAAGCGCTTGGCCGAAGGCGAGCTACCTTTCCGCATCGAGGGGCGGCTCGTGAGCTTCACGCGCGCCGCACGCGACGCCATGTTCGGGCCTAGCGAGGCGTGAACACGACGCCCGCGCCGAACCCGAGCCAGGCACCACGCAAGCGCTCCGGATTGTCGGCGAGCGACTGAAAGCGCACTTGGCGCAGCAATAGCCCCGCATCCAGTCCGAGGCTGAGGCGCACTTGGCGACTGAGCCTCGGCTCGACGCGCATCACCGCGGCGGCGCGAGCGGACCAGGTCTCGTTTTGATCCGGGATGGCATCGACGCCTCGCACCTGACCGAGTCGGAGCCACGCGGCAGCCACGGTAAGCCCAAGATCCAGATCGACCGCGTCGCTGAGCGCGACACGATGCATCGGCGCGAGTGAAAGCTCGAGCCATTCGGCCTGGGCGGACGCGGGTGCGCTGCCAGCGAGCCAGGCAAACCCAGCCTCGATTCGGCTGCGCTGGGCGAAGTTCCACTGCCCCAAGAGTCGCGGCCCGGCGAGCACTGCCGAAAACTTTCCGATCGTCGCGACATCGAGGCTGGAGCGCAGCGCGAGCGGACCATCGAGCGCGCGACGCGCCTCGCGCGCGGCTTCTTCCGCGCGAGCAAGCTCGGCCAAGCGCTCGCGTTCCGCCTGCATCTTGCGCTTCTTTTGCAAACGGCGCGCGAGCTCCGCGGCGGCCAACGCGACGCGGCGCGCGCCGAGCTGCCCGGCTGCGTTGCTGCCCGAAACCACGCGCGCACCGTGATATTCACCGCGCTCCCAGAGCTCGACGCGCACGTCGCGTCCGACCTGCACGACGCGAAAAAATAGCGGCGCCGGCCCGCGCTTATTGCCGTGCGCGGGAGGCACGTCGATCTCGGAGAGCTCGAGTTGCATCAGTCGACGGGTGGCACGCGCGTCGAGCAGCGACTCGGCACTATCGCCAATCTCCACCAACACCGGTTCGCTGCGCGCACGGCTCTCGCGACTCAGCAGCGCACACGAGAGCAAACAGCCGGCCGCGAGTAGCGCACGGAACCAGCGCTTGCACGTTCCGGGTTGCTCGCCACGCGCTTCAGTGCGCTTCGTTGCTGCTGGGCGTGCTGGGTGTGGCGGGCGTGCTGGGCGGCGCGGACTCGGCGGACGATGCGTGGCTATCGTCGGCTTCGTCTTCGGAGTCGTCGTGGACGACTTCGGACTTTGCACCGGCGTCTTGGTCGTGCAGCGCGCGCTCGGCTCTGCGAAACTCGCTGAGCCGTCTGCCGTGGGGAAAGTCGCGCGCATAGTCTTCGACCAATTGCGTGACCAGCTCGAGATTGCCTTCTCGAAGCGCCACATCGATTTGGCGAGCCGCCGCATCTTCGGCGAAGTCACCGGCCGGAGACAAGCGCCGATAGAGCGCAAAGGCCTGCGCTGCGCCCGGCTGATCGCCCGCCTGATCGAGCAGATTGCCCAACGTCCAGGCGGCGAGCGGCGCTTCCGGCGCTTCCGGATGTGCGAGCACTTGGCGGAGAGCGCTGATCGCCTGACCGCGCTCGCCCGAGGCACGCGCGATGTCGACCAAGCTCATCAGTTCGGAAGGCGAAGCGTGTGACATTGCCATGTCGAAGCCGCCCTGCCGGTCGAGAGCACGCCTCGCCCCAGAAAAATCCCCCACTTCAACCAAGCGCTGCCATTCCGGCGCGGGCGCTTGCGCGGGCGCGGCGTGCAGCGAAGGCTCGAGCGAGCCGTAACTGTGCGGCTCGTTCGGCGAAGGAGTGAGCCTCGTCGAGCGACGGGAGTGCGATTGCAGCACCTTCGTCTCGGGCAAGGCGACCTCAGGCTCAGCGGTATTTTTCGTGGGCACTGCACCCGCAGCGGGCGCGACCTGAGGCCGAGGCTCGGCCTGCACGAAAGGCAATGCTTGCGGACGAACGAAGCGCGCTCCGACGAACACGCCCGAGCCGAACAGCACCGCCGCGAGCGCAGGCACGGTGATCCAGACCAACGGTGAGCGCGGTTCGCGCGGCTTATAGCCACGCAAATCTTGCTTCAGCCGACGCCACACCGCGACCGACTGCTCACTCGCGTCGTAATCGCGCAGCGCGGTCTTCGGGATCTCCGGCAGACGCCTGCGGTTCATCACTCCCCCTCTGCGAAGGCTGGCACGAAGTGCTCGTTCAAAAAGCGTTGCGCACGCAAGATGCGACGTTTGACGGTCGCCAGCGAACAATCCACGAGCTTGGCCACGATCTCGAGCCGATGATGATCGACGTAGCGCAACGTCCACGCGATGCGCTCGTCTGCGGGCAGGGTTTGGAGCAACGAATAAACCTGCGCCAGCAGCACGCGGCTCTCCGGATCAGCGCTTGGCGACGCGATCGCGTCGAGCTCGATGGGCTCCGCACTCGCGAGACCGAGCGAACGGAGTAAGCGATTGCGCCGTAGGCGCGTGCGGACGAGACGCACCACGACGCTGCCGAGCCAGGGACGAAAGGCAGACGGATCGCGCAGCTCCGTCAAACGCTCACTCGCCTAGGAAGGCGTCGTGCACGATGTCTTCAGCGTCGATCGCACTGCCCTGAATGCGGACCGCCAAGTTCAGCGCGAAGCCCGAATGACGCCGATACAGCGCTTCGAACGCCAACAGATCACCGCGGCGCGCGCGCCCAACGAGCCGATCATCCTCCACGCCGGAGTCGGCCGGCTTGGCGGCCTCGGCTGACGCACCGCTGCCCGCGATCAAGCGCAGGCGAGGGGCGGCATCGAGCGGCATGAGGTGTATGACGCAACAATGCCCGTTTTCGGCTCACCGAGCCGTGCGAAAACCTGATGCGCGGCCGGCGCGGCCAACGTAGCACTTTGAAATAATTGCACTTTCATAAGTCGGGTCACAAAATTCGGTTTTCTAGTGAGCCGCTTCTTAGTAGTCGAGCGTCTGGTCACCACGTCCCACGCCCACCTCTGTGGGCTGGCAAGAGGAGTCTGAAATATGTCGATTTCCAAGTTGTTCGCTCTGGTCCCCGTGTGCGTTCTGGCTGTTGCTTGTGGCGGCGGTGCCACCCCGGAAGCTGCTGCTCCGGAAGGTGCGGCGGCCACCGAGGCCAAGCCGGCCGAGGGCGACGCGGCCAAGCCGGCCGACGGCGAGAAGACGGACGCCCCCGCGGCGGACGCTCCGGCTGCCGAAGAGAAGAAGTGAGTTTCTAAAAGACTCGTTCTTTTGAAACAGCCGAGTGAGCAGTGCTCGCTCGGCTGTTTTATTTTGTGAGATGGGGCGCTCACGGTCTCGGCGATGAACGCCCCGCCCCACGCGCGTGGCATGCCCCACTTTGCGCTGACGTGTTGCCGGCCGACGTGGTCAACGCGGCGCGGCCGGCGTGCTCGACGCGGTCGACGCGGTCAACGCGGCCGGCGTGGCCAACGCGGTCGACGCGGCCGGTATGATCGCGCCGCGAGTGTATTGTGTGTGCACAGCATCTTTATTTTGTGAGATGGGACGCTCGCGGTCTCGGCGATGAACGCCCCGCCCCACGAGCGTGGCATGCCCAACTTTGCGCTGACGAGTTGCCGGCCGACGCGGCCGGCGTGGTCGACGCGGCCGGCGTAGTCGACGCGGCCGGCGTGGTCAACGCGACCGGCGTGGTCAACGCGACCGGCATGATCGCGCCGCGAGTGTACTGTGTGTGCACAGCATCTTTTCGCTGCCGAGAGGGCCAATCGCCCGCGGCTGATCGAGTGCCGGCACGGTAGCGAGGCGGCCGGCCGCCGCCACTACGGGCAATGGGATCCGGAAGAACCAGCGCCCAGAGCTGTGCACCTTTGGTCCACCTAAGCCGCGCGGCTTTGCGTTAGGTCGACGACCAACCGCGTGCGCCCGATCAATAGCTCATCACCGTGAGTCAGCTCTTGTTCGCCGCGCACGCGCACGAACACGCCGGTGCGTGAGCCCAAATCCGTGATCACGACCGTGCCGGCTTGCTCTTCGATCAGGCAATGCTGCTCGCCCACCAGCGGATCATCCGGGAACACGAGATCGCCAATCGCGGAACCGACTTGCAGCGTGTTGCCACGCGCGACGACGCAGCAACCATTGGCGCCGCCCTCGAAGATCTGCAGCACGCGGAACGAAGAGGGCCACTTGGGCGACGAATAGAAATACGTCGGCGCGGGATCGGGGCCGTCGTCCGGCACGGGGTTCTTCTCGATCCGAAGCAACTGATCGCCGACCACGAACTCATCACCGAGTTCGAGCTCCACGGGCGTCCGGATGCGCAGAAATACGCCGTTGCCGCCATCCAAATCCTGAATCCACAACCGACTGTCGCGGGCGCTCAAGCGGGCTTCACGCGGGTGACAAAACTTTTCGCCTGGCAGTTGCACCGCGCCCTGCGAACCGATCAATGCCTCGGTACCCGAGGGATCGTAGCGTTCAGGTCCGCCCGAGAGCGAGCGGAGTACGTGCAGCGTGACGAACGGGCGCACCAGCGCGGGTACTGGCACCGGTGCCGGCGCCGCCGCTTGGGGCGCGGAGACCGGCGGCACATCGACCTTTTGGTGACTACCCGTCGCGGGTCGTTGCTTGGGGCCGGTGGGCGGCTCCGTGAGCACGGAAATGCCACCGACCTCACGCCCCGCGATGATCGCGTCGAAGCGACCGTCGCGCAGCGCCATCACCATCTCCAGGTGCTGCGCCTTCATCAAGCCGCGGACGTACTCTGCCACGTCCGGTCGGTTCACGTGTTCGTTGTAGGCGCGCTTGTGGCTCTTGATGACGCGCCCGCCATCCGCGAACAAGTGAGTGATGATGTGGGGCTGATCGAGCCCGGAATCCTCGGTCTGTACGTGGAAGACCGTGGACTTGAACTTGATGTTGTTGTTGAAGCCCATCTGGGCGCGCCGAAAGCTCGGGCGCTTCATCTCGGTGTCGAGCTTGGCGAGCTCGGCGGGCGCGTAGCGCGCGACGGCTTCCCCCAGCAGAGCATGGTCACCCTCCATGCCCTCCATGCGCTCGAACGCGAGCTGAGCGATGCGCGCGCTGGGATCGATGCGCAGCGCCTCGGCGAGCAACTGTTGCCCTTCGGCATCGCTGGGCCCATTGGCGGCCCAAGCGCTCAGCAGTGCGACGGCCTCGTCGGGGCGCTGTTTCTCGACCAACCATGCTGCCACGCGCGACGCCTGCGCGCGCAAGGCTGAGATGTTGCCTTCTCCCGTCATCGCTTTGGGGCCAGCTTAGCCAGATCTCGCCCCCGGGCCTACGGCTTCTTCGACGTCGAAATCGGCCGGCTCGCTCGCGAGCGGCCGAATCCGCTCTTCCTGGCTATTTCTGCGGAATCCGAAGCAGGCTCAGGGGGTGTTGCACACATCCGGGTTGGGGCAGTCCTGTTGCAGGCAGCCGTTCACGAAGTCCGCGAAGCAGTCACACTTGCCGTTGCCGCACAGGCTCTTGCACTCGTACCCGCACTGATTGTAGACGTCCTTCGGATTGTCGCACTTGCCGTTGCCGCAGGTGCAATCATTGGGGCAGCCGTTCAGGGTTTCACCCGTCGTGCAATAACCGTCGTTGTTGCACGGCTCGCCGCAATCCTGGGGACACGTGAATTGCGTCTCGAACTGCATGTCGCACTGCTTGTTCCCGCAGTAGCAGTCGGACTTGCAGCCGGTGGGCGTCTCGCCGCTCTCGCAAACGCCGTTGAAGTTGCACACCGGGCAATCGCTCGGACACGTGCCGGACGTTTCCATGAACTGCGGCTCGCACTGACCGTTGCCGCAGAAGCAATCAGCCGGACATTGCCAGGGCGTTTCCAGGGCCTCGCAGACCTTGTTGTTGTTGCAAACGCCACAGTCACCCGGGCAGCTGAGGGTGCTTTCGTTGAGCTCACACACCCCGTTGCCACAGTAGCAGTCCTTCGGGCAATCGGTCGGGTTCTCCGCGCCCTCGCATAGGCCGTTGTAGTTGCAGCGCCCGCAGTCTGCCGGACAATTGAAGTTGGTCTCGCCGCTGCTGCATTGACCGTTTCCGCAGTAGCAGTCCTTCGGGCAAGTCCCAGCGGATTCGAGGAGCGAGCACTTGCCGTCGTTGTTGCACGCTGAGCAATCGGCGGGACAGCTCACGACCGTCTCGTTGACCTCGGCGTCACAGCGCCCGTTGCCGCAAGCGCACTCGTAGCCACAGCCGTTGAATTGGTCCGGGCCGTTATCGCAGTAGTTGTTGCCGCAAGTCGCGCAGTCTTCCGGACATACCAGCGGGTCGTACTGCAGGTTGCATTTGCCGTCGTGACACAGCGGATGGCAATCGACGAGGCAGTTCTCCATCGACTCGCCGAGGCCACAGATGGAATCACCGCAAATGTTCGAGCCGCCTTGGCCCGCGGAGGCTGCCGTACCCGCCGCCGCACCGAAGCCACCAAAGTTGCCGACACCACCAAAGTTGCCGACGTTGCCGGTGCCTGCACGGTTACCAGTGCCCGCCACGGAGGAACCCGCACCACCCACACCGATACCGCCGTAAATCGGCACGTCGTTGCGGCCGCAACCGGCACCGAGCGCGAGCAGGCCCGCGCACAGGACGATGAGACTCCAGAACCGTTGCGAAACCTTAGCCATGGATCAGACCTTCCCCACGCAAATTACACGCCACAACATTGGACAACCCACGCGCCAAAACCTCGCCAACTCTCAGCCGGCATTTTCGCAGACTTATTAGCACTTGTGCCAGTTCTCTTCGAATTTGCAGCTGGCACACCCCCTGGCGTTGCTGTCTCAGTGGCTCGGACTTAGTGGCTCGGAGTCGGTGTGGGCAGGCAGGCGCGGAAGACCGCGCGTACTCAACAACCGCTCAGGTCCGAAATCGCTCACGACTGACCGTACGCCGTGTTCTCCAACAGGATCACGTTGGTCTTGGAGCGTGTTTCGCCCGCGTTCGTTACATAAACGGCGGGCTTGTCGACGATTGGGCAAACCTTCTCGCAAGCGCCGCAGCCCACACACAGTCCGGGGTCGACATGCGGGCGTTGCACCTTCACGGTCAGCATCGCCGCCTGTTCGCCTTCTTTTTGATACTTGCTGTCACGCTTGGGCACCTCGACTGCCTCGGGCCAAATGGCCTTCGGTGAAGTCGGGCAGAACTCTTCGCAAACGATGCACGGCGAAGCCATCGCCCAGGGCAGACAGCGACCCTGATCGTACATTGCAGTACCAATCGAGATCGGCTTTTGGCCGACACCCATCTTCTGCTTTTCCGTGATCTTTTGAATCGCGCCGGTCGGACAAACCTGGCCACAGAGCACGCACGAAAACTCACAGTAGCCGATGCGCGGGATCAGGATCGGCGTCCACAACCCCTCGATGCCGGCCTCGAAGAACGCGGGGTGCAGCGCGTTGTTCGGACACACCTTCATGCACTCGGCGCAGCGAATACAACGCTCGAGGAACGCGCGCTCTTCGACCGAACCCGGCGGGCGAATCACCTTCTCGCTGTACGCTTTGTCCGGCCAATTGCCGATGCGCATGCCGGGGATGCACACGGCACCCGCAGCCGTCGCGGCCACTAGCGTGCGCCGCTGCAAGTCGGGCTTCGTGATCGTGCTCGTCCGCTTGGGCAAAAAGCGGAACTTGATCACGTCCTCCGGGCAGGCGGTCTCGCAGTTCAAGCACATGTGGCACTCGTCCTGCCGGTGCTTCACGCCGCCTTGCGGGCTATCTGCGCCCTGGCAATTGACCAGGCACAGATTGCAGTCCGTGCATTTCGCGTGATCCTTCTCCATGCCGAACAGGGCGAAGCGCGAGAACACGCCCAAAAACGCGCCCAATGGACACAGCGCCCGGCACCAGAACCGCGGGATGAAGCGGTTCATGAACAAGATGCCGACCAAGAAGAACACGATCAACCAGGTCTGGTGAAAATAGCTCTGGTTGGCCGTCCACACCGTGCGCGCGAGCACGTCTTGCGCGCCGTCGGTTGCGTTCTGCAAGAAGCGCACGTTGCTGCTGGCGATCGTCGTCGCCGAGCGCACGCCGAAGTATTGCAGCGCGGGGATCACGCCCATGCCGATCGTTCGCACGGCGACGCAGATTGGATCGAGCAGACCGCCGATCGCGCTACCCACGACCGCAGCGCCGAGCGACGCCCACAAGATGTAATACTTACCGGCTTGCCACCAATGCGTCTTGTTCGATTCGACGCGCTTGTTGCCGCGCAAATAACGGCTCGGGAAGATCCAACCGAAGAAGTGGTGCAACGTGCCGAACGGGCAAATCCAGCCGCAGAACACGCGACCGAAAACCAAGGTCAGCCCGAGCACCGCGAGCGACCAAGCGAGACCGCGATACACGGTGTGCGTGCTGAGCAAAGTCATCGCCGCCACGAACGGATCGGCGAGCAAGAAGCCCTCGACCGGTAGCGGCAGGCGCACTGGCTCACCCGCGCTCGCGGTGAACGTGCCGCGGAACGCCGTGTGCGCCAGGAAATACAAGAACAGCGAAACGAAGCCGATTTGCGACGCACGCCGGACCCAAACCAAGGCCCGGATCACTTTGCGCGCCGGGATGCCGGAGCCGGGCAGCTTTTTGGCGACTTTTTTGGGTTTGGCGGGGGCGATGGGGGCGCTCGGTCCACCGCTGTTGACCGTTGTGGCGGACGCGGACGCCGGGTTCACCGCGCGCGTCGCGCTCGCGGACTTCGGCGCAGCACTCGAAGCGGGAGCGGACGCCGTCGCGGGCACGGCATTCGCGGCGCCGCGAGATTTGCGAATTTGAATCAGCGCAGGCGGCGGCGCACTCGGCGCCTCCGCGACGTCGAGCGGGCGCACCTTGCCGACGCTGGCGAGCCAGGGGATGGGCGCGGGGAAATCGCCGCCGTTGATCCCGGCCTCGAACTCACCGGGGTTGCCAGTGTTCACGTCAGACCTCCACGTGCGGGAGCTGTTCCCAGAACATGCTCCCGATACCGCGTTCGTGCCCCAGCTTGAGGTAGCGCACGTTCGTGGCCTTTTCACCGATCAGCGTACAGCCGTAGGCGTCGATCGCGACTTGATCGAGCCCGGCGATGACTTGATGCATGTCTTTGGCGTCGTCGATATTTCCGCCCTGCGGGCCGTTGCGCAGTAAGACCCGAGTCGCGTCCAGCACGGTCAGCGTGGGTCGCATGAAAGTCGCCAAATCAGCGATCGAAACGTCGATGTTCTGATGCAGGCGATTGCGACGGCCACCGAGGATGCCATACCAATTCTTCATCCCACCGGTGAACTTCGACAAATTGTGATGCTTGGCCACGGGCACGTTGATCACCTTGTCCGCGTTCACCAGCGGCAAGTACACCGGCCATTGATCGAGCACTTCACCCTTCATGCGCAGATCGCGGAACCGATGCGCAGAAGGCAGGATCACGTTCGCACCGAGTGCGTACGCCGAGCGCCAAATGCCCGAGCGCTGAAAGCAACGATTGGCCTCGTTGCAGGAGGCGTCGGTGACGATGACGTCTTTCGCGCCCGCTTCGAAGCACTGCTTGACGACCTCGGCCACGACCAATGGGTTGGTGTTGGCCGCATGCACCGGCATGCGATCCCAACCGATGTTCGGCTTGACCGCGACGATGTCGCCGCGCGACACGAAGCGCTTCATGCCGCCGATCGCGTTCAGGGCCCGACGCACGAGTTCGGCCGGATCGGTGCTGCTCTTGGCGATCGCAAACACCGGATCGTTATCGGAGCCGCCCGCGGCCGCTTGATGGATACGGAAATCCCGAACCTGGCGTTCGCCGCTGGCTTGGGCGAGGCCGAAGCCTCCGGGGTCGAAGGCCAGCCGGGCCGTCGCCGCAGCACCGCCAGCGACGAGGCCCAGGGCCCCGAGGCGCTTCAGCGCATCGCGTCGCGTCGGATCCATCATATGCGGGCGGGATCCTTGAAGGAAAAAAGCGCGGCGGTCAAGTTCACGGCCGGTTCCAAAAATGCGTTACTAAACCGATGATTTAATTGGAAATTTTCAGGCAATTCGGCAGCGACGCATAGGGTCAGATCCGGCCAAAGAGCCAACCATTCGCCCCCGGGCGAGACAGATTCGCGTCGCAAAGTGTGGGGGGTTGCTTGTCCGGGAGGCGGACGCAAGCTAGGGTCCGCGTCCTTTTCGCACACCTCGGCGCGTGGGCCGAGTCAGCCGAGAAGGTCTTGGAGATTCGATGAAAGACGGCATTCACCCGGAATACAAGGCGGTTAACGTGGCTTGCGCTTGTGGCAACAAGTTCGAGACCCGCTCCACCAAGACCGAGCTTCAGGTCGATGTCTGTGCGGCTTGCCACCCGTACTACACCGGCAAGCAACGCATGATGGACACCCAAGGTCGCGTCGACCGTTTCCGTCGTCGTTACGCGGGCGCGCCCGCGGCTGCCAGCAAGTGAGCATCGTTTCGGGCGGCGTGACTGAACGCCGCCCGAACTTCCGTCGCCGGGGGATTCTCCCCCGCGCCCCGGCCCCAAACGGCTCCGCCAAAGCATTCCCTTTGGGCCCAGACCCAAACTGCTACGGGCGCTCGACGTAGCGCTATACTGAGGACGATGTCGAACCAACCCGCGGTTGTCGGCCCTGATGGCGTTGCCCGTCCGTATATCGGAGGCCAAGCGCTGATCGAAGGCGTGATGATGCGCTCGCCGCATTGCTTCTCCGCTGTCGTGCGCAGAAAGAGCGGCGCGCTCGTGGTCCGCGAAATGCCGATGGCCGATCTGCGCCGCGGTAAGCTTGCATGGCCACTGGTGCGCGGCATCGCGGCCTTGGTCGAAGCTTTGAAGCTCGGCAGCATGGCGCTGCGCTTCTCTGCTCAGCAGTTCGAACTCGACCTCGAGGATGAAGACCCGCAAAAGTCGTCGCCGCGTAGCAAGCCGCCGAGCATGCTCGCGTTGCTGCAGTTGCCGATCATCGCACTTTTGACCAACTCACCGGATGATTTCGGCAAAGGGCCGACGCCGGAGGCGAGCGAAGGGGAAGGCAAGAAGAGCCTGCTGGGCGCGCTCTCCGCGGTGATCGCGATCGGCATGTTCGTCGCACTGCCGCAAGCCTTCGCGGCAGGCGCGAGCAGCGTGTTCGGCCTGGGGCTGGACGTGCGCGACGTCGGCTTCCAGCTGCTGACGGCCGCAGCCAAGCTCACGATCTTGATCGGCTACATGCTGCTCATCCGCCGCATCCCCGAAATCTATCGCGTGTTTCAGTATCACGGCGCCGAACACAAATCGATTTACACCTACGAGTCCGGGCAAGCGCTCACCGTCGAGAATGCGCGTCCGAAGACCACGCTGCACCCGCGCTGTGGCACCACCTTCATCGTGATGGTCGCGCTGGTTTCGATCTTGGTGTTCAGCGCGCTCGGTCCACTGCTCCCGCAATTGGGGCTCGGTAAGCTCGCGGACAACCTGTTGTTCTTCGCCTTCAAGCTGCCGTTTTTGCCGTTCATCGCCGCGATCACCTTCGAATTGCAGCGCGTGCTGGCCAAGTACTGCACCAAAGGTCCGGGCCAAGTCCTGCTCTGGCCCGGCTTCCTCGTGCAAAAGATCACGACCATCGAGCCGGACGACCAGCAGCTCGAAGTCGCGTTGTCCGCGCTGTTGGTCACGCTGGAGCGTGAGCAGCAAGGCGCCGCGCCCGAGACCGCGAGCGAGCGTACCTTCGACGACTTTTCGACGCTGACGCGCGGTGCTGTGCAAGCGGCATGATTCCGGTCGGCAAGTTAGAGTCCATCGTTCGACGGTACGCGGAGCTCGATCAGCTGTTGTGCGACCCGAAGGTGTTCGGGGATCCGCAAAAGCTCAACACGTTCAATCGTGAGCGCAGCGGTCTCTCGAACATCGTCGAAGCGTTTCAAGAGTGGCGCGTCGTGGAAAGGCACGTGGCCGAGGACCGCGCGGCGATCGATGATCCGGAGCTCGGTCCGCTGGTCAAGGCGGAGCTCCCTGAGCTCGAAAGCAAGCTGCAAGACCTCGAGCAGCGCATCTTCGTCCTGCTCTTGCCCAAGGACCCGAACGACGAAAAGAACACGCTGCTCGAGATCCGCGCCGGCACGGGCGGCGAAGAAGCCGCGCTGTTCGCCGCCGATCTGCTGCGCATGTACTCACGCTACGCCGAAACGCGCGGTTGGAAGCTGGAGCTCTTGTCGAGCAGCGAGGCCGCAGCCGGCGGCATCAAAGAAGCGATCTTGCTCGTCAGCGGCAACCGCGTTTTTTCCAGTCTGAAGTACGAGGGCGGCGTGCACCGCGTGCAACGCGTGCCCGCGACGGAAGCACAGGGGCGCATTCACACGTCGACCGCGACGGTAGCAGTCTTGCCCGAGGCGGACGAAGTCGAGCTGGTCATCGACGACAAAGATCTGCGCTTCGACATCGCCGCCTCCGGCGGCCCCGGCGGCCAGGGCGTGAACACCACCAACAGCTCGGTGCAAATCACGCATATCCCGACGGGCATCACCGTGCGCTGCCAAGACGAGCGCAGCCAAATCAAGAACAAGGCCAAGGGCCTCAAGATCTTGCGCAGCCGGCTGCTCGAAATCGAACAGGAAAAGCATGATTCCGCGATTCGCGACGAACGCCGCAGCATGGTCAAAGCGGGCGAGCGCTCGGACAAGATCCGCACCTACAACTTCCCGCAAAATCGCCTGACCGATCATCGCGTGGGTCTGACCCTGTACAAGCTCGATCGCGTGATGGACGGTGACTTGACGGAGCTGCTCGAGGCCGTGAATTCGTTTCACCAAGCCGCGCTGTTGGAAGCCAACAAGACGCACGAGGACGCTTAGATCGTGGGCGCACCGCCGAGCGTCGATTTGGACGCGCTGCTGTGCGCGTTGATTTTGGTGCCGACGGCGTTCGCGCGAAATCGCTTCTTCAAGCTGTTCGAGAATCCGGCGGCCTTCAAAGTGCGCCGGCGCGCTTCGCGCGTGCGCGGCATCATTCGCCAGCTGTGCGGCACCGGCCGCGTGAAGGCCGAAATCGTCGGCGAGCAAGTGCTCGACGACGGCCAAGTGTTGCTGCGCTATCGCGTCGAGGAGATCGGCTTCATGCGTACCGCCGCGCTCTCGCGACTGGAAGCCGCAACGCTGCGCTTTGCCTTGTCTCGCGCAGGCAAAGGCAACATGGATAGCGCCGACCGCGAACTGGTGGAAAGCGCCCTGCATCGGCTGAGCCAGAACCTGAGTCTGCCCCAGGGACTGCTCTCGCCGGACAAGCCGGAAGCCACGCAGGAAACCAACGGCCTCGAGTGACTCGCGCTCACGGTTCGGGCGCAGGTCGGTCGATGATCGCGGTCCATTCGAGGGCCCTTAGCGGCGCCGCGCTCCCGAGTGTACACTCGGCGCCATGTTCGGAGACGAGCTGCGCAGTCACGACGACGCTCCCGTCGGCGACCAGATCGTCGTGCTGCGAGGGCTTCGTTGGTCGGACTATCAACGCATGCTCGAGGTTCGCGGCGACGCCAAGACGCCGCGCTTGACCTATTTGGAGGGCGAGCTGGAGCTCATGACGCCTTCGCAGCCGCACCTCGCGCTCAGCTCGCGCATCGGTCACCTGCTGGCGGCCTGGTGCCTGGACCGGGGTGTGGATTTTGCGGCGTTCGGCTCGTGGACCCTCGAGGACAAGGCGACCCAGCGCGCTGTCGAACCGGACGAATCTTATGTCTTCGGCAGTGAGGCCGCCGCCGAGCGGCCTCACCTGAGCATCGAAGTCGCGTGGACTGCGGGCGGCATTCGCAGGCTCGAGATTTATCAGAAGCTCGGCGTGCGGGAAGTCTGGTTTTGGCGCCGAGGGCGCCTGTTGGTGTACGTGCTGAGCGGCCAGCAATATCTGGAAGCAGCAACGAGCAGTGTTTTGCCGGGGATCGATTTGGTCGAGCTGTGTGGCTACCTCGACCGCCCCACGACCAGCCAAGCGAGCCGTGAATATCGCGCGGCTTTGAACCAAGCCAAAGCCTCCAGATGAGCAAAGATCAGAACTACTCGGACGACGAAGTGCGCGACATCATCGAACGCGCGCTGAAGGATCAGCCCGCGGGCGGCGTAAATCACGATGATTTGCTGTCCATCGGCGAGGGCGCGGGCTTGTCGCGCACCGCCATAGAAAAGGCGGCGCGTGACGTGGCGGAAGCGCGCCTCACGAAGGCGGCGACCGCCCGCATCGCTTCGCGTCGGCGCCTGGGCGTCGCCGCCCACGCTTTCGTGTACGCGGTGGTCAATGGCTTCTTGTTCATGATCAATTACCTCACGACGCCAGGCGCGTGGTGGGTGCTGTTCCCGGTGTTGGCTTGGGGTGTCGGAATGATCCTGCACGCAGGTTTCGGCCTTTTCGCGCCGGTGGACGAGTGGAGTTTGACTCGCGAAAAGCGGCGCTTACTCAAGACGGAGGGCACGGGCATGCCGCGCGTGCTTCAACGCTCCCCGGGCGTGCGTGTCGCAGCGCTCGAAAATCCGCTCGAAGATGCCCGCATCGACGATGAAGCGGCGGAAGAATCGGCCCCACGCGACGAGCGCAGCACGCGCGGTTAGATGTTCTTGCCACGGCTATCCGCCTTGCTTCGCCTCCAATTGACGATCGAAGCGGACGAGATCGTGGCGCAAGCTACGGAGCCCGCGGCGCGTCGAGTCGAGCCCGCACGCACGATGCAACCCTTGCCGTCGGCGCACCGCGCTGGCCAAAGGCCAGCGCTTGGGTAGCCGGTCGCCCGCAGCGCGAAGCGCGAGGACGACCGCCGTTCCTCGACGCGCCACGAGCGGGGCACCCTTCGAACGAGAAACTGCTGCGCGCGCGGCGTTGCCCGTGCGCTCTAGCGAAGCGCGCGCGCTTGTTCCGCCAAGAGCTCGGTCACGTCGAAATAGACGTGTAGCTTTTCGCCATCGGTTCGCTCGGCGTCGAGCAAATCGAGGGTTCGATTGCCCACGGTGATGCGCGACTGCGAGACGAAGCGCGCCTGTTTTGACTTCAAAACCTCGTACTCTTCCTTCACGCGGTACACGGTCCAGGCAGACTCGGGGCTTTGGCCGTTGCCAGCGTGGATGATCGAATCGATCAATCCCTGTGCGACGGTGCGGTGGAAATCAGCCTCGGTGAGGTGATCGGTCTTTCGCAACGCGCTGGAGCGCAGCATGTGCGCGTTGATGTCGGCTTGATCGGAGGCCAACACCGCGGCGCTCGCGTCGATGATGCCTGCGGAGCTGTCACTGCGCGCGGCGTCCGCGAGGCGCTCTTCCAGCTCTTGAATGTTGGACGCGTCGGGCACGTACAGTCGCCCTCGCCGGAAGCGCCAAAAGTCGGTCCCCGCGACCTGATCGATCGCTTCCGTCGCGAGCGCTCCGGCGCGCGCGCGATAGTACGCGGCGTCGGCCTCGGCGTACGACGGGCGCGGTGTGGGCGCGGCCTGCGCACTGCTCGCTTGCGCCTGGCTCGCCGGCGGCGGCGAGGAACCACCACACCCACCCGAAAGGGTGAAGAAAAGCGCGAGTGAAAATCCGCGAACTGCCACCATTGTTCCACCGATTTGCTGGCTGATTACCATGGTCACCGCCGAGCCTATCAGTAGCCGAAAGCGTGCACATCTCCAAGGCCTTCGGGCTCGCCTGGGAGCTTCGGCTCTAGGATCCACGGAGCGCGCGGGTCGCGAGCTCGAACGCGCGTTCCTCCGCGGCAGTGAGCGGCGGATCGCGGTGCCAATGAAACGGCTGCGCGCGTGCAGGCGAAGCCCCGCGCTTGCGCAGCGCGAGTTGTGCACGCTCGATGACACCCACGCGGCCCCGCGCGCCAGCGAACAACGACAGTAGATCGGGGCCCGTCGCGCGCCGCGGAGTGGCACGAATGCGCGCGTGCACGCCGCTCACGCTCGCCTCGAAACCGGCAACGCGCGAGCCGACGGGATCCGCCCAAGCGTCGGCGGTACCCGGAAAGCCGAGCGCGATCCAATCGGCGACCGAGCTGGACCAGTTGGCGTCGTCGGCTAATCCGAGCGTCGAGTTTGCGCGCGCGAGCGAGGCTTCGACGGCCCCCAGAGAGAGGCGCGCGTCGACGTCTGCCAACAGCGAGAGCTCATCCAATGCAAACGCGGGCCGCGCTTCGGGCGTCGACTCAACGGCGAACTCGCTTTCAGCTTCGAGCGCGCCCGGATTGAACATGCCCGCGGGATCCCAAGCGCGGCGCAGTCGCCTCAGCAGCTGTGTGCCTTCGCCGAGCTCTGCCGCCAAGCGGGCGGCCTTGCTCCGCCCGACACCGTGGTGGTGGCTCAAATTGGCTCCCGCCGAGAGCGCCGCGCCAAGCCCGGCGCGCCACGCCGCTTCGTAGCGCTCGTGCGCTCGACCCGCGACGGCGCCCAGAGCCGAGAACGTGAAGTAGATGCTGCAACCGTCGGGATAAGCGTGGCTCAGGTGCGCCATCACCAGCGCGTGCGCGGAGAGTTCACGCCGCACGCTTTGGTAGACCGCTTCGAGCTTGGACCAGGGCGCCGCGACTTCCATCGTGTCGGTGAATGCACCCAAACGAAATGCCGGCGATTGACGAAAGCTGACCGCGTAGCGATGTGCGAGCCAGCGGCGCGCCGGCCCTTCTCCGAGCGAGCGCGCGCCGACACGCGAGCAAATCGCCGCCGCGCGCGCGGCGTCCTGATTTGCTTCTTCTGCTTCACCTTCGAAGATCAAGAGCAGCGTCGCGCCACCGAGTACGTTGCCTTCCAACGCTTCGATCGTGCGCTGTAACCAACGCGGGTGCTGCAACGCCTGGCGAGCCGCGACAGAAAAAAGGCGGCCAGCGGCTGAACTCCGGCTCTTGCTCGATTTCTTTGCGTGCGAGCTCTGTCCGAGGAGCACGGAATCGATGGGATCGTAGAGCCGCGCCACCTCGGGTCGGAGGCCCGCTTGCATCATCGTGCGAAGCAGGTCGAAGCCGCTCTCGATGCTCGCGCACGAATAGGCCAAAAATCTGCGGACGCGAGGCGCGGGGTGCAAGCGCAGCGTGACAGAGGTGATGAACCCCAGGGTGCCTTCGCTGCCCGTGACGAGCGGCACCAAATCCGGCGCCGAACGACGTCGTCGCATGGCGACTACGTCGCCTGTGCCGAGCACGCACTCGAGCCCCGCCACCATGTCCTCGATCTTGCCGTAGCGGCTCGAACATTGGCCGGCTCCACGAGCGGCGACCCAGCCCCCGACCGTGGAGCAGACGATGCTCGAGGGGAAATGCCCGGCAGTGTAGCCGGCCTTTTTTAGCTCTTGCTCGAGGGTCAACCCGAGCAGCCCGGCGCCCGCATGGACGACGGGCGCGTCAGGCTCGATCCGAAAGTCGGTCAACCGCTTGGCATCGATGACGATCGTGCGCTCGTCCGGCAAAACGGCGCCACACACACCGCTACCCGCGCCGAAGGGCACGACTCGGAAGCCCTCTTTGCGCGACAGCTCGAGCACTTGGCAGATTTCTTCGGCGCGCTCAGGCCAAACCACGGCGCCTGGCCGATTCGCGGGTAACTCGCCGCTCTGAATATCGACGAGCGCGCGGGGCCAAAGATCGCGCGCCGCCGCGAAGCGGTCGGGCGACGCGCCGCTGACGCGGAGCCCTGGCACGCTGAGCCGGACAGCTGACGCGAGATCCACGAAACGCTTGTAGCCCGCGTACGCAGGGACGTATACGTGGAGGGCGTGGGAACCCGTTCAAAGCGCTTATCCGCACTGCTCGTGGGCTCGTGTGTGTATTGCCTGGTTTTGGTGGCGTGCGGCGGGGGCGGCGCAGCCGGCTCGGAGGCGCCCGCCAAAGCGCCTCCTGCCGCTGCCAATGCGCCCGCGGACGAGAGCTCGGACAGTGAAGAGGCAACAGCCGAACCTGCGGAGGAACCGAAAGCCGCCCTCTGTGACGACGGCACCTGCAGCCCGTGCGGCGCGGGAATGTGCCCGAGTGGCTGGTATTGTGACGAATCGGCGAGCGGTGGCCCAGCCTGCGGTTGGCTCCCGCGTTGCACTCAAAAGCCGAGTTGCGCGTGTCTGACGAGCAAGCTCGGTGCGGGCTGCAAATGCAGCGAGCAGGGCGGCGGTCTACACGTCACTTGTCGCTGAGCGCGACCTTTGCCCTGCTTACGGCCGCTGCGCGAGCATGATGATGCGCGGCGAATTCGGCCCGAAAAAGACACCTGGCGTCGCAGGGTGACCGCTCGCTTCAGTCACTCGGAACCCGACTTCGTGGAGCAGCTTGCCGAGCTCGTGCAGCGAGTAGAGACGCAGCGAGAACAGTGACTCTTTGGTGCGGCCGTCATCGAGGATGATCGAGCGCTTCACGCGCAGACGGCTGGAGATGTAGTCGACGCTCATGTCGTCCATGCACACGCACGAGTCACCCTCGTACCAAACGGTGCACGGCGCGGACGCCGCCGCAAAATCACGGTTGATCACGTCGATCAAAAACATGCCGCCGGGACGAAGTGCTTTGAACACGCGCTGAGCGACAGCCAGGTTCTTGTCTTCCTCGAAGTAGCCGAAGGTGGTGTTCCAACAGAACACGCCGTCGAACATCTCTTCGAAGGCCATCTCTCGCATGTCGCCTTGCAAGAAATTGATCTTCTGGCTGCGCTCCTGGGCGACGTCCGCGGCGAGCGCCAGCTGATACAGCGACAGATCGTAGCCGACCACTCCGTAGCCGCGGCTGGCGAACTCGACGGCATGGTGGCCGGCGCCGCAACCCAGATCGAGCACCACTCCGCCCGCGGCGACACCGAGTGATTCCTCGATGAATGTCACCTCGCGCCGGATGGACTCGTCCGAAACGCGCGCGCTCGCGCGCATGAAGTCTTCGTTGAAGAGATCTTCCCACCACGGTTGGCGGGTCTTCGCGCGCTGCGCAGCCTTGGCTGCGGCCGGGTCCGGCGTGGGTGGCGGCTCTTTTGGCGGAGCCGGCGGAGCCGATGGGGGCGCGGATTCGACGACCGTTGCAAGTGCAGGTGCAGGTGCAGGTGCGGCTGCGGCGGCGCGTTTTGGAGGTGGCGGAGGCTTGACCGCGTCTTCGACTGCGACCTCTTCCGGGGGCATCGAGATCGCGTCCTCACGGCCGAGTTCTTCCGCAGCATCACCTGGCGCGGCGGCCTCGGCAGGTGCTGAAACTTCAGCGGCGGGCGCGGGTTCTACCGGCGCGGGGGCCTCGACGGGTGGCGAGCCCTCGGCGGCGCTTTTTGCAGCTAGCGCGGCTGCGGCCGCCTCGGCCGCTTCCGCTGCCGCGATCTTCTTGTGAATCGCTTCGGCGGAAAACTGGTCATCCGAGAGTTCGACCGGCGGAGGCGGAGCCGGTGGTCGGCGCTTCTCGGGACTCGGGGACGCGAGTGGTGCCGACGGAGCCTCGACGGATGACGCTTCGAGTGCAGCAGCGGCCGCGTCCAATGCTGCAATCGTGTCAGCAGCGGGGACCTTTGCGGGCAACTCGACGTCGATCGGAACGTCGATCTCGATCGACGGTCCAATGTCGGTCGGCATCGGTGGCGCCGGCGGAACCATGAACGGGACCGAAGCCAGCGCGGGAGAAGCCGCAGCAGGCGCGACGGCGGAAGAGTCAGCCGCAGGCACGGATGCCTCAGACGCGGATGCCGCAGGCGCGGACGCAGCGGGCGCGGACGCAGCGGGCGCGGGCGCAGCAGGTTCAGCGACGGGTGAAGGAGCAGCGACCGGCGAAGCGATAGGCGCGGGCGCTGGGCGTGAAGATCGGCGGACTCCGGTTCCGAGGCGAGAGGCGTTGGGCGCCAACGTACTCGAATCCGCGTCGGTCGTCGGCTCCTGCGCCGTGGGTGGGCGCGCGGAATCACCGACCGCAATGATGCGCATCGCGAAAATTGCCGATTGCGAGGCCGACGGCGCGGGGAAGCCCGGCGGGCTCGACGGAGAAGCGGAGCTCGGCACGGCGGCTGAAGCGGGCGCAGAGGGCGCAGGCGCATCTGGCACGGAAGGCGATGAATCGGCGCGCAACCGGGGACCGGGCGGATCGCTGCGTGGACGCGGCGGGGTTGCGATCGGACGGGGCGCAACCGAAGTCTCTTTCGCGGCCGGTGCATCGCCTGCCACGAGCGCTGGGTCCGAAGGCATGCGCACGCTCGGGGGCGTCGCCACAGGCGGCACGTTCGGAGCCCCGAGCTCCGAGAACGAAGGATTGGAACGGCGACGCATCGGCGGAGGCTGACTGAGCGGCGCGATCGGCGGAGGCACGATTTCAGGTGAGGACTCACTCGTCACCGCAGGCGGGCTCTCCAGCGTGGGTGCGCCAGCGAACGAGATCGTCGGCGCGATCGGCGCCTTCAACGCGCTCGCTGAAGCGACGAGATCTGGGCCTTCACCCGGGCGAGCCGACGGAGGCGCGGAGGCGGCGCCCGATTCACGCTTCGGCTTCGGCGGAGGCGCGAGCTTGCGCGAAAAGGGCGGCGAGGAATCGTGCGTTCCCGCAGCTGGAGCCGTTTCGATCACACCACTCGGCGACTCGACTCGAGGCGCGGCGTCTTGGACGGAATCCGTCGAGCTGGACGAAGGCTCGAGCCCCGGCTTTTCCGCCGGATCGATAACGCCAAGTTGCGCCGTTTCTTCCGAGTTTTCGATCGTCATCCAGCTCTCAACAGCGATTCACCGAAACGCACCTTACCGAGAGGGCGCCCGACGCTCAGCCCCGGTTCGAGCAAGACCACCGCGGTCGAACCCAGGTGAAACATGCCGATTTCGTCACCACGCGCCACACTCTTGGGCGGCACCACCGGGTGTAGCCCCGGCTCGGCCGACGGGCGGCCGGGCAACGCGGTGATCGTGATTCGTCCGACGATCACCGCGCCGACCATGACCACCGTCACGCGACCCAGACCGCGTGTGTCGATCACGATCGCGGCGCGATGATTGCGCACGAACAGCTGCGGAATGTGCCGCTCACCGATCGAATTGACCGGATACAGATCGCCCGCGATGCCCCGCACCAGCGAGATCTCGCCGTCGACCGGCGAATGCACGCGGTGGTAATCGCCGGGCGCGAGGTACACGACCGCAAACTCGCCGCCGCTGTAACGAGCGGCGTCGCGCGCGTCGCCGATCAGCTCGCCGACGTCGTAATGCTGGCCTTTGACGAAGATGCGCGACCCAGAGTCGACGCGACCGCACGACGACAACTTGCCGTCCGCCGGGCACACCACTGCGTCGGAGCTGATCGCGCGCGCGCCTTGCTTCAACGGACGCGTGAAGAACGCATCGAAGCTCGCGTACGGCCCAGGCTCGGGCATCGCTTCGTCGAGGTTCACGCGGTACGCACGCGAGTAAGCGCCCATGATCGCGCGCGACACGGGTGGAGAGAGCGGTAGTTCGCACAGTTGTCCGACGGCCCGACTAATTCGGACACGCGGCAGTGCGCGCAAAAGCTGAGCAGCAGCGTACGTCGCGAGACCCACGGAAATCCTTTAAACTTCGCAGAGATTCGAGCTGATTATCCTAAGCGCCCGGGGCACCACCGGTCAATCACGCGGCACCATTCTGGCCGCTTTACAAAGGTCTTGCCACGCTGGTCGTGTGGGTAACGGTGGTTCTGTCGCGCTTTTCGCGTCCACGCCTGGTACGCCTGCCCCGCTCTTGTCATTCCCCGCGCGATTTGGGTGATCCGCGTACCCTTCGCACGCGACTTCATCGGACAGGGGGTCCGCGGATAGTCCGAGAGTGAACGCCGGATCTGCCTCCACCACCTGACCGCGGCGCTTGAACCCGCGGCCGGCCAGCGCAAACCACGGTCCGTACAGGCCGTCAATTTCCGCTACCGTTCCCAGAGCGCGCTCCGCCCCCGCGTCGTCACCTGACGCGTACAAACCAGCGGCGACACGCGCGCGGACCTGGGGTAGCCGCGAGAGCGAAGCGAGTAGCGGTTCGACCTCGCTCGCCGCCTCCCGCCCGTAACCGCGGCCCGCGAGCAAATCAGATAGGCGCACGCGCCGCCCCGCGTCCCCCTGACCACGAGGCATGGGCGCATGCAGCGGAGCTTCATTGCCTGGCTTGATGGGCTGACGCAGAAAGCGTTGCCAGCGGGCGTTCCACTCGGACAGCCCATATCCGGTCGCGCTGAGCAGCGCGGACTCCGCACCCGCTTGCCCGTTGCCGCGCAAGTCGGCAAACAACAGCCGCAGCGCGGACTCACCATTCTGTTCGATGAAGAAATGCACGAAGCTCGTGACCTCGGCGAAGGCGATGCCCGCCGCTTCGGGCGTCGGCAACATCGCGATCGAGGGGCCGAGTTTGTCGATGCCGACCGAGCGACCGTCGAGCGCCGCGTTGCGCGCAGCGGTGTCTGCCCAATCCGGCTTGTCGAACGGACGAGGCGCGCGCCAACGCACTTCGAAGCGCTTGGCGAGGCCCTCCTGCATCCACAGCGGCGCGTAGTCGCGCGTGGCACGCGTGACCAACAAGTGCGTGATCTCGTGGGCCAACGTGTCTTGCCATGGGTAGCCTTGCACGGGCGCGCGCGGCGAGAGCATGATCACGCGGCCCCAACGCGCCACCGCGAGCGTGCCGGTCGTTTCAGCCGCTTTGAGCGGCAAACCCGAGACGGCCGACAGCGAAAATAGGTCGCGCACCAGGTCGATGCGCAAGGGACGCGGCAAATCGATGCCGATTTCCTTGGCCACCGTGTCGCGGGCTTGGGCCGCCACCTCGAAGATGAAGGGGGCGAGCGCACGGTCCGCGTCGTCTTGCAGCCGGAGCCACACGCCGCGCGGCTTGTCCTCGACGACCAGGCCGGCCGCCGTCGCGCGAGCGCAGCTCTTGGCGAGCTCCGCCAGCGAGGCGCCCTCGCGCGATTCGCTGAGCTGCGGGTTCGACAAGATGGCCTCGGCGCGATCGCATTCGCCGAGATAGACCGAAAGCCGCGCGCGCTCCAACGTCAGCGCCGCCGAGTCGATCGAGGTGTGTTGGAGGAGTTCGGTCGCGCGCTGAGTGTCGATCTCGGTGATCGCGTTGGCCACGCGTTCGACGGGAGAACCCAAGCCGAAGTCGAAAGCGGCGCTCGCAGCGCTAGCCGCACAAGCGAGCGCGAGCGCAATCTTGGTGAATACCGCTCGCTTCATTGCAAAAGCCCCTCGGCGTAGCGGCGCACCGCGTCCGACAGCCGCCCGCTGCCTTGTTTGCTCAGCCCTTCCAACACGCGGCGCCGGAAATCGTCCGCGAGGCCGCCCTCGGCGCGCGGCACGTCCGCGTCCATGCGCATCTGTTTGCCCTTCGAGCTGGCTGTATCCCTCGGCGTTTGCTGAGACTGTTGCTCCCTGCCCTCGTTGTCACCCGAGCCGCCCTGACCGCTGTTGGTTTGCTCGAGCAGGCGCTGTGCGTCGCGCTGCAAAGACAAACCTTGCTCGCCGTGTCCGGCGCCGAGCTCCTTGGCCGCGTCGCGCATCAGCCCCTCGGCTTTGCCCAGCGCTTCGGCCAAGTCCTCCGGCAAGGAGATCTCGCCGTGATTGCCGCGTCCGGCGAGGTTTGCCGCGCGGTCCGAGAGCGAGCGTTCGCGACCCGACGAATCTTGCAGTCCGGCTTGCGCCTTCTCGGCCGCGCTCTTTTGGGCGCGATCCAAGCTCTGTTCGGCGAAGCCCAACGCGCGCTCGAGTTCTGCGCGCGCCTCGGCCAGCGCCTCCAGGTCGACGGCTTCGTAGGCGCTCGAATTTTTGCGCAGCTTCTCGGCGTCCGCCAATTCCGAGCGAGCGTGACGACCGCTTTCGACGGCGTCCTTGAGCGCCAAGCGCGCGAGACTCTGAGCCATCGACTGTGCATGCTCTCGGCCCAGCGCGGCCGCCGCGCGCGCCGAGTTCGGATCATCGGCGAACTGCGGCAGCGGCGCGGTCTTTTTGCGCAGCTCGGCGGCTCGCTCTGCGGCTTCTTGCTTCAGATCGTTCAGATCCACGGCCTTCTCCGCGTCCGCCAAGTTGCGCTCCACGCGGTCCAGTTCGCGTTGGTGTTCGTCTGCCAAGCGCTCGAGCTCGCCCACCAATTCATCGAATTTCTTGTCGGCGTCGGAGGCGTGTGAATCATCGCTGCTCTGCGCGCCAGCGCCCGACTCGACCCCACCGCCACCCGCCGTGCTGAACGACGGACTCGGCCTGCGCAAACGCGCCGCCAAGTGACGCGCTGCGAGCTCGGTCGCCAGCAAATTGCCGTTGTCCTGGGCGCGCGTGATACGCCGGATTTCACCTTCGGCCACGCTGCCCACGTCACGACCAATCGGCCCGAGCGTCACCAAATTGCGCGCGCCCGGTCCGAGAACGAAGAGCGCCTGCTGCAAGCGGTTGAGACCCACTTGGCGGCGCTCACTATCGAGCGCCTGCTTCGCGCCCTCGGCGACCTCCTCGGCGACGTCCCCCAAGCGCTTCGCGAGCGAAACCGCGTCGCGGTTGCCCAGACCGCGCAGCGCGGCATCGACCGCCAACAGCACGTCTTCCGTGCGGCGCATCGCGGACGCGGGCGTGGGCAACGCGCGCGACAAAACGCGCGCCTGTCCGCCCAGAAAAGCGCGCTGTGCCGGCGGCAAAGTGACGCCAGCAAAACGCCTCTCGAGCACTGCACGCAGCTCCGCAGCGACGGCATCCGCACGCGCGCGGTCCGCCTTACGGCGCTCGGCATCGCTCTGTGTGGAATCAGGGCTGAGCTCGCTCGCCAACAGATCCGTCAAATGGTCACGAACTGCCCGTAGCGCTGCGTAACGCGCGGCCTCCGACTCTCCCATAGGGGTTGGAATCAAGGTAAACGCTTCACTCTTTCCCCACTTCACGCCGGCGGTCACGTCGTCGTCGCGAGCCTCGATGCGGACTTCGACCGGCAGAAAGGTGCGGCGCAGGAAAGGGTCGCTCGATTCGATCGCGTAGGCTCCGCGAATCAGCTTCGTCTCGCCGTCGAGGCGCGTGAGGGGTCGGCGATCCTCACGCCCTCCAGCGCGAAGCACCAGATCGACCTGGCGCAGGCCGTGATCGTCGCGCGCTTCGTAGCGCAATTCGCGGCGATCGAAATTCCGGAGCTCGATGCGCTCGGGTGCGCCCTCGAGCTCGACCGCGGGCAGCGCATCCGGCACTGCCTCCAGCGCGACGCCGTCCGCCTCGCGAATCAGCACCTTGCCGAAGCGAGCCGCGACCCTGAGCTCCGCGTTTTCGTTGAGCACGTAGCGCGCGACCACGCCACCCGAGCCGTCGGCCACGAACGGCACTTCACGGGTGCCGTCGGTGAGCACCAGATGGCGGCCATCCGCGAGCGGCACGCCGTGCACGGTGACGGCGCTTCCGCTGGCTTCGGCGCTACCGAGGCCCGGAAAAATCGCGCGATCGGCGAGGTGCAAATAGGCCGGCGGCTGAACCGTCACGCGCACCGAGTCGAGCCACGGCATCGGAATGGGAGCCAGACCCTGGCGCGCGAGCAGCACGTCCAACCCCTCCAAAACGCGATTCGGATCGCGGCCCATGGCCAGCGCTCCGCCGAGCAGCAAACCCAGCGCGGCCACGCGCAGTAACCTCGCCCGCCGAGCGGCCTGCGCTTCTACGGCTGCCAGCGGCGCTCGCTCCAGTTGACGCTGAAAATGCAGCTGCGCAAGCTCGACCGAACCGACCCGCGGATCGCGCGCGGCCTGCTCGGCCAGCGCTGCAGCACGCAGAGCGCGCTCGCCCACCGCTCGATCGACGGGCACGAGCACGCGGCGAATCGTCCGCTGCACGTCCCCAAAATCGCGCCGATCGCGCGCGCGGCGCAGGAAAATTTGAGCCACTGCGCCCAGCAACAGCAGCGCCGCCGCGGTACGCGTCCAAGTCGTACCGAAGCGCGCCACGAGCCCCGCTGCAATCGACAGCGACAACAACAGTGACAGGTTCAGCAAACGCACGGGCGCGCGCCGAGGCGCGCGAAACGCGACGGACAGGCGTTCGGTCGAAAGCGGAACCGCAGGCATGACCGGTCGAGCTTAACCCAGGCAGCGCTTGGAGCCGTGACAAACCCCAAAAACTGCCCCATCCTTTCGGCTAGGTCACGCGGATGGCGCCGGTCGAACGCCTCAAACGAGTGCTGCTGTCGCTGCCGGATTTGGCACTGCGCACGAGTTGGCTGCGCGATTTTCTGAGCAACGGCTCCGTCCCCGAAAGCGCCGCCGTGCTGAACGCCTTGTGTGAGGACAACGAGCGGGCCGATCCCGAGGCGCGCGAAGCCATGCTCGCAGTCGCACTTCTCTTCGCCTCGCTCGGTGAGTGCTCATTGGTCGACCAACTGCGCGCGCAGGCCGATGTCCGGCACTTGCTGAGCCTTTCGCGCTTGCTACGCCGCGCCCCGCCGCCCATCGTCCACGATCGGCCGGCCCGCGAGCTTCCCGTCCCCGATTACGGCACGGGTCGTGAGCTGACCGTCGGCGAACGCAAAAGCTTGGCGCGCAGCCCCAATCGGCGTGCGTTCGACAAGCTGCTCGCCGATCCACACCCGCTCGTGATCCGGCAATTGCTCGAAAATCCGCGTTTGACCGAGGACGACGTCGTACGCATGACCGCGCGCCGCCCTGCGCGGCTCGAAGTGCTCGAAGCGATCGCCCAACACGGACGCTGGCTGAGCCGACCGCGCGTGCGCCTCAGCGTACTCTTCAACCCCGGTTCACCTCCCGTGATGACCATGCCGCTGCTTGCCGTGTGCACGCGCAGTGAGCTGACAGAGGTGTTGCACCACTCGGAGTCATCGAACGTGCTGCGCGGCGCAGCGCACGAGCTGCTCGAGCGCTTGCCGCCCATTCGAGCGTCGGAGGCGCCGGAGCCGACCCTGCAATAGTCGTGGGCTCGACAGCCAGAAGTCTACCCGAGAGGGTGATTGGGCGCTCTCAGGTGACCCAACGCACCTCGCACTCACACCGACTGCCTCGCAGCCAGCGTGACGGAGGGTCAGCCCTCTCCTTCGTCTTCACTCTGCCACTTCAAGACGGCGCCGACGCTGATGCG
>Ga0164308_10000050_pt1 | contig 53361 bp, 45 predicted proteins | sample Whisoiple_246_MG_FD_109983 | JGI IMG/M metagenome (GOLD analysis project Ga0164308, IMG submission 109983) | Soil microbial communities amended with fresh organic matter from upstate New York, USA - Whitman soil sample_246_MG | ecosystem: Environmental > Terrestrial > Soil > Unclassified >... | reverse complement strand
GGCGCGGACGAATCGATCAGCCCGGAGGAGCCGGGTCCCTGCAGTGCCGCCCGTACCGCGAAGTCAGGTGTGGCGACCACCTGGTCGATGATCGCCTACAACCGGGCCGGCAACACCAGGACCTCTCAAGATCGTCGTGGTCGGCACCAGCGGCCGTCACGACCGACGGCCTCGTCTACGTCAAGTAACCACCCGTCCCCCACCGGCTCAGGGCCGGGCACACTGCCGTACGTGCCCGGCCCGGGCCGGGTCCCCGGCGTCGACGCGACTCGTCGCGATCCGGCCCCCGAGCACCCGAGCTTCCGCCGAGAACACCATGCCCCGCGTCGAGGAGCGGCCGTGACCTACTACCCCGACCTGACCACCTACGAGTACGACGCGTCGGGCCAGGAGATGCTCAACGTCGGCTGGTTGACGCCCGGCCACGCCTACCGCACGGGAATCGTGGACGACCGTGTGACCGATGCCCTGAAGGCGCTCTGCAGTGCATACGACAACCAGATGCGCGGTGTCCACCACTGCGAGTTCTGCTCAACCGAGCGGCCCGTGATTCTCGGCGGTCCCGCCCTCGACACCCAGGTGTGGCTCGGCTCCGCCGAGATCCGGGCGCGGGGGGCCGACGGCACCGTCTACTCGGCTCCTAACCTCGTCATCCACTACATCGCCGAACACCGCTACTGCCCTCCCGTGGAGTTCTGCCGGGCGGTGGTCAGGACGGCCGGAGCGGATACCACCGACGAGCTCGTCCTGTCCGATGACTAGGTACAGGGGCGCGGAGAGGGAAGCGGTGCACGCGGTGGGTGTGAAAGTGAAGGCGCAGTCGTGTGCCGAAGGCCACGGGCCCGCTTCCTCGGCTCCGCTCCCGGGGTGACCGCTCGCCGCGCTCGGGCCGGGGCCGCGTGCGGCCCCGGCCCGAAGACGGCAGTCGTCTGCGCCGCGACCGCGTAACCGCAGGTCAGTCGTCCTTCTTCACCGGCTCCAGAATCGCCACGCACTCCACGTGGTGCGTCATCGGGAACAGGTCGAACGCCCGCAGCGTCCGCACCCGGTACCCCCCGTCCCGGAAGTACGCGATGTCCCGGGCCAGGGCCGCCGGGTCGCACGCCACGTACGCGATGCGGCGCGCGCCGAGCGCGACCAGCTGCTTGACCGTGGCCTTGCCTGCGCCCGCGCGCGGCGGGTCCAGGACGATCAGGTCGCACTCGGTGATGCCCGTGCGCGGCAGGACCTGGTCGACCTTGCCGTGCTCGATGCGGACCCGGTCCAGGTCCTTCAGGTTGTGACGGGCGTCCTCGACCGCGCGCTTGCCGGACTCGATGCCCAGCACCGCGCCCTTCTCGCCGATCCGCTGGCCGATGGCGCCCGCGAAGAGGCCCACACCGCAGTACAGGTCCAGCGCCGTGTCGTTCTTGCGGGGCAGCAGGCCCTGCATGACCGCGCGGACCAGGGTGTCCGCGGCCTGCGGGTGGACCTGCCAGAAGCCGCCCGAACCGACGCGGTACGTACGGTCGTCGGCCCGCTCGCGCACGAAGGCGCGGCCGTGGACGCGGTGGACGCCGCCGTCCTTCTCGTCGACGCGCATCACCGAGACGGGCTTGTCCAGCTCGACCAGCGGGAGCCGGCCGCCCTCGCGCGGGGTCAGGATGACCTGGCGGTCGTGGGAGCCGGTGGCGGAGATGGCCTCCACCGTCGCCATCTGCGGCCAGTCCTGCTTCTCGATGCCGAGCTCGGAGACGCCCGGGGCGGCGATCATGCAGTGGTCGATCGGCTGGACCTCGTGCGAGCGGTGCTTGCGGAGGCCTACCAGGCCGTCGGCGTCGACGGCGTACTGCACCCGGGTGCGCCAGGCCGGGACCTGGCCCGCCGGAAGCTTGTCACCCTCGGCCGGCATGACCGTGCCGTCCCAGCCGGCCTCCTCGGGCGTGAGGCCCGCCAGGCGCTGGAGCTGTTCGGCGATCACTTCGCCCTTGAGGCGGCGCTGGGCACCCGGCTTGGCGTGCTGCCAGTCGCAGCCGCCGCACTTGCCGGGACCGGCGTACGGGCAGGGGGCCTCGACCCGGTCCTTGGACGCCTCGATGACGGTGACCGCGTCGGCCCGCAGGAAACGTGCGCCGGTCTCGCCCTCGGTGACCCGGGCGACGACCTTCTCGCCGGGGAGGGTGTGGCGCACGAAGAGGACCTGGCCCTCGGACGTCCGGGCGATGCAGTGGCCGCCGTGGGCGACGGGCCCGACCTCGACCTCGTACTCCCGGCCGACCAGGGATTCCCCGGCCTGAACCTCCCCGGCCTGCGACGACGTGGATTCGTTCTGCATGAGGGGGTGGCTCCAGAGATCGGGGTGGGAGAGGAGAGGCGGAAGCCGGAACGGAAAACGGGAAACGGCCGGACAACAGCCCACCAGTCTACGTGGGCGGAAGCCGGCCGCTTACCACAGGCGGAGTCCGGAGTCAGCCCTTCTGGCTGGGCTCCTTGGGCTGCCGCCGTTCCACGGGGCCGCGGCGGACCGAGCCCGGAGCGATCCAGTCGGCACGCCTGCGCGCGCGGAGCTTCGCCGCCTCGGAGGACTCGAGCTGGTACGGCACCGAGGTGACCATCACGCCGGGCGTGAACAGCAGCCTGCCCTTCAGCCGCAGCGCGCTCTGGTTGTGCAGCAGGTGCTCGTACCAGTGCCCGACGACGTACTCCGGGATGTAGACACTGATCACGTCGCGTGGCCGGTCCTTGCGCAGGCTCTTGACGTAGTCGATGACCGGCCGGGTCACCTCGCGGTAGGGCGAGTCGAGGATCTTGAGCGGGATGTCGATGCCGCGACGTTCCCAGTCCTCCTTGAGCGCCTTCGTCTCGGCGTGGTCGACGCTGATGGAGAGCGCCTCCAGCTGGTCGGACCGCACCAGCTTGGCGTACGCGAGGGCGCGCAGCGTGGGCCGGTGGAGCTTGGAGACCAGGACGATCGAGTGGACGCGCGAGGGGCGGATGCTGTCGTCGGGACGCGTCTCCGGAGCGGCGATCTCCTCCGCGACCCGGTCGTAGTGCTTGCGGATCGCGGTCATCGTGCCGAAGAAGATCACCATGCCGAGCAGCGCGACCCAGGCGCCGTGGGTGAACTTGGTGGCGAGCACGACGACCAGGACCAGGCCGGTGAAGAACGCGCCGAAGGTGTTGATCGCCCGGGAGCGGATCATGTGCCGCCTCGCCGCGGGGTCCTTCTCGGTACGCAGATGACGGTTCCAGTGCCGCACCATGCCGGTCTGGCTGAGCGTGAAGGAGACGAACACACCGACGATGTAGAGCTGGATCAGCCGGGTCGAGTCCGCTCCGTAGATCCAGACGAGCAGGATCGCGGCGCCGGCGAGCAGCACGATGCCGTTGGAGAAGGCCAGCCGGTCGCCGCGGGTGTGGAGCTGGCGCGGCAGGTACCGGTCCTGGGCGAGGATCGAGCCGAGCAGCGGGAAACCGTTGTACGCGGTGTTCGCGGCGAGGAAGAGCACGAGGGCGGTGGCCGCCGCGAGGAAGACGAAGAGGAACGTGCCCTCACCGAAGACGGCTGCGGCGACCTGGGAGATCACCGGGTCCTGGGTGAAGCCCGCGCCGACCGGGGAACCGTTGTGGATCAGGTCCTTCGCCGGGTTCTCCGCCATCTTCACGTCGGTGGCCATGGCGAGGCCGATGATGCCGCAGAACATCGTGACGGCGAGCAGGCCCATCGCCGCGAGGGTGGTCGCCGCGTTCTTGCTCTTCGGCTTGCGGAAGGCGGGGACCCCGTTGCTGATCGCCTCGACACCCGTGAGGGCCGCGCAGCCGGAGGAGAAGGCGCGCAGCAGCAGGAAGACGAGCGCGAAGCCCGCCAGCCCCTGGTGCTCGGGCTTGATCTCGTAGTCCGAGGTGGGCGCGTGCATGGTGTCCCCGAGGGCGAGCCCCCGGAACGCCCCCCAGAGGATCATCGCGAAGACACCGGCCACGAACAGGTAGGTCGGGATGGCGAAGAGCTTGCCCGACTCCTTGACGCCGCGCAGGTTCATCAGCGTCAGCAGCACGATGGCGCCGACGGCGCAGGCCGTCTTGTGCTCGACGACGAAGGGGATCGCGGAGCCGAGGTTCTCGACGCCCGAGGAGATCGACACGGCCACGGTGAGGACGTAGTCGACGAGCAGGGCGCTGGCCACGGTCAGGCCGGCCTTGGGCCCGAGGTTGGTGGTGGCGACCTCGTAGTCCCCGCCCCCGCTCGGGTAGGCACGCACGTTCTGCCGGTACGAGGCGACGACGGTGAACATCAGGACCACGACCGCGACCGCGATCCAGGGGCTGAAGTGGTACGCCGACACGCCCGCGATGGACAGCACGAGGAGGACTTCCCCGGGTGCGTACGCAACGGAGGACAGGGGGTCGGATGCGAAGACGGGGAGGGCGATGCGCTTGGGGAGGAGCGTCTCCCCCAGCTTGTCGCTGCGCAGCGCCCGGCCGATCAGGATCCGTTTGGGCACGTCGGTCAGTTTGGACACGGTGAGGATCGTAAGCGCTGCCGGGACACGCCGCCGAGGCACCACCCCCTCGGAACCCCGAAAACCTTCATAATTACCCGCGCTCACCGCAAAAGTCCATGGAATCCTTAACGAAATCCTTGCGGTTCAGCGGCTCCCCGGAGCTCCGGCCGCTCCCGCTTTTGCTCATCGGCCCGCGGCGTACGCACACTCGGTTGAGGCGGCACGGACGTCGCCGCATAAGCTCATCCACGGGCGACGCCGGAGGCGGTTGCCCCATTGTCTGCCCCGCAAGCTGAGAGAGAAGTGTGAGCAGGGTGTTTTCGCAGGTCATCCGGACGACCAGGACGGCGAGGTAGGCGCGAGGTGCACATCGTCATCATGGGCTGCGGGCGCGTCGGAGCCGCTCTCGCGCAGACCCTGGAGCAGCAGGGGCACACGGTCGCCGTGATCGACCAGGACCCCACGGCGTTCCGTCGTCTCGGTTCCGGCTTCGGCGGCCGTCGTGTCAGCGGGGTCGGTTTCGACCAGGACACCTTGCGTGAGGCGGGGATCGAGGAGGCCGGCGCGTTCGCGGCGGTCAGCAGCGGCGACAACTCCAACATCATCGCCGCCCGGGTGGCCCGCGAGATGTTCGGCATCGAGAACGTCGCGGCGCGCATCTACGACCCGCGGCGTGCGGAGGTCTACCAGCGGCTGGGCATCCCCACCGTCGCGACCGTCCGCTGGACGGCGGACCAGATGCTGCGGCGTCTGCTGCCGTCGGGCGCGGAGCCGCTGTGGCGCGACCCGAGCGGTGGTGTGCAGCTCGCCGAGGTGCACACGACGCCGTCCTGGATCGGGCACAAGATCAGCACCCTGCAGGAGGAGACGGGCGTCCGCGTCGCCTTCCTCACCCGGTTGGGTGAGGCCATACTGCCCACCTCGCAGACGGTTCTGCAGGAGGGCGACCTCGTTCACGTGATGATGCGTACGGACGAGATCGCGAAGGTCGAGGAGGCCTTCGCCGAAGGTCCCGAGGAGGGCGGTCACTGATGCGCGTCGCGATTGCCGGGGCCGGTGCGGTGGGCCGTTCCATCGCGGCCGAGCTCCTGGAGAACGGGCACGAGGTGCTGCTGATCGACAAGGCGCCGACCGCCATCTCGGTGGAGCGCGTCCCCATGGCCGAGTGGCTCCTGGCGGACGCCTGTGAGATCACGTCGCTCGACGAGGCGGCGCTCCAGCGGTGCAACGTCGTGATCGCCTCGACGGGCGACGACAAGGTCAACCTGGTCGTCTCGCTGCTCGCGAAGACGGAGTACGGCGTCCCGAGGGTCGTGGCCCGGGTCAACAACCCGAAGAACGAGTGGCTGTTCAACGAGTCCTGGGGTGTCGACGTCGCGGTCTCCACCCCGCGCCTGATGTCGGCGCTGGTCGAGGAGGCGGTGAGCGTCGGTGATCTGGTCCGGCTGCTGCGCTTCAGCCACGGCGACGCCAACCTGGTCGAGCTGACGCTGCCCCCGGAGTCCGCCCTGGCCGGCATCCGGGTCAGCGACGTGGACTGGCCGGAGGACACCTCGCTCGTCACGATCATCCGGGGCACGCGGGTGCTGACGCCCAGCCCCGAGGAGACCCTGGAAGCCGGTGACGAGCTGCTGTTCGTGGCCGCCCAGGCGCGCGAGGAGCAGCTGGAGGACCTGCTGTCGGTCCGCCGGGAGCTGTCCGAGGACTGAGTCGGCGCGTACACGTGTGGGGCCCCGGACCGTTGGTACAGGTCCGGGGCCCCACACGTGTACGCGCCGCGCCGCGTCAGAACTCGGAGTTGCGGGCCTCCACGGCCCGGGCGTCCGCTGCGGCCTTGCGGGCCTTCTCCTCCGCCTCCATCTCGGCGAAGACGTCGATCGGCGGCGGCGCCTTGGCCAGGAAGACCCAGGTCAGGTAGACGGCGAGCAGGAACGGCGGGATCTTCAGCGCGACCAGGACCCAGCCGAGCTGGGTGGTGTCGGCCCACCAGTACAGGGGGAAGAGGATCGCGCACTTGGCGAGGAGGATCAGCCCCCACGCGTAGCTGGCCTTGGCGTACGCCTTCTTACGGCCGGGGTTCCTGGTGCGCCAGGAGAGGTTCTCCTTGAAGACCGGTCCGAGGATCAGCCCGATCAGCGGCACACCCGCGAGGGTCGTGACCAGGTACGCGAGGGCCAGGCCGAGCGTGTAGATCATGCCCGGCAGGTAGAAGTCCTTGGCGTTGCCCGTCATCTTCGCGAAGAGCACACCGAAGGCCACGCCGAAGACGCCGCTGAAGGCGTGCTTGACGGTGTCCTTGCGGAGCAGCCGTACGACGACGAGGAGCAGGGAGACGGCCAGCGCGGCGACCGCCGAGGCCGTCAGGTCCTTGTTGATGGTGAAGATCGTGACGAAGAGCAGCCCGGGAAGGACTGTCTCCACCATGCCGCGCACGCCGCCGAAGGCCTCGAAGAGCGCGGCTTCCGTGACCGCCTTCGCGTCGGCGTCCTGCTGGTCGGTGCGGTGGGGCTGGTCCGTATCGGACGTCGGCTTGTCGAGAGACGTCACCGGCTACTCCTTGCCGAGCGGTCGGAGTTCGTATTTGGGGTTGAACAGCACCCGGCGCCCGTGGCTCATGGCCACGCGTCCCGACGCGATGAGCTTGCGGCCCGGCTCGATGCCGACGATGGAACGCCGGCCCAGCCAGACCACGTCGAGCGGCGCGGTGCCGTCGAACAGCTCCGCCTCCAGGGCGGGCACTCCGGCCCGCGGACGCAGGGTGACGGTCCGCAAGGTACCAGTGACCTTGACGATCTGGCGGTCCGTGCACTCGGAGATGCGCGTGCAGCCCGACGCGTGCGTGTCCTCCTGCAGCTCCTCGGACTCGAGGTCCTCCTGGGAGCTGGCCAGCCGGTCGAGCATGCGGCGGAAGCGGCCTGACGGCTTCGCCGCCCTGCCGGGCTTCTCGAATCGGGGAACAGCGCTCATACCCGAAGGGTACCGGTCTCCCGTGGTGGGGGCGGGCCCGGACAGATCCACTCGGACGAGTGAAGCCCGATCACTCCGGAACGGGACGTCCGCGCTCGAAGCGGTAGCCCATGCCTGGCTCGGTGACGAAGTGTCTGGGGTGCGAGGGGTCCGCCTCCAGCTTGCGGCGCAGCTGGGCCATGTAGACGCGCAGGTAGTTGGTCTCGGTGCCGTACGAGGGGCCCCAGACCTCCTGGAGCAGCTGCTTCTGGCTGACGAGCCGCCCCGCGTTGCGGACGAGGACCTCCAGCAGGTGCCACTCGGTGGGCGTGAGGCGTACGTCGCGGCCCTCACGGTGGACCTTCTTCGCCGCCAGGTCGACGGTGAAACCCTCGGTCTCGACGATCACCAGGTCGTCCCCGCCGTCCTGGCCGACGGGTTCCGCCCGGCGTACGGCGGCGCGCAGCCGGGCCAGGAGCTCGTCCATCCCGAACGGCTTGGTGACGTAGTCGTCGGCCCCGGCGTCCAGGGCCTCGACCTTCTCGTCGGAGGTGTGCCGCGCCGAGAGCACGAGGATCGGCACCCTCGTCCAGCCGCGCAGCCCTCTGATCACCTCGACGCCGTCCATGTCCGGCAGGCCGAGGTCGAGGACGACGACGTCGGGGTGACGGGCCGCCGCGAGCTGCAGGGCGGTCGCCCCGTCGGGCGCGGCGTCCACCTCGTACCTGCGCGCCTTGAGGTTGATCACGAGGGCGCGCACGATCTGCGGCTCGTCGTCGACCACGAGCACCCGGGTCATCGCGGACCTGCCTTTCGGAAGTACGTGTACGGGGTGGGAGGACACCCCGGGAGTCTCATGAGCTGGGGACCATGAGCTGGGGAGACGTCATGAGCTGATCTGCGCGGGCGGTACGGGGCCGGCCCGTACCTGTCCGGGAGCGGCGGTGAGGGTGAGGACCATGGTGAGGCCTCCACCGGGGGTGTCCTCGGCGTCGAGCGTGCCGCCCATGGACTCCACGAAGCCGCGCGCGACCGCGAGACCCAGGCCGACGCCGGCACCGCGCGGAGCGTCACCGTAGCGCTGGAAGGGCTCGAATATGCGTTCCTTGGCCTCGTCGGGGACTCCGCGCCCGCGGTCGGCCACCCGCAGCTCGACGCGTTCACCCAGTGCGCTGGCCGCCACCGTGACGCGTTCCCGGCCGGGGTTGTACTTGACGGCGTTCTCGACGATGTTGGCGACGGCCCGCTCCAGCAGCCCCGGGTCCACGGCCACCATGGGCAGCGTCTCGGGGATGTCGAGGTCGACGCTGCCCTCCGGTACGCCGCCGAGGGCCATGGGGACGACCTCGTCGAGGTCGAGCTCACGGATCAGCGGGGTGACCGTGCCGGTCTGCAGGCGTGACATGTCGAGCAGATTGCCGACGAGGTGGTCCAGGCGGTCGGCCCCGTCCTCGATGGCCGCGAGGAGCTCCGCCTCGTCCGCGTCGGACCACGCGACGTCGTCCGAGCGCAGGGAGCTCACGGCGGCCTTGATGGCGGCCAGCGGGGTACGCAGGTCGTGGCTGACGGCGGCGAGCAGGGCGGTCCTGATCCGGTTGCCCTCGGCGAGCCGCCTGGCCGCCTCCGCCTCTCCCACCAGGCGCTGCCGGTCCAGGACGACGGCGGCCTGCGCGGCGAAGGCGCCGAGGACCCGGCGGTCCTCCGCGGGCAGCACACGGCCGGAGAGCGCCAGCGCCATGTGGTCACCGACGGGCATGTCCACGTCCGCGTCGTCGGGACGGGCCACCGGTGCGGGGCCGACGGATCCGGCGCAGGTCCAGGGCTCGACGTCGCTCTGCCGCTCCAGGAGGGCGACGGATTCCATGCCGAAGGTCTCGCGGACCCGGCCCAGCAGGGCGTCCAGAGCCGTCTCGCCCCGCAGGACGCTCCCGGCGAGGGTGGAGAGGATTTCCGATTCGGCGCGCAGCCGGGCCGCCTGGTGGGTACGGCGGGCCGCCAGATCGACCACGGAGGCGACCGCGACCGCCACCGCGAAGAAGATCACGATGGCGACGAAGTTCTCCGGATCCTGCACGGTCAGCGTGTGGGTGGGCGGCGTGAACCAGTAGTTCAGGAGCATGGAGCCGACGGCGGCCGAGGCCAGGGCGGGTGTGAGCCCGCCGAGCAGCGCGGCGGCGACCGTCAGGAAGAGGAAGAGCAGGACGTCGTTGGCGAGCCCCGGACCGTTCTCCATGCCGTGCAGGAGCAGGGTCAGGAGGGCCGGTCCGCCGACGCCGGCCAGCCAGCCCGAGATGATCCGGGCCCGGCTGAGCCGTGCCCCGCGGGCGATGGGCAGGCCGCGTCCCTTGGCGACCTCCTCGTGCGTGACGATGTGCACGTCGAGGTCGGGGCCGGACTCCCGGGCGACGGTGGCGCCCACCCCGGGGCCGTAGACGTACTGCCAGGTCTTGCGACGGCTGGAGCCGAGGACGATCTGGGTGGCGTTGACCCCCCGGGCGAAGGCCAGGAGCGCGGAGGGTATGTCGTCGCCGATGACGTGGTGGAAGGTGCCCCCGAGGTCCTCGACGAGGGTGCGCTGGACCGCGAGCTCCTTGGGCGACGCGGAGGTCAGGCCGTCGCTGCGGGCGATGTACACCGCGAGGATCTCGCTGCCCGATCCCTTGGCGGCCATCCGGGAGGCGCGGCGGATGAGCGTGCGGCCCTCCGGTCCCCCGGTCAGTCCGACGACGATGCGCTCGCGCGCCTGCCAGGGCGCGCTGATGTCGTGTTCGCCGCGGTACTGCTGGAGGTACTCGTCGACCCGGTCGGCGACCCACAGGAGCGCCAGCTCGCGCAGGGCGGTGAGGTTGCCGGGGCGGAAGTAGTTGGACAGGGCGGCGTCGACCTTGTCGGACTGGTAGATGTTGCCGTGGGCCATGCGGCGCCTCAGCGACTGGGGCGACATGTCGACGAGTTCGATCTGGTCCGCACGCCGGGCGACCTCGTCGGGGATGGTCTCCTGCTGCCGCACCCCGGTTATCGCCTCCACGACGTCACCCAGGGACTCCAGGTGCTGGATGTTGACGGTGGAGACCACGTCGATGCCGGCCTTGAGGAGTTCCTCGACGTCCTGCCAGCGCTTGGCGTTGCGGGAGCCGGGCACGTTGGTGTGGGCGAGTTCGTCCACGAGCGCCACGGCGGGCGCCCGGTCCAGGACGGCGTCGACGTCCATCTCCGCGAAGACGGCCGAGCGGTACTCGATGTCGCGGCGCCGGATCTGCTCCAGGCCGTGCAGCAGCACCTCCGTGCGCGGCCGGTCGTGGTGCTCCACGAACGCGACGACGCAGTCCGTGCCCCGCTCCACCCGGCGGTGGGCCTCGGACAGCATCGCGTACGTCTTGCCGACGCCGGGTGCCGCACCCAGGTAGATCCGAAGCTTGCCGCGTGCCATGGCCCCATTGTCTTCTCTGTACCGGCTGCCGCCGACACGGGAGCCGATGTCGAAGCTACCTCGCGGAAATCCGGCATATGGGGTCAGGGCCGGACGCGGGGAACGTCTTGACGGGATTCTGATGCGGCGGCCCCCGGGGCGGGACCGAGGTCACAGCCCCGGTCCCCCGGCTACACGTGCTCGACGATGTGCCCGTCGCTGAGCTCCAGGACCCGGTCGGCGAAGCTCAGCAGCTGGGGGTCGTGGGTGGCGACGAGGACGGTGACGCCCTCACTGCGTACGACGGCCCGCAGGAGTTGCATGACCGCGAGGCCCGTCTCCGCGTCGAGCTGCCCGGTGGGCTCGTCGGCGATCAGGAGGGCGGGCCTGTTGGCGAGTGCGCGGGCGATGGCGACGCGCTGCTGCTGGCCGCCGGACAGCTCCCCGGGGCGCTGCCGGGTGTGGTCGCCGAGGCCCACCAGCGAGAGCAGCAGTGCCACCCGTTCCTCACGCTCGTGCGGATCGGTCTTCCGCAGCCGCATGGGCACACCGACGTTCTCCGCCGCGGTCAGGATCGGGATCAGCCCGAACGACTGGAAGATGAAGCCGATCCGGTCCCTGCGCAGCTCCAGCAGGCCGTCCTCGTCGAGCCCGGCGAGGTCGGTGCCGCCGACGGTGATCCGGCCGCCGTCCGGTGCGTCGAGGCCGCCGACGAGATTGAGCAGGGTGGTCTTGCCCGATCCCGAGCGGCCCTTGAGCGCCACGAGTTCCCCGCGGGGGACCTCGAAGGAGACCCCTCGCAGGGCGTGCACGGCTCCGGCACCGGTGCCGTACGAACGCCGCAGGTCCTCGACACGCACCATGGGGCCGTCGGCCGGACTCCCGGCCAGGACCGTGCCGCTCTGTCCTTCGGTGCTCCGTGTCATCGCTCTCCCCCGTGCGTACGCGGCCGTGCGTACCGCTCCCTAGGCAGCGGCCAGTATGTGTGTACGGCACCCGGTGAGGCAATGGAAAGGCCGGTGGGCCGCGCCCCCTCCCCGGGGCGCGGCCCACCGGCCGGAACGGACCGGGGCGCGGTCAGCGCACCTCGGTGATCTCGGGCCCGCGCTGGAGCTGGCCCATGCCACCGGAGAACTTCGAGCTCTCCTGGTCCTCCTGCTGCACGCCCTCGGGCACCATCTGGGCGTCGTCGGGCAGCTTGAGGACGATGGGGTCACGCGGAGCCATCGGGCCGTCACCACGGACGACGACGGTGTCCCGGAAGATCGTCTCCAGCAGCCCGGCGGCATCGGGCTGCACCGCGCCCTGGCCGGAGATCACACCGCGCAGGAACCAGCGCGGCCCGTCGACACCGATGAAGCGCACCAGCTGTACGCCGTTCTTGCCGTCCGGGAGCTGTACGGGGACCTGGGCGCGCAGTTCCCAGCCCAGCGGGCCCTCGACCTCGTCGATGACCCCGCCCTGCTGGGTGATGCCCGAGGCGATCTCCTCGCGCACCTCGCCCCAGATGCCCTCCTTCTTGGGGGCTGCGAAGGCCTGCAGCTGGACCGCGCTGTCGCGCAGCACGACGGTGGCCGCGACGATCGCGTCACCGGCGACCTCCACGCGCAGCTCCATGCCCTCGACGCCGGGCACGAAGATGCCGCCCAGGTCCACCCGGCCCTCGCCGGGCTTCGAGACCTCGGAGATGTCCCACGGCCCGTCGGGGCGGGGGGCCGGAGGGAGGTTCGTGCGGCGCGAGCCGTTCTCGGCCCCTGTGCCGTCGAGCTCGTCGGCGACCTGCTCGGCCTCGCGCGCTTCGTCCGCCGTGTCCTCGGCGGAACCACTGTTCTTGCGACGTCCGAACACGTCAACGTCCTTCCCGGTCGGATACGACCGAAGCGTAGCTGTTCCCACCCTGGGTGTTACCGCCCGTGACGCCGTCCACCGCGGCGTGGCCGCCGGTGGATCCGAAGCCCCCCTCGGCCCGCGCCGAGCCGGGGAGTTCCGTCACCTCGTGGAAGCGCACCTTCTCGACCTGCTGGACGACCAGTTGGGCAATCCGGTCGAACCGTTCGAACCTCACGGTCTCGCGTGGATCGAGATTGACCACGATGACCTTGATCTCCCCACGGTACCCGGCATCGACCGTCCCTGGGGCGTTCACGAGGGCCACTCCGCAGCGGGCGGCGAGGCCGGAGCGGGGGTGCACGAAGGCGGCGTACCCGTCGGGCAGGGCGATCGACACCCCGGTGGGGAGCACCGCCCGTTCGCCCGGGGCCAGCTCCGCGGCCTCGGTGGTGACCAGGTCGGCACCGGCGTCACCGGGGTGTCCGTAGCCGGGGATCGGCACGTCCGGGTCGACCCGGCGGATGAGTACGTCGACGGGGTGGCGCATCAGGGGTTCACCTCGAAGGCGCGGGCACGCCGGATCTGGTCCGGGTCGGACATGGCGGCCTGGATCTCCTCCGGCCGTCCGTTGTCGATGAAGTGTTCCACCTTGACCTCGATGAAGAGGGCTTCCGCACGGACCGCGACGGGCCCTTCCGCGCCGCCGGTCCGACCCGTGGCCCGGCAGTAGATCTTCCTGCCGTGGACCGCGGTGACCTCGGCCTCCAGGAAGAGCACCGTGTCCACCGGGACCGGCAGGACGTAGTCGGTCTCCAGCCGCCCGGTCACCGCGATGACCCGCAGCAGCCAGCTCAGCGCGCCGAGCGCCTCGTCCATCGCCGTGGCCAGGACACCGCCGTGCGCGAGTCCCGGAGCGCCCTGGTGGGCGGGCTTCACGGTGAACTCGGCGGTGACGTTCACGCCCTCCCCGGCGGTCGCCTGGAGATGCAGTCCGTGCGGCTGGCCGCCACCACAGCCGAAACAGTGTTCGTAGTGGGAGCCGAGAAGCTCCCCGGGCGCGGGTGCGTCAGGATGGCGGACAGGCTTCACCGCGTCGGCCGGGGGTGTCAGACGTGCAGATGTTCCACTCACAGCCGCAGACCTTACCCGCGCGGCCGGCCGCGGGGCGCGCCGTGCCAAGCTTGCTCCCATGCAGCCTTCCGCACCGCCCTTCGACGAACGTCTCACAGCGCCCCGCTCGTGGTGGCTCATCGCCTTCGGGATCGGCGTCGCGTGCGCGCTGGTGTTCCTGCCGCTCGGCGCCCTGCCCATGCTCGGCGGCCTGGTGGCCGGCACCGCCGCCGCGTGCGTGGCCGTCAGTTCGTACGGCTCGGCCCGCATCCGTGTGGTGGCGGGCGCCCTGGTCGCGGGCGATGCCCGGATCCCCCTGGAGGCGCTCGGCGACGCCGAGGTGCTGGACGGGGAGGAGGCGCGCGCCTGGCGCTCGTACAAGGCGGACCCGCGGGCCTTCATGCTGCTGCGCAGCTACATCCCGACCGCGGTACGGGTGAAGGTCACGGACCCGCAGGACCCGACACCGTACGTCTACCTGTCGACCCGCGAGCCGCAGGCACTGGTGGCGGCCCTCGCACCGGTGGCCGCCTGACACGACCGGGGGTCAGCGGCCGGCGTCGTCGAGCCCTTCGGGGAGTTCCTCGGGGGGCTTCGCGGGCTGTTCCAGCGGGGGGAGTTCCGGCAGACGGTCCCAGGGGATCTGCTGGCGCCGCAGGTCGTTCCTGACCCGGTCGGCGAGCTTTCTCGTGTCCCGGCGGTTCATCATCGCGCCGACGGCCGCGCCGATCATGAAGGGGATGAGGTTCGGCAGGTCGCGCGCGGTGCGCTTCATGATCTGCTGGCGCAGTTCGCGCTTCATCTGTCCGCCCAGCGCCGCGTTGAGCGTGGTGGGGCGGGAGACGTCGATGCCGCGCTCCTCCGTCCAGGACGTCAGGTACGCGGTGCTGCGCTGGCCGAGGTTGCCCCGGGGACGTTGGCCGTAGACCTCGTGGAGTTCGGCGACGAGCTTCAGCTCGACGGTGGCCACTCCGGTGATCTCCGCCGCCAGCTCGGCGAGCATGGCGGGTGGGACGGGCATCATCGCCGCGGCACCGATGCCCGCGCCGACGGTCGCCGTGGCGTTGCAGGCGCCCGCGACAAGCTTGTCGGCGAGCTCTTCGGGGCCGAGCCCGGGGAACTGTCCGCGCAGGGTGGCGAGGTCCCGCACCGGGATTCGCGGGGCGATGTCGATGATCCTGTCGGCCACCGCGCCCACGGCGGCCACGGCGCCCCGCCTGCTTCTGGCGACGCCTCGTCTCAGGCCGTGAAGGCGTCCGGAGGCTCCGGAGTGCCCTTCCTGCCCGGGTGGCACATCGGCCGCCCGTACCGCTTCGAGCGAGGCCGTCAGGCCCCGCTCGTCGTCAGGTGTACTGCCGGGAGAGGCGGGCAGGGCGGTCCGGTGCTCGGCTGTGGGGCTCTCGCCCTTCGCCGGGCCCGCGCCGCCCTGATGTGCCTCCGACGACTTCGTGCGCCGCAAGCGCCGCTTCCGGAACGGTGTGTCGCCTGCCACGGCCGGCCTGCCTCAGTCGCAGTCGCGGCAGATGGGCTGGCCGTTCTTCTCGCGCGCCAGCTGGCTGCGGTGGTGCACCAGGAAGCAGCTCATGCAGGTGAACTCGTCGGCCTGCTTGGGCAGGACCCGCACGGCGAGCTCTTCGTTCGAAAGGTCCGCGCCGGGCAGCTCAAGTCCCTCTGCCGCGTCGAACTCGTCCACGTCGACGGCGGATGCCGTCTTGTCGCTCCGACGAGCCTTGAGCTCTTCGAGGCTGTCCTGATCGACGTCGTCGTCGGTCTTCCGTGGGGTGTCGTAATCCGTTGCCATGTCGCTCTCCCCCTCATGGGTGTCTGCGGTGTCTCAGCGCACGTAACGCGTGAGAGGCCGGACTTGTGCCCGACCTGAGGCGGAGATTTTGCCTCACATCAAGGTCTGTTACTCAATCGACACCCAACCGGATCTCTCGTGAGCGATCAGCTTGGGTGGCGATGGGGACCGTACACGGTCCCATTACTGCAGTTCACGGGCGCCACCCCGTGTACTTCCCGTGATATCGCCCCCCGAAAACCCGGATGTTTCCAGGCTTTCGTGCGGAGATGTGCTCACGGAGAGTAGAGAGGCGAAAAACCGCTTCTGTGATCGATCACACAGGGACAGAACGGAAACAGGGTTCAAAAATTCCGCCCAAAGCGAACAGAGCGATCCAATGCGACCTCACGCCGTGAAGCCTCTCAGACCGGCAGGGTGACGCGCATCACGAGACCACCACCCTCACGAGGCTCCGCGATGATACGGCCTCCGTGCGCCCGCGCGACGGATCGCGCGATCGACAGGCCGAGCCCCACGCCCTTGTCACTGCCGGTGCGCTCGGTCCGCAGCCTCCTGAACGGCTCGAAGAGGTTGTCGATCTCGTACGCCGGCACGACGGGCCCGGTGTTGGACACCACCAGGAGCGCCTGTCCGTGCTGGAGCTCGGTGGTCACCTCCACCCAGCCGTCCTCCGCCACGTTGTAGCGCACGGCGTTCTGCACGAGGTTGAGCGCGATGCGCTCCAGGAGGACTCCGTTGCCCTGGACGACGGCGGAAGCGCGCTCCCCCAGGATCCGCACGCCCTTGTCCGCGGCCTCCGACCTGGTCTGGTCGATGGCGCGGTCCGCGACCTCGGCCAGATCGACGGGCTTGCGCTCCACGATCTGGTTGTCGCTGCGGGCCAGCAGGAGGAGACCCTCCACGAGCTGCTCGCTGCGCTCGTTCGTCGCCAGGAGCGTCTTGCCCAGCTGCTGGAGCTCCGGCGGGGCGCCGGGGTCGGAGAGATGCACCTCCAGCAGGGTGCGGTTGATCGCCAGGGGCGTGCGCAGTTCGTGCGAGGCGTTGCCCACGAACCGCTGCTGGGCCGTGAAGGCCCGCTCCAGCCGGTCCAGCATCTCGTCGAAGGTGTCCGCGAGCTCCTTCAGCTCGTCGTCGGGCCCGTCCAGCTCGATCCGCCGCGTCAGGTCGGTCCCGGCCACCCTGCGGGCGGTGCGGGTGATCCGGCCCAGGGGCGAGAGCACGCGCCCGGCCATGGCGTAGCCGAAGGCGAAGGCGATGATGCTGAGGCCCACGAGGGCCAGGAGCGCCCTGTTCAGCAGGCTGTCGAGGGCGTGCTGCCGCTGCGCGGCGGTGCAGTCCTTGATCATCTCGTTGAGCTGGGTGTTGTTCAGCGCCGAGGCCAGCTGAGGGCACATGTCGCTGGAGATCTGCACGTTCGTGCCCTTGACCTGGAACTCCAGCCCACCGGCGTCGTGCAGGGCCTGCGCGGCCAGCATGTAGATGATCGACAGCAGCAGGATGCCCGCGATCAGGAACATGCCGCCGTACAGCAGCGTGAGCCGTATCCGGATGGTCGGGCGCAGCCAGGGGTACGGGGACTCCTGCGCCTTGGGTTCCCAGGTCGGTTTCGGTGGTGCCTTCATGGGCGCCGGGGAGGCTGCCATCACGCCCTCAGATCCGGTATCCGGAGCCGGGGACGGTGACGATGACGGGGGGCTCGCCGAGCTTACGGCGCAGGGTCATGACGGTCACCCGCACCACGTTGGTGAAGGGATCGGTGTTCTCGTCCCACGCCTTCTCCAGCAGCTGCTCGGCCGAGACGACCGCGCCCTCGCTGCGCATCAGGACCTCCAGGACCGCGAACTCCTTGGGGGCGAGCTGGATCTCCTGCTCGTCCCGGAAGACCTCGCGGCGGTTGGGGTCGAGCTTGATGCCGGCCCGTTCCAGCACGGGCGGCAGCGCGACCGTGGTGCGGCGCCCCAGGGCGCGCACCCGTGCGGTCAGCTCGCTGAAGGCGAAGGGCTTCGGCAGGTAGTCGTCCGCGCCGAGCTCCAGCCCCTCGACCCGGTCGCTGACGTCGCCGGACGCGGTGAGCATGAGCACCCGGGTGGGCATGCCCAGCTCGACGATCTTCCGGCAGACGTCGTCGCCGTGGACCAGCGGGAGATCCCGGTCCAGGACCACGACGTCGTAGTCGTTGACCCCGACGCGTTCGAGGGCCGCCGCTCCGTCGTAGACGACGTCGACGGCCATGGCCTCCCGGCGCAGTCCGGTGGCCACCGCATCGGCGAGCAGCTGCTCGTCCTCGACGACGAGTACGCGCACGGCGCAGTCCTTCCCTAGATCCCGAAAAAACGGCGAGCGGCCCTGGATACGGCCGCTCGCTGCACGTCAGCGGCACCGACTGTGCGCGTCCATCCTGCCCGCAACGCGCATAAACCGGCGGTAAGACGACGCGGACCGGGCTGTCGCTCAAGGGAATTGATCGGATTTCCCGGTCAGTTGAGGTTTCTCAGAGGTTCACGGCGGGGAGGACGCTCTCACACCCGCGATCACGCCATGTATGTGGCGTACCACAGCCCGTCCTGCATCCAGAGGGACTGCGTGATCACCCGCACCCCGGCCGCCCTGGCGGGGAACCACCGGGCACACCCCCGTGCCACCGACCCACGACGAGGGGGCGCTTCATGGACGCTTTCACCGCAGGTCTGCTGCATCGAATCAAGACCACCGAGTCCGACCTCACGAGGGCTCGCGAGACAGGCGACGACTTCCTGGCGGACGTCGAGCAGGGTGAGCTCGACGACCTGCACCGCCTGGCCGCCGAACACGGCGTGGAAATCGGCGCCACGAGCGTCTGAGCCGCTACGAGAGGGCCCCGGGAGCCGTCACGGCTCCCGGGGCCCTCTCGTGTACCTGCCGGGTCTCCCTGCGGCCTCCACGGGCGCGGGGAGACCGTCGGTCAGTCGTGCCAGGCTCCCAGTTCCTCGAGGAGCGCCTGCAGCGGCTCGAAGACGCCCGGGGTCGCCGCGACGGTGAGGTCCCCGTCTGCGGGGAGGCCGGGCCTGCCCCCGGTGAGCGCGCCCGCCTCGCGGGCGATCAGGTCGCCGGCCGCCACGTCCCAGGGGTGCAGCCCGCGCTCGTAGTAGCCGTCGAGACGGCCGGCGGCGACGTCGCAGAGCTCGATGGCCGCGGATCCGCCGCGCCGGATGTCCCGCAGCCTGGGAATCAGCTGCTGAGCGACGGTGGCCTGGTGGGCGCGGACCTCCGTGACGTAGTTGAAGCCGGTGGACACCAGGGCCTGGTCGAGCGGGGCCGTGGGGCGGCATCGCAGCGCCTCCCCGTTGCCGTAGGCGCCGCGTCCCAGGACCGCGTGGAACGTCTCGCGGCGCATCGGGGCCTCGACGACACCGACCACCCGTTCGCCTTCGCGCTCCGCGGCGATGGAGACGGACCAGGTCGGGAGGCCGTAGAGGTAGTTGACCGTGCCGTCGAGCGGGTCGATCACCCATCTGATCCCGCTGCTGCCCTCGGCGCTGGCGCCCTCCTCGCCGAGGAAGCCGTCTCCGGGGCGGTGCTCGGAGAGGTAGCCGGTGATCAGCTTCTCCGCCCGGATGTCCATCTCGGTGACGACGTCGATGGGGCTCGACTTCGTCGCGGCCACCCCGAGGTCGGCGGGACGGCCGTCGCGCAGCAGCGCACCGGCCCTGCGGGCCGCTTCCAGGGCGAGGTCGAGCAGTTCGGACAGGAGGGGGTCGGTCACAACGCTCCAGAGGTGGTGTGCCGGGACGGGCTCGTCGCCCGCCGGGCGGCGGGAGGGCGGGGCTAGAACGGGCTGTCGGCGCCGGCGGCGGCCGGCTTGAGGGCCCGGGCCGGGCAGCAGCCGACCGGGCAGAGGTCGTGCGAGGCCCCCAGCGTGCCCAGGGCGCACGGCGTGACGGGGCGGCCCTGTTCGGCGGCGGCGCGCTCCAGGAGGAGTTCGCGGACGGCGGCGGCGAACCGGGGATCCGCCCCCACCGTCGCGGAGCGGCGCACCGGGAGTCCGATCTCGGCGGCCTTCGCGGTCGCCTCCGTGTCGAGGTCGTACAGCACCTCCATGTGGTCCGACACGAAGCCGATGGGGGCCATGACGACCGCCGGGACACCGTCGCCGTGGAGTGCCTCCAGGTGGTCGCAGATGTCCGGCTCCAGCCACGGGATGTGCGGGGCGCCGCTGCGCGACTGGTAGACGAGCTGCCAGGGGTGGTCGATGCCGGTCTCCTCGCGCACCGCGTCGGTGATGAGCCGGGCGACGTCCAGGTGCTCGGCCACGTAGGAGCCGCCGTCGCCGTGCGTTTCGGCCGGTCCGGAGGTGTCGGCCGAGGCGGTCGGGATGGAGTGTGTGGTGAACGCGAGGTGTGCCCCCGCCCGGACGTCCTCGGGGAGGTCGGCCAGGGACGCGAGGACGCCGTCCACCATGGGGCGGATGAAGCCGGGGTGGTTGAAGTAGTGCCGCAGCTTGTCCACCCGGGGCACCGGCAGCCCCTCCGCCTCCAGCGCGGACAGCGACTCCGCCAGGTTCTCGCGGTACTGGCGGCAGCCGGAGTACGAGGCGTAGGCGCTGGTGGCGAGCACGGCGATCCGGCGGTGGCCGTCCTTGACCATCTCGCGGAGGGTGTCGGTGAGGTACGGGGCCCAGTTGCGGTTGCCCCAGTACACCGGCAGTTCGAGGCCGTGGTCCGCGAAGTCCTCGCGCAGCGCCTCCAGAAGCGCACGGTTCTGTGCGTTGATCGGGCTCACGCCGCCGAAGAGGAAGTAGTGCTTGCCGACTTCTTTGAGCCGTTCCTCGGGGATGCCGCGGCCGCGCGTCACGTTCGCGAGGAACGGGACGACGTCGTCCGGGCCTTCGGGACCACCGAAGGACAGCAGGAGAAGGGCGTCGTAGGGAGCGGGATCACGCAGATCGGACATGTACCCGATCCTGCCACCCGCCTCCGACAACGCGGCACCCGCCATCGGCAGGCGTCCGGTGTCACCGGCCCCCCGTAAGCTGTGTCAGCCATTCGTACACCTGACAGGCTTCATCGGAGCTACCCCGTGCCCAGCCCCTACCGCGCCATCTTCGCCGCCCCCGGAACACGGGCCTTCTCGGCCGCCGGATTCCTCGGCCGGATGCCGCTGTCCATGATGGGGATCGGCGTGGTGACGATGGTTTCCCAGCTCACCGGCCGCTACGGGCTCGCGGGCGCGCTCTCGGCGACGCTCGCCATGGCGGCGGCGGTCATGGGACCGCAGGTGTCACGGCTGGTCGACCGGTACGGACAGCGCCGCGTCCTGCGCCCGGTCACCCTGTTCGCCGCCGCCTCGGTCGCCGGGCTGCTGGTCTGCGCCCAGCAGCGGTTCCCCGACTGGACGCTGTTCGTCTTCGCCGCGGGCGCCGGGTGTGTCCCGAGTGTGGGGTCGATGGTCAGGGCCCGCTGGGCCGAGATCTACCGGGGGTCCGGGCGGCAGCTGCACACCGCGTACTCCTGGGAGTCGATCGTCGACGAGGTGTGCTTCATCTTCGGCCCCATCGTCTCGATCGGCCTGTCCACCGCGTGGTTCCCGGAGGCGGGACCGCTGCTGGCCGGCGGATTCCTGGTGGTGGGCGTCTTCTGGCTGACCGCGCAACGGGCCACCGAGCCGAGGCCGCATCCCGAGGAGCACAGCACCGGCGGCTCGGCGCTCCGCTCGCCGGGGCTCCAGGTGCTGGTGCTCACCTTCGTCGCCACCGGGGCGATCTTCGGCGCGGTGGACGTGGTGACGGTGGCCTTCGCGGAGGAGCGCGGTCACAAGGCGGCGGCGAGCCTCGTCCTCGCGGTCTACGCCCTGGGCTCCTGCCTCGCCGGAGCGGTCTTCGGCCTGCTCCACCTCCAGGGGAAGCCGTCCACCAGGTGGCTGGTGGGGGTGTGCGCGATGGCCGTGAGTATGATCCCCCTCCAACTGGCCGGGAGCCTGCCGTTCCTGGCCGTGGCGCTCTTTGTCGCGGGCCTCGCCATCGCACCGACGATGGTCACCACGATGGCCCTCGTCGAACAGCACGTACCGCGCACCCGGCTGACCGAGGGCATGACCTGGACCAGTACCGGGCTCGCCGTCGGAGTGGCGCTCGGCTCGTCCGCCGCAGGCTGGGTGGTCGACGCCTCCGGGGCCGTGGCGGGGTACGCGGTGCCCGTCGTGGCGGGAGCGCTCGCGGCCGCGGTGGCGCTCCTGGGGTATCGCCGGCTCGCGGAGCCGGCGCCTACGGGAGGGCGCGGGGAAGATGACCGACACCTACGCACGAACGGCGAGCACGTGGCGTAACTGGGCGGGCAACGTCACCGCCAGGCCCGTACGCGTGGAGTCCCCCGCGTCCGTCGACGAGCTCGCCGAGGTCGTCCGCAGGGCGTCCGAGGACGGTCTGACGGTCAAGCCCGTCGGCACCGGCCACTCCTTCACCGCGGCCGCGGCCACCGACGGGGTCCTCGTACGCCCGGACCTGCTCACCGGCATCCGGGCCGTCGACCGCGAGGCGATGACCGTGACGGTCGAGGCCGGGACCCCGCTGAAGCGCCTGAACACCGCGCTCGCCCGTGAGGGGCTCTCCCTCACCAACATGGGCGACATCATGGAGCAGACGGTCGCCGGCGCGACGTCCACGGGCACCCACGGCACCGGGCGGGACTCGGCATCGATATCCGCGCAGATCCGGGCACTGGAGCTGGTCACCGCCGACGGCACGGTGCTGCGCTGCTCGGCCGACGAGCACCCGGACGTCTTCGCGGCCGCCCGCATCGGGCTCGGCGCGCTGGGCGTGGTGACCGCGGTGACGCTCGCCGTGGAACCGGTCTTCCTTCTGACGGCCCGCGAGGAGCCGATGGCCTTCGACCGGGTCACATCCGATTTCGATCAGCTGGTCGCCGAGAACGAGCACTTCGAGTTCTACTGGTTCCCGCACACCGGCAACTGCAACACCAAGCGCAACAACCGCAGTGCCGGCCCCGCCGCTCCGCCCGGGCGGGTCAGCGGCTGGATCGAGGACGAGCTCCTCTCCAACGGGATCTTCCAGGTCGCCTGCGCGGTCGGCCGGGCGGTCCCCGCCGCCATCCCCTCCATGGCCAGGATCTCCAGCCGCGCCCTGTCGGCCCGTACGTACACCGACATCCCGTACAAGGTCTTCACCAGCCCCCGGCGGGTGCGCTTCGTCGAGATGGAGTACGCCGTGCCGCGCGAGGCGGCGGTCGACGCCCTGCGCGAGCTCAAGGCCATGATCGAGCGGTCCCCGCTGCGCGTCAGCTTCCCCGTGGAGGTCCGCACGGCCCCGGCGGACGACATGACGCTCTCCACCGCCTCGGGCCGGGACAGCGCCTACATCGCGGTGCACCTCTACCGGGGCACGCCGTACCAGGCGTACTTCACCGCCGTCGAGCGGATCATGACCGGCTACGACGGCCGTCCCCACTGGGGCAAGATCCACACCAGGGACTCCGGCTATCTGGCCGGAGCCTATCCCCGGTTCGGCGAGTTCACCGCCGTACGCGACCGGCTGGACCCGGACCGGCTCTTCGCCAACGACTACCTGCGGCGCGTGCTCGGGGAGTGAGTCCACCCGGGCGGGCCGGACGGGATCACCGGTCCGCGTCCGCTCCGGCCCCGCCCTGCTGGTCCGGTACCTCGTCGGCGCCGGTCGGATCCGGCGCGGCCGGAGTGGTGCCGTCCGTCCCCGGTGTGCTCGGGGCGGGGCTCGCGGGTGCCGAGGCACCGCCGGACGCCGAGGGCGTGGGGGCGGGGTCGGCAGAGCCGTCGCCGGAGGGCTCGGGCTGCGCGCTCCCGCCTCGGTCCGCGTCGCCTCCGGGCGCCGTGGTGCTCCCGCTGTCCGGTACGGACCCGTCGTCCCCGCGGTCACCCCGGTCCGCGCCGTCGTCCTGGCCCGTACCGTCCGAGGTCGAGGGCGAGGGGGAATCCGACCCCCCGTGGCCCCCGCCGCTGACGACGGAGCCGATGGTCGTCCGCCCGCTGCCCCCCAGATCGTGGCCGGAGACCATCTCGTACACGGTGATGCCGGCCATCGACAGGACGAAGACCCCCGCCGCCGCGAGGACCGATCGCTTCCAGCCGCGGACCCGGGTGCCGTGCGTACGGGCCTCGGACCAGGTCTCCTCGCTGAACGCGTCTCCGCCGGCAACGGCTGCGTCGGACCGCTCGCCGGTGTCCGGCCCGCCCGGACGGAACTGCCGCGTCACCGTCGTGCGGTCCGGACCGGCAGCCTCGCCCCGCTCGACCGTGCGCAGCACCGTCGTGCGGTCGGCGTCCGCGGACCCGGACAGTCCCACGGCGCCCAGCACCCGCGTGGCGTCGTCCTCCGGCCGCCGGGGCGCGGGAGACGTCTCCCTGGTGCGCACGGTGACCTGACGGCCCGCCGGATGCTTGACCTGGACGGTGACCTCGCGGATCTGCTCGCCCGTACGACGGAAGAAGTGCTGGAAGACGGAGCCTCCGCAGGTGGCCACCACGCTCATCACGCCCGCGCCGGCGATCGTGCCGTACACACCGAGCTGCGAGGCCATCACCGCCGCGGCAACCGCTGCCACGGCACTGCCCGCGACCTGGGGCAGGCTCAGATCTATGCGCCTTTCCTTGCGTTCCGCATCACTCTGCGGCTTCTGCACCATGATCTGCCCCTGCTCGACAACTAGCCCACCTTGCACCAGGAAGAGACATTTGAGCGAATCGGATAGTTCCGATTCTGGAGATATTGTGAAGCAGCACACGCATCAGGGGCATACCGCGAACAACGGGGTAACCCAACTCCCGTGCCCGGCGAGAACTTCGACGGCGCGCCGGTCCACCCAGGTGGCCCGAATGGAGTACTGTGACGAGCCCTGGGGCCGGACTCCCGCACGGGTGTCCCGGACCTACGGGAGGGGGCCGAAGGAGGCCTCCGAACCGGCGGCGCCGCGGCATCGCACGGGCGCCTGCTACATGGAGCGACCATCCGGTCGCCTCGCGTCGTAACCAGGTAACCGTGCCATCGTGGCGTTCCAGGGCCAAGGCCCGACACGCCGGGTAACTTGGCAAGGTTGTGGCAGGCTGAACCCGGGCAGGTCACACTCGACTAGCGGAAGCAGCGACGCACGTGACGTCGGCAGGCACCACCCGGGAGGTTCCCATGCCCGAACTGCGTGTCGTGGCCGTCTCGAACGACGGCACACGACTGGTGCTCAAGGCTGCGGACAGCACGGAGTACACGCTTCCGATCGACGAGCGGCTGCGTGCCGCCGTGCGCAACGACCGCGCCCGGCTCGGCCAGATCGAGATCGAGGTGGAGAGCCATCTCCGCCCGCGTGACATCCAGGCGCGTATACGCGCAGGCGCCTCCGCCGAGGAGGTCGCCCAGTTCGCGGGCATCCCGGTGGACCGGGTGCGCCGCTTCGAGGGCCCGGTGCTCGCGGAGCGCGCGTTCATGGCCGAGCGCGCCCGGAAGACACCTGTGCGCCGTCCCGGCGAGAACACCGGACCCCAGCTCGGCGAGGCCGTCCAGGAGCGTCTGCTGCTGCGTGGCGCCGACAGGGAGACCGTCCAGTGGGACTCCTGGCGCCGTGACGACGGCACCTGGGAGGTCCTCCTGGTCTACCGCGTCGCGGGCGAACCGCACTCGGCGAGCTGGACGTACGACCCGCCGCGGCGCCTGGTCCAGGCCGTGGACGAGGAGGCGCGCTCGCTGATCGGCGAGTCGGACGACGTCGCCGCCCCGGAGCCGAGCTTCCCGTTCGTACCGCGGATCGCACGGCTGCCGCGCGACCGGCCGCTGGACCGCACTCTGGACCGCCAGATCGAGCGTCCCGCTCCCCCGGACCCGGAGGAGCGCGTCAGCAGCGTGTCCGCGGGTGAGCGCGACTCGCTGACCAGCCTGCTGGAGGCGGTGCCCAGCTTCCGCGGCGACATGGTCGTCCCGGAGCGGCCGTCGCAGCCCGAGCCGCCCGCGCTCGAACCCGCTCCGCAGCAGGAGCCGGAGGCGGACGAGCCCCCGGCCGCCGCGGCCGGCGCGGGTTCGGCGTACGCCGATGTGCTGATGCCTCGCGCCGTGGCGGGCCACCGCGACCGGCTGACGGGGACGACGGACCGCCAGGCCGAGGCCGACGGCGTACGGCCGGGCCGTCGGGCGGCGGTGCCGAGCTGGGACGAGATCGTCTTCGGCACACGCCGGAAGAAGCAGGACTGAGCGCCGGTCCGGCGACCGCGTCGCCAGGAGGGCCCGTACGCCTGTGCGTACGGGCCCTCCTCCGTTCCGGCGCCGGGCGTCGACGGGGGTCAGGCGGGTTCCGGGCCCGTGGCGACGGGGCGGGACTCGTCGGAGGACCATTCCGACCAGGACCCGGCGTAGAGGGCGGCCCGGTGTCCCGCGAGCTCCAGCGCCAGCACCTCATGGGCACCGGAGACGCCGGAGCCGCAGTACACGCCGATCCCGGTGGCTCCGTCGGCGCCCAGGGCCGAGAACCGGGCGGCGAGTGAGCCCGCGGGCAGGAAGCGCCCGTCCTCGTCGACGTTCTGCGTGGTCGGGGCGGACACCGCGCCCGGGATGTGGCCGCCGACGCGGTCGATGGGCTCCACGTCTCCGCGGTAGCGTTCCGCGGCCCGGGCGTCGAGCAGCAGCCCGGAGCGGGCGAGTGCCGCGGCGCCGTCCGCGTCGAGGAGGGCGACAGCGCCCGGCTGCGGCCGGAAGTCACCCTCCTCGGGCTTCGGGACGTCGGTGGAGAGCTCACCGGTCCATGCCGCGAGACCACCGTCGAGTACACGCGCGTCGAGATGCCCGGTCCAGCGCAGCAGCCACCACGCGCGGGCGGCCGCCCAGCCCTGGCCTCCGTCGTAGACGACCACGGGGCTCCTGCGGCCCACCCCGGCACGCCGCATGACGGCCCCGAACGCCTCGGGGTCCGGCAGGGGATGCCGGCCGCCGCTACCGGCGGGGCCCGCGAGTTCGGAGTCGAGGTCGACGTACACGGCGCCAGGGATGTGGCCGGCCTCGTAGTCGGCGCGGCCGTTCGGCCCGCCGAGCTGCCAGCGGACGTCCAGGAGTACCGGCGGCCTCGGCCCCGCCGACTCGCTCATGTATTCGGATTCGGTGATGATGGGCTTCATGGGTGCCATCCTCGCCCAGGGGCAGCCCGCGATCAGCCGCACAGAAGAGGACGTACCGATTCAATTCGGTCCTCGGCTCGGTCGGATGCCGGAAAACGCGGCGCGGCCGGGGTGCCTCGGAGCCTCAGTGGTGCGAGCATCTGCACGGAGCGTACGCACCCGTATCCGTACCGCTGGACGCCGCGCAGGCCCCGTCCCCCGTACGGCGATCCCGACGGTACGAGGAGAGAGAAGAAGATGACCGAGGCTGCCACCCGGCGCATTCCCGGAGCGCCGTGCTGGGTGAGTCTGATCGTGCACGGCCTGACCGCGACGCAGGATTTCTACAGTCGGCTCTTCGGCTGGGAGTTCCGTCCCGGACCCGAGCAGCTGGGGCCGTACGTCCGGGCCCTCCTCGACGGCAAGGAGGTCGCGGGCATCGGACAGCTCCCGCCCGGCCGGCACCTCCCGATCGCCTGGACGACCTATCTCGCCACCGAGGACGCGGACGTCACCGCGGAGGCGATCCGCTCCTGCGGCGGGACGGTGGCCGTCGGCCCCCTCGACGCGGGGCAGGCCGGACGCCTGCTGCTCGCGTCCGACCCGAGCGGGGCCGTGTTCGGCGCCTGGCAGGCCGCGGAGCACCTCGGCACCGCACTCGCGGGGACACCGGGCACCCCGGTGTGGAACGAACTGGTGACCCGGGAGACCGCCTCGGTCGCCAAGTTCTACCAGGCCGTGTTCGGGTTCGAGGCCGAGCCGGTCGTCTCGGCCGACTTCGACTACCAGACACTCCACCTCCAGGGCCGCCCGGTGGCCGCCCTGCACGGTGTGGGCCACGGCCTGCCACGCGACCGGGGCCCGCACTGGATGACCTACTTCCAGGTCGCCGACACGGACGAGGCGGCGGCGCGGGTGGTGGAGCTGGGCGGACACGTGCTCCAGCCCCCTCGGGAGGCCTCCAGCGGCCGGCTGGCCACGGTGGCGGACCCGGAGGGCGCCGTCTTCACGATCGTCCGTCCGCCGGGGAGTTGAGCCCCTCCGGGCCGCGGCCCCGGCGACGGCGTACGCGTGACGGCGCCAACCGGGTCCTCCCACAGGGGCGTTGTGCGGAAACCGGGCGGATGGCGCCCCGTGCCGGAGCGAGCTCACCGGAGTTCCCCGGCGGCCGCGGGTGCCCCTGAGGCCTGCGGTCAGGCGTGGTTGACCGGAAGGACGTCCGGCGACAGCGCACCCGCGTGGGACGCGGCGCTCGTCATGTGGCGGCGGTGGTGGCGGCGGCAGAGGACCTCGTAACCGATGTCCGCGGCCGGCCGGTCCACGTCACCGACGACGACCTGTTCCCCCTCGACCACCATGACCCCGCCCACCGTACGGGCGTTGTGCGTGGCGCGGGCGCCGCACCAGCACATCGCCTCGACCTGGAGCGTCTCCAGCCGGTCCGCCAGTTCGATCAGACGCTGCGAGCCGGGGAAGAGCTTGGTGCGGAAGTCCGTGGTGATGCCGAAGGCGAACACGTCGAGACCGAGCTCGTCGACCACACGCGCCAGTTGGTCGATCTGCTCGGGAGCCAGGAACTGGGCCTCGTCCACGATCACATGGTCGACCTTGTCGCCCTTCGACATCCGGCCCACGAGGTAGCCGTAGAGGTCCATCCCCGGGGCGGCCTCGACCGCCTGCGTCACCAGGCCGAGCCGTGAGGAGAGCTTCCCCTCCCCCGCCCGGTCGTCGCGGGTGAAGATCACGCCCTGCAGTCCGCGCGCGGACCGGTTGTGGGCGATCTGGAGAGCCAGTGTGCTCTTTCCGCAATCCATCGTTCCGGAGAAGAACACGAGCTCGGGCATGAGAAGGTGGGCGCCTTTCGAAGGTGGGGGGAGGTGCGGGAACGGAAACGTGGGCTACGAGCGTACTTCGAGGAGCGGGACCAGCTGTTCCACGGGGGTCAGCGAACCGTGCATGCCCACCATCGCGGACTCGTGGGGCTCGTTGGCCGAAGCGGTGATCACCACGTCGTCGTGCGCGGCCGCCACCACGTCACCGATCCTGCCGTACACCCGCTCGTCGATCCTCGGGCCGAACCAGCCCGCCGCTATGGCCTCGTCGCGGCTCGCCACCCAGAACTGCTCGCCGAGCACCTCGCGCCAGACGGTCAGCACGTCCGCCTGGGCACCGGGGACCGCGTAGACGTGGCGGGCGCGGCCCTCGCCGCCCAGCAGGGCGACGCCGGCGCCGAGCTCCCAGTCCTCGTCGAAGTCGATACGGGACTCCTCGTCGAACGGGATGTCGATCATGCCGTGGTCGGCGGTGACGTACAGCGCCGAACGGGGAGGCAGCTGCTCGGCGAGGCGCCGGGCGAGCCCGTCGACGTACATGAGCTGGCCCCGCCACGCGTCGGAGTCGACGCCGAAGCGGTGCCCCTGGCCGTCGACCTCGCTGTAGTACGTGTAGACGAGCGACCTGTCACCGGCGGCGAGCCGCTCGGCGGCGAGGTCCATCCGGTCCTCGCCGGTGAGACGGCCGAGGAAGGAGCCGCCGCTGAGCGCGACCTTGGTCAGGGGGGTCTGCTCGAAGCCGGGGGCGGAGACCTGCGCGGTGCGGACGCCCGCCGCGTCGGCCAGCTGGAAGACGGTGGGGTACGGCTGCCAGGGCTTGAGCGCCGTCCACGGCTTCCAGCGGAGCTGGTTCATCAGCGCGCCCGTCTCCGGGTTGCGCGCCGTGTAGCCGGGGAGGCCGTGCTCGCCCGGGGGGAGGCCCGTACCGACCGAGGCGAGCGAGGTCGCCGTGGTGGAAGGGAACCCCGAGGTGATCGGCCGGCCGGTGCCGCCGCGGGAGGTGGGCAGCAGCGAGTGCAGGAAGGGGGCCTCGTCCGGGTGGGCCTTGATCTGCTCCCAGCCGAGCCCGTCGATCAGGAAGACGCAGTTCCGGTCGGCCGGGGTGAGCTCCGGGATCATCGCCTCGAAGCCGGGTACGCCCTGCCCCGCGACGAGCGTCGGCAGCAGATCCGCGAGAGATCCGGTGCCGTACTCGGGTACGGGCGCGGCCTCGGGAGCGAGCAGGACGGGGTCCTGCCAGGCGGGCTGGACCATCAGCGGGTGGCCGGCGCTGTCGCGGCCGTCGCCTCGGAGAGGCACTGGGCGAACGCGAGGGTCTGACGCACCGTGTCCGGGCCGTCCCCGGCCTCGCTGACACGGAGGCTCAGGTCGTCGGCGGTGGAGCTGCCGGTGTAGCCGTGGTCGGCCTCGCAGTTGGGGTCGCCGCAGGCCGCGGGCTCGAGGTCGATGCGGGAGACGGCGCCCCAGCCGATGGTCAGGACGACCTCGCGGGGCAGCGTGCCCGGCACGTACTTCTCGGGGTTGGCGACCACGCGGCTGACCACGACGGACGAGATCCGGTCGAGCTTGACCGACTCGGTGGACGTCGTGGCGTACGGCGTCGGGGAGCTCGTGTCGGCGGCCTGCTCGTCGGTGTGGCTCACGATGAAGCGGGTGTCCGTCAGGACGAGGACCGTGACGTGGCGGCGGACCTCGTTGGAGTCGAAGGTGGTCTCCTGGTGCACCAGGTACGAAGCGACCGGCTCCCCGCCGACGGCGGCCTCCACCGCCTCGGCCACGAGGGCCGGGTAGTAGCCGCTGCGCTCGATCGCCGCGCGCAGCCCCTGGGTCGTCGTACCGGTCTTTGCCATGCAGACCATCCTACGGGGGGCCGGTGACTGCCGGGGACTCCGTGCGCGGGTTCCCTCGCGGGCCCGTGCCCGCTCAGTAGCTGGGGAGCCGGCGGGGGCCGAGATCGCTGCGGGCGGGCGGCGGGGCCAGCCGGACGGTCGCCCCGAGGACCGTCAGGCCCTGCGTGGCCACGACGACGGGTTCCAGGGCCACCGAGACCACCTCGGGGTGGTCGTCGACCAGCCGGGACACCCTCAGGAGCAGCTCTTCGAGCGCCGCGGTGTCCGCCGGAGCGGCGCCGCGCCAGCCGAACAGCACCGGAGCAGCCCTGATGGACCGGATCAGCTCGGCGACGTCGCGGTCGGTGGCGGGTACCAGGCGGTGGGCCGTGTCGCCCAGCAGCTCGGAGGGCGCACCGGCCAGGCCGAAGGAGAGGACGGCTCCGGCGGCCGCGTCGATGGACGCCCTGACGACGGTGTCGACCCCCCTGGGCACCATGGCCTGGACGACGGGCCGGAGTTCGGCGGGTGTACCGAGCAGCTCGGTGAGTTCGTCGTACGCCCTGCGCAGGGCGTTCTCGTTCACCAGGTCGAGCCGGACACCTCCGAGGTCGGCGCGATGCCTCAGATGGGGTGCGGTGGTCTTGAGGGCGACCGGGTAGCCGAGCTCCGCGGCGGCGGCGACGGCGGCCTCCGGGTCGGGCGCGGGGAGCGCCGGCCGTACCGGCACTCCGTAGCCGGCGAGCAGTTCGCGCGCCTCGTCGTGGGTGAGGGGACGGCCACGGGGGTCGGGGTCCGGGCCGAGGAGCGTCTCGATCAGCCCGGCGGTGGCGTGCTCGTCGATGGTCTCGTCCAGGAATTCGGGCACCTTGCCGGGAGCCGCCGCGTGACGTCGCCACTGGGCGTACTTCACCACCTCGGCGAGCGCGCGCACGGCTCGCTCGGCGGCGGGGTAGGCGGGGATCCGCCCGGCGGAGGGCCTGGTGCCGTCGGTGGCGTCCGCACTGTCGGTGGCGTCCGCACTGTAGGTGGTGTCGGCGCTGTCGGTGGCGGCGCCCGCGCCAGACCTGCCCGGCCGAGTGGCGGCGGACGCGGCCGGGGAAGAGGTCCGCGCCTGCGGGGCCGCGGCGGCCGGATGCGGCCCGGGCCGGTCGGCCGGCCCTGGCTGGTTGGCCGTGCTCGTGGCGGCGGCGAGGGCCTGGGCAAGGCCGCCCATCTCCACGTGCACCACCGCCACCGGCTTCGCGGGGCCGGTGGTCGCCGCCTCACGCAGGGCGGCCGCCAGGACCTCGCCCTCGCCGGTCAGCGCCTCGCCGTTCTCACCGACCCAGGGGATCGCGGTCACGATCACGGCGTCGCACGTCCGGTCGGCGAGCGCCTCGGCCAGTGCGCGCCGGAAGTCCCGCGGACTCGCCTCCGTGGTGAGGTCGCGGGGCGGGCGCGGGCGCAGCCCCTCGGCCAGACAGGCGTCGTAGGTGAGGAGGCCGAGCGACTCCGAGTTGCCGAGGATCGCCACCCGTGGACCGTCCGGCAGGGGCTGGCCGGCGAGGAGCAGGCCGACGTCGACCATCTCCGTCACGGTGTCGACGCGGATCACTCCGGCCTGACGCATCAGCGCGGAGACCGTCGCGTCGGGGATGCGGCTGACGGGTACGGCGTGGCCGGGCGGGTTGGTCCCGCTGTGCCGGGCGCCCTTCACCACGACCACGGGCTTCACGGCGGCGGTCCGCCGGGCGAGCCGGGTGAACTTGCGCGGATTGCCGAGTGATTCGAGGTACAGCAGGGCGACGTCGGTGCCCTGGTCCTCGTACCAGTACTGCAGGAAGTCGTTGCCCGAGACGTCGGCACGGTTGCCTGCGGAGATGAAGGCCGACAGTCCGGCACCCCGGCGGTGCAGCCCGGACAGGAGGGCGATCCCGATGGCTCCGGACTGGGTGAAGAGTCCGATGCGCCCGGCCTTGGGCGACTCGGGGGCGAGGGAGGCGTTGAGGCGGACCGACTCGGATGTGTTGATGATGCCGAAGGCGTTCGGGCCGATGATGCGCATGCCGTACGAACGCGCCTGCCGCACCAGTTCCCGCTGGCGCTCCCGCCCCTCGGCGCCGCGCTCGGCGTAGCCGGCGGAGAGGACGACGATTCCCTGGACACCGTGTTCCCCGCAGTCGGCGACGACCTCGGGCACCCGGTCGGCCGGGACGGCGACGACCGCGAGGTCGACCTGCTCGCCGATCCCGCCCACGGAGCGGTGGGCGGGCACCCCCTCGACCGTGCCGAGGTCGTCGGCGAACGACGTGTTCACCGCGTACGTGCGTCCGGTGAAGCCGGAGCCGAGGAGATTGCGCAGCACGGTCCGGCCGACGCCGCCGGGCGCACGGCCGACGCCGATGACGGCGACGGATCCGGGGGCCAGCAGGCGCTGGACCGAACGCGCTTCGGCGCGCTGTTCGCGGGCGCGCTGGACGGCGAGCGACTCGGCGGTGGGTTCCAGGTCGAGGGTGAGGTGGACGGAGCCGTCCTCGAAGCTGCGCTGCTGGGTGAACCCGGCGTCCCGGAACACTTTGATCATCTTGTTGTTGGCGGGCAGCACCTCGGCGGCGAAGCGGCGGATGCCCCGCTCCCTGGCCACCGCGGCGATGTGTTCGAGGAGGGCCGAGGCCACCCCGCGGCCCTGGTGGGCGTCCTGCACGAGGAAGGCGACCTCCGCCTCGTCCGCCGGGGCGGAGGCGGGCCTGCCCCGGTCGTCGATCCGGTCGTAGCGGACGGTGGCGATGAACTCGCCGCCGACCGTGACGGCCAGCCCCACCCGGTCGACGTAGTCGTGATGGGTGAAGCGGTGCACGTCCCGGGCGGAGAGACGTGGATACGGGGCGAAGAAGCGGTAGTACTTCGACTCGTCGGACACCTGCTCGTAGAAGCTGACCAGCCGCTCGGCGTCGTCCGTGGTGATGGGCCTGACGCGCGCGGTGCCACCGTCGCGGAGCACCACGTCCGCCTCCCAGTGGTCGGGGTACGCGTGATGCGGACTCTGCTCCGGAGTGGGCTCCATGGGCAAAGCCTACGGCCCGGGGCACGGGTCGCGGCCGGACGGTGACAGGGGCACGCTGGGGAGCCGGCGGGCGGTGGGCGACCGGTCGGCCGGTACCCGGCACAGCAGTCCGCACCGCATGAGAGACTGGTCTAGACAACTCATCGTTACGTGAAGGGCAGAACCATGGCTGAGCGCCGCGTCAACGTCGGTTGGGCCGAGGGCCTGCACGCCCGCCCCGCTTCCATCTTCGTCCGTGCCGCCACGGCCTCCGGCGTTCCCGTGACGATCGCCAAGGCCGACGGCAACCCGGTCAACGCCGCGTCGATGCTCGCGGTGCTCGGCCTGGGCGCCCAGGGGGGCGAGGAGATCGTGCTCGCGTCCGAGGCCGACAACGCAGAGGTCGCCCTGGACCGTCTGGCGAAGCTGGTGGCCGAAGGGCTCGAGGAGCTCCCGGAGACCGTCTGATCCCGGCCACTTCCCGCCGGAATCATTTTCATGGAAAGCCGCGGCACCCCCAGGGGGTCTGCGGCTTTCTCTTTTTCCGGATCCGGCACCGCACACTCGCCGAAACGGCATACACAGCACCCGCAAAAACCTGAATCAGGGCAGCGAAAAGAAAGCCCTCCGGCAATTACTCTCTTTGTATACGGCGCAATTGTTAATGGCGGACTCCCGCGATGTTTACGGGGTGTTGCGAACTTCTCACCCGGGCCGCGCCCGCCGCGCGCACGGAGTGGTCCGGGCGCCGCAGCCGGTGCGCGGCGGCGGCCCGCTCCGCGTGCTGGGCGGCGAGTGCCCGGGCCCGCTCCGCGTCACGGCGCGCGACGGCGTCGACGAGGGCGCCGTGTTCGGCCCACGAGTCGGCGGGGCGGACCGGCGCCTCGACGGCGTACATCCAGGCGATCTTGTGCCGGAGCTGGGTGAGGAGCGCGATCAGCGCGGGACTGCCCGACGCCTGGGCGAGCGTCTCGTGGAACCAGCCTCCCAGGGAACGCAGGTCCTCCCCCTCACCCCTGCGCACCCGCTCCTGCCCGAGCCTGACCAAGCCGCGGAGCACCTTGAGATGTGCCTCGGTCCGGCGCTGGGCGGCTCGGGCGGCACCGAGGGGCTCCAGGAGCATGCGCATCTCGAGGAGGTCCGCGGCCTCCTGCTCCGTGGGTTCCGCGACGCAGGCGCCGGCGTGCCGGCGGGTGACCACGAACCCTTCGGACTCCAGGGTGCGCAGCGCCTCTCGCACCGGGACGCGGGAGACGCCGTACCGGCGCGCGAGCACCTCTTCGGTGAGGCGGCCACCCCGCTCGAAGACACCGGAGACGATGTCGTCACGGATTGCCGTGCATACCGAATGCGCGGGAATGCGCATGTCCGAACCTCCGCCTTAATCCCCGCGAAACGCGGCCGATCGACGCCTGTTCTGTGACTCTATTGCAACCGGCCTGAATTTCCGACGGCGGGGTGGAATCCATGGATATCTTTTGGCCAGGAAGCACTTCCGCGAGGACTCCGGCGGGCGCCTTCGAAGGTGACACGACGAAGGCCCCGGCGGATGCCGGGGCCTTCGTCGTGTCCGTCCGGACACGGTGTCGCGCTGCGTGGGGTCAGACCTGGACGCCGTGGGCACGGAGGTAGGCGACGGGGTCCATGTCCGAGCCGTACTCGGGGGTGGTGCGGGCTTCGAAGTGCAGGTGAGGACCGGTGGAGTTGCCGGTCGAGCCGGAGAGGCCGATCTGCTCGCCCGAGCCGACGCTCTGGCCGACGGAGACGCCGATCGAGGAGAGGTGGCCGTACTGGGTGTACGTGCCGTCCTTCATCCTGAGCACGATGTTGTTGCCGTACGCGCCGCCCCAGCCGGCCTCGACGACCGTGCCGGCGCCGACGGCGAGGACGGAGCTGCCGGAAGCGGCCTGGAAGTCCACGCCGGAGTGGCTGCCGGAGGACCAGAGGGCGCCGCCGGACCGGTATCCGGTGGTGACGTGGGATCCGGCGACCGGCAGGTGGAAGGCGTTCAGCCGGGCGCGCTCGGCGGCGCGGGCGGCACGTGCCTTCTCCTCGCGGGCCTCCTTGGCGCGGGCCTCGGCCTTGCGCTCGGCCTCGGCCTTGGCCTCCGCCTTCGCCTTGGCTTCGGCCGCGGCCTTCGCGGCGGCGTCCGCCTGCTGCTTCTGGGCCTTCGCCTGGGCCTCGATCTGGGCGGCGAGGGTGGTGTCGAGGGCGACGGTCTGGGTGAGGCCGGTGCTGCCGGCGGTGACCTCGGAGTCCGCGGCGAGGGCCGGGGAGGCCGTGGCACCGATGACGCCGGTGGTGGCCAGGGCGGCGATGCCGGCGACCTTGGCACTCTTGCGCGTCAGGCGGCTCGGGGCACGGTGCTTCCCGGTGGCACGGATGAACGCCATGGAGGGGCTGGTCCTTTCCTTCCTTCTCGCCTACCGGGTTAGCTGACGGGTTCGGAGCAGGAAGGTCTCCTACGGGCCGCCGGACCTCTGACGAGGCACGGAGATCCGATTCACCCCAGGGACTACGTGGGTCCCCGGCTCCCCAGGCTCGCGCCTGACGGGGACTCGGCGATGGCTGTCCGGCGCCGCGGGCGCGGCAGTCGTCCGGCGGACAGCCGGGCCGACGCTAGAGCGGGGCGCTTTCCCTCACCAAACGGAAAGGGCCTTTTGTCGCACATCCCACAGGATGAATGACGCTATAGACCCCAAAACAGACACATGGCGGGGCCCCGGCGAGCGCATGCCCGCCGGGGCCCCGTCATGTCCTGTTCTGTCGGCCTTCGGTCAGCCGCTGACGACCGAGACCTCGCCGATGCCGAGCGCCCTGACCGGCTCCGCGATCTGCGCGGCGTCCCCGACCAGGACGGTGACGAGCCGGTCGACGGGGAACGCGTTGACCACGGCGGCGGTCGCCTCGACCGTGCCGGTCGCGGCCAGGCGGGCGTACAGCTCGGCCTGGTAGTCGTCCGGAAGGTGCTGCTCCACCTGGTCGGCGAGGGTCCCCGCGACGGAGGCCGCCGTCTCGTACTTCAGCGGGGCGACGCCCACGAGGTTCTGGACGGCCGTCTCGCGTTCGGCGTCGGTGAGTCCCTCGGACGCCAGGGTGCGCAGGACCTTCCACAGGTCGTCGAGCGCGGGACCGGTGGACTCGGTGTCGACCGAGCCGCTGATGGCGAGCATCGCTGCGCCGGTCGCCCCGGAGGAGGAGCCCGGCGCGGTCGAGCGCAGCACCTGGCCGAACGCCCGGACACCGTAGGTGTAGCCCTTCTCCTCACGCAGTACGCGGTCCAGCCGCGAGGTCAGCGTGCCGCCCAGGCAGTACGTGCCGAGGACCTGGGCCGGCCACACGCTGTCGTGCCGGTCCGCGCCGATGCGGCCGATCAGCAGCTGCGTCTGCACGGCTCCGGGACGGTCCACGATGACCACGCGGCCCGTGTCGTCCGCGGTGATCGGGGGAACGGGCCGGGCCTGTCCGGCGTTGCCCGACCAGTCCCCGACGGTGTCGGCGAGCAGCGCGTCCAGGTCCACCCCGGTGAGGTCGCCGACGACGACCGCCGTCGCCGTGGACGGACGGACATGGGCGTCGTAGAAGGCGCGTACGGCGGCCGCGTCGATCCGGCCGACCGTCTCCTCCGTGCCTTGGCGCGGACGCGACATCCGTGCCGTGGCGGGGAAGAGCTCCTTGGAGAGCTGCTTGGCGGCCCTACGGGCGGGGTTGGCCTGCTCGTGCGGGATCTCGTCGAGCCGGTTGCCCACCAGCCGCTCGATCTCGCTCTCCGCGAAGGCCGGGGCCCTCAGGGACTCGGCGACGAGGCCGAGGGCCTTGGCCAGCCGGGAGACCGGGACCTCGAGGGAGACGCGGAGACCCGGGTGGTCCGCGTGGGCGTCCAGCGTGGCACCGCACCGCTCCAGCTCGGCGGCGAACTCCTCCGCGGAGCGCTTGTCCGTACCCTCGGACAGGGCGCGCGCCATGATCGTGGCCACACCGTCCAGGCCCTCCGGCTCGGCGTCCAGCGGGGCGTCGAGGAAGATCTCCACGGCGACGATCTGCTGGCCGGGCCGGTGGCAGCGCAGCACGGTCAGCCCGTTGGGCAGGGCGCCACGCTCGGGCGCGGGGAAGGCCCAGGGACGGGCCTCGCCGGCGGTCGGCTGCGGGTGGTACTCCATCGCTACTCCAGTCACGGCGGCGTCGGTCACTTGTCGGCCCCCTCGTGCGCGTCGGTGCCGTCGGCCCCGTCGGTCTCCTCGGCCGCCTCGACCGGCTCGTAGACCAGGACCGCACGGTTGTCGGGGCGCAGGTGCGCCCGGGCGGCGGCCTTCACCTCGTCGGCCGTCACGTCGAGGACGCGGCCCACGGCGGTCAGGGCGAGCTGGGGATCACCGAACAGGACGGCGTACCGGCAGAGTTCGTCCGCGCGGCCGGCGACCGTGCCCAGCCGGTCCAGCCACTCGCGCTCCAACTGCGCCTGTGCCCGCTCCATTTCCTCCGGGGTCGGGCCCTCCTCGGCGAAGCGGGCCAGCTCCTCGTCGACCGCCGACTCGATCTGCGGCACCTCGACACCGCCGGACGTCTTGACGTCCAGCCAGCCCAGCGAGGGTGCGCCGGCCAGCCTGAGCAGCCCGAACCCCGCGGCGACGGCCGTACGGTCACGCCGGACCAGGCGGTTGTGCAGCCTGGACGACTCGCCGCCGCCGAGCACGGTCAGCGCCAGATCCGCGGCGTCGCACTCGCGCGTACCGTCCTGCGGCAGGCGGTAGGCCGCCATCAGCGCACGCGCGGGGACCTCCTCGCGGACCACTTCGCGCAGCTGCTCGCCGATGATGCCGGGCAGCGAGCCGTCGCGCGGGGGCTGCTTGCCGTCGTGGGAGGGGATGGAACCGAAGTACTTCTCGATCCAGGCGAGCGTCTGCTCCGGGTCGATGTCCCCGACGACGGAGAGGACCGCGTTGTTGGGCGCGTAGTACGTGCGGAAGAACGCCTGCGCGTCCTCCAGGGTCGCCGCGTCCAGATCGGCCATCGAGCCGATCGGCGTGTGGTGGTACGGATGGCCCTCCGGGTAGGCGAGCGCGGTGAGCTTCTCGAAGGCCGTGCCGTAGGGAACGTTGTCGTAGCGCTGACGGCGCTCGTTCTTGACGACGTCCCGCTGGTTCTCCATGGACTCCTCGTCGAGCGCGGCGAGCAGCGAGCCCATCCGGTCGGCCTCGAGCCACAGGGCCAGCTCCAGCTGGTGCGTGGGCATCGTCTCGAAGTAGTTGGTGCGCTCGAAGCTGGTCGTGCCGTTCAGGGAACCACCGGCCCCCTGCACCAGCTCGAAGTGCCCGTTCCCCTTGACCTGGCCCGAGCCCTGGAACATCAGGTGCTCGAAAAGGTGAGCCAGGCCCGTGCGTCCCTTGACCTCGTGCCGGGAGCCGACGTCGTACCAGAGGCAGACCGCGGCGACGGGGGTCAGATGGTCCTCGGAGAGCACCACGCGCAGGCCGTTGGCCAGACGGTGCTCGGTCGCCGTCAAGCCGCCGGAACCGGCTTGGGCTGTGGCCGTGTGACCCATGGGCATGTACGTCCCTTCGATCGGTACAGGATTTCCTGCCGGACCTGCCACTCTAGGCAAGCGCACGGGCACCTGGCGAAGTTCCCGTCGGGTGAGTGTTGTCGTAGATGCTGCCGTAATCAGGGGCTCCGTGCAGGGCCCGTGGGCCGCTTCGGACGGGTCGAGGTCGGCGTTGTCGGTGCGGCGGGCCACAATGGTCGGCGTCAGAACCTGAGGTTGCCCGACAGAATCTGTGAAGGAGTCGCAGCCGCGATGGCCCGCCGCAGCACGAAAACCCCGCCGCCGGACGACTTCGAGGAGAAGATCCTCGACATCGACGTCGTCGACGAAATGCAGGGCTCCTTCCTCGAGTACGCGTACTCGGTGATCTACTCCAGGGCTCTGCCCGACGCCCGCGACGGCATGAAGCCCGTGCACCGCCGCATCGTGTCCCAGATGAACGAGATGGGGCTGCGCCCCGACCGCGGCTACGTGAAGTGCGCACGCGTGGTCGGCGAGGTGATGGGCAAACTGCACCCGCACGGTGACGCGTCGATCTACGACGCACTGGTGCGCATGGCACAGCCGTTCTCGATGCGCCTGCCCCTCGTGGACGGGCACGGCAACTTCGGCTCCCTGGGCAACGACGACCCGCCTGCCGCGATGCGGTACACCGAGTGCCGGATGGCCGACGCCACGTCACTGATGACGGAGTCGATCGACGAGGACACCGTCGACTTCCAGTCGAACTACGACGGCCAGGAGCAGGAGCCGGTCGTCCTCCCGGCGGCGTACCCGAACCTCCTGGTCAACGGCGCTTCCGGGATCGCGGTCGGCATGGCCACCAACATGCCCCCGCACAATCTCGGCGAGGTCATCGCCGCCGCCCGCCATCTCATCCGGCACCCGGGCGCCGACCTCGAGACGCTGATGCGCTTCGTACCGGGCCCCGACCTGCCCACCGGTGGCAGGATCGTCGGCCTCGGCGGCATCAAGGACGCCTACGCCGCCGGCCGGGGCACGTTCAAGATCCGTGCCACGGTCGCCATAGAGAACGTCACGGCCCGGCGCAAGGGCCTCGTCGTCACCGAACTGCCCTTCACCGTCGGCCCGGAGAAGGTGATCGCCAAGATCAAGGACCTGGTCGGTTCGAAGAAGCTCCAGGGCATCGCGGACGTCAAGGACCTCACGGACCGGGCGCACGGCCTGCGTCTGGTGATCGAGGTGAAGAACGGCTTCGTGCCGGAGGCCGTGCTGGAGCAGCTCTACAAGCTGACGCCGATGGAGGAGTCCTTCGGCATCAACAACGTCGCGCTGGTCGACGGGCAGCCGCTCACCCTCGGGCTGAAGGAGCTCTTGGAGGTCTACCTCGACCACCGCTTCGACGTGGTGCGCCGGCGCAGCGAGTTCCGCAGGACCAAGCGCCGCAACCGGCTGCACCTGGTCGAGGGCCTCCTGGTGGCGCTGCTCGACATCGACGAGGTCATCCGTCTCATCCGGGACAGCGACAACTCCGCACAGGCGAAGGAACGCCTGATGGAGCGCTTCTCGCTGAGCGAGATCCAGACCCAGTACATCCTGGACACCCCGCTGCGCAGGCTCACGCGCTTCGACAGGATCGAGCTGGAGACCGAGCGCGACAAGCTCTCCCAGGAGATCGCGGAGCTGACGGCGATCCTGGAGTCGGACGCCGAGCTGCGCAAGCTGGTCTCGTCCGAACTGGCCGCGGTGGCGAAGAAGTTCGGCACCGACCGGCGTACGGTCCTGCTGGAGTCGGCAGGTTCGCAGGTCGCCTCGGTGCCGCTGGAGGTCGCCGACGACCCGTGCCAGGTGCTCCTCTCCTCGACCGGCCTGCTCGCCCGTACGGCCAACGCCGAGCCGATCGAGCAGACCGAGGACGCCAGGCGCACGAAGCACGACGCGATCGTGTCGGCCGTCCCGGCCACGGCACGCGGCGACGTGGGGGCGGTGACGTCCGCGGGACGCCTGCTCCGGCTCTCGGTGATCGACCTGCCCCAGCTGCCGGACACCCATGCGGCGCCGAACCTGTCGGGCGGGGCCCCGGTCGCGGAGTTCCTCACGCTGGAGGCGGACGAGCAGCTGATCTGTCTCACCACGCTGGACGAGGAGGCGCTCGGACTCGCCATCGGCACCCTGCAGGGGGTGGTGAAGCGTGTGGTGCCCGACTATCCCGCCAACAAGGACGAGTTGGAGGTCATCACGCTGAAGGACGGTGACCGGATCGTCGGCGCGACCCAGTTGCGCACGGGCGAGGAGGATCTGGTCTTCATCACGTCGGACGCGCAGTTGCTGCGCTATCCGGCGGCCTCGGTCCGTCCGCAGGGACGCCCGGCGGGAGGCATGGCCGGCGTCAAGCTGACGGAGGGCGCCACGGTCCTCTCGTTCACGGCGGTGGATCCCTCGAAGGACGCCGCGGTGTTCACGGTCGCCGGGTCGCACGGCACGCTCGACGACTCCGAGCGGACCTGGAAGCTGACCCCGTTCGACCAGTACCCGCGCAAGGGCAGGGCCACCGGCGGGGTGCGCTGCCAGCGCTTCCTCAAGGGTGAGGACGTCCTGGTGTTCGCGTGGGCCGGACGGGTCCCGGCCCGGGCGGCGCAGAAGAACGGCGCTCCGGCGGAGTTGCCGGCGCCGGATCCGCGCCGTGACGGTTCGGGGACGCCGATGACGAGCCGGATCGCGGTGATCGCCGGACCGCTGTAGGAGACGGGCTGACGAGGTCTCCCGCGTCCGGATCTCCATGCCGGTCCGGACGCGGGGACCGGGCCTCAGGCCTCGTCGTCGCCCGGCTGCCGCACGTACCGCAGGACGCCCCACATGCTGCGCTCCAGTTCCTCGGTGGCGTCCTGCCACTCGTCCCGGCATCCCTCGAGCTCCTTGCGCAGCGAGGCGGCGTCGACACCGGCGCCGATCAGGACGAGCTGGGTCCGCCGCGGTTCGTCGCGGGCCCAGCGCTGCGGCACGAAGCGCAGGAACCTGCCGACGGCGTGCAGCGTGTACCGGTTTCCGGGGTCGCCCGCGCCGAAGTCCACGAATCCCTTGATCCGGTAGAGGCCTGCGGGCCTGGAGTCGAGGAACGCCATGAAGAGGCGGGGGCTGAGCGGTACGTCGGCGGTGAAGGAGACGCTGTCGTACGCCGCGTGCAGATGGTCCGCGTGTGTGCGGTCCGCCTCGGGGAGCAGGTCCTCGAACGTCAGCTGGCGGAAGGAGTCGTCCTCGTCGGCCCTCGTCACGGGGTCGAGGAGAACCTCCGGGTCGATCCTCCCGTAGGCGGAGCAGATGACCGCCGCGCTCCCGCCCGCCGCGTCCACCGCTTCCCGCACGGCACGCAGTCCGGCCTCGGTGACCCGGTCGGTCTTGTTCAGCACGATCAGGTCGGCGACCGCGAGGTGGCGGTCGATCTCGGGGTGACGCTCCCGTGTGGCGGGGAATTCGGCGGCGTCGACGACCTCGACCAGTCCCCCGTACCGGATGTGCGGATTGTCGCTGGCCAGCAGCATCCGTACGAGTTCCTGGGGCTCGGCGAGACCACTCGCCTCGATGACGATCACGTCGAGCCTGGCGGCAGGCGCGGTCAGCGTCTCCAGGTAGGTGTCGAGCTCGCTCGCGTCGACGGCGCAGCAGAGGCAGCCGTTGCCCAGCGAGACCGTCGAACCGACCTGCCCCGCGACGGTCATGGCATCGATCTCGATGGACCCGAAGTCGTTGACGACGACTCCGATGCGGTTGCCCGCCCTGTTGCGGAGCAGATGGTTGAGCAGGGTCGTCTTGCCTGATCCGAGGAACCCCGCCAGGACGACGACCGGGATCTGCGGGGCGCTTGGCGGGGTCAACGGGGCCTTCCTCGGGGTCGTTCAGAGCGCGGGCACGGGGCAGGGGGGCGGGGTCCCCACATAGCGGGCCGCCGGACGGATGATCTTCGAGTCCTCCGCCTGCTCCAGGATATTGGCGCTCCAGCCGATCATGCGCGCGGCACAGAACGTGGGGGTGAACATCGCGCGCGGCAGCCCGCAGAGCTCCATGACGACACCGGCGTAGAACTCCACGTTCGTGTGCAGCTCACGCCCCGGTTTGAGCTCGGCGAGGATCGCCTCCACCTGTCGCTCCACCTCCACCGCGAAGTCGACGAGCGGGCCGCCGAAGCTCCGGGCGACCGAGCGGAGCATGCGTGAGCGCGGATCCTCGGTGCGGTAGACGGGGTGCCCGAAGCCCATGATCCGCTCCCCCGCGAGGACGCGTTCGCGGATCCAGCCGTCGATGCGGTCCGGGGTGCCGATGGCGTCCAGGGTGTCCAGAGCGCGGCTGGGCGCTCCGCCGTGCAGCGGACCGGAGAGCGCGCCGACGGCTCCGACGAGGCAGGCGGCGACGTCGGCACCGGTGGACGCGATCACCCGGGCGGTGAAGGTGGAGGCGTTGAAGCCGTGGTCGACGGTGGAGACGAGGTAGCGCTCGACGGCCGCCGTCCGCGCGGCGTCCGGTTCCTCGCCCGTGAGCATGTAGAGGTAGTTGGCGGCGAACGGGAGGTCGTCGCGCGGCTCGACCGGCTCCAGTCCCTGGCCGAGGCGGTACAGCGACGTCAGCAGGGTGGGAACCGCGGCGGACACGGCGAGCGCGTCCTCGCGGCGACGGTCGGCGCCGATGTCGTAGACCGGGCGGAATCCGGCCGAGGCGCCGAGCAGCGAGAGGGCGGTACGGAGGCCGGCGAGAGGCCCGGAGACCACACCGGCGCGGGCGATCGCAGGCAGCGCCTCCCGTACCTCCTCGGGCAGTCGGCGCAGTCCGGCGGTGCGGACGGCGAAGTCGGCGCCCGCCTCCCGGCCGGGCAGTTCGCCGTAGAACAGGAGGAACCAGACGTCCTCGAAGCTGCGGCTCTCCGCCAGCTCGATCGCCGAGTACTGCCGGTAGTGGTAGAAGCCCTCGCGTCCGCGCACGTCTCCGAGTCCCGTGTCGGTGACGATCACGCCGGCGAGCCCCCGGGGCACGTCGAGCGGGGTGGTTTCCGTGTGCGTGGCAGGCATGGCAGGTCTCTCCTCCACCGATGAGTTGTACATTGATTCGACTGTCCATGATTGACTAAACTACTGTCAATGTTGATTGAATCAATATGAAACCTCGTCGGAGGTGATCCGTCATCAACGGATACGGATACGGTGGACGCCATGACGCATGACGCGGTGCACCACACCGGCACGCAGGCCGCGGAACACGGCGGGGGCCCCTCGGCGCACAGGCTCACCACCCGGGAGGCGGCCGAGCGGCTGGGGGTGAAGCCGGAGACCGTGTACGCGTACGTGAGCAGGGGCCAACTGGCCAGCAGGCGGACTCCCGGCGGACGCGGAAGCACGTTCGACGCCACCGAGGTCGACGCTCTGGCCCGCCGTACCGGGCGCCGTGAACCCCCGCCGCCACCGGCGGGTGACCTGGTCTTCCGTACCGCCCTCACGCTCATCGAGCCGGACCGCTACTACTTCCGGGGCGTGGACGCGACCGAGCTCGCCCGTCACCACGGCTACGAGGTGGTCGCCGAGTGGATCTGGACGGGTGAGCTCCGTCCGGAGACCCGGTTCACCGCGTCCGCGGAGTCCCTGGCGGCGGCACGGCTCACCGCCGCTTCACTGCCACGGCACAGCAGCTCGACGGACCGGCTCCGGGCCGCTGTCGCCGCAGCCGCGGCCTCGGACCCCCTGCGGTTCGACCTCTCGGCCGAGGGAGTGCTCAACAGCGCCCGCAGCCTGATTCCCACGCTGGTCGGCGCGCTGCCGGCAGCCGGTGCTTCCGACGACGTCGGCGAGGGCGACGGCTCGCTCGCCGCGCGGCTGTGGCCGAAGCTCTCCGCTCGGCCTGCCGACGCGGCGTCGCTGACCGTCCTCGACACCGCACTCGCGCTGCTGGCCGATCACGACCTCGCGGCCTCGACGCTGGCGGCCCGCGTCGCCGCGTCGACCCACGCACACCCGTACGCCGTCGTCTCCGCGGGACTGGGTGTGCTGGAGGGACCGCTGCACGGCGCCGCGAGCGGGCCGGCGCACCGCATGCTGTCCGAGGTCGTGGACCGGGGCGGCGCGGCCCCGGTGGTCGCGGATCACCTGCGTGCGGGCCGACGCGTACCGGGACTCGGGCACCGTCTCTACACCGGGGAGGATCCGCGGGCGACCGCCCTGTTCGCGCTGCTCGACGAGATGCCACAGGCTGCCCCGGCGATGGAGGCGGCCCGTGACGTGGTCGCGACCACAGCACGCCACGCGCCCCTGCACGCCAATGTCGACCTGGCACTGGCCGTCTTCTCGGTCGCGTGCGGCCTGCCCGTCCAGACGGGCGAGACGGTGTTCGCCGTGTCCCGTACGGCGGGCTGGATCGCCCATGCGATGGAGGAGTACGCGGAACGGCCGCTGCGGATGCGGCCGAGCGGACAGTACGTCGGGCCGCGCCCGCCTCGGCCGCTGCCCGCACCGTCGGCCCCGGACGCGACAGCCCTGTAGGCGCCTGAGCAGGAACCGGGCCGGGGAGCGCGAGCGGAGCGGTCCGGCCGGACATGTGACTCGGTACGCTCGCCCTTCGGGAAGGGGTGACCGCTGCGATGATGACGCGGGCAACTGCCGTCGCGATGGTGCAGAAGATCATGGATGGGGGCTGTGCCGACGACGCCGAGGCGGACGGTGCGCTGGAGGCACTCGACCGGGGCCCTTGCCTGTCCGAGCGGCTACGTCTGCAACCTGATCTTCTGGCCCGAGGGGCGGGAACCAACCGCGGCAGAGGTGGTGGAGCAAGCTCTCGCCTACAGGCACCTCGCGCCGCGAGGGAGCGGCAGGCCCGTGCCCGGATGACCGGTGCGGCTGCGGTGGTGAGGGCAGGGCAGCCGCTCCCGTCGTGCCGGGCGGCGACCGCACGCGAGCCCTTGAGCGTGTTCTTCCTCGCGCTGCCCGGACAGCCCGGCCGTCGGGCGGTCTCCGGGACCTCCTCGGTCAGGCGACCGCTGCGTCAGCCACGCCTCACCGTCACATGACCAGCCGACGGTTCCGGGCGCGGTGCCGACCGCCAACGCCGAGCCCGCAAGAGGTCGGCCCTGCAAATTAGCTACAGCTGACGCAAATTCTCGCCCGTCCCTACTGGGGCAGCCGGGCCGTGGAGCCGCGAACCACCAGCTCCGGCTCGAAGAGCAGCTCGTCGGACGGCACCGTACGCCCGCCGATCTGCACCGCGAGGAGCTCGACGGCGGCCCTGCCCATGGCTTCGATCGGCTGGCGCACCGTCGTCAGCGGCGGCTCGGTGCAGTTCATGAACGCCGAGTCGTCGTAGCCGACGACCGAGACGTCCCCCGGCACGGACAGACCACGGCGGCGTGCCGCGCGGACCGCGCCCAGGGCCAGTGGGTCGCTGGCGCAGATGATGCCGGTGACACCCTGGTCGAGCAGCCGCGTGGCGGCGGCCTGTCCGCCCTCGAGCGAGAACATGGCCCGGAACACCCATTCGTCCGGCACGGTCGCTCCCGACTGGGCGGCCAGCGCGCGGGCGGCGGCGAGCTTGCGCTGCGAGGGCATGTGGTCGGCCGGGCCGAGGACGAACCCGATCCGCTCGTGGCCGAGCGAGACGAGATGGCGCCATGCCTGCTCGACCGCCACCGAGTCGTCGCAGGAGACCGCCGGGAATCCGAGGTGAGCTATCGCGGCGTTGATCAGGACGACGGGGATCTTGCGGTCGGCGAGCACCTTGTAGTGATCGTGAGGTGCGTCGGCCTGGGCGTACAGCCCGCCGGCGAACACCACGCCGGAGACCTGCTGCTGCAGAAGGAGTTCGACGTAATCGGCCTCGGAGACCCCGCCCTTGGTCTGCGTGCAGAGCACGGGGGTCAGGCCCTGCTGGGCCAGCGCGCTGCCGACCACTTCGGCGAAGGCCGGGAAGATCGGGTTCTGGAGCTCGGGCAGGACCAGCCCGACCAGCCGGGCACGCTCACCACGCAACTGCGTCGGTCGCTCGTAACCGAGCACGTCCAGTGCGGAGAGAACGGATTGCCGCGTGGCGTCGGAGACGCCTGGCTTGCCGTTCAGCACGCGGCTGACCGTGGCCTCGCTGACTCCTACTTTCTGGGCAACCTGAGCAAGTCGTCGCGTCATGAACGCAAGATTAGCGCAAAAAACGCAAGAAGATTGCGTTACTGCGGATACTTGTAGAACGCTCACAGATCGAGGGCGCGAGGGCAAGGGTCCTGCTGCCTGTCGGCCGACCGGCCCGGAGCAGCGGAAGCGGAAGCAGAAGGCCGGACAGCTGCCGGGCGGCGGTACACCCCCGTTCCAGCGACCGAGCCGCGCAAGCGGGCGGACACGGTGACGCAAGGAACGGGGTGCGCACAGGGCTCCGGGCTGCGGGACGGCCGGCAGTCGCTCGGCCCTCGCCCGGGGCACCGTCGCCCGGGGGCCTGTCGGCCGGAGGGGGACCGCCGACCGGGCGGTGACTGCGGGGTTGCCGACCGACAGGGCTGGGGGGCTGCCGACCGACGGGGATTTCGGTGAGCACGGTTCGCCCCTTACCGTTCGTACGATGAGCCCCCCATCGACCACCTCCCGGGGACCACGCCGGATCGGCTGGCCGAAGCGGGTCTTCTCGCAGGTCCTGCTGATGCAGCTGGCCATCATCACCGGCGTCACGGTCCTCGTCACGGGCCTCTTCCTGGCTCCCCTCAGCGACCAGCTCGACGACCAGGCGATGCGCCGCGCCCTGGCGATCGCGCAGAGCACGGCGGCGCAGCCCCGGATCGCCGACTCGCTGCTCGCCACCGAGCCCCGCGCGGACGGTCCCGTACAGACCGCGGCGGAACGGGTCCGGCGGTCGACCGGCGCCGAGTACGTCGTGATCATGGACAGGCGGGGCGTGCGCTGGTCCCACCCGGACACCTCGCGCATCGGGGACGTCGTGTCCACCGACCCCAGCACGGCTCTCGCCGGCAGATCCGTGATGGAGATCGACAGCGGGACGCTCGGCCGCTCGGCCCGCGGCAAGGTACCGCTGCTCGACGGGTCGGACCGGATCGTCGGCGCGGTCTCGGTCGGTATCGCCTACGACAGCGTCCGGGCCCGGCTGCTCGCCGCGATCCCCGGACTGCTGGCCTACGCGGGCGGAGCGCTCGCCGCGGGAGCTCTCGCCGCCTATCTGATCTCCCGCAGACTTCAGCGGCAGACCCATGACCTGGCGTTCTCCGACATCTCGGCCCTCCTGACCGAGCGTGAGGCGATGTTGCACAGCATCCGCGAAGGTGTGGTCGCGCTCGACCGCACCGGGCGCATCAGGCTCCTGAACGACGAGGCCCAACGCCTGCTCGGCCTCGGCCCCGAGGTCGCGGGGATGCATCTCGACGAGGCTCTGGGCGAGGGCCGGACCACCGACGTGCTGGCGGGAAGGGTGACCGGCGACGACCTGGTGGCTGTCCGCGGCAGCCGGGTCCTGCTCGCCAATCGGATGCCCACCGAGGACGGCGGGGCCGTGGCCACGCTGCGCGACCGTACGGAGCTCGAGTACCTCGGCCGCGAACTCGACTCCACCCGCGGTCTGATCGACGCGCTCCGCGCCCAGGACCACGAACACGCCAACCGGCTGCACACCCTTCTGGGACTGCTGGAACTGGAGATGCACGACGACGCCGTCGAGTTCGTCACGGAGGTCGTCGGCGTCCACCGGGCAACGGCCGAGCAGGTCACCGAGAAGGTGCACGACCCCCTGCTCGCCGCTCTCCTGGTCGGCAAGGCCACCGTGGCCGCCGAGCGCGGCGTCGCCCTGCGGATGGCGGAGGAGTCCGTGCTGCCGGACCGGCTGGTGGATCCACGCGGACTCGTCACGGTTCTCGGCAACCTGGTCGACAACGCGCTGGACGCTGCCGCGGGTTCCGCGGCCTCCCGGATCGAGGTCGGGCTGAGGGCCGACGGCCGTACGGTGGTACTGCGGGTGCGTGACAGCGGCCCGGGTGTACCGGCCGATGACCACGAGTCCATCTTCATGGAGGGGTGGTCGACGAAGGAACTCCCGGCGCACGGCAAGCGCGGCCTGGGACTGCCTCTGGTACGGCGGCTCGCCGAGCGGCAGGGCGGCAGCGCGTCCGTGTCGGATTCGCCCGAGGGCGGAGCGGTCTTCACCGTGGTCCTTCCGGAGGCCCTGCGCGAACCGGACCGGCCCGGCGCACTCGGACCGGGGGCGAACGGCCGGCAGACGAATCCCGTCCGGGGCGATGCCGGCGAGCGCGGGGACTCCGGCCGCGCGTCCGCGCCCGTACGCCCCCCGACGTCAGGAGAAACCCCATGATCGAGGTTCTGGTCGTGGACGACGACGTACGGGTCGCCCGGATCAACGCGGCCTACGTCGCCAAGGTGCCCGGCTTCCGGGTGGCCGCGGTGGCCCACACGGCGGCCGAGGCTCTCGCCAGGATCGACGACGTTCCCGTCGATCTGATCCTGCTCGATCACTACCTGCCGGATCGCAACGGGCTGGCCGTGGTGCGGGAACTGCGCGGACTCGGCCACCACACCGATGTGATCATGGTGACAGCCGCGCGCGACGTCGCGACCGTCCAGGCGGCGATGCGCCACGGAGCCCTCCAGTACCTGGTGAAGCCGTTCGCCTTCGCCGGTCTGCGTACCAAACTGGAGGCGTACGCGGCGCTGCGCCGCAGCTTCGAGGGCGGTGGGGACGCCGAGCAGACCGAGGTGGACCGGCTGTTCGGAGCCTTGTGGACCACGGGCGGGTCCGACCTCCCCAAGGGGCATTCGACGACGACCGCGGAACTGGTCCGTCAGGCCCTCCGTTCGGCCACCGGGCCGCTCTCCGCGCAGGAGATCGCGGAGAGCGCCGGGATGAGCCGCCAGACGGCGCAGCGCTATCTGAAGCTGCTCGAACGCACGGGCAGGGTGCGGCTGTCCCTCAAGTACGGCGAGACGGGCCGGCCGGAACACCGGTACACCTGGGCGTCCGGCGCCTGACGAGGCCGCTGCCGCGGCCCGGGCCCGAGCGGTCCGGCCTCAGGCCGCCCCCGCCCCGGTGAGGGACCGGACCTCCGTCTCCGCGTGCTTGGCCGGGTCGGGCGGCTCGGACGAGGTGACCGTGCCGAGCCAGCCGGCCAGGAAGCCTGCCGGGATCGACACCAGCCCCGGGTTCTCCAGGGGGAAGAGCGCCAGGTCCACACCGGGGAAGAGCGACGTCGGACTTCCTGAGACGACGGGTGAGAGCAGGACGAGCAGGACGGCGGGGACGAGTCCGCCGTAGACCGCCCAGACCGCGCCCCTGGTCGTGAAGCTCCGCCAGAACAGGGAGTAGAGCAGCGCCGGCAGGTTGGCGGAGGCAGCGACCGCGAAGGCCAGCCCCACCAGGAACGCCACGTTGAGGTCCTGGGCGAGGAGACCGAGTCCGATGGCGACCACTCCGACGCCCGCCGCGGCCACACGGGCCACAGCCACTTCGCTGCGCGGCTTGGCTCCCCGGCGCCTGAGCGAGGCGTAGAGGTCGTGGGCGACGGAGGCGGAGGACGCGAGGGTGATCCCGGCGACCACGGCGAGGATCGTGGCGAAGGCGATGGCAGCCACGACGGCGAAGAGCACCGTGCCTCCCGTGGAACCCTCTCCACCCCCCAGAACGAGCGCCAGGAGCGGAACGGCGGTGTTCCCGGACGCGTTGGACGTCCGCACCTCAGCCGAACCGACGAGCGCGGCCGCTCCGAACCCGAGGACGACGGTCATCAGGTAGAAGCTGCCGATCAGCCCGATGGACCAGACGACGCTGCGTCTCGCCGCACGTGCGGTGGGAACGGTGTAGAAGCGCGACAGGATGTGCGGCAGGCCGGCCGTTCCGAGGACGAGCGCCAGACCGAGACTGACGAAGTCGAACCGCGCCGTCCAGCTCCCGCCGTACCGGAGCCCCGGCGAAAGGAAGTCGCGCCCGTGTCCGCTGCGGTCGGCGGCGGACGTGAGCAGGGCGTTGACGTCCCCGTGGAACCGGACCAGCACGAGCACGGTGAGGGTGACGGCTCCGGCCATCAGCAGGACGGCCTTGACGATCTGGATCCAGGTCGTCGCGCGCATACCCCCGAGCGACACATAGACCACCATGAGCGCTCCGACCCCGACCACGGTCCACGCCCGGACGGTGTCGCTCGTGCCACCGAGCAGCAGCGCGACGAGGCTCCCCGCACCCACCATCTGAGCCACCAGGTACAGAACCGAGACGGTGACGGAGGAGATGCCCACCGCGGTACGCACCGGACGCTCCGCCATCCGCGCGGCGACCACGTCGGCGAGCGTGAACCGGCCGCAGTTGCGTACGAGTTCGGCGACCAGGAGCAGGACGACGAGCCAGGCCACGAGGAATCCGACGGAGTAGAGCATGCCGTCGTAGCCGTACAGGGCGATGAGCCCCGAGATGCCGAGGAAGGACGCGGCGGACATGTAGTCACCCGCGATGGCGAATCCGTTCTCCATGGGCGAGAAGAGCCGTCCGCCCGCGTAGAACTCCTCGGCCGAACCCTGCCTCTTCCGGCCGACCCAGGTGGTGATGCCGAGCGTCACGGCGATGAAGACGCTGAACAGCAGCAGCGCCAGCGTCTGATGGTCCCCTCTCACCGTTCGGCACCTCTCGTCATCTCCTGCGTCTCCCAGCGGAGTTCGAGAGCGACACGGTCACGGTGCAGACGCGCGTGACGGGCGTACGCCCAGGTGAGCAGGAACGTGGTGAGGAACTGCCCGAGACCGGCCACCATGGCCACGTTGAGCACGCCGGCCACCGGCCGCGCCATGAGGTCGTGCGCGGTGGTCGCCGCGATCACGTAGGCGAGGTACCAGAGCAGGAAGGCAGCGGCGGCGGGGACCACGAACCGTCGGTAGCGACGGCGCACTTCGCGGAAGGCCGGGCTGCCCTGCACCTCCAGATAGACCTCCGCCGCTGTGTGGCCGCGCCGTTCCACCGGCCGGGGCCGCCCGTCGGCCGCCGTGGCACCGGCACCGTCGGGCTCGCTCCACCCGGCAGCCGACGCCTCGTCCCACGGGTCGTCGAGCCGTAGCACAGCGGTGTCCGGCCCTGCTTCCTTCTCCACCGACAACTCCCTTGTCCACGAGCCTTTTCGGCCGCGTAGCCAAGAATGGGCAGATCGGGAAGACCTCGGGCACTTCATCCGCCGTGCTTCACCATTTCAGGTGACGGAAGGGCCGGGTGGGTGCGCCAGGCCGGGGCCGTACGCATAGCGCGCGGCCCCGGGCCCGTGGGCCTCGCGGCGATGCCGTTGGCGCAGAGCGGGGTGCCGGCCCTGCGCACCAAGAGGACGCGGAAAAGGCCGAGAACCGACGGACGACGAGCGCGACAACCGCGACGATCGCCAGGACGTCGAAGGGCTCCGGCACGACAGCCTCCGAGTGGCGTGAAGATGCGATGTCTTCGACGCTGCGGAAGCGCGGGGACCACGGGATCGCTCCTGGGCCGACCGTGGGTGGAGAAGAGCTCTCCACCCACGGGTGGAGCCGTCAGACGTCGATACGCGAACGGTCCAGGGTGGCCGCGGAGCTGGTGATGAACTCCTTGCGCGGCGCGACCTCGTTGCCCATCAGCAGATCGAAGATCTGCTCGGAGGACTCCAGGTCTCCGATGTTGATCCGGCGGAGCGTGCGGTGGCGCGGATCCATGGTGGTCTCCGCCAGCTGGTCCGCGTCCATCTCGCCCAGGCCCTTGTACCGCTGGATCGAGTCCTTGAACCGGACGTTCTTCCGCTGCAGCTCCAGCAGGGTCTGCCGGAGCTCGTTGTCGGAGTAGGTGTAGACGTACTTGTCCTGGCCCTTCTTGGGCTGCACCAGCTCGATCCGGTGCAGCGGCGGCACGGCCGCGAAGACCCGTCCCGCCTCGACCATCGGCCGCATGTAGCGCTGGAAGAGCGTGAGCAGCAGCGTACGGATGTGAGAGCCGTCGACATCGGCGTCCGTCATCATGATGACCTTGCCGTAGCGAGCCGCGTCGATGTCGAAGGTGCGCCCGGAGCCCGCTCCTATGACCTGGATGATCGCCCCGCACTCGGCGTTCTTGAGCATGTCCGACACGGACGACTTCTGGACGTTGAGGATCTTTCCCCGGATCGGCAGCAGCGCCTGGAACTCACTGTTCCGGGCCAGCTTCGCGGTGCCGAGGGCCGAGTCGCCCTCCACGATGAACAGCTCGCTGCGCTCCACGTCGTCGCTCCGGCAGTCCGCGAGCTTCGCGGGCAGCGAGGAAGATTCGAGCGCTGTCTTGCGGCGCTGTGCGTCCTTGTGCTGGCGGGCGGCGATGCGGGTGCGGGCAGCGGCCACCGCCTTGTCCAGTACCGCCCTGGCCTGGGCCTTCGCGTCACGCTTGGTGGACGTGAGGAAGGCCTTCAGCTCCTTGGAGACCACATTGGCCACGATCCGGTTGGCGGCCGAGGTTCCGAGCACCTCCTTGGTCTGCCCCTCGAACTGCGGCTCCGCGAG